>Ga0075325_1000149_pt1 | contig 10399 bp, 7 predicted proteins | sample MayberrySE_Catta_5_FD_120048 | JGI IMG/M metagenome (GOLD analysis project Ga0075325, IMG submission 120048) | Natural and restored wetland microbial communities from the San Francisco Bay, California, USA, that impact long-term carbon... | ecosystem: Environmental > Terrestrial > Soil > Wetlands... | reverse complement strand
GTCGCGCTTGAGCAGGTGCCCGGCGTCCTCGAGCTTTGGTCGCTGTTCGCCTGGCTGCTCGCCTCCCACGGCTACGAGGCGACCGCGGGGGTGCTGAGCGCCGAGCAGTTCGGTGTCCCGCAGACCCGCAAGCGCGCCTACCTGGTCGCTTCGCTCGACGGCCCGGCCGAGCTGCCCGCCCCGACCCACCGCTCCTACAACCCGCGCCGCCCCGGCGAGGTCCGCGAGGGCGAGGAGGAGCTGTCGCCCTGGGTCAGCATGGCCGACGCCCTCGGCTGGGCTCGGGACGCCGTCACCTTCACCAACAACCAGACGGCGAGCGGCAGCCGGCCGCAGGGCCTCGTCCGGCCCGTCACCTGCCCCGCTCGGACGATCGACTCCGCTTCGGGGTCGTGGACGGTCGAGCGCGCCGAGGAAGGCGGGGAGCGCGATGGCTGATCGCCGCCGACCGGAGTGGACCAGGAAGCGCCCGGCGACGACCGTTACCGGCGACCCGCGAATCTCGACGCCGAGGGCCTACCGGACCTCCGACTCGCGTTCGGCGAAGGAGTGGCCCTCGCAGTTCGAGGGCGCGATCCGCGTCAGCGTCGAGGAGGCGGCCGTCCTGCAGGGGTTCCGGGCCGACTATCCCTGGCAGGGCTCGCGGACTCGCTGCTTCCTCCAGATCGGCAACGCCGTCTGCCCGCCGGTAGCGCGGCTCGTCGTCGCGGCTGTCGCCCGCCACAGCCTCGACCAGGCGGGGGAAAAGTGATGCCGAACCCGGTTCGCAACGGGGCTCGCGTCGGGGCTCGCAACGGGGCTCGTCAGAGGGCTCGCAACGGGGCTCGCACCGCGGTGTCGAGGCCCTGCCCGAAGGCCGCTTGCGGACTGGTGTCGGGCGGCCGGCGCTTCGCTGACATCAATAGCCCCAGCGGGGGGAGAAATCGTGAGTGAGTCGAACCGGCGGGACGCAGTCCCGCTCGCTCTCCTCGCGGCGGCTGTCGCGATCGCGCTCGTCGCCTCATCCGCTCCCCGATGGGGCCAGTCGCTCCTGGAGCTCGCGGGACGCCCCGCCGCCGTCAGCCTCGCCGGGGCTCTGCTGAGCTTCGCCTGTGCGGTGCTCGTCGCCCGCCTCGTTGTCACTCGCCGGGCTCTGGATCACCGCGTGGCGATGCTCGCGATCCCCGCAGACTCCTTCGACCCCTCCTCCGAGTCCGTCGTTCGCTTCGCCTCCGGCCTCAGCCGATCGCGGCGGGCGATACGCGGCCTGCTGGACTCCCCCGCGAGCGCCGTGCGCCTGAGGCTCGACGCCGACCCGGCCGGGAAGCTCCGCTACGGCGTCGAGGTGCCCGCGCACGCTCGCGGAGCGCTGCGTTCGGCGATCGCCGCCTACCACGGCGTCGAGCTGCGGCCGGTGCCCGAGCCGCCAGAGAAGGGCGACGATCCGCCGGTCGAGCCCGACCATCTGGAGGTCGCCCGCGCGGAGCTGGTGCTTGCCAGGGCGAGCAGCGAACCGCTGCGAGCGGCCGGGCTCGACCCCGACCCGCTGGCGGGGTTCGCGCGCGCGATCGACGGCCTCTGCCCGGACGGCGGCGATGAGGCGACGATCTGCGTCGACCTTCTGCCCGTCACGCCGGGGAAGCGGCGGCGCCTGCGGCTGCGACTGCTTCGCCGCGCCCGCCGTCGTGGACCCTCGACTTCGCCCGGAGACGAGCTGGCCGATCTCCTCGGCGCGGGGAGCCGCGGTCGCGGCGGCGCCCCGCCTGGCGAGCTCGTGGAGCGATGGGTCGGACGCCAGGCGCTGACCCGCAAGCTCGGGACCGCCGAGCCGCTGTTCGAGATGCAGGTACTGGTCCGGGTCGCCTCGCCGGTCCCCGGCCGGGCGAAGGCGCAGCTCGCAGGGATGCTGGCGGCCTTCGACGCCTTCGCGGGAGAGAACCACCTGCGCGTCTCCGGCCTTCGCATCCCCGGTGTCGCCTTCCTCGGCTCCGACCTTCCCGGCCGTCGAGGCCGCTTCGACCGGCGCCTCGCCTCCGGGCTGTTCCGACCGGCGCGGCGGCGGCTTGTCACGGCGAGCGAGATAGCCGGGCTCTTGAAGCCGCCGAGCAGTCGATGCCCGGCGCCCAACGTCCTGCGCTCGGGTGGGGCGGTGCCGCCCCCGCCTCGGGCGCTGCCGACCTTCGGCGGGCAGGCGGGCCTCCTGCCGCTCGGCAAGGTCGAGACCGAGGCGGGGGAGCGGATGGTCGGCGTCCCCCTGCGCGACACCTTCTTCTTCTACATGGCAGGCCGCAGCCGCTTCGGCAAGACCGAGACCGCGATCGGCCAGTTCCTCCACTTGGCGCGCTCGGGTCACGGCTGCCTGTTCCTCGACCCCCACCTCGACGCGATCGAGCGGATCAAGGGCTACCTGACCGACGAAGGCCTGCGCGAACGGGTCGTGGAAGTGAACCTCGCCGACCCCGAGCGCCAGCCGGCGTGGAACCTGTTCGCGGTACACGGCCGCTCGCCGAGGCGGGCGGCGGGTCAGGTCGACACCGTGGTCGACGCCTTCGCCTCGGCGCTTCGCTGGGACGAGGTCAACGCCCGCGCGCTCAACCTCACCACCCAGAGCGCGCAGGCGATGGTCGACCTCGCCCGCCGCCTCCCGGCAAAGCTGGCGCCGACGATCTTCGAGATCTCCGTCCTGCTGAGCAACGAGGAGTGGCGGGGGAAGGTGCTTCCCTACGTCTCGGCTCCGGTGCGCCGGTTCTTCACCGAGCGCTTCCCGCTGCTGGCGCCCGAGGCGGTCACGCCGGTGACGAACCTGATCGACCGCCTGCGTGCCGCGCCGACCACCGCCGCCCTGCTCGGCAACCCGCTCGCGACCTATGACATCCGCGCGGCGATGGACGGGGGCAAGATCGTCCTCGTCTGCCCCGGCTCGGGGTCGGGCCGCGACCGGCTGATCGCCAACTTCGTCGTCTTCGACGCCCTGCACGCCGCAAGGTCGCGGGCCGACGTGCCGCCCGAGCGGCGCCGCGAGTTCTACGTCTGGCTGGACGAGGTCCAGGTATATGACGGCGCCTCCTCTGGCACGCTGGCCGCCCTGCTGGAGCAGGTCGCGAAGTTCGGTGTCCGGGCGCTGCTCTTGAACCAGAACCCCGAGCGATTGAGCGCGGCGACCCGCGACGCGGTGACGACCAATCGCTCCCACCTGGTGACGACGGCGCTGAACGCGAAAGGGGCGGGGCTGCTTGCCCGCGAGCTGGGCGGCGAGCTCGACGCCGAGACCGTCACCCGGCTTCCGCGCTTCCACAGCCTCGCCTCCGTCACCCTCGACGGTGAGATCAGCCGGCCGTTTCGGTTGGCGGGGGCTCCGGTCGAGGAGCTGTTCCCGGTCGAGCGCCGGCCCGAGCAGGTCCCGCTGCTCGACGCCGCGATCGACGCCACCGCCGGCCGCGCTCCCGTCGCTGAGACGCTTGACCGCCTCGATCGCCATCCGCAGGAGATCGTCAAGCGCCTTCTCGGCGAGCGGGCGGATCGGCGACCCGACGCGCGCGGCGGCAAGCAGACCCTCGATCCCGAGGAGGAGCCCGGTTGACCGCCACCGAGCAGACGCTGAAGGGCGTCGGGCCGACCGCCGTGGCGATCCTCGAAAGCCTGAACCAACATCGCCTCCTGCTGACCCGGCAGGTCCACGCGCTGCACACCCCCGGCACCTCCCGGCGTTGGACTCAGTGTCAGCTGGCGCGGCTTCGCGGGGCGGGGCTCGCGGCCGGGACCGGCGTGTCGGGGCGCCGGCTCCTGTGGCACCTGACCGAGCGAGGCGCCCAGGCGGTGGCGGCGATCCCGAGTCGCGCCGAGGCGCGCTGCATGGCGATCGCGCCCGAGCAGGCCGCCGGGGCGCTGCACGAGCACACGATCGCCGTCAACGACGCCGGGATCGCCTTCGTGCGGGCAGCGCGCGAGCGCGAGGACGAATGCGGTCCGTTCAACTGGTTTCACGAGATCGCCCACCCGCTGGGGCCGCCACCGGGGCGCAGGACGCAGGAGCAGTTGATCGCCGACGCCGTCCTCACCTACCAGCTCACCGAGCCCGACGGGCGGACCAGCATCGCCTACCGATTCATCGAGCTCGACCGCGCCACCCGCTCGGCGGCCGATCTGGCCCATCGGATCGCGCGCTATGTCCGGCTCTACCGTCACAAGCTCCCCGCCGACGGACCGGTGGGCGAGGGGACGGCGCTTTGGTCGCGGCGCTACCCGGTCTTCCCGCCGGTCCTGGTCGTCCTCGCGGGCCGCCGGCTCGACTACCAGCTCGAGGATCGCCGCCGGACGGTGCTTGCGCTCTGCCGCCAAGACCCCGACCTCGCCGAGGCGCCGGAGGTCGAGGTCTCGATCTGCCTGCTGGACGACCTGGTCGAGCGCGGGCCCTTCGCGCCGATCTGCCGAAGCATCGCCGACCCCGGCAAGCCGGTCGACTGGCTGGGGGAGGAGGTCGGCTGATGGCCGGGCCGCGCGCCGCCGGCGAGCGCCCGCGCCCGTTCGGCCTCCCCGTCCTGCGGGCCGACGAGCGCTTCGTGGACGCGCTGGCGGAGACCGTCGCCGAGCAGATCGTCGATCGCATCCGAGGGGGAGCCGCCGAGACCGAGGGCTACCTGAACCCCGAGGCCGCGGCCCGCTACATCTCCGTCTCGCGCAAGCGCATCTACGAACTGACCAGCGCCGGTCGGCTCGCCCCCGACGGATACGACGGGCGCACGCCGCTGTTTCGGCGCCAGACGCTTGACGACTACGTGACGAAGGCTGGAGGCGGGCCGCGTCGATGATCGCGCAAATGTCCCATGAGAGCTGGGATTACGAGCCCCGAAGGCAGCCTGACAGGCCGCATCATCCTGTTAATGTTTTGTCCGATAATGCAAATGGGGCGGCGCCGCAGCAACGGCCCGCCCCCGGCTCACGAGGAGTTAGCTCATGAGCGTTTCTCAGGATACGTCCGTTCCCGAGGACCGTCCAGGCTGCGGCGACCGCCGCCGTCTGGTCAAGACCAAGACCCCCGGCGTCTTCAAGCGCATCGACGGCCACGGCCAGATCGTCGGCTACGTCACCGTCATTCGCGTCGCCGGCAAGCAGCGCAAGCGCAACGCCCGCACCTATGAGGAGGCGCGGCGGATCAAGCGCGAGAGCGAAACCGATCGCGACCGCGGCGAGCTCCAAGAGCCGACGACGACCACTTTCCTGCGCTTCCTCGACGAATGGGTCGAGCGCTATCGCGGGCAGGGCCGCCGCGGCTTCCGCGAGAACACCCGCGACGAATACCGGCGGCTGATCGTCAAGTACGCTCATCCCTGGTTCCCGGCCAAGTTGAGGCTGGTCGACGTGACCACCTTTCAGCTCGCCCGCTTCGTGGACTGGCTCGCCGACGATGGCGAGCAGGGCAAGCGGCTCAGCGACGCGACGGTCGCCAACATCGTGATCCCGCTGCGGGCGGCGCTGACCACCGCGAAGCGCGAGGGCCTGATCCGCCACAACCCCGGCCACGGGCTGGCGCTTCCCCATCGCGAGGAGATCGCCGAGGAGGAGGAAGAGATCAAGGTGTTCAGCCGCGAGCAGCTCGCGGCGGTCCTGGCGATGGCGCCGGAGCGTTACGAGGTGCTGTTCGAGGTCCTGGCGACCTGCGGCCTGCGGATCAGCGAGGCGATCGCGCTCCAACGCCTGCATTTGCAGATCGACGGCTCCGAGCCCGAGGTCTGCGTCCGCCGCGCGATGGTCAAGGGGCGGATCGAGCCGCCGAAGACGAAGTACGGCAGGCGCGAGATTCGGCTGCCGGCGTCTCTCGTCTACCGGCTGCGCGCCCATCTGGCGGCGCTGGAGGACCAGGACTCCACGGCGCTCGTGTTCACCAACCGGGAGGGCAACCCGATCGAGCCGAACAACCTTCGCCGCCGTGCGCTCAAGCCGCTGGTCGAGGAGGTAGACGCGCCCTGGGCCGGTTTCCACACGTTCCGTCATACCTTCGCCTCGCTGCACCTGAGCCGGGGGACCAACCTGCTCCAGCTCAGCCGCGCGCTCGGCCACCACTCGGCCGCGTTCACGCTCTCCCGCTACACGCACCTGCTGCCCGGCGACGAGGCGCCCGCGCTCGACCTCTCGCCGACGACGCCCGCCGACCTCCTGGCGAGGGCCGACGCATGACCCCGCCCGAGCCCCGCCTGCTGGTGCCCGGCCGGTTCAGCAGCGCCGCGATCAAAGTCGGAGAAGGCGAACTGGACGTGCGCCTGAGCGATGGCGGCAACTGGCAGGTCAGGGTGCGGCTGGCCGAGGAGGACGATTGGCGCCTGCTATGCCGGGGGCACCTCGACGGCAGCATCTTCGAGGCGGGCCTGCCCGACGATCGAACGCCGGTCTCGATCGGCCCGCTGAGGATCGACCCTGCCGGCCGGCGCGTCGATGTCAACGGCGCCGAGGCGCCGTTGACCGAGGGGGAGTTCGATCTGGTGGCCTGCTCGCCACCGAAGCCGAGCGCGTCTTCACGAAGCCCGAGCTGCTGCGCGCGCTCTGGGGCGGCGCGGGTCGAAGCAAGGTCCGCGCCCTGGACTCCCGCGCGAGCCGCGCCCCCGGCAAGCTGCGCGAGGCCGGGGCGGACGGATTCGTGGTCAACTGCCGCGAGCGCGGCTACAGGCTCTGGGAAGGGGACGCGATCGGCAATGGCGGGCCGCCGCGATGAGTCCCCCCGGACCAATCACACCTGCTGCCAGGGCGACGAGGCACCAGTGCCCGACCCCGGATCGTCCGCTCTCGATGCAACGCTTGCAACCGGAAACTAATATCGCCTGTTCTATGCCTTCTGCTGCTCGAACCCCGATTTCGTGGGCTTCCACGGAGGGAGTTCGGCGTTCGATGGTGTCGAATAGGCGGACCGACACCGGGCCGGAGAAGGCTCTGCGCAGCGCCCTATTCCGCGCTGGTGTGCGCTTCCGCAAGGACTATCCGATCGACTGTGCCGACCTGCGTGTGCGAGCGGATGTGGCGATTGTCGGGAAGCGCGTCGCTGTTTTTGTAGACGGCTGCTTCTGGCATCGCTGTCCGGAGCACGGGACTGACCCAAAGACGCATGTGGAGTTCTGGGCGGAGAAGCTCGATCGCAACGTCGCGCGCGATCGGCGGGTCGATGCCGCTCTGCGGCGAAGCGGATGGACGGTCGTCCGCGCTTGGGAGCACGAGTCCCCGGATGACGCCGCGGCCCGTGTCCTCGACGCTCTGAACGGAGGGTGGGCGCCGACGCTCACCGCCGTGGACCTTTTCTGCGGTGTCGGCGGATTGAGCGTGGGTCTCAAAGATGCCGGATTCTCGGTTTTGGGAGCGGTTGACGTCTCCGAGCTCGCGCTGGAGGGCTACCGAAAGAACCATCCCGGCACCACCGTGTGGCACCAGAACATAAGGAGCCTGTCGCCGAAGACGATGATGAAGACGCTGGGGCTCGTTCCTGGCCAGTTGGACCTGCTGGCCGGGTGTCCTCCTTGTCAGGGCTTCTCGACGATGAGGACGCTGCGTCGCGGAACCAGCGTGGCCGATAAGCGAAACAGCCTTGTCGCGCAGTTCGGCCGGTATGCGTCCGCGCTGCAACCGCGGGCGTTGATGATGGAGAACGTTCCGGGGCTCGCGGAGGAGCCTGTCCTCGACCGCCTTGTGAAGCGTCTGGAAGGTCTCGGCTACGAGATAACGACCGGGGTTCACGATGCGGCCGACTTTGGCGTTCCTCAGCGGCGCAGACGATTCGTCCTCGTAGGCATCCGCAACGGTGAGCCGATTGATTCCGTCGAGCCCGTCTCCCCGCGGCGGACGGTTCGCGATGCGCTCGGAAACGTACCGACGCCGGCCGACTCTGACGATCCCCTTCATATCCACGGTGAGCAGCGCACGCGGCGAGTCCGCAATCTCATTGCCGCGATACCCCCGGACGGGGGTGGACGTAAGGATTTGCCCCGCAGGCGGCAGTTGGGCTGTCACAAGCGGACGAACGGATTTTTCGACGTGTACGGGCGCATGGCGTGGGATCAACCCGCTCCGACCATCACGAGCGGGTGCATCAATCCGTCCAAGGGCCGCTTCCTCCATCCGGAGGAAAACCGGGCGATAACCCTCCGCGAGGCCGCCCTCCTACAGACCTTTCCGTCCGACTACGAAATCCCCCTCAGCGGGGGGAAGTACAAAGCGGCAGACCTGATCGGGAACGCGCTGCCGCCGACCTTTGTGGCCGCGCACGCGAAGCCGATCGCCGACGCCCTCCATGCCGAGGCTGTCTGATGCCGACTATCCGGCCACGGTGATACGAAGGACCGGTTGCCTGAGATCGACGACATACTTCGCAGTGACCTGACGGAGGCCCAGTACGCCGCCGCCACGGACGGGTCCTCCGACATCCTCGCCTTGGCTTGCGCGGGCTCGGGGAAGTCGCGCACGCTCGCGTATCGCGTTGCGCGCCTCGTCGCGGAAGGCGAGCCTCCCGAGTCGATCATTGCCTTCACGTTCACGGAGAAGGCGGCTGAGTCGATCAAGCTCCGCATCGGCACCGCGCTGGCGGCGGCAGAGCTTGAGCCGACCGTTCTCGGGGCGATGTTCGTCGGAACGATCCACGCCTGGTGCAAGGGCATCCTCGGGGATATGGACGCCCGATACCGCCAGTTCGAGGTTCTGGACGACAACCGGCTCAAGCTCTATCTGATCTCGCGCTACGGCGAGCTCGAACTCTGGGATCGACTCCAGAACACCGGTCGCGGAAAATACTTCGCGGTTGTCCGCGAGGTCGCGAATGCCTGGAAGCTCGTCAACGACGAGATGATCGACCTCGCGGCCGTGACTGCTGCCGATCCCGATCTGGGGGCGGTTCTCCAGAACCTGCAGAGGGCCCTGGACCGGGACTGCTTCATCGACTTCTCGCAGATGATCCGCACGGTGGCAGAGGCGCTGGGGAGCGGGGACCCGGGCGCATGCGCGGCCCTCGAGCAGCTCCGCCACCTTCACGTTGACGAGTACCAGGACGTGAACCCGAGCCAGGAGGCCTTGATCCGCTCGATGCGGGCCCAGGCGCAGACCTTGTTCGTCTGCGGGGACGACGATCAGGCCCTCTACGCCTGGCGTGGGGCGGATGTCTCGAACATCCTCCAGTTCACCGAGCGACATCCCGAGGCGGCGGAGCACACGCTGGGGCGCAACTTCCGCTCGACGCCGGCGATCGTCGAATCCGCCGATGGCTTTGTGGTCGCCGAGCTCGGACCCGCGCGGCTCGCCAAGGACCCCGAAGCCGAGTCCACGGATCAACCCCACGATCTGCGGCGACTGTGGTTCGACAACCGTGCCGACGAGGCCGAGTGGGTTGCCGAGCGGATCGCGAGGCTGCTTGGAACGGCGTATCGGGAGCAAGGCGGCCGAATGCGGGGACTTACCCCGGCCGACTTTGCGATCCTCATGCGCTCGACGAAGATGCCCGAGCCGTCCGGTGGGCCACCCCGGCATGCAGCGTTTACGGAGGCGTTGTCGGAGCGGGGCATCCCGTACTCGCTGGAAGCCGGCGGCAGCGTCTTCGACCGACCCCAGGCTGCCGTACTTCGCGATTCGTTCGAGTTGCTTCGGAAGGGGCAGCCGAACCGGGACGATGCCAAAACGTTCTTCGACGAGCACGTGCTCCCGGCGTATCCAGTGGCGGATTTCAATGCGCTCGTGAACGTGCTCGCGTCGTGGGCCAGGGAGATTCACGGTCCCGCCTCAGACTCGGGGGTGGCCCGCCGGCGTGTGTATCCGCAGCAACTCGTTCACGACCTGCTGGACTCCTTCGGCATACAGCAAACGGACCTGGATGCCGGGACGATGGCGGACATAGGCGCTTTCAGCCGCATGATCCAGGATGCGGAGTCGGTATATCTGAGCATCGACTCATCGGGTCGATTCGGGCAGATTCTCAACTTCCTGCAGCAGATCGCACGCGACGGATACGACACCGGCACCGACGATGTGCTCGCCCGCCCGGATACGGTCACGGTCTCAACGATCCACAAAGTCAAGGGGCTGGAGTTCCCAGCCGTCTTCATCGTGGATATGGAGAACAGGCGCTTCCCGAGGAGAAAAAGCGACTACAAGGGCTGGCTGCCGACTGGGCTTGTCAAAGACGCAATCGACCGCGGGGCCTATCGCAGCACTCCAGAGGAGGAGGCCCGCCTTTTCTACACGGCTATGACCCGCGCCGAGCGCTACCTGCACACCAGCGGTGCGGCGCATCTCCCCGGTGGGAGTCAGACCCAGCGACCATCGCGGTTCACGCAGCGGCTTGTCCACGACGAGCTCACCGAGGACCGGGACGGGGTGCCCGATGGCCTGGTCGAGGCCACCCCTGAGCGTCGTATCGACGAGACCGTGCTGCCGACGACCTACTCCGACATCCGCT
>Ga0075325_1000148_pt1 | contig 10497 bp, 7 predicted proteins | sample MayberrySE_Catta_5_FD_120048 | JGI IMG/M metagenome (GOLD analysis project Ga0075325, IMG submission 120048) | Natural and restored wetland microbial communities from the San Francisco Bay, California, USA, that impact long-term carbon... | ecosystem: Environmental > Terrestrial > Soil > Wetlands... | reverse complement strand
ATGCGCGACCGCAACGACAACGTGGTGATCATCTGCTCGATCGAGAACGTCGACCCGATGGGCGTCCACACCGGCGACTCGGTCACCGTCGCCCCCGCCCAGACCCTCACCGACCCGCTCTACCAGGAGCTCCGCGACGCGGCGATCAAGGTGATCCGGGCGATCGGGGTCGAGACCGGCGGCTCCAACGTGCAGTTCGCCGTCGATCCCGAGTCGGGCGACGTCGCGGTGATCGAGATGAACCCGCGGGTCAGCCGCTCCTCGGCGCTCGCCTCGAAGGCGACCGGCTTCCCGATCGCCAAGATGGCGGCGAAACTTGCGGTCGGCTACGCCCTGGAGGAGATCCCCAACGACATCACCCAGGCGACGCCGGCCTCCTTCGAGCCGACGATCGACTACGTCGTCACCAAGATCCCGCGCTTCGCCTTCGAGAAGTTCCCCGGCGCCGAGGGCCGTCTCTCGACCCACATGCAGAGCGTCGGCGAGGTGATGTCGATCGGCCGCACCTTCCGCGAGTCCTTCGCCAAGGCGCTGCGCTCGCGCGAGCTCGACACCGAGGCCGAGGCGCCGGCCGACGACGCGGAGCTGCTCGAGCTGCTGCGCAAGCCCTGCGCGGAGCGCTTCGACCTGATCCTCGCCGCCTTCGAGCGCGGGCTAGACGTCGAGGCGGTGCACGAGCGCTGCCTGGTCGACCGCTGGTTCCTGCGCGAGCTGCAGGCCCTGGCCACCGAAGGCGACGGCGCCGAGGGCCTGGTCCGCACCTACAAGGCGGTCGACACCTGCGCCGCCGAGTTCGAGGCGGCGACGCCCTACTACTACTCGGCCCACGAGCGGCCCGCGGCAAACGGCGCCGCCGCATCCGAGGTGCGCCGCGGCGAGCGCCCCTCGGTCGTCATCCTCGGCGCCGGCCCCAACCGCATCGGCCAGGGGATCGAGTTCGACTACTGCTGCGTGCACGCCGCGATGACCGCCCGTGAGCTCGACCGTGACGCGGTGATGGTCAACTGCAACCCGGAGACCGTCTCCACCGACTACGACACCTCCGACCGCCTCTACTTCGAGCCGCTGACGGCCGCGGACGTGCTGGCGGTCTGCGAGCAGGAGCAGCCCGAGGGCGTGATCGTCCAGTTCGGCGGGCAGACGCCGCTGAAGCTGGCCCGCGCCCTGGAGGAGGCGGGAGTGCCGCTGCTCGGCACCCCGGTCGACGCCATCGACCTGGCCGAGGACCGCGGCCGCTTCGGCGCCCTGCTGCGGCGCCTGGACATCAAGCACCCGCCCTACGGCACCGCGCTCTCAGCCGAAGAGGCGGCGACGATCGCCGAGCAGGTCGGCTTCCCGCTGCTCGTGCGGCCCTCCTACGTGCTCGGCGGCCGGGCGATGGAGATCTGTTACTCGACCGACGATCTGAACGCCTACCTCAAGGCTCACGTCAAAGCCGACCAGGAGCACCCGCTGCTGCTCGACCGCTTCCTCGAGAACGCGATCGAGGTCGACGTCGACGCGCTCGCCGACGGCAGCGACGTGCACGTCGCCGGGATCATGCAACACGTCGAGGAGGCCGGCGTCCACTCGGGCGACTCGGCCTGCGTGATCCCGCCGATGAGCCTCGGGGTCGAGATGCTCGAGGAGATCCGCGCGACGACCGGGCGGATCGCCCTGGAGCTGGGCGTGGTCGGCCTGCTCAACATCCAGTACGCGGTCGCCGGCGGCGAGCTCTATGTGATCGAGGCCAACCCGCGCGCCTCGCGCACCGTGCCCTTCGTCTCCAAGGCGACCGGCGTGCCGCTGGCCAAGGTGGCGGCCCGGCTGATGCTGGGCGAGCAGCTCGCCGAGCAGGATCTGCGCGAGCCCCCGGCAGGCATGGTCAGCGTCAAGGAGGCGGTCTTGCCCTTCGCCCGCTTCGCCGGCGCCGACTCAGTGCTCGGCCCGGAGATGAAGAGCACCGGCGAGGTGATGGGCATCGCCACCGATTTCCCCACGGCCTTCGGCAAAGCCCAGGCGGCGGCCGGCGTCTCGCTGCCGACCGAGGGCTCGGTCTTCATCACGGTCACCGACACCGACAAGCCGGCGGCGACGCAGATCGCCGCCCGTTTCCACGACCTCGGCTTCGAGCTGATCGCCACCGGCGGCACCGCCCAGGCGATCTCGGCGATGGGCGTGCCGGTCACCCCGATCAACAAGATCGCCGAGGGCTCACCGCACGTCGTCGACCTGATCCGCGAGCGCAACTGCGCCCTGGTGATCAACACGCCGACCGGCTCCGGCGCCCGCGCCGACGGCTATGAGATCCGCACCGCCGCCGTCCGCCACGGCATCCCCTGTGTGACGACGATGACCGGCGCGACCGCCGCCGTGCGGGCGATCGCCGCCAAGATCGAGGGCGACGGCGAAGTGCACTCGCTGCAGGAGATCCACGGCCTGGAGCGGGCCAAGCAGCCGCAATGACGGCCCCGTTCGGGCGTCGCCTCTGCGAGGTCGCCGAGAGCAAGGCCTCGGGCGGCTACCGGCTCTTCTCCCTGATCGACGAAGAGGGCCCTGAGCCCCAGCCCGGCCAGTTCTACATGCTCGCCACCGAGTCCCATTGGGAGCAACGGGACGGCCGCCCCTTCCTGCCCCGCGCCCTCTCCGTGGCCGACGCCACACCGGCGCGTTCGAGCTTTGCTGCGCATAGCGCTACTAAAGTCGAACGCGCTGCCCAGCAGCTTGATTTCTTGATCGAGGGAATCGGGCCGGGGACCGACCGGCTTTGCGAGCTACAGCCTGGTGAGCGGGTCTGGGTCAACGGCCCGCTGGGTAACTTCTTCTCGGCCCCGCGCGAGCTCTCACCTCGCGCAGCCGGGGCGATCCTCGTCGGCGGCGGCATCGGCATCGCCCCGCTGGCGCTCCTGCGCCGCAGCTTCGCCGCCAAAAACATCCCGACCCGCGTCCTGCTCGGCTTCCGCGACACAGCCCACTCCGGCGGCCTCGACGAGCTCTTCTCCTGCTGCGAGATCAAGCTGGCCAGCGACGACGGCCACGCCGGTCATCACGGCTACGTCACCGACCTGCTTTCCACGATGCTCCAAGGCGACGACGCCGCCAGCGCTGCCGTCTACGCCTGCGGCCCGCCCCAGATGCTCGAAGCCGTTGGGGCGCTCTGCGCGGATGCCGGCGTTGCCTGCGAGCTCGCCATGGAGTCTCCTATGGCTTGCGGCTTCGGGGCCTGCTTCGGCTGTGCCGTCCCGAAAGCAGGAGGGGGCTACCTGCGGTTGTGTGTCGATGGGCCTGTGCTGCGGGGTGGGCCGGCGGGTCCTGTCACTGCAGGGGACCCACCACCCCCTGCGGTAGCTAAAGCTTCCTCGGGGGCGGTTCCCCCTACAGCGCCACCCCCCGGCAGGAACGGAACAGAGGGACGGTCAACTGCCGTCGAGCTTTGCGGGATCGAGCTGGAGCACCCGGTGATCAACGCGTCGGGGACGTTTGACGCCATTGCGGCGCGCAGGACCTACGGCGACGAGCTGCTGGAGCGATTCCCGTTCAGCGCCTTCGTCTCGAAGACGATCACGCCGGAGCCGCGGACGGGCAACGAGCCGCAGCGGATCTGGGAGACACCGGCGGGGATGATCAACTCGATCGGGCTGCCGAACAAGGGGCTGGAGGGGTTCCTTGCCGCGGACCTGCCTCAACTGGCCGAGCTTCCGGTGCCCCTGATCGTCTCGGTGATGGCGACCGGCCATGAGGAGTTCGCCCGCTTGGTTCAGGGCGTAGGGGAGAGGGACGAGGTCGCCGGGATCGAGCTCAACGTGTCGTGTCCCAACGTGCACTCCGGTTTGATCGTCGGTGAGCAGCCGACCGAGACCGAGGCACTGCTGCAAGCGCTGCGCCCGCTGACCGAGAAGCCACTGATCGTCAAGCTGACACCGAACGTCGCCAACCCCGCGGACGTCGCCGTGGCGGCCGAAGCGGGCGGGGCAGACGCCGTTTCGCTGATCAACACGCTGAAGGCGAGCGCGATCGACCCGGCCACCGGGCAACCGGGCATCGCCGCCGGGCACGGAGGGCTCTCGGGCCCGGCGGTGCGGCCCGTGGCGATCGCCCAACTGCGTGCGGTCGGCGCGGCGGTGAGCATCCCGATCGTCGGCATGGGCGGCATCTCGAGCGGCGCCGACGCGCTCGAATTCCTCGACGCCGGAGCGACATTGGTCGCCGTCGGCACGGAGAGCTTTCGGGACCCACGGGCCGGTGAACGGGTTGCACGCGAGATTGCCGGAGCGTTTGAAGCCGGTCGAGGTGGCGCTCCCGCAGGGACGACTGGCTAAACCTCGAGTCGAGGTTAAGGTGAATTTGAGGGGAATTGGCCCGGATGGCCTTGCACGCCCGTGACCCGCGGCTATACTCGCCGCCCAGATGCCCGCCCCAGTCAAGACCTCGTCCGCGGCGCCAGAGAGATCGTTGGACCAGCGGATGGACGCGCTCAAACGCGCCAACGACATCCGCACCGCCCGCGCCAAGCTGAAGAAGGACCTCAAAGCGGGCAAGGCCAACATCCACACGTTGCTGCTCGACCCGCCGGACTACGTGTTGACGGCGAAGGTCTTCGACATGCTGCTGGCCGTACCCAAGTACGGCCGGGTGAAGACCAACCGGATCCTCAACCAGTGCAGGATCTCGCCGTCGAAGACGATCGGCGGGCTCTCTGAGCGCCAGCGCGGCGAGCTGGTCTCCTTGCTGCGCCGATAGCGACCGCTGCTTCGTTCAGTATCCCCGGCCGCAGTAGATGGCCAAGGTATTCGTAATCACAGGACCCTCGGGGGTCGGCAAGGGCACGCTGATCGCGCAGCTGCTGAAACGCGTGCCCGATCTCGAGCTCTCCGTCTCGGCGACCACGCGACAACCGCGTGCAGGGGAGAGGGACGGCCGCGATTACCACTTCCTCTCCACCGAGCAGTTCGAGCAGCGAATTGACGCCGAAGACTTCCTCGAGTTCGCCACCTACAGCGGCAACTTCTACGGGACCTTGCGCTCCGAGGTGCGCAAGCGCCTCGACGAGGGCCGCTCCGTGGTGCTCGAGATCGAGGTCCAGGGCGCGCGCCAGGTGCGCGCCGCGATGCGCGAGTCGGTGCAGGTCTTCATCGCCCCGCCGGACCCCGCATCGCTACGCCGCCGCCTGGAGTCACGCGGCACCGACACCCTGGAGGCGATCGACGCGCGGCTCGAGGTGGCCGAGCAGGAGATGGCCGCCCGCGGCGAGTTCGCCCACACGGTCGTCAACGACGATCTGCAGCGAGCTGCCGGCGAGCTGGAGGAGATCGTGCGCGCCGAGCTCGGTCTATCACTAGACTCCCCAGCCGAATGATCAAACCACGCGTCGACAAGCTTCTCGATCACACCGACTCCCACTACGCGGCCGTCGTCGTTGCCGCCAAGCGAGCCCGGCAGATAAACAGCTACTTCCACAGCCTCGGCGAGGGCAGCTTTGGCGAGTACCCACCGCCGATGGTTGATGTCCCTGGCGACCGCAACTACCTCTCGATCGCGCTCGAAGAGGTCGCTCAGGGCAAGCTCAAATACGAGTACCGCGCCTAGTCGCGCACCCGGCAGGGCCGGGACGGAGGAAGCCATGGCCAGAATTCTGCTTGGCGTAAGTGGAGGGATTGCCGCCTACAAGGCGCTTGAGTTGGCGCGCCTGGCGACCACGGCTGGCCACGGCGTGCGGGTGCTGATGACTGAGGGCGCCACCCGTTTCGTCGGCGCGGCGTCGTTCGAGGGGATCGTCGGCGCGCCGGTGCTGATCTCGGAGTTCGAGCGCGACCCTATGCGCGGCGCATTCCCTGGCGAGCCGGCGCCCGGCCATGACCCGATTGGCCATCTCGAGCTGGCCGCCAACTGCGATGCCTACCTGGTCGCGCCGGCCTCGGCCAACACCGTGGCGAAGCTCGCCGCCGGCGCCGCCGACGCGATGCTGACCACCTCCTTCCTCGCCTGCACGGCGCCGCGCCTGGTGGCGCCGGCGATGAACGACCGTATGTACGGCGACGCGGCGACCCAGGCCAACCTCGCCACCCTGCGCGAGCGCGGCGTCACCGTGATCGAGCCCGAGGAGGGCGCTCTCGCCTCACGCGGTGAGCACGGCCGGGGCAGGCTGCCCGACCCGGCCCAGCTGCTCGCCCGCGTCGAAGCGGAAATACCCGGCGGCAAGCGCCCCTGGGACGGCCTGCGCGTGCTGGTCACCGCGGGCGGCGCCCGCGAGCCGATCGATTCGGTGCGCTTCCTCGGCAACCGCTCCAGCGGTCGCATGGGCATCGCCTTGGCCGCCGCCGCAGCCCGTCGTGGCGCAGAAGTCACCCTGGTCGCTGCCAACGTGGCCCTCCCCGAGCCGGCCGGCGTCCACCGCATCGACGTCGAGAACGGCGAGGAGCTGGCCAAGGCCTGTCGCGCCGAGTTCCCCAATGCCCACGTCCTGCTCATGGCAGCTGCCCCCGCCGACTTCCGCGCCAGCGCTCCCGCCGAAGGCAAGCTCACCCGTGACGCCTCCCTCGACCTCCACCTCGAGCCCACCGAGGACATCCTCGCCAGCCTCACCGCAATCCGAACCGAGGAGCAAACCGTGGTCGCCTTTGCCGCCGAAGCCGGCGAAAACGTCGACCGCGCCCGCGAGAAGCTGCAGCGCAAGGCCGCCGACCTGGTCGTCCTCAACGACATCTCAAACCCCGAGATCGGCTTCGAGAGCGAGGAAAACGCCGTAACCCTGATCGACGCGGCGAGCGAGCAGCACGTCCCGCAAGCTCCAAAGAGCATCATCGCCGAGGCAATCCTCGATCGAGTAAGCACGCTCCGTGAAGAGGGGCGGGAATCCCCTCGAACGGGCGGATACTCAAAGCGCCGGCCTAATTAGGCCGGCGCTTGTTCGGGCGAGGGGATTCCCGCCCCTCCGCCAGGCAGGCCGGGCTATACTCACTCTCGAGCTTTTCGCCTCACCCGATGTACCCGAAGTGGGCCTGGCCCACTTTTTTTACGCCCTTCGCCAATGGAAGACCTCCAGCAAGACATCCAGCAGCAGCTCCACGATCTCGATGCCGAGCTCGATCTGGTCGCGCTCGAGCAGCCGAGCAAGGAAGCCCTGCGGCTCTTCATCGACCATCCGAGCGGCGTCGACCTGGCGCTCTGCGAACGGGTCACCCATCACCTCAACCACCTGCGGACTGACTTCACGCTGGAGGTCTCTTCGCCCGGTCCCAAGTACCGCAATCGCAAGGAGCAGCCCCAGTGAGCAAGGAGATCGTCGAAGCAGTCAAGGCCCTCGAGCAGGAGAAGGGCATCTCCGCTGACACGCTGATGGACGCGCTCGCCGACGCGCTCCTCTCGGCTTACAAGAAGACGCCGGGGGCGGCCAAATACGCCCGCGTCGACCTCGACCACGAAACCGGCGACTTCCGCGTCTTCGAGCTGATCCTGCCGCCCGAGCTGGAGGAGAAGCTGCTCGCCGAGGCAGCCGAGGCGCAGGAGGAGGAAGAGCGCGAGATCGATCCCGAGACCGGCGAGCTGCGCGAGCCCGAGGATCCCGAGCTCGATCCGGAGATGATCGCGCCCTACGAGGACCAGATCGAGACCCGCGATGTCACTCCTGAAGACTTCGGCCGGATCGCCGCCCAGACCGCCAAGCAGGTGATCCTGCAGCGGATTCGCGAGGCGGAACGGATGATGATGTTCGACGAGTACCAGGACCGCGTCGGCGAGCTGATCACGGGCATCATCCAGCAGTCCGACAAGCGCTACACGCTGGTCCAGCTCAAGGAGCGGGTCGAGGCGCTGCTGCCCAAGTCCGAGCAGGTCTACAACGAGCGCTACGACCACGGCATGCGGGTCAAGGCTGTGATCACCGACGTCTCCGACTCGACCAAAGGCCCGGCGATCGTCGTCTCGCGGCGCAGCTCCGAGCTGATCAAGAAACTTTTCGAAATTGAGGTTCCCGAGATCGCCGACAAGCTGGTCGAGATCGTCGGCGTCGCTCGCGAGCCGGGCTACCGCTCGAAGATCGCGGTGATCTCCCATGCCGACGGGGTCGACCCGGTCGGCGCCTGCGTCGGTCCCCGCGGCTCGCGCGTGCGCATGGTCGTCTCCGAGCTGCGCGGCGAGAAGATCGACATCATCCCCCACAACGACGAGCCGGCCCGCTTCGTCGCCAAGGCGCTCTCGCCGGCCCGCGTGCGTGAGGTGATCGTCGACGACAGCGAGCGTCAGGCGACCGTGATCGTCCCCGACGATCAGCTCTCCCTGGCGATCGGCCGTGATGGCCAGAACGCCCGCCTCGCCGCCCGCCTCACCGGTTGGCGGGTCGACATCAAGTCGGAGACCGAGTTCGCCTCCGAGGACGCCGACGTCGAGTACGAGGGCGAAGAGACCTTCGACGGGCGCTGCATGGCGGTGCTCTCCAACGGCCGCCGCTGCCCCAACGCGGCGATCGAGGGCTCGACCTACTGCGGCCTGCCCCAGCACCAGGCGCTGAGCCGCTTCGAGACCAGCCAGATGGCGATTCTCGGCACGGTCACGGAGACCGAGGTCGCGATCCTCGCCGATCCCGATGCCGACCAGGGGCAGGTGGACGAGATCGTCGCCAAGGCTGAGGCGGAGTTCGTCGAGGAGATTCCAGAGGAAGAGGCCGCGGAGGATGCGCCTGAATCTCAGGATGAGGCCGCTGAAGTGGAAGCTTCTGAGCCGGTTGCCGAGGAGGCAGAGCAAGCGTAGTGGCGAAGAAACGGGTTCACGAGATCGCTAAAGCTCAGGGGCTGAGCAGCAAGGAGCTGCTCGCCGCGCTGAAGAGCGCTGGGGTTGAGGCTAAAGCCGCAGCTTCCAGCGTCGAGGAAGCCGACGCCCTCAAAGCGATTCAAGCTGCCAAGAGCGACGGCGGGGCCGCAACCGCCACCAAGCCCAAGCCGGCGGCGAAAGCAGAGGCGGCTGCTCCGCCAAAGCCCGCTGCGAAACCCGCAGCTTCTAAATCGTCTGCGACTTCGAAAGGGCCCGTCCGCCCGGGGGGCAAACCCTCAGCCGGAGGCGCCGGTGGCGGCGCCAGCGGGAAAAAGCGGCGCGTGGTGATCGACTCGCAGGCCGCGCGACGCGATCAGATGGGCGGTCCACCGCCCCAGCGGCCGCCGCGCAGGCGCGGGGGACGCCGCCGCCGACCACTCTTGGAGGAGCCGCCACCCAAAGTCGAGGCGGCCGAGCCCGAGGCGACCACCGTGCCCTCCGGGGCGACCGTGCGCGAGGTGGCCGAGCTGCTCGACCTCAGCAGCGCCGAGGTGATCAAGAAGCTGATGACGATGGGGGAGATGGCGACGCTCACCCAGACCCTCACCGACGAGTCGATCGCGGCGATCGCCGACGAGTACGACCGCAAGATCGAGATCGTCACAGCGGCCGAGGAGGAGTCCGAGGCGCCCGAGTTCGAGGACGCCGAGGAGGAGCTCGCCGATCGGCCTCCCGTGGTGACGATCATGGGCCACGTCGACCACGGCAAGACCTCACTGCTCGACGCGATCCGTGAGACCGAGGTGGCCGCCGGCGAGGCCGGCGGCATCACCCAGCACATCGGCGCCTACCAGGTCCATCACAACGAGAAGACGATCACCTTCCTCGACACGCCGGGCCACGCCGCCTTCACCGCGATGCGCGCCCGCGGCGCCAAGGTCACCGACATCGCCGTAGTAGTCGTCGCCGCCGATGACGGCGTCATGCCGCAGACCAAGGAGGCGATCGACCACGCCCGTGCCGCCGACGTGCCGATCCTGATCGCGGTCAACAAGATCGACAAGGAGGGCGCCCAGCCCGACCGGGTGCGCAACGAGCTTGCCGCCGACGGGCTCACCCCCGAGGACTGGGGTGGAGAGACGGTCTACGTCGACGTCTCCGCCAAGACCCGCGAAGGGCTCGACAAACTGCTCGAGATGATCCTCCTGGTCACCGAGCTGGAGGAGCTGGGCGCCAACCCGGACGCTCCCGCCTCGGGCACCGTGGTCGAGTCCCAGCTCGATCCCGGCCGTGGCCCGGTCGTGACGATCCTCGTGCAGCGCGGCACGCTTGAGGTCGGCGACTCGCTGGTCGCCGGGCCGCAGTGGGGCCGCGTGCGAGCGATGCATGACTTCACCGGCAAGCGCGTGCAGAGCGCCGGGCCGGGAATGCCGGTCGAGGTGCTCGGCTTCGACGGCGTCGTCGACGCGGGCGAGTTCGTGCGCGCGGTCGAGAACGACCGCCGTGCGCGCCAGGACGCCCAGGAGCGCGCCAACCGGCTGAAGACCGAGGCCCTGGCCCGCCGCCAGGCGCGCAAGGTCAGCCTCGAGGAGGTCTTCTCGCGCGTCCAGGAGGGCGACATCAAGGAGCTCAACATCGTGCTCAAGTCCGATGTCGCCGGCTCGCTGGAGGCGCTTACGGACGAGATCGCCAAGGTGCCCCAGGAGCAGGTGGGGATCAACATCATCCACTCGCAGACCGGTGGCATCAACGAGTCCGACGTGATGCTGGCCT
>Ga0075325_1000147_pt1 | contig 10525 bp, 3 predicted proteins | sample MayberrySE_Catta_5_FD_120048 | JGI IMG/M metagenome (GOLD analysis project Ga0075325, IMG submission 120048) | Natural and restored wetland microbial communities from the San Francisco Bay, California, USA, that impact long-term carbon... | ecosystem: Environmental > Terrestrial > Soil > Wetlands... | reverse complement strand
GTGTTGGTGATTACCCAGGGTGAGCGGGTGCGCGAGGCCGAGGCCGCGGGCGCCGACTTCGTGGGGATCGAGTACATCCAGAAGATCAAGGACGGCTGGCTGGACACCGACGTGATCGTCGCGACGCCGGACGTCATGGGTCAGCTGGGCCAGCTGGGCAAGGTGCTCGGCCCCCGGGGCCTGATGCCGAACCCCAAGGCGGGCACGGTCACCATGGACGTGGCCAAGGCGGTTCGGGAGATCAAGGCCGGCAAGATCGAGTTCCGGGTGGACAAGACCGGCAACGTCCACGCGCCGGTCGGGAAGGTGTCGTTCAGCCCGGACCAGCTCGCCGCCAACGTGCAGGCGTTCATGGACACGATCGTCCGCGCCAAGCCCTCGGCGGCCAAGGGCACCTACATCCGCTCGGCCACGCTGTCGAGCACCATGGGGCCGGGGGTCCGGCTCGAGACGGCGGTGTACCGATGAGCAAGACCGCGCGGCAAGAGACGGTGGAGGCCCTGACCGAGCTGCTGAAGGGGTCCCCCAACGTCTTCGTCACCGACTTCACCGGCCTGAACGTGCTCCGGATGACGGAGCTGCGCCGGCGCCTCCGGGGCGCGGGCGTGGACTACGTGGTGGTGAAGAACACCCTGGCCCAGCGCGCCTTCGCCGCCAACGGCGTCAACGCGCTGGACGATCACCTCGCCGGCCCCACGGGCCTGGTCCTCTCGGGCCGGGATCCGGTGGTGGGGGCGAAGGTGCTGGCCGACTTCGCCAAGGAGTTCGAGAAGCCGGCCATCAAGATCGGGCTGGTGGACGGCAAGCCCCTCACGGCGGACCAGATCAAGCGACTGGCCGAGCTGCCGCCGAAGGACGTGCTGCTGGGCCAGCTCGCGGGCTACATCCAGGCGCCGATGGCCCAGTTCGCGGGGGCCATGAACGCGCTGCTGTACCAGATGATCGGCGCCCTCGAGGCGCTTCGCGCGCAGCGTAGTGCTGCTTCCTGAACCGGACGGAGAGAGACCAGACCATGGCCACCACCACGCTGAGTAACGAAGAGATCCTCGAGGCGATCGGCAACAAGACCGTCGTCGAGCTGGCGGAGCTGATCGAGGGGTTCAAGACGAAGTTCAACGTCACCATCGCGGCGGCGGCCCCTGCGGCGGCCGCGGGGGGCGGAGCGGGCGGCGGTGCCGCTGCCGCGGCGCCGGTCGAAGAGAAGACCGAGTGGACCGTCGTCCTCAAGGAGGGCGGCGCCAAGAAGATTCAGGTCATCAAGGTGGTCCGGGAAGTCACCAGCCTGGGCCTGAAGGAAGCCAAGGATGCCGTGGACAACGTCCCCAGCAACATCAAGGAGGGCGTCACCAAGGCGGAGGCCGAGGAAATCAAGAAGAAGCTGGAAGAGCAGGGCGCCGTCGTCGAGCTGAAGTAGGGCGCAGCCCTATCCCGAGCTGGATCGGGGCCGCCGGCCCCGACCAGCGAAGGAGCGGAGGCCTGCAACCTATTTCAGTGAGACGAATGACACGCTCGACGCTCTCGGTAGTTCCCGAATTTGCCGAGCCCCGTAGGTCACCCCGCCCGGGCCGGGCGGGGGATCCGCGTTGGGGCCATTTGTGCTGCGCGTCGGTCCGGCGCGCATGCCACGCAGGAGTGAGTTACTGATGCCTCAGACTCGATCCGTCATCACGTTCAGCAAGCGCGAGGGCGGCATGCCGATGCCGCACCTCCTCGACATCCAGACCGCCGCGTTCGAGACGCTGCTGGTCCCCGACGACGTCCACGGCGCCCGCCAGGACGTCAGCCTCGAGCGCGTCTTCCGGGACCTGTTCCCGATCACGGACGTGAACGAGAAGTACAAGCTCGAGTTCCTCGGGTACGCGCTGGGCGAGGCCAAGTACGCGGTCGAGGAGTGCATCGAGCGCGACATGACCTACGCGGCGCCGCTCAAGGCCAAGCTCCGCCTCGACGTCTACGAGGAGGTCGAGGGCCAGAAGCGGCTCAAGAACGCCATCGAGAAGGAAGTCTACCTGGGCGAGCTGCCCATCATGACGCCGCTCGGCACCTTCGTCATCAACGGGGCCGAGCGGGTGGTGGTGAGCCAGCTCCACCGGTCCCCGGGTGTGGTGTTCGAGGAGGACACCCATCCCAACGGGCAGCGGCTCTTCTCGGCGCGGATCATTCCCTTCCGGGGCTCGTGGGTCGAGTTCACCATCGACATCCACGACGTGATCTACGTCCACATCGACAAGAAGAAGAAGTTCCCGGCCACGGCGCTGCTCCGCGCCTTCGGCTACGGGAACAACGCCGACATCCTCAAGCTCTTCTTCGCGACGAAGCAGCTGAACATCACCGGCAAGCTGGAGGGCCGGCAGGAGAAGCGCGAGGTGATCGGCGCGCTGGTCGCGGAGGATGTGTCCAACCCGGAGGATCCCCGGGGCGAGCCGCTGGCCACGGTGGGCGACGAGCTCACCCAGGAGCGGCTCAACGAGATGCGGCACAAGGGCGTCAAGACGGTGACGGTGTTTGCCGGCTACAGCACGCTCGACGTGCGCGAGGAGGAGCAGCCCACGACCACCCGCGACCGGCACAACCATGTGCTGGCCTTCGACGTGGCCGAGCCGGAGACCGGCGAGGTGCTGGCCTCGGCGGGGGACGAGCTGACCGAGACCCTCCGCAAGAAGCTGATCAAGGCCGGGGTCCACAAGATCGAGGTGTTGCTGCCTCACGGCCGGTCGGAGTCGCCGTTGATCAAGAACACCCTGGCGAAGGACCCGACCCACAGCGAGGCCGAGGCCCTGGAGCAGATCTACGCCCTGCTCCGGCCGGGCGACGCGCCCAACCTGGAGACCGCGCGGCAGCAGCTCCAGAAGCTGTTCTTCAACCCCAAGCGCTACGACCTCGGGCGTGTCGGCCGCTACAAGATCAACCAGCGGCTGAAGCTCAAGACCGATCCGAACCACACGGTCCTGACCGAGGACGACTTCATCGCGATCATCCGCTACCTGATCGATCTGCACGACGGGCGCGGGTTCACCGACGACATCGACCATCTCGGTAACCGCCGGATCCGGAGCGTGGGCGAGCTGATCGCCAACCAGTTCTCGGTCGGCCTGAGCCGCATGGCGCGGCTGGTCAAGGAGCGGATGAGCATCAACTCGGACCCCGAGAAGATCTCGCTCGACGACCTGGTCAACGCCCGCACGGTGAGCGCCGTCATCCAGGCGTTCTTCGGCAGCTCGCAGCTGTCGCAGTTCATGGACCAGACCAACCCGCTGGCCGAGCTGACCAACAAGCGGCGGCTCTCGGCGCTGGGGCCGGGCGGCCTCACCCGCGAGCGTGCGGGCTTCGAGGTCCGCGACGTGCACTACTCGCAGTACGGCCGGATGTGCCCGATCGAGACGCCGGAAGGCCCGAACATCGGCCTCATCACCAGCCTCTCGACCTACGCCCGGATCAACGAGCTCGGGTTCATCGAGACCCCGTACCGGGTGGTCAAGAACGGCAAGGTGACCGACGAGATCCGCTGGCTCTCGGCGAGCGACGAGGAGGACTACGCCGTCGCCCAGGCCAACGCCCCGATCAACCCCGACGGCACCTTCGCCGAGGCGCTGGTGCTGAGCCGCAAGGGCGACGACTACCCGTTGCTGCCGCCCGACCGGATCGACTTCATGGACGTGGCGCCGGAGCAGCTGGTCTCCATCGCCGCGGCGCTGATCCCGTTCCTGGAGCACGACGACGCCAACCGCGCGCTGATGGGCTCCAACATGCAGCGGCAGAGCGTGCCGCTCCTCTTCCCCCAGGCGCCGCTGGTCGGCACCGGGCTGGAGGAAAAGGTCGCCCGGGACTCGGGCGCCGTCATCATCGCGCGGCGGGCCGGGGTGGTCACCCGCGTCACGGCGGACGAGATCATCGTGGACGCCGGCACGGACGGCGTGGCCCCAGCCGACCAGCCGCTGGCCCGGCTCCACCAGCACGACCGCTACCGGGTGAAGAAGTTCTGGCGCACCAACCAGGACACCGCCATCAACCAGCGGCCTCTGGTGCAGCTCAACCAGCGGGTGGCGCAGGGCGAGATCATCGCTGACGGCGCCGCGACCGACGGTGGGGAGCTGGCGCTCGGCAGCAACGTGCTGGTGGCGTTCATGCCCTGGTACGGGCACAACTTCGAGGACGCCATCGTCCTCAGCGAGCGACTGGTGAAGGACGACGTGTACTCGTCGATCCACATCCAGGAGCTCGAGCTGCACGTCCGCGACACCAAGCGCGGCCAGGAGGAGATCACCCGCGAGATCCCCAACGTCTCCGACGAGAGCGTGGTGGACCTCGACGAGCGGGGCATCGTCCGGATCGGCGCCCACGTGAAGCCGGGCGACATCCTGGTCGGCAAGATCACGCCGAAGGGTGAGACCGAGCTCTCACCGGAAGAGAAGCTGCTGACCGCGATCTTCGGCGAGAAGGCGAAGGACGTGAAGGACAGCTCGCTCAAGGTCCCGCCCGGCATGGCCGGCGTGGTGATCGATGTGAAGATCTTCAGCCGGATCGAGGATCAGGTCGTCGAGAAGGACCGGGGCGAGCGGATCGGCGAGGTGCGCCGGATCGAGAACGACGAGAAGGCGCGGATCAACACCGTGATGCTGGATGAGCTGCGCCACCTGCTCCAGGGCCAGGAGGTCGCCCTGATGCTGAAGGCCGGCACGGTGGAGGAGTACCTGTCGTCGGGCGCCAAGCTGACGGACGCGTCGCTCCAGGACATCGACCTCGCCGACGTGGACCTCAAGACACTCCGGGTGGCCAACAAGACGGCCAACGAGCGGATCCGCTCCTCCATCGACATGGCCGCGCGCGAGCGGGCCAAGGTGGAAGAGAAGGCGGAGGACCAGATCGACAAGATCCTCCAGCCGGACGAGCTGCCGCCGGGGGTGATCCAGCTGGTGAAGGTGTACATCGCCGAGAAACGGAAGATCTCGGTGGGCGACAAGATGGCGGGCCGGCACGGGAACAAGGGCATCGTCGCCCGGATCGTGCCGGAGGAGGACATGCCGTTCCTGCCGGACGGCACCCCGGTGGACATCGTCCTCAACCCGCTCGGCGTGCCGAGCCGCATGAACGTGGGCCAGATCCTGGAGACCCACCTCGGCTGGGCCGCGCGGATCCTCGGGTTCGAGGCCAAGACGCCCGTGTTCCGCGGCGCGGACGAGGCCGAGATCGGCGTTCTGCTGCGCCTGGCGGGGTTCCGCTGGGCGGCGGAGAGCCTCCAGCTGCGCCGGGCGGCCCCGCAACCGCGGCCCGAGGCGATCACCCGGGTCGTGCAGGACCTCAAGAAGGTCGTGCCGGAGGGCGAGCATGCCACCGTGCTCCAGGCTGGCGCCGCGCTGCTGGGCGCGAAGGGCGCCTCGGCGGAAACCAAGGAGCTGTTCCAGCAGGTCCGGGCCTTCCTGACGGACGCCGCGAAGGAGCTGGGTGAGCGCGAGCTGGCCCAGCGCCGGCAGGAGGCGGCGTTCCATCACACGGTGGCCGAGGAGGGCAATGGCGACTCGAAGGCGGTCGCCAAGGCGGCCAAGGAGCTGGAGAAGGCGGCGGGAGTCACCCAGGCCGAGGCGCTGGTAGCCGCCGGCAAGCCGCAGCTGGCGGCACTGCTCGGCGGGAAGGACGCCGACGTGGATGCCGCGGCCGACGAGCTGCTCCGGAGCGCCGGGCTCACCCCGGCGGGCAAGGCCCGGCTCAGGGACGGCCGGACCGGCCAGTTCTTCGAGGGCGAGGTGACGGTCGGCTCGATCTACATGCTGAAGCTGAGCCACCTGGTGGACGACAAGATCCACGCCCGGTCCATCGGACCCTACTCGCTGGTGACCCAGCAGCCGCTCGCCGGCAAGGCGCAGTTCGGCGGCCAGCGGTTCGGCGAGATGGAGGTGTGGGCGCTGGAGGCCTACGGCGCCGCCCACGTGTTGCAGGAGATGCTCACGGTCAAATCGGACGACGTGAACGGTCGCAGCAAGGTCTACGAGGCGATCGTGAAGGGGCAGAACCTGCCCGAGCCGGGGATCCCGGAGTCGTTCAACGTGCTCGTGAAGGAGTTGCAGGCGCTTGGCCTGAAGGTCACGCTCGGTACCACCGAAGCCGGCGACGAATAAAGAGGGACTCATGATTGATTTTCGCAGCGGGCGCGAGCCCAAGAGCTCGAGCTTCGACTATATCAGCATCCGCATCGCCAGCCCGGAGGAGATCCGGGGTCCGCGCGATCCCAAGGAGCGCGAGCGCCTGGAGCTCCAGGGCCAGCGCACCTGGTGGTCATGGGGCGAGGTGACCAAGCCGGAGAAGGACGGTCTCTTCTGCGAGCGGATCTTCGGTCCCGTCAAGGACTGGGAGTGCCACTGCGGCAAGTACAAGCGGATCCGCTATCGCGGCGTGATCTGCGATCGTTGCGGCGTGGAGGTCACGCTGAGCAAGGTCCGGCGCGAGCGCATGGGCCACATCGAGCTCAGCGTGCCGGTGGCGCACATCTGGTTCTTCAAGACGCTGCCGTCGCCGATGGGGAACCTGATCAACATCACGCTCCGCGACCTGGAGCGGGTGATCTACTACAGCAGCTACATCGTCATCCAGCCGGGCAAGCAGGAGGTGGAGGCGAATCAGCTGCTGGACGAGGAGGAGTACCTCACCCTGCGCGCCAAGGCGCGGGAGGAGGGCGACACCGAGTTCCTGGCCGACATCGGCGCGCCGGCGGTGCGCAAGCTGCTCGAGCGGCTGGACGTACGGCAGCTGGCGGAGGTGCTGCGCTCGGGCGTGGCCACCGAGACCAGCCAGCACCGCAAGAAGCAGATGCTCAAGCGGCTCAAGATCGTGGACGCGTTCCTCAGCTCGGGCGACTCGGGGGACCTCCCGAACAACCCGGCCTGGATGATCCTGGACGTAATCCCGGTCATCCCGCCCGACCTCCGGCCACTGGTGCCGCTGGACGGCGGGCGCTTCGCCACCTCCGACCTGAACGACCTGTATCGGCGGGTGATCAACCGGAACAACCGGCTCACCAAGCTGATCCAGCACAAGGCCCCGGAGGTCATCCTCCGGAACGAGAAGCGGATGCTGCAGGAGGCCGTGGACGCGCTGTTCGACAACGGTCGCCGCTCGAAGGCGATCCGCGGCCGGGGCAAGCGGCCGCTCAAGAGCCTCAGCGACATGCTGAAGGGCAAGCAGGGCCGCTTCCGGCAGAACCTGCTCGGCAAGCGGGTGGACTACTCCGGCCGCTCGGTCATCGTCGTGGGCCCGGAGCTCCGGCTGCACCAGTGCGGCCTGCCCAAGGCGATGGCGGTCGAGCTGTTCAAGCCCTTCATCATCCACAAGCTGGTGGAGAAGGGCATCGCCGAGACGGTCAAGCGGGCCAAGAAGATCGTGGAGCGGGAGAGCCCCGAGGTGTACGAGATCCTGGAGGAGATCATCCAGGACCACCCGGTGCTGCTCAACCGCGCACCGACGCTGCACCGCCTCGGCATCCAGGCGTTCGAGCCGGTGCTGGTCGAGGGCAAGGCCATCCGGATCCATCCGCTGGTCTGCGCCGCGTTCAACGCCGACTTCGACGGCGACCAGATGGCGGTGCACGTGCCGCTCTCGTTCGAGGCCCAGCTGGAGGCGCGCCTCCTGATGATCTCCTCGAACAACGTGCTGAAGCCGTCCGACGGCCGCCCGGTGGCGGAGCCGTCGCAGGACATGGTGCTGGGCTCCTATTGGCTCACCAAGGACCCGGTCGGGTTCGAGGAGGAACTGCGCCGCGCCGGCAGCGGCAAGCGGGAGGATACCGAGAGCCGGCTCTGGAAGGACGCCAAGCCCTACGCCTCCCTGGCCGAGATCGAGATGGCCCTGCTGGCGGGGAACCTGTCGTACCACACGCCGATCCGGTTCTGGTACGTGCCGCCGCGGGAGATCGAGGACGAGGAGCGCCGGCGTCCGCGGTGGCTCCGCACCACCGTGGGCCGGGTGCTGTTCAACAGCATCCTGCCGAAGGCGATCATCGTGGAGCGGGACTTCCGCAACTACACGATGAAGAAGAAGCAGCTCAGCGAGCTGGTGCTGGAGTCGTACCGCAAGGCGGGCCTGGCGGAGACGGTCCACTTCCTGGACCGGCTCAAGGAGTTCGGGTTCGGCTTCGCCACCCGGGGCGGCGTGTCCATCGGCATCGAGGATCTGGAGATCCCGGCCCAGAAGGCCGAGCTCCTGTCCGAGGCCGACGCCCGGGTGAAGCGGTTCCAACGGGCCTACAACACCGGCCAGATCACCTTCGGCGAGCGGTACAACAAGGTGATCGACGCCTGGACCCACGCCAACAACGACGTGGCCGAGGCGATGATCAGCTCGATGCGGGTCTCCCGCGGCGGGTTCAACCCGGTGTACATGATGTTCGACTCCGGCAGCCGCGGCAGCCGGGACCAGATCCGGCAGCTGGCCGGCATGCGCGGCCTGATGGCCAAGCCGCAGAAGAAGCTGACCGGCGGCATCGGCGAGATCATCGAGAGCCCGATCAAGTCGAACTTCCGCGAGGGTCTCACCGTGCTGGAGTACTTCATCTCCACCCACGGCGCGCGGAAGGGTCTGGCCGACACCGCGCTCAAGACGGCGGACGCCGGCTACCTCACCCGCCGCCTGGTGGACGTGGCGCAGGATGTCACGGTCACCGAGGAGGACTGCGGCACGATCCTGGGCCTCGACGTGGCCTCGCTGAAGGAGGGGGAGGACATCATCGAGCCGCTGCGTGAGCGCATCCTGGGCAGCGTGGCGAGCGAGGACGTCTTCGACCCGCACGAACTGGACGAGGACGGCGATCCGAGGCTCCTGATCATGGCGGGCGAGCTGATCGACGAGGACGTCGCCAACCAGATCGAGGACGCGGGGATCGAGAAGGTCAAGATCCGCAGCGTGCTCACCTGTGAAGCGCGCCGGGGCATCTGCCGGATGTGCTACGGCCGCAACCTGGCCACCATGGACATGGTGGACATGGGCGAGGCGGTAGGCATCCTGGCGGCGCAGTCCATCGGCGAGCCGGGCACCCAGCTCACCCTCCGGACCTTCCACATCGGCGGTACCTCCAGCCGCATCGCGGAAGAGGCGGAGCGCCGGGCCCGGTCGGACGGCAAGGTGAAATACACCGAGGGCCTCGAGTGGGCCGACGTCGAGGTGGAGTTCGAGGACGGCACCAAGGGCACCAACCGCGTCGTCCTCACCCGCGAGGACGAGTCGGCGTCGGACGAGGCCAAGGAAGGCATCCTGGTGGTGGACCCGAAGGACCCGAAGCGGGTGCTGAACCGCTATCCGGTGCCGGAGGGGGCGCTCCTCGCGGTGAAGGAGGGCGACCTGGTCACCAAGGGCGACAACGAGCGCCGGGCGACCATCCTCTATACCTGGGACCCGTACAACGACCCGAGCATCATCAAGGCCGACGGCGAGCTACGCTGGAAGGACCTGGTGCCGGGCGTCACGCTTCGCGAGGAGCTGGACGAGGGCACCGGCCTCCGGTCGCTCGTCGTGATGGCGGACCCGGACCGCGAGCTCCATCCGAGCGTGCTGGTGTACACCGGCAACCGGAAGGATCCGCAGGAGTACACCCTGGCGGAGGGGAGCCGCGTGATCCTGGGCTCGCCCACCGACCAGGTGAGCCGGGCGATGGAGATCCCGGACGCGGCCAACCCTTGGAGCACCCGCTTCCACGTGGAGGAGCGGCCGATCAACGAGGCCTGGCCGAGCAAGACCAAGAAGGAGTCGAAGGACAAGACGGTCTTCCTCAGCTCGCCGGTCAAAGTGACCAAGGGCATCACGGTCACCAAGATCCCGCGGCAGGCCTACAAGACCCGCGACATCACGGGCGGTCTGCCCCGCATCGCGGAGCTGTTCGAGGCCCGGCGGCCGAAGGATCCCGCCACCATCTCCGAGGTGGACGGCGTGGTGAAGTTCGGCGAGATCAAGCGCGGCAAGCGCGAGATCTATGTCTACCCCGAGACCGAGGGGCAGGCGGTCGAGGCCGAGCCGCAGCTGTACGAGGTGCCCGCCGGGAAGCACCTCCGGGTGCATGAGGGCGACCGGGTGCGGGCGGGCGACCGTCTCACCGAGGGCCCAGTGAACCCGCACGACATCCTGCTCATCAAGGGTCCGCGGGCGGTGCAGGAGTACCTGCTCAACGAAGTGCAGGAGGTCTACCGGCTGCAGGGCGTGCGCATCAGCGACAAGCACATCGGCGTCATCGTGCGCCAGATGCTGCAGAAGGTGCGCGTGACCGATCCGGGCGACACCGACTTCCTCGAGGGGGAGACGGTGGACCGGCTGACCTTCCGCGACGATAACGAGCGGGTGCTGAAGCGGAAGGGCACCCCGGCGCAGGCCGAGCCGGTGCTGCTGGGCATCACCAAGGCGAGTCTCACGACCCAGTCGTTCATCTCGGCGGCGTCGTTCCAGGAGACCACCCGGGTGCTGACCGACGCGGCGATCCGCGGGGCCAAGGACGATCTCCTGGGCCTCAAGGAGAACATCATCATCGGCCACCTGATCCCGGCGGGCAGCG
>Ga0075325_1000146_pt1 | contig 10541 bp, 11 predicted proteins | sample MayberrySE_Catta_5_FD_120048 | JGI IMG/M metagenome (GOLD analysis project Ga0075325, IMG submission 120048) | Natural and restored wetland microbial communities from the San Francisco Bay, California, USA, that impact long-term carbon... | ecosystem: Environmental > Terrestrial > Soil >... | reverse complement strand
CTGGTTGTTCGCCTGCTGGGTCACCGTCGTCTGCTCCGGCGGCGGCACCTGGACGTCCATCGCCATCCGGGAGAGCGGCTGCGTGATCATGAAGATGATCAGCAGCACCAGCAGGATGTCGATCATGGGAACGACATTCGGCTCGGACGAGACTTCGCCTCGTGCTTGTCCAGTTCCTCCCGCCATGTCAGTTCCCCTCCTTCTCTTCCTCGGTGGCCCCGAACAGGGCCTGCTGCGCGGTCGGCTCCGTGATGGCCGCCATCACCCGCACGCCCGCCCGCCGGGCGGTCTCCACCGCTTCCTGGATCTTGCCGAACTTGAGCTGGTTGTCCGCCTTGAAGTAGAGGATCTTGTCCTCGGTTCTGGCCGCGAAGATCGAGCGCAACTGATCCTCGAGCGTCCCTTCCTGCAGGGGCCGACCGTCGAGGAAGTACCTGCCGACCTCGTCGATCCCCAGGACCACTTCGTTGTCGCCCTCGGGGCGCGGGTCCAGGTTCTTGCCCTTGGGCATGGTTGCCTTGAACCCCGCCGCGATCAGCGGTGTCACGATCATGAAGATGATCAGCAGCACCAGCATGATGTCGATCATCGGTACCACGTTGGGCTCGGACTTGACCGCGGTCTGTCCGGTCTTGCCGACTGCCATTGCCATGGCCCTTACCTCCGCTGGGGGTTACTGGTGGGCGCCGGCATCAGCCGGAAATCTGCCCGCTGCCCGTAACCGCCTTCTGGGCCTGGAATTCCTTGGTGAAGATCGAGCGGCCGAACTCGCTGCCGACGCTCTTGATGAGGTAGTCGATCAGCTCCTTGGAGGTGTAGGTCATCTCCACGGAGAGGTTCTCGATCTTGGTGGTGAAGTAGTTGTACGCCCACACCGCCGGGATGGCCACCATGAGCCCGAACGCCGTGGTGATCAGGGCTTCGGCGATACCGGCCGAGATGCCCGCCAGGCCGCCGGACGCACCCGCCTGGGCCATGCCGGTGAAGGCGTTCACGATACCCATGGTGGTGCCGAGGAGGCCGACGAACGGCGCCGTGGACCCCACGGTCGCGAGGATGCCGGTGCCCCGCTTGAACTCGGAGAGCACGATCAGCATCTGACGCTCCACCGCACGCTCGGCCGAGTTGATGTCGGCGGCGGTGATGGTCGCGCGGTCACGCAGCAGAGGCTTCACTTCGGCGAGGGCCTCGCCGAGAACGCGGGAGACGTGGCTCTTCTTGTTCTTCTCCGCCAGGGAGATGGCCTGGTCGAGGTTCTCCTCCTGGATGGCCCGGGAGAACTGGGGCGCGAACTTGCGGGTCTCCGCCTGGCTCCGCTGGAACTGGAAGAACTTCTGGATCATGATCGTGAGCGACCAGATGGACATGAACGCCATGATGATCACGACGCCCTTCGCGAACCAGCCCATGGTGCCCCAGAGGTGAATCAGGTCAACGCTCATCTCAAACTCTCTCCTGTCGGGTTATTGGCCGACCTTGAACGAAATCCGCTGTTGGACTAGCTGCCGCACCGGCTGACCCTTGAACTTGGCCGGCTTGAACACGCCCTTCGAGATCGCTTCCTTCGCCGGTTCGGCGAACGCGGGATGCGTCGCCTTCATCACCTTGAACGAGCTGGGCTCGGCATGCCCGGTGGTATCCACGATGTACTGCAGGTCCACGGATCCGGCGATGCCGGCGCTCTGGAGCACCGGCGGATAGCGCGGGGTGGGGATGGAAATCGGCTGAACCGGATCGTCGAGCTGCGCCTCCAGGAACACCTCGCCGGACACTGGACCGGTTCCCCCGACGATGCCCGCCGCGATGCCGCCCTCCACGCCCTTCCCGGTGAAGTCCTTCGGATCGAAGGGCTTCTCGTTCAGGTCGATGGGCGGAATGTCCTTGGGGATGTCCGTCGGCGCCACGACCGTCTGGAACCCCTTTGGCGGGGGGTTGGCGGCGACGACCACATCGGGCGGGGGTTGATCGGGTGGAGGCGGAGGGGGCGGTGGCGGCTTGAGGAACACCATGGTCGTGTCGGCCACGATGTCCTTGATCGTCTCGGCCGCCCCGGTGGTGACCTTGACGGCCGCGAAGATCACGGCCCCGTGCACCAGAAGCGAGACGATCGTCTGCCCAACGGATTTCTTGGCCTTGGGCTTGGACTCGATAAGGTTCTCGAACACGCAACTACCTCCGAGGGAGGGTCAACGTGGCGAGAAACTATCACCCGCGCGTTAGCGTGGCCTTTGCCTGAAGATGACAATTTGGTGACAACGTGATTAGCGGTCCGCGCGGCGGGACAACCGGCGGGTGATGGGGATCACACTCGGAGAATCGAGTTCAGGATGAAACCGACACCTCCTCGGTCCGTTCCACCCCGCTGACACGTGCTCCACCCTCGCGCGGCAGCCGCACCGTGAACACCGACCCACGCCCTGGCCGGCTCTGCACCGTGATGGATCCGCCGTGCGCCTCCGCGATCCACTTGGTGATCGCGAGTCCCAGCCCGGTGCCGGGACGGTTGCCGGTGCGCGAACGGGCCGGGTCGGCTCGCCAGAACCGCTCGAAGATGTGCGGCAGATCGCCGGCCGCGATCCCGATACCGGTGTCGGCGACGGTGAAGACCACCGCGCCGTCCTCCTGGGCCAGGCCCAGGGCGACGGTGCCGCCCGAGGGCGTGTACTTGATCGCGTTGGTGACGAGATTGAGGAGCATCTCCCTGATCCGGTGCCGGTCTACCGCCATGGTCACCGGCTCGGCGGGGATGTCGCTCCGCACCGTGATCCCCGAGGATTCCCCCAGCATCCCTGCCGTTTCCGCCACGTCTCCGATCACGTCCCGGAGATCTCCCACCTCCACAGCGAGCGGCGCCCTGCCCTCGTCCGCCCGCGCCAGCGTCAGCAGGTTCTCGACCATCTCCGACATCTGATTGATCTGCGCCAGCGTCTCGTCCAGCGACTGGAGGATCTCCGCCGGCACGCCCGGGTGCACCAGGGCCCGCTCCACCCCGGCGCGGAGCACCATGAGCGGCGTCTTGAGCTCGTGGCTCGCGTCGGCCGTGAAGCGGTGCAGGCTGCCGAAGCTCTGCTCCAGCCGGGCCAGCATGCCGTTCACGGTGAGCGCGAGCCGCGCCATCTCGTCGCCGGAGAGGGGGACCGCGAGCCGCCGGTGGAGGCTCCGGCCGTCGCTGATGGCCTCCACCTCGTCCATGATGCCCTCGACCGGCCTGAGACTCGTTCCGGCCAGCCAGTAGCCGACCACCGCGGCCCCCGCGAGGATCACCGGAGCGATGAGCAGCATGGAGCGAAGCAACGCAGTGGGGCCGAACGCGACATCCTCGAGCGAGGTGGCGACCAGCACGCCTCCGACCTCGGGACCCGCGTCTTCCACCCGCATGGCCAGGTAGCGCGTCCTTCCCCACGGGGCGCCGAGGTCCACGGTCCCGGAGCGCTTCGCCGTCCGCAAGGTGTCCAGCTCGGCGGTCAGCGCCTGGAGGTCCCCCGCGTCCAGCCCGCGGGTCACGTCCGAGAGCGCCAGCACCCGGCCCGCCGTGTCCGCCACGACGAGGTAGTCCCGGACCGCGTCCAGATAGGCGCTGATGCCTGGATCGAGGGCCGGCCGGCCGCCGGCCGTGGTGACGATCCGCCCCAGGACGCTGTAGGACTCGCTGAGCCACCGCTCCGCCAGATCGGCCTCCAGCAGCAGCCGGTGGTCCAGCTCCCGCAGGCTGGACGACCGCCGCTCGAGGTACAGCAGGGTCCCGAACGCGAGCATGGTCACGCCCAGCGCCACCGTGTACCAGAACGTGAGCCGGCGTCGGATGGTGGTCATGTCGCGCGCACCACGTAGCCCACGCCCCTCACGGTGTGCACCAGCTTCTGCTGGTGCGCCGAGTCCACCTTTTTCCGCAGCCGGTTGATCACCACGTCCACGATGTTGGTGCCGGGGTCGAAGTGATAGTCCCAGGCGTACTCGGTGATGAGGGTGCGGGACATGACCCGTCCCGTGTGCCGCATCAGGTACTCCAGCACCGTGTACTCCTTGGGCGTCAGCTCGATCTTCTCTCCGGCTCGCCGCACCTCGCGAGTGGCGATGTCGAGCTCCAGGTCGCCCACCCGAAGCACCGGATCGCGGATCTCCTTCGGCCGGCGGCCCAGCGCCTCGACCCGCGCCAGGAGCTCCTCGAAGGCGAAGGGCTTGGTGACGTAGTCGTCCGCCCCGGCGCGGAGCGCCTGCACCTTGAAGTCCACCGAGTCCTGGGCGGTGAGCACCAGCACCGGGGTGGTGTTGCCGCGATCGCGCAGCGTGCGGAGCATCTCGAAACCGCTCATTCCGGGCAGCCGCAGATCGAGCACGATGATGTCGTAGCGCCCGCCCGAGGCCAGACGGAGCCCCTCCATCCCGTCATCGACCAGATCCGCCTGGTAGCGCTGCTCTTCGAGCCCTCGCTTCACGTACTGGCCGACGGTGCGATCGTCCTCCACGACCAGGATCTTCACGGGGCGACCGGCAGGTAGACCGTGAAGGTGGAGCCCCGTCCGGGCGTGCTCTCCACCTCGATCCGGCCGCGGTGGCCCTCCACGATCCCATAGCAGATCGACAGGCCGAGCCCGGTGCCCCGGCCCGGCTGCTTGGTGGTGTAGAAGGGCTCGAAGATCTTCCCCTGGTGCTCGCGCGGAATGCCGACGCCGGTGTCCTCGATCGCCACCGTCACTTCGTCGCCCCGCTGCCCCATGGCCGCGCGTACCGTCAGCCGGCCCGCCTGGTCCATCGCGTCCACCGCGTTGAGGAGCAGCGCCATGAGCGCCTGGATGAGCTGCTCCTTGTTCCCCAGGATGGGCGGCAGTCCCGGCGCGAGCTCCCGCTCCACGGTGACCTGCTTGAAGCGCTGGTGGTGCTTGAGCAGGAACAGGGTCTCGTCCACCAGCGAGTTCACCGGCAGCGGCGCCTTGCGCTGGCCCTTCGGCCGGCTGAAGTCCAGCAGCCCGTCGACGATGGTGCTGCAGCGCTCGACTTCGCGATCGATGATGTCGAGATACTCTCCCGTCGCTGCCCCGGCCGCCTGTCCGTCCTCCAGCTTGCCCTGGATCGCCGCGACGCAGGCACCGATGGTGGCGAGCGGGTTGTTGATCTCGTGCATGACCCCGGCGGCGAGCTGCCCGATCGCGGCCAGCTTCTCCGACTGCATGATCCGGCCCTGTACCGCGCGCGAGTCGGTGACGTCCTCGCCGATCGTGATCACGTGGGTGATCGCGTCTCGGTCCAGCCGCATCGGGATCTTGCTCATCCGGAAGTAGTGCACCTCGTCCCCGAAGGTGACCTCCTGCTCATTCTGCTGGATCTCACCGGTGCGGAAGACGCGGTCGAATTCCCCCTTGAGCTGCTCCGGCGGCTGCCGGGTCAGCACCTCGAACACCGGCCGCCCCACCACCTCGTCGCGCCGCAGGCCCTGGGTGCCGGTCTCGCGCTTGCGGTTCCAGATCTGGATCCGGTAGTCGCGGTCCACCACGTAGAGTCCCACCGGCAGGCTGTCGATGATGAGGCTGGTGAAGCGGCGGTGCTCCTCGATCTCGCGAGCCTGCGCCACCACTTCGCCGGCCAGGTCCTCGGAGAGCTCCAGCGAGGCGAGATAGGGAGCGAGAATGAGACAGATGACCCTCAGCGTCTCCCGCTCGCGCTCACCGACCGCCATCCTCGTCTCGAGCAGTCCCACTTCGGTGCCGGCATGCCTGAGGACGAACCGCGTCTCGTCAGGCCCGCGCGGCAGCGCCTCGAGCGAGGCGACCCGACCGGGCACGGGCGTCCCCGGGGAGCAGACCGCACCGAACGACCTGGCGCCCGGGGCCCGGACCCAGAGCCGCACCCGCTCAGCGCCCAGCCCGTTGCGCAGCGCGTCGGTGACCGCCGCGAGCGTGGTTTCGGCGTCGTCCGCCTCACCGATCAGCTCGGCGACCGCGCCGGCGAGGGCCAGCGCGGATCGCTCATCCGGGATCACGAGGACTTCCTCTCGGCACGGAGGAGCCGGCCACGCTGAGGATCCGCCAGCTGGACCCGATCCGCCGCAGCACGACGTGCTCCACCCAATCGCGCTCCACGACCCCAGCGCCCGCCAGCGGCGTGCGCCGCCGGAGCGTCACCCAGGCAGCCGCGACGTCCCCCTCCTGCCTGAGGTCGGTGCGCAGGGAGCGCACCTGAAACGTACTCGGCTCGTGACCGTCGAGGGTGAAGGCGAAGATGCCCAGGGCCGAATCGATCGGCACGGGGTGGCCGGCGGAACGAGGGATGAGTGGTCCGGAGTACGTCCCGTTGCGCCAGAAGAGTGAGCGGACCTGATCCCAGTCCCGGCGGTCCAGACCGCGGGTGTAGCGGGCGAGCACGTCCTGGACCGCGACTTCGTCCCGGCGGGTGCCCGCCGGGGTATGATCCTCGATCCGGCACCCCGCGGCCGCGCCGACGCAGGCGGCCACGAGCAGGAGACGGCGCATCGAGCTCCCTGGTGTGGTGGGACCGCTAGCCGAGCGCGCGGATCCGCTCGAGCAGCTCTGCGTTTTCCCGGCGGTTGCGGGTCGCCTCTTCCGCGAAGGTCCAGCGGATGATGCCGTCGCGGTCGATCAGGATGTAGGCGCGATTGGAGTGGAACCGGTCCTCGAGCAGCGTACCGTACAGCCGGCTCACCTCCCGCTTGAAATCGCTCAGCAGGTCCACCGAGATCCGCTCCTTGGCCTTGAACTCGCGCAGCGTGGGAATGGAGTCCACGCTGATCGGCAGCACCTCCGTGCTTGCGTCGCGGAAGGCGCCGACGTCCTCGGTGAAGGCGCAAAGCTCACTGGTGCAGACCCTGGTGAACGCGAGGGGAAAGAACGCCAGCAGCACGTTCCTCCCCCGCAGCCCGGAAAGCGCCACGTCGCTCCCGGAGGTGGACGGCAGGATGAAATCGGGGGCGACGGAACCGACCGCGGGCATGCCGGCGGCGGTCGCCGCCACGCTCACTTCTTCACCGCCTTGTCGTAGCGGCGGCCCACGTCTGTCCAGTTCACCACGTTCCACCACGCGGTCACGTAGTCCGGACGGCGATTCTGGTACTTCAGGTAGTACGCGTGCTCCCAGACGTCGCAGCCCAGAATCGGCGGCTTCCGCTGCATGAGCGGGGTGTCCTGGTTGGCCGTGCTCTCGATGCTGAGGCCGCCGCCCGCGTCCGCGATCAGCCAGGCCCAGCCGCTGCCGAACCGTCCTGCGCACGCCTTGGCGAACTGCTCCTTGAACTTGTCCAACCCGCCGAAGGCCTTGTCGATCGCCGACGCCAGCGCGCCGCTGGGCTCCTTCGCCCCGCCCGGCGCCATCATCTCCCAAAAGGCGGTGTGGTTGGCGTGGCCGCCGCCGTTGTTCCGCACCGGCGTCCGGATCGCCTCCGGGAGCGTATCGATGCTCGCGAGCAGCTCTTCGATGGACTTCTTCTGGAGGTCGGGGTGCTGCTCCAGCGCAGCGTTGAGATTGTTGACGTAGGCGCCGTGGTGCTTGTCGTGATGGATCCGCATCGTCTGCTCGTCGATGTGCGGCTCCAGGGCGTTGTAGGCGTAAGGCAGGGGGGGAAGGGTGAACGCCATGATCGGCTCCTGAATTGGAAGCTGCAATGCTCCGAATGACTTACATCATCCCAGTCGGCAAATATGATCCCCCTGGAGAGCGGAATCAACGAGCCGGTGACGCGGATCCCTCCGCCGTCGCACGGCCCCCTGCGACGATCAGCGCGAGCACGAGAATTCCGAGCGTCGAGTAGACCACCTCGCCTCGCAGGACTTCCTCCAACACCATCACGCCGGCAATCGTCGCCGGCGGCCAGCTGGCCGCACGTACCGCGATCGTCTGGGGCGGCGCCAGGTCCATTGCCAAGCGCAGCTGGAGCGCGATGGATATCGCGAGGAGCGCGGCCCATCCCGCGGTCGGCACCGGCGTAGCAGCTGCTACGGCCAGGATGGCAGCGCCCGCGATCACCAGTGGCCAGCGGCTCCAGGATGCGGCATGCCACAGGCCGAGAACGAGGAGCGGCACGGTCAGCGGACGCCAGTACTCGAGACCATCGGGCACCAGCGGATGGCCGATGCGAGCGAGAAGCAGGGCGCCGGCCGGTGCCACCAGCGCGCCCGGCAGCTGTCGCTGGAGCGGCCACAGACCCGCGGTGGCCCAAGCCGCCAGCAATAGCGCGGGCGCCAGCAGCAGCTCGGCGGCGGGGCTCAGCGGAACCTGAGGGAGCGCCGCGATCCCGAGCCCCACCACACCGGCGATCGTCGCGAGCAGCCAGCCCGCCGGAATGAGCACCAGGGTGAGTATCGGTGCGACCGGGAGCGGTCGAGTGCCGGGTCGATGGGACGCGAGCCAGGCGGCCCAGGTTGCGACCAGAACCCCGCCGAAGACCGCCACGACATGCGGTCCGGCGAGCGTCGCCACGATCCCCGCGATTGCGATGAGATCGATGCGGCGCGGTCCGGCCGAGAACCGGAAGTCCGGCGTGAGCGGCGGCGATGCCAGTCGCCGCGCGATGTTCCGTATGGGGGCCCTGGCGCCAATCACGATCGCGGTGCCCGCGGCCCACAGCGCGAGCGCGCAGGCGAGGGCGGCCAGCGCCCCACCGGCCCGGAGAAAGGAGATGACCACCGGAGCGAGAAGGAGCGCGCCGAGAGCCCCGAGCAGCCTGACCCCCACCCGCAGTCGCGCGCGAGGTGCGCGGAGCACTGCCCCGCAGACCAGTCCCACCCCTACCAGCAGCAGTCCGCCGTTCCCAATCAGAAAGCCCCGGCCCAGTCTCCCTGGGGCAGTCGGCTCGAGGGCCGGCGGCGATCCGGCGTCCCATGCGGCGAGCGCCAGGCCCAGGATCAACAGGCCGGCGGCGGCGATCCGGCGCTCGCGCTCTTCGTCCAGGAGCGCACCCGCGAGAGCCAGGCAGAGCATCCCCAGAGTGCTCGACAGTGGGGTCCCCGGAGTCATGGGCGTGGCTGGAGTCTTGCACCTCCACCGGGAGGAGCAGGACCTGCAATTCGTTGCGGAACCAATCCTCCCTCTGATCGACGCAGCACACCGAGGGACCTGCCGGCCACGCAGGGGGGCCGGCGGCCGGGTGAAACGCAAACGGCGCGGGACATCTGCAAGGTGAGGCTCATCTCTTCCCGGGAATCCAGCACGTGACTGCCACCGTCGAGCTGATCAACGCCACTCCCGACATCATCGCCCAGGAAGGTGCCGAACGCCGTCGGGCCCTGCCCCGCCGCAAGACCTGGCGCCCCGCCAGCGAGTTGGCCGTGGATCTCGGCACCGCGAACACCCTGGTGTTGGTCAAGGGCGAGGGCGTCGTCCTGAACGAGCCCTCGGTGGCCGCGGTGGATCAGGCCACCGGGAACATCATGGGGATCGGGCTGGACGCCAAGCGGATGCTGGGCCGGACGCCCGACGGCATCCTGGCCGTGCGTCCGATGAAGGACGGCGTGATCGCGAACTTCGAAGTCGCCGAGAAGATGCTGCGGCACTTTCTCCGCCTGGTCATCGACCGGACCATCCTCAAGGTGAAGCCCAGCGTGATCGTCTGCGTTCCCTCCGGGATCACGGAGGTGGAGCGTCGGGCAGTGCGTGACTCCGCCCGGTCTGCCGGCGTCAAGCGGCTCCTGATGGTCGCCGAGCCGATGGCGGCGGCGATCGGGGTGGGGCTGCCGGTGGAGACGCCGGCGGGCAACATGGTCATCGACATCGGCGGCGGTACCACGAACATCGCCGTCATCGCCCTCTCCGGTATCGTCTGCGATGCCTCCATCCGCACCGGCGGGGACGAGCTGGATCAGGCGATCGTGCAGTACATGCGCAAGACCTACAGTCTGCTCGTCGGTGAGCCGACCGCGGAGCGGATCAAGATGCGGATCGGCTCCGCGGTGGCCCTTCACCCCGAGGAGGAGATCGACGTGAAGGGCCGCGACCTCGTCTCGGGGCTGCCGAAGGTCGTCCGCATCGATTCCGCAGGAGTGCGGGACGCGATACAGGAGCCGATCTCCCGGATCGTGAACGCGGTCAGACGGGCGCTGGAGATGACGCCGCCGGAGCTGGCCAGCGACATCCTCGAGCACGGCATCGTGCTCACCGGCGGGGGCGCGCTGATCCGCGGACTGGACCAGCTGCTGATAGACGAGACCGGTCTTCCCGTCCGGCGGGACGAGGATCCGCTGACCTCGGTCGTTCGCGGGACCGGCAAGATCCTCGACGACTTCTCCCGGTACGGCAACGTCCTGACGACTTGAGCTTGCCGGGGGCTCCGGCCCCCGGTCCCCAGCCCCACACGCCGGCATTCGCGCCCAAGGGCGAGGATGACCGGCGTGTGGTCTTTGTGGGACCCCGGCCACAGGTGAGGTCCACAGCTGCCACCTGCGTTGCGGAGCCGCATTGGCCATTCCAACGCATGGAACGACAACAACTTACTCATGCTCCTGGGCGGCTTTTCTTCCGGTGGCATGCCTCTGGCCTCCCCACTCGACGCCGGCAGACGCCCGGTTCGGTCCGGTCCCGCGACTCATGGATGGAGG
>Ga0075325_1000145_pt1 | contig 10552 bp, 9 predicted proteins | sample MayberrySE_Catta_5_FD_120048 | JGI IMG/M metagenome (GOLD analysis project Ga0075325, IMG submission 120048) | Natural and restored wetland microbial communities from the San Francisco Bay, California, USA, that impact long-term carbon... | ecosystem: Environmental > Terrestrial > Soil > Wetlands... | reverse complement strand
CCCGATTGACTTCTCCGGCAGCGTCGCCGTCGCGTCGAGCTCCTTGACCTGGGAGAACTGCGCGCCGCTGGTGGCGTCGAAGAGGTAGAGGTGGACCTGATTGGAGCCGACCCGCGCCGGGTCGACAGTGATCTCCAGCTCGGCCGGGCCGAGCGCGGCGCTGCCCGAGAACGGTCCCGACTGCACCGCCGTCGCGGGCGCGTAGCCAGCCAGCGCGGCGGTGACGCCGAGGACGACGACGATCAGCGTCACCTCGCCGCGCAAGGCGCGGCGCAGGAGAAGCCCGGCGGGGCCGGGCGCCTCGCCGCCCGCAGCGATTCGCTCGAGCCGGGGGACTGAGCGGTAGCGGTTGTAGGCGCCGAGGGGGATCAGCGCCCCGACCAGCAGGACGAACTTAATCAGGACCGCGCGCCCGTAGGCGGTGTCGAGCAGGTTGTCGAAGTGGCGGACGTAGGCATACGCCTGGCCGATCCCGGTCAACAAGATCACCGCCACGCAGAGCAGCGCGATCGGCGAGAAGCGCGCCAGGGTCGCGGCGACCAGACGGCTGCGGTCCGCCGCTTCCAGCTCGCGAGTCGCGGCCGGAAGGATCAGGACGAGCGAGGCCAGCCCGCCAACCCAGACCGCCATCGCGACGACGTGCAGGACGTTGGCCGGAAAGAGCAACTCGACCGGCGACTGCGTGGAGGGATGCCCGGAAAGCGCCGGCTCCAGGGCGATGAAGGCGAGCGGAACAAAGAGAGGGGCGACCCGCCAAGGTGCGGGTCGCCGGAGCGCCGGCACCACCCCCAGCCCGAGCAGCACCCAGGCCAGGGCGGTGATCCCCCAGACCGTGCCGAAGCGGGTGCCGAGCTCCTCGCGCAAGATCGTGGCGTCGAGCGCCGCGCCGGCCGAGATCCCGGCCGCCTGCGCGGCCCCAAAGGCGACCGCAGCGGCAGCGCTGATCGCGCCCGCGAGGGCCGCGGCGAGCAGGACGACGCGAAGGCGGCGCCCGAAGGCGAGGGTGGCTCGCTGCCAGGGACCGCCCCCGTCGTCCAGCAGGCGACGGGCCGGCCACCAGGCGAGCAGGAGGAAGGCGAGCGCCCCGAGCGCAACGGCCAGCGCCGCGTACTGGACGCCGCGAGCGATCGCCATGCCGATCTCGGTGGCAGTGCCTGAGCCGCCTCCCGCGACCAGCTCGGCGACCGTCTCCTTCGGCGCCTGGCCCGCCTTGCCGATCGTGAAGACGAAGCCGCCCGAGACGATGTGCCCGTCGGCGGAGACGACGCGGTAGGTCGCGGTGTAGCTGCCGTCGGGCAGGCCGGGCTTCAGGTGAACGCCGAGCTTCTGGCCTTCGCCGTCCGGATGGAAGGCATCGTCCTCGTCCACCCGCTCCCCCGCTGCGTCATAGACGCGCACCGCGCCGAAGTTGCCCTCAACCGGCTCGCTGAAGCGGAAGACGACCGCGCTCGGCTGCTGCTTCACGGTCGCCCCGCGCGGTGGCGAGGTGCTCTCCAGGGTCGCGTGGGCAAGGGCCGCGCTCGGCGCCAGCAGCATCACCGCCACCACCAGGGCGGCGAGGGCGAGCATCGGCCGGTGAGGGCGACTCGGCACTACCAGGCTTCCTTGGCCGGGCGGTCCCCGTCGCCGTCCTGGCTATCTCGACGTCGTCGGGCAATCAGCGCCGCTGCGCCGCCGAGCAGGACGATCGCCACGCCCGCTATCAGGAACGGTGTCTTGGCGGTGTCAGTGGGACCGACCCAAAAGAGAGTGCCGTCGATCGCACCTTTCTCCCGGTCGATCCGTAGCGGGATCTCGTAGTCGAAGACCTTGGTCCGCTTGCTCTCGTCCTTCACCTGCGGCGGGGTGCCGGTTGCCATGTAGTGCATCCGGTGGTCGTGCCAGCGCAGGGTGCCCGAGTCATCGATCGTCTTCCAGTCCGGCGGCGCCTGCGGGTCGGCGCTCTCGGGGACCGGGGCTTCGGCGTAGCGGTCCACGTTGAGGTAGGTCGCGGGCGAGCGCTGGTTCTTCTGCACCGTGCCGTCGCGAAGGATGCGCGCGAACGGCTCGCCTTCGTAGCCGTAGATCGTCACCTCGTGGCCTTCGCGCACGACCAGCTCCATGTCGGCGTCGTAGCCCAGGACTTCGAAGCTGACGCCGGGCAAGCTCGGGCGCACCGAGTCGATTTCAGAGCGGAAGTCGGGGTTGCCTTCGTGGCCCAGGGCCGGGGCGGCCATGAGCAGACAGAACAGAGTTGTCATGGCGGCAAGCGCCGCCCAGTGCTTTCGCACAGGTTCCTTTCGGTCGCGCGCAAGGCGGCCGAAGGTCGAATCTCCGTCGCCAGGCGCTAGTTCTGAGTGAGCAGCCGCGCGGGCGGCGGGCGCTTCGCCAGTGAAAAGGCGATCAGGCCGGTGCCGCGCGGGGTCCAGCTCTCAGGTGCCGGCGGCAGCGGCCAGGCCGGCGAGGTCGCAGCCCGCCGCGCCGGGCGGGCTCGCTTCGCGGCGAGCTTCACGATCAGCTCCTCGCCGACGTAGTGGCCGCCGAGAAGCGGGATGACGATCAGCAGCGCAGGGGCCATGAACAGCAGGGCCTCCGTCGAACCGGTTATCGCGAGAGCCGCGACCCAGCAGAGGGTGATTACCAGCGCCCTCTTATCCGTGTATCGCCTCACGAGCCGCATGGGCCAGAAGGGTAGCGATCGTTCCCTGGATCGAACGGCCCCGTCGTAGAAGCGCCCCGGGTCGTGCCTATCCGAACTCGAGCACCAACTGCGGCCGCCTGTCAGCGGGCGCCCCCTCGCGGCTCTGGTAGCCCTGGCGCGGCGGCAGGACGCCGCTCGCGGCGCTGTCTTTGACCAGGAAGCCGTGGTTGGCGCCGGTATACATCGCTTCGGCCTGGTCAAGCACGCCCCACTCCTGCCAGCCAGACGAGCCGAGCGAAGCCGAGGTGGCGGCGACGCCGGCGGTCGCGGGCTGGTTGGACCAGGTCACTGCGACCTCACTCCATGGCGCCGCGGCTCGCAGGGCCTCGATCGTCCTGCCGGCTCCAGGGCTGGTCGCGTAGAGGCGGAGGGTCGCTCCGACCAGGGTGCAGCGCTCTGGCCTCGCCGGCAGCTCGAAGCCGATCAGCGCGCGCTGCTGAGCAAGGATCAGGAGGTAGGCGGGGCCGACCTGGAGCGTGCCCGAGGAACCGAAGTTCAGACCCGCGAGCAGCGAGTCGACGTATGAGTCCCTGGACGGCGCCACGATCTGATTGCCCGGCTCAGAGCACCCGGCTTCGATGTTGACCGTGGCGCCGGCGATGTCGCCCCTGCTGCCGATCCCGTAGACGGTGTGGATTCCGTCCTGCGTACCGGCCGGCAGCGTGACTTCCACGCTGGCCGAACCGCTCTGCGGGGTCGGCGTCGGGACGACGGCGCCGGAGAGGAGCGTTCCGCTTTCCGGGTCGTCCAGGCGGAAGACGACCGTCTGTTCGGAGAGAAAGGCGCCGATCCCACCCGCGAGCTGCGCCGGTAGCTCATGGACGGTCTCCGGTTCGAGGAGAAGGCTCGGAGCGGCGACCGTGACCGGGGAGCCCGGCGGGCTCTCGAGCCCCCGCCAGTTGCCCTTTGCGGGCGTCACCGAATAAGTCCACTCCCCGGGCGGCACGTCCTGCTCGGCGCAACCGAGTCCGCTCAAGACCCCCGCACAGGAAGCGGCGACGGCCTGGGCCTGCCCTTCGGCGTCGTAGCGGCGCACCAGGTAGCCCTCGATCGGCACGGCGCCGCCGCTTGCCGACCAGCTGACCTCGACGTTGCGGCCGGAGGCGCTGGCCGCGGGAGCGTTGCCGGCGGCGAGCGCGCCGGCGCGGGAATGGGCGCCGGCGGCGCCGTCGAGAGCCCAATCGGCAGCGGCGGGCGCGGTGAGAACGAGGGCAGCCAGCGACATCGCGAGCACGACTCGCAGTCTCATGACACCGTCTCCTCAGCCCGGTGCCGCCTGATTGCCCAGGCGAGAAGAAGCGCGGTCAGGGCGAGCGCCACCAGGTCGAGGACCGGGTTCAGATCCCCCCGCGACGCGACCCCCACAGGCGGCGGTGCATCGCCGTCGGAACGCCCGCCGCTCGCCGCCGACGGCGAGCGAGCGCCACCGGGACTCCGCGTCGCGGCCTCGAGCGGGGGCGTTCGACTTCCGGCCTCCACGAGTGGGCGCATTGACCCACCCCCGAGCTCCGGAGACGCGCCACCCGCGTTGGCAGCCCCGCTCGACGGCGGCGCCTCCTCGGCCCGGTGGCCGCTCCCGCCGCTCCCCGACGCCTTCATCACACTCGCGGCGGCGCGCAGGCGCAAGCGGAATCGCACCCCCTGGCAGCTGTTCGGCGCGCCGGCGCGGAGCCTCACCGGCACGCTCGCCACCTTCGTCTGCTCTGGGCCGACGAGCAGGCGCGTGCTTTGCCTGCCGGCGATCACGTTTCCCGCCGCGCAGCCGCCGGTCCCGGCGGTGGGGCTGACCTGCAGCCATCGCAGTCGAACCCAGCGATCGCCGGGGTTGCGGACCTCCACCCGCATCGATTGCGAGATTCCGGGGAAGAGCCGGCCGACGTCGCCCGAGAGGCGCAGATCGGAGGCTGGCGCCGAGCAGGGGAAGAGGAGGGCTGTGAGGGCCACGGCACCGACCAGCAATGGGCGGACAGAGCCGCTGACCGAATACACGACGCATCCCCAGGGTTGGACGCCGCTACCTATTCGCCGCTGCTCACCCCGGTCAGGGTCACGGGAATCGTGAAGGTGGCGTTCTGGCAGCCATCTTCGGATGCACTCGACATGTGAGCCGCATCGCTCAGCGCCGTCTCGGCCGAGTTGGATTCGGCCGCGGCTTCGATCGCCGTTGCCACCGGAGCGTTCAGCGATACACCAGTCGTCGTGCAGGTGCCGATTCCACCGCTGGCCGTGACCGCTCCGTTGGCGGCGACCTGGGTGACCTCGATCGGGAAGGGGTTGGGATTGTGAACCTGGATCAAAACGTCACCGTCGGTCCCCGGATACAAAGCGCCCGGCAGCGAAGTGACCGATGCCGAGACGTCGATCGTCGAGAGGCTCTGCGCTTCGCCGGCCTCGGCGTAGACGGAGCCGGTGCCGTTGGTCACCCAAGCCGCGTAGACAAGCGAGGCGGCGCCAAGAGCCACCAGGGTGAGCGCGCCCAAGATGACGCGGCGACGGGTGTGAGTGCGAAACATTCCTGATCCTCCTCCGTGGATGGTCGTGTAGAAGGAAGATCGGGCACTGGGCCAAACTCCCTTAGTAATCCTGCACATTCGATTGCATAACTTCGATTAAGCCCCCCCGTGGCGATCTCGACGATGACCGCCACGGGGTCCGGCCTGCCCTCATCGGGGCTGGGATTTCCTCAGGTGCATTCGAACTCGCCGAGCGCGGCCGGCAGCCCGGGGATTTCGATCAGGCCGCCGAGCACCTCGAGCACGCCGTTCAACGAGAGGCCCGCAACGCCGGTGAGGATTTCATCCGCCTGTCCGGTCAGCGTCCCAAGCTGCGTGCAAGCGCTGTTGACGGTGCCCTCCAGGTCGATGACGTCCGCACCGAGGCCGCCGACGACACCTTCCAGGTCGACGAGTTCACCGGTCAGGCCATTGACGGTTCCCTCCAGGCCCCCGAAGTCGCCGCTCAGGCCGCTGAGCAGCCCTTCGACGCCGCCGAGGTCGCCGCTCAGGCCGCCGACAAGGCCTTCGAGGTCGGTCAGTTCCCCGGTCAGCCCAGTGAGCTGTTCGGTCAGCAGCTGGATCTGGGCGGTCTGAGTTTCGATCGTTTTCAGCAGCGACTGTTCATTCTGGCCCGCAGCGCCGTCAGAGCCGGCCTGGCCCGGCGCTCCCTGGGAGCCCGGCGCCCCCGGGCCTGCAGGCCCGGTCGATCCGGAGGAGCCGAAAGCGCTCCATGCAGTCCGGCGCCAGCCGCGCATCTTCTTGCAGGCGCGAGGGTGCTTGACGATCCGCATCAACCCCTTGTCCTTGCCCTTCACCTTGTAGCAGGCATGGATCGTTCCGTTCTTGCCGAACGGCTGCGGCGAGGCAGCGCTCGCGCTCGTCACACAGAGGAGCAGGACGGCCATCATGGCCGCAAGCCCCAGGGACACGACTGCAGATATCGACACCTTGTCCTGAGTTGAGCAGTTCAACTTCAACCTCCCGGTTTCGGAGTGCGGATAAGTCCTCTGGACTTCTCCCTTGCCTCGACACACCGAGTTGGGATGCGGCCTGAATTCGGTATGAAACCGGTAGGAATCGCTGTAAACGGACGACTATCCGTGAGCGGAAAGCATCGGGGCGGTCGGCCGGGGGGCGTACCGGTAGCCGATCCCACGCACCGTCTCCACCGGTTCGACGCCGGCGCCCTGCAGCTTCTTGCGCAGGTAGCTGACGTAGAGCTTCACCTCACTCCTGTCCCGCTCTCCTTCGCCCCACACCATCGAGAGCAACTGCGAGTGGGAGAGCGCCTGGCCGGGGTTTCGGGCAAAGGCCGCAAGCAGGCGGAACTCGAGCGGGGTCAGCTCGACCATCGAGCCTCGCACCCGCACCTCATGGCGGCGATGGTCAACCTGCACGAAGTCGTCTTCGAAGAACTCGGGCTCGTCCCCTTGCCGGGGGCGTCGGAGCAGCGCTTCGATCCGCGCGTGGATCTCCGCCCTGCCGAATGGCTTGAAGAGGAAGTCGTCGGCGCCGGCGCGCAGCGCCTTCACCTCGTCCGCCTCGCTGCCGTTGTCACCCAGAACGAGAACCGGGACATCGGACAGCTCGCGGATTCTCTCCAGCGCCTCCCAACCGCTCACTTCCGGAAGCCCCAGGGCAAGCAGAACGAGGTCGGGGCGCTCGCTGTAGAAGAGCTTCAGTCCGGCGGCGCCGTCGGCGGCGGCGATGGTGCCGAGCCCGCCGCGATCGAGCAGGCCCTCGAGTAGCTCCTGCGTGCCCGTGTCGCGGTCGATGATCAGCACCCGGTTGGCCCCATCCATCAGGTACACATTTCTAGGGTGACACTATTTGTCCTTTACTAGACATTTGTATTACTAGGAGTCGGTACTTCAATCGGGTGCGGCGGCGCAACAGCCATAAGGAAGCGCCCTGCCTCAGGTGGAGGTAGAGCCGCTCGCCGAGTGGGTGTTGAGCTTCGGCGCTCGGCAGGCTCACGGGCCTCCCACAGAGCGCAATCGCAGCGCGTAGCTGTCCGTCGCCCAGTCGTTTGAGAGAGCGTCAATCTCCCAGTAGCTTGAGAAATTGGTACCCGATTGGTACCCGCGCACCTGCTTAGAAGACGACTCGGCCCACAGAAAAGGCCCCGTTTCCGGGGCCTTTTCCTATAGCGGGGGCAGGATTCGAACCTGCGACCTTCGGGTTATGAGCCCGACGAGCTACCTGGCTGCTCCACCCCGCGGCGGTTCGCCAATGCTAGCAATAGAGTGCCCGCCCCCATGGCTGAGAAATCTCAACGGGTGGCGGTGATCGATGTCGGCAGCAACTCGACGCGGCTGCTGATCGCCGACGTTCGCGCCGACGACGTCTCCGTGGTCGAGCGGCAGAGCCGGGTGACCAGGCTGGGCCGCGGGGTCGACCTCTCCGGCCAGCTCTCCGACGAGGCGACCGAGGAGGCCTGCGCCGCGATCGCCGACTACATCGAGATCTGTCGGGCCGAGAACGTCGAGAAGACCACCGCGATCGCGACCAGCGCCGTGCGCGACGCCTCCAACGGCGACGCCTTCGTCGCCGAGCTGCGCGAGCGCTTCGCCCTCCCCGCCCGCGTCCTCGACGGCGAGGAGGAGGCGCGCCTCACCTACCGCGGCGCCACCGCCGCCCAGCCCCCCACCGTCCCCACCCTGATCATCGATATCGGCGGCGGCTCTACCGAGCTGATCGTCGGCACCGGTGAGGAGATCGCCTTCCACGACTCCCTGCAGGCGGGCGTCGTCCGCCACACCGAGCGCCACATCTCCGGCGACCCGCCCACCGTGGTCGAGCTCGAGGCCCTCGCCGACGACATCAGGACGCTGATCGGCGCGGCCCTCGAAGGCCACGACGAGGCCCGCGCATCCGTCGGCATCGCCGTCGCCGGCACGCCGACCTCGCTTGCGGCGGTCGAGCTCGGGCTCGAGCCCTACGACCCCTCGCGCGTCCACGGCCACGTGCTCGCGCTGGAGACAATCCAGCGCCTGCTGTCCCGCTTCGCCTCCGCGCCGCTGACCGAGCGGGCCGCAATCCCCGGCCTGCACCCCGACCGCGCCCCGACGATCATCGCCGGCAGCGTGATCCTGATCGAGGCGATGCGCGCCTTCGGCCTCGACCGGATGCAGGTCTCAGAGCACGACATCCTCTATGGGATGGCGCTCGAAACGGCTTCCCAGCTGTACAGGTGAGTTTTCGGCACCCTTCCAGTTGGGCAAACGTGCCGGGCTAACCCCCAAAACTAGGTAAACCGTCTCTACCGAGTTATCGGTAGCAAGATATGGGGGTCCTAGACATATCGGATAGGCAAGCGCATAATCCGCTCACCGGGAAGAGACAAGGACACCGTCCTCTCTCACCACCGGTCATAGGGTTCAGGCGATTGCCGCATCATGGCGCCTCCCGCCGTCTGAGCCCAACGAATAAGAACTGGTCCCTGAAGACGTACCCCTGCCCGTCCTGAGGGGCCAACTTGAATCGACCGCCAGCGATGGCGGTCGATTCTCGTTTGGGGAGAGACCAGCGCGCCCGACCGCGCCCGACTCGCCCGCCAGCCAGACTTCCCTTGCTCAAGCCAAATTCGACTTGCGCGGGTAGGCGACCTCGGGATCCGTGAGGACGTTGACCAAGGTCGGCCTGCCCGACTCGAAGGCCCGCTCCAGAGCCGGCCTCAACTGCTCGGGCCGCTCGACGACCACGCCGTCGCAGCCCAGTGCCTCGACCACCTTCTCGTAGGGCGTCTCGGGACGCAGTTCGGCGGCCACGGAGTACCCGTAGAGGAACTTCATCGGGTGATGCTCGAGCGCCCAGATGCCGTTGTTGCCCATCAGGCCGACAACGGGAAGGCCGTGACGCGCCAAAGTGTCGAACTCCATGCCGGCGAAGCCGAATGCGCCATCGCCGAGCAAGAGGCAGACCTGGCGCTCGGGATGGGCGAGCTTGGCGCCGATCGCCTGGCCCGGCCCGGCACCGAGACAGCCGAACGGCCCGGGATCCATCCAGCAGCCCGGCTCGAAGGTCTCGACGAAGCGGCCAGCGTAGGAGACGAAGTCGCCGCCGTCGCCGATCACGATCGCGTCGCGGTCGAGTACTTCGCCCAGCTCCTTATAGACGCGGACCGGGTGCAGCGGCGAGCGCCCCTCGTTCAGCTCCTCCTGCTCGGCGGCGCGCTTCTCCGTCTCGACCGCGCGCAGCTGCGTCAGCCAGGCCCCGGTGCGCCCCTCCCCCGCCTCGCGACCGACGGATTCACGGAGCGCCGCCAGCGTCGCGGCGACGTCGCCGACCAGATCGACCTGCGGCGCCCGGTTCGCGGTCAGCTCGTTGGGGGCGGCGTCGAGCCGGATCAGCTTCGTCTCCTCGCCGAAGCTGCCACCGAAGCCGAGCCGGAAGTCGAGCGGCACGCCGACCACCAGCGCCACGTCGGCGCCCTTGAGGCCGGCGCCACGCGCCCGGCTGAAGGCGAGCTCGTGATCGGCGGGCAGGCAACCGCGCCCGAGGCCGTTGAGGAAGGCCGGGATTCCGAGCGCCTCGGCCAGCGCCCGCAGCTCCACCTCGCCCTGACCCCAGTAGAGACCGCTGCCGGCCATGATCGCCGGCCGCTCGGCAGAGGCGAGCAGCGCTGCCGCCTCCTCGGCCCCCGCTGCCGGCTGCCGGCCGGCCTGCACTACCGGCGGCATCTCCTCCTCGGCCTCGCTGAAGACGACGTCGAGCGGGTAGTCGACGAAGGTCGGCCCGTAGGGAGCGCTCAGAGCGAGGTCGAGCGCCGCCGCGGTCCGCGCCCCGATCCGCCCCGTCTCCTTCACCGTCTCCGCCGACTTGACCAGGGGTGAGACGAAAGGCAGGTGGTCTATCTCCTGCAACGAGCCCGAGCCCCAGCGCATCTCCGGCGCCCGCCCGCCGAGGACGCAGACGGGAGAGCAGTTGGCCTGGGCGCCGGCGATCGCGCTGAGCCCGTTGGTGACGCCAGGGCCCGCGGTCAGCGCTGCCGCCGCGACCCGCCGCGTCGCCTTGGCGAAACCCTCGGCGGCAAAGACCGCCGACTGCTCGTGGCGGACGTCGACGATCTCGATCCCCTCCGCTTTGCAGCCGTCGTAGATCGAGAACAGGTGCCCGCCGGAGAGCGTGAACAGATGCGTCACGCCCCTCGACTTCAAAGCCTTGGCAACCAGCCGCCCCCCGTGCTCCATGAAGCTGGAGCCTAATGGCAGCTTCCTCGCGCGGGTGAACCCGCGCGCCGCAAGTGCCCGGGGCGGTGTCCGGTTTCAGTAGATAGGCGACACCTGTGTCGAGACATAGGAGACACCGAACGAAGGGGGATCTCCTGTGGCGAAGGCGCGGTACCTGGTCGAGGCGCATCTGTCGGAAGGCCGCT
>Ga0075325_1000144_pt1 | contig 10571 bp, 8 predicted proteins | sample MayberrySE_Catta_5_FD_120048 | JGI IMG/M metagenome (GOLD analysis project Ga0075325, IMG submission 120048) | Natural and restored wetland microbial communities from the San Francisco Bay, California, USA, that impact long-term carbon... | ecosystem: Environmental > Terrestrial > Soil > Wetlands... | reverse complement strand
TCATCTCCGCCCTGATCCTGGCTGTCCTGGCGCCGCTGCTGGCGCTTACCGCGGTGGCGATCGCGCTCAGCTCGGGGCGGCCGGTCTTCTACCACGGTGCCCGCGTCGGTCGGGCGGGGGCGCTCTTCCGGATGTACAAGTTCCGGACCCTGAAGCCGGACGCCGAGGACCGCCTCGGCCCCTACCTGGGCGAGGAGCTCTCGCGTCGCACCGAAGAAGAGGTGACGCGGATCGGGCGGCTGCTGCGCGCCGTCCACCTCGACGAGGTGCCGCAGCTCTGGAACGTCCTGCGCGGCGACATGGCTGTCGTCGGGCCGCGCCCGATCCGGCCCGCCTTCTTCACCGAGCTCTGCGAGGAGATTCCCCAGTACTGGCAGCGGCTCGTCGTCCGCCCCGGCGTCACCGGGTTCGCCCAGACGCGGATGACGCGGGAGGAGTCCTGGGCCGACAAGCTCGCCCACGACATGGAGTACATCGCCGACCGCTCGGTCGGGCTCTACGTCAGCGTTCTGCTCGCGACCGTCACCAAGGTGGTGGGTCGGGGGCCGGCGGCACGCAGACCTCAATAGAGCATTCGGCCAAGACCCATTTGCATTAAAAAACCGCAGCGGTTATATTCCTCGCTCCAGTCAGTCCGGCGAGTCGGGAACTTGCCGGGAAGGGGAGGTGCGGCGATGCCGGTCAATCGATTTCTGCCTGTAAACGAGGTTCGAGTGAGATTTCCTCGCATGCCTCTGCTCGTTGGCGTTGTTGTCTTACTGGCCGCGATCTTCGCCGCCTCGGTGAGCGCTGCCGGGGAGCTCGCAGAGCGTCAGACCAGCCGCTACATCGTCGTCCTTGAGGATTCGGTTGATCACCCGCGGACGGTTGCTCGGGCCCAGGTAGAGCAGCGCGACGGCCACGTGGGCTACGTCTACAGGCACGCGCTGAAGGGCTACTCGGCTGAGCTTCCCAAGGGTGCGGTGGAGGGGCTGCGGAACGACCCCCGGGTCAAGTACGTCACCCCCGATCATCGCCTGCAGCCATTCGCACAGTCGACCCCGACGGGCATCGACCGCGTCTTCGCCACTGCCAACAAAGGCCTCGACATCGATGAAGAAGACGATTCTCGAGTCGACGTCGACGTGGCCGTGATCGATAGCGGGATTGACTACGAACACCCGGATCTGAATGTCGTCGCGCGAACTGACTGCTCGACTAAAGAAGGCGAAGCGTTCGAATGCGTGGACGAAAGCGGCACCGACACCTTTGGCCACGGCACCCATGTCGCGGGCACGATCGGCGCGATAGACAACGGCGCCGGTGTCGTCGGAGTCGCCCCGGGCGCGCGACTCTGGGCCGTCAAGATCCACATAGCCTTTCCTGTCGCGCTTTTCGAGTCCTCGACTGTGGCGGGGGTCGATTGGGTAGCCGCTCACAGCGGCGAAATCGAGGTCGCGAACATGAGTATCGGTTGCACCACGGGGTTCGTCGCAAATTGCTCTTCCCTGCCCGCCCTGGCAACCGCGATCTCGACTGCTGTGGACGAAGGTGTCGTCTTCGCAGTTGCTGCGGGCAACGAAAACGTTGACGCAAAAAACACTTACCCCGCCTCGCATCCCGACGTGATTACGGTCTCTGCCATCGAAGACCTCGACGGTTCAGTCGGTGAAGGAAAAGACCCACGCGCCTCTTTCAGCAATTTCGGTAGCACGATCGAGGTGGCTGCGCCTGGCGTCTCGATCTTCTCGACCTGGCCGGAAGGGAAATACCTGAATGCAAATGGCACCTCGATGGCCTCCCCGCATGTCGCCGGTGCCGCCGCGATCTTGGCCAGCCAGTCGAATCCCGAAACCCAGGAAGACGTGGAAGCGATTCGCGCCACTATCCTTGAAGAGGGGAACTTCAGCTGGGAAGATACGTCCGGCGACGGCATCAAAGAGCCGCTGTTGGACGTGAGCAACGAAGAAGTCTTCACGCCCTCGGTAGTAGAAGAAGAAGTCGAAGTGCCGTCGGCAGCCACCGAAGCTGCGACTGGCGTCACCGTTTCCGGCGCAAAACTGCACGGCGCCGTCAATCCCAACGGCGCCAAAACCACCTACCAGTTCGAATACGGCACCACCACCTCCTATGGCTCCAAAGCCCCGGGGTCGCCAGAAGAAGTCGGATCGGGCACTTCGAGCGTGGAAGTGAGCGAGACGATTGGTGGCCTCGAACCCAATACGAATTATCACTTCCGAGTCGTGGCGACCAATGCGGCGGGGACCGTATATGGAGAAGACGAAACCCTTAAAACCGCGGAAGCAGTAGCGCCCAGCGCGACCACGGAAGCGGCAACGGGCGTGAGCTCCTCCGGCGCCAAAATACGTGGATCCGTCAACCCGAATGGGACTGCAACCAGCTACCAGTTCGAATACGGCCTCACGGCTTCCTACGGCTCCAAAGAGCCCGCCTCTCCAGAAGGCATCGGCTCGGGCAGCTCAGGAGTCGAAGTCAGCGAGACGATCGGCGGCCTCGAACCAGTCACGACCTACCACTTCCGGGTCGTCGCGACCAACACGGCGGGCACGACCTACGGGGAAGACAAAACGTTCGAAACCCCGGAAGCTCCAGAAGGCCCCGAATGGGTAATCCAGCCGACCCCGAATCCGGCCGAAGCCAACGAAAGCCGACTCACCGACGTGTCCTGCCTGTCGAAAGAAATGTGTATGGCTGTCGGGACGTTCGCTGGCACCGAAAGCTCCGGTGCGGTGGCGGAGGCTTGGGATGGGGCGGAATGGGCAAATGCAACTCCGCCCGCCGGAGTTGAGCTGAACGATGTCAAGTGCATGGCCACCATCACCTCGGATGGATGTGTTCTGGCTGCGAACAAAGAAGGCCAGGTATCGCCGCGGTCCTGGTCCCCGGCCTCGGGTTGGTTCACCCTGGCCACGGAATCCGTGCCCGGAGCCTCCAGCTCCACGCTCAATGGAGTGGAGTGCGGGATCATCGAAGAAGTGGAACTGGGGGAATGCTGGATTGTGGGCAGCTACATGGCATCCAGCAAAAAGCGCACTCTCGCAATGCGCTTCGATCTAGGCAAAGGGGAATGGGTGGTGGTCAAAACGCCCAACGCAGGTGAATGGGACAGCGAGCTGAATGCAGTCTCCTGCAACGCGACCGGCTCTTGCACTGCGGTTGGCAGCTATTTTGAACCTGAATTTGGCGAAGAGCAACCGTTCGCTATGCACTGGGACGGTAAAGAATGGTCGACCCAGGAAGTTCCGACGATCTCCGAAGGCGAAGGCTTCAACACCTACCTGAGCGATGTCTCATGCACGGGTGAATCTGTGCCAGCGTCCGCATGCATAGCTGTGGGTGGAAAAGAAGTCGGCACCATCGTGACTGCGGTGGGCATGTCCTGGGACGGCGAAGAATGGTCACTCGCCACTCCTGCCCAGCCGGGAGAAGAAGAACAGGAATTCTCGCTGCGGGGAGTGTCGTGCGTGTCCGAAACCGAGTGCTACGCCGCCGGTGATTTTTCTGGACAGGCGCTGATCGAGACATGGAACGGCACGGAATGGGGGGTAGTGCCGTCCCTTCCCAGCCCCGAAGGAGCCCTCACGAGTGAACTCGAGGGCGTCTCATGCAGCTCCACCTCGGAGTGCGTGGCCGTTGGCTCTGCTTTCGACGGGGAAGAAACCACGGAGACCCTGGCGATGCACCTCGAATGAGGCCGGCCCGCCGGTAGAGCCGGCGTCCATCGCCCCCCCCCTCGTGGCTGACAGACTGCTTCCGCATGTGCGGTATTTGCGGAGTTGTCACAGGGGAGGGGGCGGCGCCCTTCGACCCGGGGGCGGTGGCTCGGATGAGCCGCCGCCTCACCCATCGCGGTCCCGACAGCGACGGGTTCTTCAACAGCGATGGCGTGGCGCTGGCCATGCGACGACTCTCGATCATCGATCTGGAGCACGGCGACCAGCCGATTGCCAACGAGGATGGCAGCGTCGTCGTCGTCCAGAACGGCGAGATCTACAACTACCGCGAGCTGCGGGCCGAGCTGGAGCGGCGCGGGCACCGCTTCGCGACGGATTCGGACACCGAGGTCCTGGTCCACCTCTACGAGGAGCATGGCGATGGCTTTGCCGAGCGCCTGCGGGGGATGTTCGCCGTGGCGATCTGGGACGGGCGCGAGCGACGCCTGGTCCTCGCCCGCGATCGCTTCGGGATCAAGCCGCTCTATTACAGCCTCGCGGGCGGCGCCCTCTCCTTCGCCTCGGAGCTCAAGGCCTTGATGGAGCAACCGGGGTTCTCGCGGCGGATCGAGCCGCGCGCCGTCGCTGCCTACCTCGCCTTCAACTCGATCCCGGCGCCGCTGACGATCTTCGCCGAGGCGCGCAAGCTGCCCGCCGGCACGCTGTTCGCCTGGCGCGACGGTGAGGTCAAGGAGACCCGCTACGCGCGGCCGGCCCCGGTCGCCGCCGAGCGGGCCCGGCGCGGCCCGGCCGGTGAGCTGGCGGCCGAGCTGCGCGAGACCCTGCGCGACTCGATCCGCGCCCACCTGGTCGCCGACGTCCCGGTCGGCGTGCTGCTCTCCGGCGGTGTCGACTCGGCCGGGATCGCGGCGCTCGCCGCGGGCGAGCAGTCCGAGCCGGTGAAGACCTTCTCGGTCGGCTTCGAGGAGGCGAGCTTCGACGAGCTCGACCGGGCGCGGCTGGTCGCCGAGCGCTACCGCACCGACCACCACGAGATCGTCCTGCGCCCCGACGCGGTCGAGCTCTTCCCGAAGCTGGTCGAGGCCTTCGACGAGCCCTTCGGCGACTCCTCGGCCCTGCCCACCTACCTGGTCTCCGAGCTGGCCGCCGGCGAGGTCAAGGTCGCCCTCTCCGGCGAGGGGGGCGACGAGCTCTTCGGCGGCTACTACACCTATGTCGCCGATCTGCTGGCGGCTCGCGTCGGCCGCCTCGCCGCCCTCGCCGCACCGCTGGCCGAGCTGCTGCCCAGCTCGGACGGCAAGGCCAGCTTTGACTACAAAGCCAAGCGCTTCGCCCGCGGCGCCCACCTGCCGCCGCTGGAGCGCCACCACGCCTGGAAGGAGATCTTCGGGACGGACCAACGTGCTGCCCTGCTCGGTGACCGCGACCCGGGCTGGGACCCGGTCGACCTCTACCGCGACCGCTACGCCGAGACCGCCGGCGCCGAGCCGCTCGCCCGCCTCCAGGACGTCGACCTCGGCATCTACCTGGTCGACGACCTCTTGGTCAAGACCGACCGCTCGAGCATGGCCCACTCGTTGGAGCTGCGCGTTCCATTCCTCGACAACGAGGTCGCGGCGATGGCGCTCGGCCTCTCGACGCCGCTGAAGGTGCGCGGGCTGGCCAAGAAGCGGCTGCTGCGCCAGGCGCTCGCGCCATTGCTGCCGCGGGAGATCCTACGCGGCCGCAAGCAGGGCTTCTCGATCCCGGTCGCCGCCTGGCTGCGCGGGCCGCTGCAGGGCTTTGCGCGCGAAGTGCTCTCCGCCGAGACCCTCTCGCGCCAGGGCTGGCTCGACCCCACCGCGGTCACCGCCATGCTCGACCGCCACTGCGCCGGCCGCGAGGATCTCAGCCGCCAGCTCTGGGGCCTGATCGCCTTCACCCTCTGGTTCGACAGGTACGCCACTTAGCCTGGAACCGGATGCCAGACGCGCTCGACGCCCTCTTCGCCTTTCTTCTCGCCGGATTCCTGGCCCTTCTGCTCGTGCCGCTCACGGACCGGGTCGCGCGGCGGATCGGGGCGATCGACTACCCCGACGACCAGCGCTCGCTGCACGCCGCGCCGACGCCGCGCCTGGGCGGCCTCGCGATCTTCGCCGCGGTTCTGGCGGCGGCGCTGATCTGGCTTCCCTGGGACGCCGAGACGCGCTCGATCCTGATTGGTGCGGCCCTGATCACCGCGGTCGGCATGCTCGACGACGTCTACGAGCTCAACGCCGCGACGAAGTTGCTCGGGCAGACCGCGGCGGTCATCGTGCCGGTGTCGGCCGGGGTCACGGTCGACAGCTTCACCGTGCCCTTCCTCGGCCAGCTCAACCCCGGCTCGGTCGAGCTGCTCGGGTTGCCCGGGGGTGGTGCGATCGACCTCGGCGACGTCGGCACCACGCTCGGCATCGTCGCGATGATCAACGTGATCAACCTGATCGACGGCGTCGACGGCCTCGCCGCCGGCGTCTGCCTGATCTCCGGCGTCGCCCTGGCCGTGATCGCCCTCTCGCTCGATCGCACCGCGGCGGGCGTGCTGGCGGCTCTCACCGCCGGCGCTTCGCTCGGCTTCCTCCGCCACGGCTTCCCGCCGGCCAGCACCTTCATGGGGGACACCGGATCCAACCTGCTCGGCTACCTGCTCGGGGTGGTCGCCGTCCAGGGGGCCCTGAAGACGAACGCCGTGGTCGCCCTTTTCCTGCCGCTGATCGTGCTCACCGTGCCGATCATGGACACCGGCTTCGTCGTCGCCAAGCGGCTCAAATACGGCCGGCCGATCTACAAAGCCGATCGCTGGCACTTCCACCACCGGATGGAGAACATCGGTTTCTCGCAGCGCCGCACGCTCGCCTACCTCTACGGCTGGACCGCCGTCATGGCCGCTCTCGCCTTGGCCCTGCGCTTCGTCCCCTACAGCGACGACCACGGCAACTTCGACCTCCTCTGGAGCCTGGTGATCGCCGCCGTCGGCCTGTTGGCGCTCAGCGCAAGCATCTACTTGGTCTACGTCCTCGAGATCCTCAAGCTCCGCCGCTCCAGCCCCATCGACCCCGAGACGGGTGAGTTTGAAGCTCTCCTGCCCGATCAGTGAGGCCATCGGGACAGGGGTGAAACGTCTTGTACTTTTTCCGGGCCGGCGCTCGCGGCAGCCGATAGCGGTCTTCGGAAAAAGTTAAGTGGAACCCCTGTCCCGACGGCCTCACTTCGGCTCGCAACCACTTTGTGCGAGGTTGTGACAAGCCTCACGAAGTGGCTCTAGAAAGCGGATCGTCGGGCCTTTGGATATAGTCGCCCATCCGCTCGCTCCCTCCAGATGAGGGCCTCTGAAGCGGACTTATGTCTCCTCCCAAGCATGTCGATCTCCTGGTGCTAGCCGCCGCCCTGGCCGTGTTCGTCCTCGGTGGGCTGCCGTTGCTCGGCTACGCGATCGCCGCCGGCGCCTGGCTCGCCCAGCGGGGGATCCAGGTGCTCGCCGGCCGCCGCATCGCGGCCGAGCTCGACGCCGGCAACCGCCAGCGGGCGATGGGGACGCTGGCCGCGACGACCCTCGGCCGCGTCTGGTTGATGGTGACGGCGGCACTGGTGGCCGGCTTCGCGGCGCACGAGACCGGACTCGCCGCCGCGGCCCTGCTCGCCGTCCTCTTCACCGTCTCCTTCGCCGCGGCGGGCATCGCGCACATCTTCGAGCCCGAAGGGCAGGGGGCACAGTGAGCGCCGAGGCCGCGACCGCTCCCGCCGCCGAGGCCGAGTCAGGTGGGCTGAGCACCAAAGCCAAGGTCTTCATCGGTCTCGGCGTCTACTTTGCGATCACGATCCTGATGCTGCTGATCTTCGGCAGCGACGGCAAAAACGAATCCTTCCAGCCGCAGAACGAGTTCAAACTCGAACCGTGGGTCTCGATCCACCTCGGTGGCATCGACCTCAGCATCAACAAGGCCGTTTTCTACCTCGCCCTGGCGAGTGGCCTGACGATCTTCACGATGGTTTGGATCTCGCGCCGTATGGCGGAGAAACCGAACCGGGTGCAGACCGCCGTCGAAGCCGCCTACGACCTGACCAAGAACAACATCACCGGCGGCAACCTCGACCCGAAACTGGCGGCGCGCTGGTTCCCCTTCCTGGCCGCGCTCTTCTTCTTCATCTGGTTCTCGAACATGATCGGGTTCCTGCCGCTGCCGATCAACACCGAGCACCCGGTCAACATCCTCGGCGTCGAAGTCCCCGCCTTCGCCCTCTACGCGGCGACCGCGAACATCTCGATCCCGCTGGTCCTGACCCTGGTCGTCTGGGTCTCCTACCACGTCGAAGGGATCCGCGCCAAGGGTTTCATCCCCTACTTCGCCAGCTGGCTGCCGCCGGGCCTGGAGGAGATGAATCCGTTCGGCAAGGCGGCGATCTTCACGATCGAGGTGATCTCGCACTTCGTGCGGCTGATCTCGCTCTCCGTTCGTCTCTTCGCCAACATCCTCGCCGGCCACCTGCTGCTGCTCTTCATGGGTGGCGGGTTGGCGGTCCTGCTCGGCATCGCCGCGCTCGGCGCCCTCACCTTCCCGATGGCCTTCGCCTTCTTCGTCTTCGAGGTGGGCCTGGTCGCGACGCTTCAGGCGTTTATCTTCTCCACCCTCACTGCGATCTACATTGGCGGAGCCACCTCCGCCAGCCACTAGAAAAGGAGTCAAACTCGATGGATCCCACGTTCCTCCTACCGATTGCCGAGGTCACCGACGAAGGCGTGACGGACGCCGGCAAGGCGATTGCCCTTGGTGTCGGTGCAGGCCTCGGCTCGATCGGCGCCGGTATCGGCGTCGGCTTCATCTTCGGTAAGGAGATCGAGTCGGTCGCCCGCCAGCCCGAGATGAAAGACGAGCTGCAGAGCATCCGCTGGCTCGGCTTCGCGCTGACCGAGGCGGTCGCCTTCTACACCTTCATCTTCGGCCTGATCGCCTTCTTCCTCTAGGCCGCTGCGGTGGAGCTGATCGGCGACATAGCGGGCTTTCTCGTCCTCGCCCAGGAGGCGGCGCACGGGGAGGAAGAAGGCGGCAGCTTCCTGGTCTCACCGGGCCTCGGCCTGATGATCTGGACGCTGGTCCTCTTCCTCTTCACGATGTGGGTCCTGAGCAAGGTCGCGTTCCCGAAGATCCAGGAGGCGCTCGACCGGAGGGCCAAGACGATCGCCGAGTCGATCGAGGCGGCCGAACGGCAGCGCCGCGAGTCCGACGAGCTGCTCGAGGAGTACCGGGCCCGGCTGGCCGAGGCGCGCGAGCAGGCGGACGACATCATGGCCCGTGCCCGCAAAGCGGCCGAGACGGCGGAAGCCGAGGCGACCACGGCGGGCAAGGAGAAGCGCGAGGAGCTGGTCAACGCGGCGAAGCGCGACATCGAGGCCGAGACCCGGCGCTCGCTGGAGCAGATTCGCAAAGAGGTCGCCGATCTGACTGTGCTGGCGACCGAGAAGGTGACCCGCAAAACGCTCAATGCCGAGGACCAGCGCCGCCTGGTCGAGGAGGCGCTGAGCGAGGTCGACTTCACCAGCCTCTCGAAGGCGGAGAGTTAGGGCGATGCAGGACCCGGCTCGCGTATATGCGGAGGCGTTGTTCGACGTCGCCAAGGCGAAGGGCAGGCTCGACTCGATCGGAGAGGGCCTGGTCCAGTTCGCCGACGCCGTCGACTCCAACCGCGAGCTGCAGGTCTTCTTCTTCAGTCCGCACTTCTCTTCGGCCGAGAAGGTGGAGGGTCTGCGGCGAGCGGTGAGCGGCGCCGACCCCGAGCTGATCAACTTCCTCGAGCTCTTGGTGGAGAAGGGGCGGATGACGGATGTCTTCCGTATCCGCCGTGAGTTCGAGCAGCTCTGGAAGCGGGAGAATCGTCTGATCGACGTCACCGTCACCAGTGCGGCCGAGCTCGACCCGGCCGTCGTCACCAAGATCGGCGAGGAGATCGAGCGTCAGACCGGCCAGAAGGTCGACCTGGCCAGCCGCGTCGACGAGGAGATCCTCGGCGGCATCGTCCTGCAGGTCGGCAACATGGTGCTCGACGCGAGCATCCGCAGTCGCTTGGAGAAACTTCGAAAGAGCGTCGCCCAGGCGGCGTAAGGAGGCGTAGAGCACCCAAATGGAGATCAAGCCCGACGAGATCGCATCGATCCTCAGAGAGAGGATCGAGGGACTGGACACCGGCAGTGCCGACCTCTCCGAGGTGGGCACCGTGCTGTCCGTGGCCGACGGAATCGCCCGCATCCACGGCCTCGACAACTGCATGGCGCTGGAGATGCTGGAGCTGCCACACGGCGTCACCGGCCTCGCCCTGAACCTGGAGGAGGACAACGTCGGCGCCGTGCTCTTCGGCGAGTGGGACAAGGTCGTCGAGGGCGACACCGTGAAGCGCACCGGTCATCTGCTGCGGATTCCCGTCGGCGACGAGCTGCTCGGTCGCCTGGTCGACCCGCTCGGCCGCCCGCTCGACGACAAGGGCGAGATCGCGACCACGCAGACCCGCCCGGCCGAGTTCAAAGCGCCCGGCGTCGTCCAGCGCCAGCCGGTGACCGAACCGGTCCAGACGGGCCTGATGTCGATCGACGGGATGATTCCGGTCGGCCGCGGCCAGCGAGAGCTGATCATCGGCGACCGCCAGACCGGCAAGACGGCGATCGCGATCGACACGATCATCAACAACCGCGACAAGGACATGGTCTGCATCTATGTCGCGATCGGGCAGCGGATGTCGACCGTGGTCCAGCTGAAGGAGGTGCTGGAGGAGAACGGCGCGATGGAGAACACGATCATCGTCGCCGCTCCGGCTGACGAGGCGGCGCCGATCAAGTTCATCGCCCCCTACGCCGGTTGCGCGATGGGCGAGCACTTCCTCTACAACGGC
>Ga0075325_1000143_pt1 | contig 10579 bp, 7 predicted proteins | sample MayberrySE_Catta_5_FD_120048 | JGI IMG/M metagenome (GOLD analysis project Ga0075325, IMG submission 120048) | Natural and restored wetland microbial communities from the San Francisco Bay, California, USA, that impact long-term carbon... | ecosystem: Environmental > Terrestrial > Soil > Wetlands... | reverse complement strand
TCCCCGCAGGGCTCCTTCTCACCGCGAGCGTCACGCCCATAGCCGCCGCGATCCCGATGAGCGGCGCACCACGCACGCGGAGCGACGAGATCGCCTCCGCCACGGCGTCCACCGTCTCGAGCTCGAGGTAGCGCTCCTCACCCGGCAGCCGCGTCTGATCGAGCAGACGGATCCCGCCCGAGGGTGTCCACGAGATGGGGTTGGGAAGTTGCATGGGGACAAGATACTCTTATCCCACCTTTTCAGCCCGAGCATCGCCCATGGCGTACAGCACCCTCCTGTTCGAGGTCCGCGACGCGGTCGCGATCGTCACCATCAACCGTCCCGACAAGCTCAATGCGCTGAACGGAACCGTCATCGCCGAGCTGGGCGATGTGGCCGCCCGCTTTCGGAACGAGCGCGACATCGGTGGGGCGATCCTCACCGGGGCGGGGCCGAAGGCGTTCGTCGCGGGCGCGGATATCGGCGAGATCGCCGCGCAGGGTCCGGTGGACGGCAAGGAGCGCTCGCTCGAGGGCCAGCGCGTCTTCCGCGCGCTGGAGCGGTGCGGCAAGCCGGTGATCGCCGCGGTGAACGGGTTCGCGCTGGGCGGCGGCTGCGAGCTGGCCATGGCCTGCCACCTGCGCGTCGCCAGCGAAGCGGCCCGGTTCGGACAGCCGGAGGTCAAGCTGGGCATCGGCCCGGGATACGGTGGGACGGTGCGGCTGCCCAGGCTGGTCGGCCGCGGCCGGGCGCTGGAGCTGCTCCTCACCGGCCAGATGATCGACGCGCAGGAGGCGTACCGGATCGGCCTGGTCAACCGGGTCGTGCCCGGGGACCGGCTGCTGGCGGAGAGCGAGAGCCTCCTCCGCACCATCCTGGAGAACGGACCGCTCGCGGTGCGGGCCTGCCTGGAGGCGGTGGACGCGGGGCTCGATACCGGGGTGGACGAGGCGCTGCTGCTGGAGGCGAATCTCTTCGGACTGCTCTCCGGGACGGCTGACATGCGCGAGGGGACGGCGGCGTTCGGGGAGAAGCGGAAAGCAGCCTTCCGGGGGGAGTGAGGCGGTAGGGCGGTAAGGCGGTACCCCCGCCCACTCCGCGCCCCGGCGGTACGTCGGTCGCTACCGCCTTACCGCCTTACCGCCCTACCGCCCCGAAGCGCCTAAGTCCAAACGCTGGACTGCATTTCGCCCCCTCACCCGACTATTTTTCTGCGATGCCCGGAAAGGTCGTGCAGGGGGTTCTGGTCGCGCTCCTGGTAGGGTGCGGGGAGCGCGAGCGCCTGGTGTTCGAGCCAGAGCCGGTGGACCACGAGGGTCCCATCAGCCACATCGACCCGCCCTCACGGGACACGACGTTGATCGAGGGTGACCCCTTCGTGATCGGTGGCCGGGCCGTGGACCCCAGTGGGGTGGACACGCTCTACATCGAGGTCGAAGGCGCCAACCTGAGCTACCTCCCCCTCGACGGCCAGGGCCGGGACACGCTCAACTTCGCGATTACCCTGCCGACCCAGGGGCTGCGCGGCCGGACGATCACGGTTGGCGTGTACGGCGTGGATGTGATCGGCAACGTCGGACCTACGCTCACCCGCCGCCTCACGATCGACGCGATCGAGTAGTGCGGCTCCAGCGGCTGGCGGTCCGTGGGTTCAGGAATCTGGCGGACCTCGACTGCGCCGTCCCGGCGCGCGGGGTCGCCCTTCTCGGCGCCAACGCGCAGGGCAAGACGAACTTCCTGGAGGCGGTGTACTACCCGGTGCTTTTCCGGTCCTTCCGGGGGGCGCCCGATCAGGAAGTCGCCGCCTTCGGTGCCGCCGCCTTCCACGTGGAGGCCACGGTTGCGGACGCCGGCGTGGGAACGCTCTCCGCCGGGTACCTGCCCGTCGGTCGCCGCAAGCGGATCCTGATCGACGGCGCCGAGTCGGAGCGGCTCACCGAGGCGGTCGGCCGCTGGCTCGCGGTGGTGTTCCTGCCGGGCGACGTGGAGCTCGCGTCGGGACCGGCCGCGCTCCGCCGGCAGTATCTGGACCGGCTGCTCTCTCTGGCCGACCGGGACTACCTCCGGGCCCTGGCCCGTTACCGAGCGGCGCTGGCTCAGCGGAACAGCGCGTTGCGGCAAGGGCAGCCCGAGCTCGCATGGGCCTTCGACCGGCCGCTCGCCGCCGCGGGCTCGAAGATCGTGGAGGCGCGGGAGCGCTGGACTCGCCATGCGGCCGGCCGGTTCGCCGCCGAGTTCGACTGCATCGGCGAGCGCGAGCAGGCCACGCTGAGCTACCGCGGGTCGCCGGAGCTCGCCGACCCCGGTGCGTGGACCCAGGTATTGGCCGGCGCCCGGACGGCGGACGGCGCGAGGGGGGCCTCCACCGTGGGGCCGCACCGGGACGACCTCCGGCTGGAGATCGGCGGCCGGCCGATCCGGGAGTTCGGCAGCACCGGGCAGCAGCGAAGCGCCGCGGTCGCGCTCAAGCTGCTCGAGCTCGCGACGCTGCGCGAGGCCAGGGAGACGGAGCCCGCGCTGCTGCTGGACGACGTCTTCGCCGAGCTGGACGACGAGCGCCGGGAGCGGCTCGCATCCCGGCTGATCGGGCCGGAAGACCGACAGGTCTTTCTCACCGCTCCGAGGGCCGAGGAGCTGCCGCGGGAGCTGCACCGGGAGGTGTGGAGCGTGAGGGATGGAGAGGTGCGGGGCGCCGGCGTGTGAACGAGCCGCGTCGCCCGTCCACTCTCGCCGACGCGTTGGCGAGCTACCTGCGCCGGTCCGGCTTCGCGAAGCGGATCCAGCAGGCCGGGGTGATCGAGGCGTGGCCCGAGCTGGTGGGCCCGCAGATCGCCGCGGTGACCGCGCCGGAGTCGGTGACCCCGGACGGGGTGCTGAGGGTCCGCGTGGCCACCGCGGCATGGGCGAACGAGCTCAGCCTCATGACGCCGCGGATTCTCGCTCGAGTGAACGATGGACGACAAGGAAGGGTGAAGGAGATCCGGTGGGTGCCGGGGCCGCTCGAGAGGCCTCGAAGTTGAATCTCTAGATCGACGGAGCCATATGGCCAAGCGTGAAGCCGCCCTCCTCGAGGGCACGCCCGAGTACAAAGCCGACGCGATCCAGGTCCTGAAGGGGCTGGAGGCGGTACGCAAGCGCCCGGGGATGTACATCGGGTCCACCAGCGAGAACGGGTTGCATCACCTGGTGTACGAGGTGGTGGACAACTCGATCGACGAGGCGCTGGCGGGCCACTGCGACACCATCAACGTCACCATTCACCCGGACAATTCGATCACCGTCCAGGACAACGGGCGGGGCATCCCGGTGGACATGCACCCGACCGAGAAGATGCCGGCGGTCGAGGTGGCGCTGACGGTGCTGCACGCGGGCGGCAAGTTCGACAAGAACACCTATAAGGTGTCGGGCGGCCTCCACGGCGTGGGCGTGTCGGTGGTCAACGCGCTCTCCGAGCGGCTTGAGGTCGTGGTGGACCGGGACGGCAACCGCCACCGCATGGCCTTCGTCCGCGGCAAGACGGTGAAGAAGCTCGAGGTGCTCGGCAAGGCGCGGGGCACGGGCACGACCATCCGGTTCAAGCCCGATCCCGAGATCTTCACCGTCCTGGAGTTTCACTATACCACGCTGGCGGACCGGCTTCGCCAGCTCGCGTTCCTGAACAAGGGCATCAGCATCACCATCAAGGACGAGCGCGAGGACCAGAAGAAGCAGGAGACGTTCTACGCCAAGGGCGGTCTGGTCGAGTTCGTGCAGTGGCTCAACCGAAACAAGAAGTCGCTGCATCCGAAGCCGATCTCGTTCAGCGCGGTGAAGGACGAGGTGGAGGTGGACCTCGCCCTCCAGTATGAGGACGGGTACAACGAGAACACCTTCACCTTCGTGAACAACATCAACACCCATGAGGGCGGCACTCACCTCACCGGCTTCAAGTCGGCGCTCACCCGGACGATCAACGACGTCGCCAAGAAGCGCGACTTCCTGAAGAAGGAAGGGTTCACCCTCTCGGGGGAGGACATCCGCGAGGGGCTCACCTGCGTGCTGCACGTCAAGGTCAAGGAGCCGCAGTTCGAGGGGCAGACCAAGACCAAGCTGGGCAACTCCGAGGTCGAGGGCATCGTCAAGGCGGTCGTGAACGAGCACCTCGGCAGCTACCTCGAGGAGCACCCGCCGATCGCGCGGAACATCATCGAGAAGGCGGTGAGCGCGGCCCGGGCCCGCGAGGCGGCCCGCAAGGCGCGCGACCTGGTGCGGAAGAAGAGCGGGCTCGAGAACGCGGTGCTGCCCGGCAAGCTGGCCGACTGCAGCTACGATGATCCGGCGCTCTGCGAGCTCTACCTGGTCGAGGGCGACTCCGCCGGCGGCAGCGCCAAGCAGGCGCGCAAGCGCGAGTTCCAGGCCATCCTGCCGCTCCGGGGCAAGATTCTCAACGTGGAGAAGGCCCGGATCGACAAGATCCTCAGCAACGAAGAGATCCGGGCGATGATCACCGCGATCGGTACCGGGGTGAAGGACGACTTCAAGCTGGAAGACGCCCGCTATCACAAGATCGTGCTCATGACCGACGCCGACGTTGACGGCGCCCACATCCGGACCCTCCTGCTCACCTTCTTCTTCCGGCAGATGCAGGAACTGATCGAGGCGGGGTACGTCTACATCGCCCAGCCGCCCCTCTACCGGGTGGCCAAGGGGAAGGAAGTCTTCTACGCCTACAGCGAGGGGGAGCGGGACGAATACACCAAGCGGCTCTCCGGCGATGGCAAGGGCGCAGTCAACATCCAGCGCTACAAGGGCCTGGGCGAGATGAACCCGGACCAGCTCTGGGACACCACCATGGATCCGGAGAAGCGGACGGTGCTCCGCGTCACGATGGAAGACGCGGTCGAAGCGTCGAATCTGTTCGACCGGCTGATGGGCGACGAGGTGGAGCCGCGACGGCAGTTCATCGAGCAGAATGCCAAGTACGTCACCAACCTCGACATCTAGACCGCCGTCACAAGTAGGAAGAGAAAGGTGACAGTGTAAGGGGCCTCGTCGAGAGGCCCCTTTTCAGCTTCCGCGCCTACGGTGTCTTCGCCCCCAGCTGCTCCAGGCGTTGCCGGACTTCTGCCACCTGGGGCTGCAGATCGGGGTCCGCCCTGGCCCACAGGTCCACGAAGCGGTGGTACTGCTCGGTGGCCTTCCCCTTCGCCCCTTTGGCCTCGTAGAGCTCCCCGAGCCGGCGGTAGACTTCCGCCCGCCAGCGAGAATCCTGCTCGGGCTGCGGATCAGGTGTCGTGAGAAATCGCTCGAAGTACACGATCGCGGAGTCGCCCCGTCCGGCCAGGTCCTGGGCCTGGCCGATCCGGACCATCGCGTACCGGGGATGCACGGCGGTCCGCGCGTCGGCCTCGTGGAACAGCCGGACCGTCTGGTCCCAGCGTCGCTCCGCCAGCGCGACCTGCGTCTCGTAGAATGCCTGGCGTCCGGCCGGATCGCGCGCGCTCGCCATCTGGTCGCGCTCGAACCCGGCGAGCGCCTGCCTGGCGAGGGCGGGGTCCTCGAGCGCGGCGGCAAGGTGGGAGAGCTCCTCCCAAGGCCGGTCACCCGGCGGCATCGAGTCCAGCGGGTAGCGCGCGAGTCCGCGACTGACGGCGGCGAGGCCGGCGGGGCGATCCCCGCGAATCGCCGCGTCGTACGCCGTGTCCAGCGCGAACGTGAACCGACTCTCCGGCGAGGGGGCGACGCGCACGGTCGCCTCGGACCACTGGGTGAACCAGCGGAGACCTTCACCGCGGCGACCGTGCATATAGGCCAGGAGACCGGTGGCGAACGCGGCCCTGAGCGCCTGCCTCGTCGTGCGCGCCTTCGCGAAGACGGCGCGGCTGATGCTGTCGGCCACGTCGACCCTGCCCTTCCCCCACGCGGCATACCATTCCGCCTCCCAGAGGTCGTTGCTCTCGGGAAACCGGGTTCGGAACGCGGCGACCGTGGAGTCGAGCGCCTCCTGTCGGCCGTTCCGGATCTGCTCCTGGATCAGGTTGGTGAAGGCGCCGCCGAAGGTGCGCGGCAGCCGGACCACGCGGCGATAGAGCTGCTCCGCCCGCTCGTAGTCCCGCTTGTCACCGTAGATGACGGCCGCGTTGTTGAGGCCGCTGGTGCTGTTGGAGTCGAGCCGGATCACCTCCTCGTACGCGGCGAGCGCACGGGCGGGATCTGGCCGCGGGCCGCGGGTGTAGTAGTACCCCTCGGTGAGCAGCCGCTCGTACTCGGTCAGCCGCTCCCGGTGGCGGTAGGCGGTCGAGATGGCGGCCAGGCTCCGCTCGCGGTTGCGGTCGTCGTTCCCCAGCAGCACCGCGATCTTCCGCCAGGCCATGGCGAACCCGGTGTCGAGGGCGACGGCCTCCTCGAGCAGCACGAGGCCGCGGTCCCCTTCCCCGGCCTCGTCGGCGAGGGCCGAGCCTTCGACGTACTTGCGGAGGGCGGCGAGGGAGGGGGTGGTGACCCGCTCCAGCTCCGAGCTCGCGCGGATGGTGCGCAGCGATTCTCCAGCCTTTGCCCGCACCGCCCGCGAGAGATCGCCGATCGCCCCGATGAGCTCGTTCTCGCTCTCCGCGGTCTCCCGGAAGGTGGCGAGCTCCGCACCGTCCAGGGCAGAAACCAGCCGGGCGGACACCACGTAGCTCCGTCCCAAGCGCACGATCTCGCCGTCGAGCACCGCTTTGGCGCCCTCCCGCGTCGCGATCTCCCGCGCGAGCTCGAACGGCACGATGCTCTCCGACGGCCGCTGCATCAGGCCCAGGATCTCGCGCACCGACGCGCGGGTGAGCACGTTGAGCGAGCTGGACTGCGCCAGATCGGTGCGCAGCGCCTCGGCGACCGTAGGTCCGAGGGCTGAGTCTCCCGCCGGTGCGCGGAAGTCGGCTACCACCACGGTCTCCTTGGCCCCGAACTCGCCCTTGCCGCGAAGCGACGCGGCGGGTCCGATCCCGAACGCTCGCGTCACCATGAAGCCGACGACGAGGGCGGCGAACGCGCCCAGCGCTACCCACCCGCCGAGCATCGTCCGGCGCCAGCTGACGTGCGGACTCGCCCTGAGCGCGAGCGTCACGAGCGTCCCCGCGACGGGGACCCCGCCGCCCGGCGTTCGCTGGGGTGTGACGGCGTACGCTCGATAGGCGGCCCGCTGGACGAAGGCGGTGATGGCGATGACCGGCAGGCCGGCCAGCATCACGCCCAGGGAGCCCGGCAGCACCCAGTCGGGCAGTCCGATCACGTCCAGCGCGGCCCACGCCGTCACCCCGACGATCGCGGTCGCGAGCGCCCAGAGCCCCAGCGCCTTGGCGATCGGCATCCGACCGTCCCGCAGAGCGGCGGGTGCTGCCGGGGAGCTCCCGCTCGTGGTGACGGTCTCCAGCACGCGGACCAGCTCGATGGCCTGCTGCGGGCGAGCGTCGGGATCCTTGGCCAGGCACGCCATGACGAGATCGGCGAGTGGAGCCGGAAGATCGGTGCGGACGGAGCGGAGGTCGCGCGGCGTCTCGCTCAGGTGGGCCGCGAGGAGCCGCGCCGGCGACGCGCCATGGAAGGGCGGCTTCCCCGCGATGAGCTCGTAGGCCATGATCCCGAACGCGTAGATGTCCACTCGATGGTCCGCATTGGGATCGGCCGCCGCCTGCTCGGGAGCCATGTAGGTGGGCGTGCCGATCGAGGTCCCCACCTGGGTGAGAGTGGCCTGACGGCCGCCGCCGTCGGTCCGAGCCGCCGTGATCGCCTTGGCGATGCCGAAGTCCGTGACCGTGGCGCTGCCCGCGGAGAGCAGGACGTTATCGGGCTTGATGTCGCGGTGCACGATGCCGTGGCTGTGCGCGTAGGCCAGGGCGCGGGCCACGTCCCGGAGGATGCTGATCACCTCTCCGCTGCCCAGGGGCCCCCGCTCGAGGCGCTGGCGCAGGCTGTCGCCGTCCACGTACGGCATGCTGAACCAGGGGAGCCCGTCGACATCGCCGGCGCTGAGCACCGGGACCACGTGTGGATGCTGCAGCTGTGCGGCGAGCAGGACTTCGCGCCGGAATCGCTCGACCGAGATCCCGACCAGCAGCTCGGGCGCGAGCACCTTCACGACTACCCGCCGATTGAGCGCCCGCTCCACCGCCAGGTACGTGCGGGACATTCCGCCGCCTCCCAGCTCGCGCTGAAACACGTACGGACCCGCCAGCGCCTGCTCCAACTTGCCGCGCAGATCGTCCATCTGAGCCTTTGTTCGGGATGGCGGGAATATGCGGTCGAGCCACTCGTAAGGCCAGCGTGACGTGTCGTCCGCATCCCGGACGGCGCTAACTTTGCCCCAACCTCAACCAGAGCCGCCATGTCGCTCCTGCTCCTCGCCTTGGCCATCACCACTCCCGCACCGCACGACACCGTGCGCTACGCCGTCACCTTCCCCAATCCCGCGCACCACGAGGCCCACATCACGGTGGACTTCCCCGCGGCGGGCGACACGCTCGAGGTGTGGATGAGCCGCTCGTCGCCCGGGCGGTACGCCCTGCACGAGTTCGCGAAGAACGTGTACGACGTCCACGCGACCGACCGGGCGGGGCGCAGCATTCCGATCGTGCGAAGAGATCCCTATCACTGGCTCGTGGTGGCGGAGCGCCGGCCGGTGCGGTTCACCTACACGCTGTACGGTGACCGGGCCGACGGCACCTATGCCCAGATCGACCCCACGCACGCGCATCTCAACATGCCCGCCACCTTCGCCTGGGCACGGGGGCTGGAGACGCGGGCGGTGGCGATCCGCTTCGCCCCTCCGACCGGCGGCGGCTGGCGGGTCGCGACCCAGCTCGTCCCAAGCCCCGACCCGCTCCTCTGGGCGGCACCCGATCTGGCGTACTTCATGGACAGCCCCACCGAGCTGAGTGCCTTCTCCTTTCGCACCTGGACGGTGTCCGGCCCAGGCGGCCGAACCGACACCGTGAGACTCGCATTACATCACGAAGGGACCGATGCCGAGCTCGATCGCTACGCCGAGGGCGTCCGGAAGATCGTGGCGGAGCAGGTGGGGGTCTTCGGCGAAACGGCCCGCTTCGACCACGGCACCTACACCTTCCTCGCCGACTACCTGCCCTGGGCCTCGGGTGACGGCATGGAGCACCGCAACTCGACCGTCCTGAGCTCGAGTGCCTCGCTGGCGACGGCGTTCGATCGACTCCTGCTCACCGCGTCGCACGAGTTCTTCCATTCCTGGAACATGGAGCGGATCCGCGCGGCCGAGCTGGAGCCGTTCGACTTCACCCGGGCGAACCCGTCGCCCACCCTGTGGTTCGGCGAGGGATTCACCAACTACTACGACCGCCTCGCGGTCCGCCGTGCCGGCCTGATGTCCGACTCGGCCTTCGCCGAGACGGTGGCGGAGGCGGTAAACGCGGTTGTCGCCGCTCCCGGCCGACGCTTCAACAGCCCGGTGGACATGAGCCTGCTCGCGCCCTTCGTGGACGCCGCGGCGGCCATCGACCCGGTCAACTTCCCCAACACGTTCCTCTCCTACTACACCTGGGGTGCCGGCATCGGGCTCGGGCTCGATCTCACGTTGCGCGGGCGGTTGGACGGCAGGACGCTCGATGGCTTCATGCGCCTGATGTGGGAGCGGTTCGGCCGTCCGGTGAAGCCCTACACGGTGCGCCGTCCCTATACCATCGCCGATCTGGAGCGCACCCTCGGCGAGTATGTGGGCGATGCGGCCTTTGCGCGGGCCTTCTTCGCACGATACGTGCGGGGCCGCGACGTTCCGGATTACGCATCGCTGTTGACCCAAGCCGGCTTCCTGGTCCGGCCGGCGGCCCCCCGGGCGGCGTGGGCGGGGCCCCTGTCGCTCGCCGGCGACTCGACCGGCACGACCGTGACCGGGGCGACGATCGCCGGTACTCCCGTGTACGAGGCCGGCCTCGATCGCGGCGACCGCCTCGTCTCGGCCGACGGTCGGCCGGTCGCCGGACAGGAGGACTGGACCGGCTTGCTCGCCGCGCGGGCGCCGGGCGACTCGATCCAGCTCGTCTTCCGGCAGCGGGGGCGCGAGGTCCGGGCGGTGCTGCGACTCAGGGCCGATCCGCGGCTGGGGGTGCGCCCGGCCGAGCGCGCCGGGGTAGGCTTCACCGAGGCGCAGCGCGCCTTCCGAACGGCCTGGCTGGGCAGTCGTGCCAGGCCCTGAAGCGGCAGTCACTGATACCGAACAGAGGCGTTCGAGGAAGGAATAGAGCAATGGAAACTCGCACGCTCGGCAGCCGGGGACCGCAGGTGTCCGCCATCGGCTTTGGCGCGATGAGCATCGGCATCGCCGAGGTCTACACCAGCAGCGTGCGCGGCGACGATGAGGCCGTCGCGCTCATCCATCGCGCCCTGGATCTGGGCGTCACCATGATCGATACCGCCGACGTCTACGGAGGCTCGGAGACGCAGGTTGGCAAGGCGCTGAAGGGCCGACGCGACGGCGTCGTGCTCGCCACCAAGTTCGGATTCGTGAACGACCGACCAGGGGAAGAGGAGCGCATCGACGGCAGCCCCGACTACGTCCGCCGGGCCTGCGACGCGTCCCTCGCCCGGCTGGGGGTGGACGTCATCGACC
>Ga0075325_1000142_pt1 | contig 10586 bp, 5 predicted proteins | sample MayberrySE_Catta_5_FD_120048 | JGI IMG/M metagenome (GOLD analysis project Ga0075325, IMG submission 120048) | Natural and restored wetland microbial communities from the San Francisco Bay, California, USA, that impact long-term carbon... | ecosystem: Environmental > Terrestrial > Soil > Wetlands... | reverse complement strand
GGCCAGAAGGTGCGGAACACGCAGACCTTCCCGCTGCCGGCGGAGACGGACCCCGAGTACCGGATGGAAGTCCACCGGCTCTCGGACGAGATCGCCCGCTGGGCCAGCGGCACGGCCGGACTCGCCGCGACCCGCTTCCTCTTCGTCTCCAACGGCCGGGTGTACCGGATCGACAGCGACGGCGAGCAGGCCGTGGCGCTCACGCCGGACGGCGTGACCGCCCTCTCGCCGGTGTGGTCGCCCGACGGACGAACGATGGCGTACACCCGGCTCGAGGGCGGACGCGGCGGGGTGATCCTGCAGCCGCTGGCCGGCGGCACCGCGCAGGTCGCCCCGGGCGCGCAGAGCGCCCTCAACATCACGCCCGCGTTCGGGCCCGACGGCCGGACGCTGGCTTTCGCGCGCTCCGACGAGACCGGCACCGATATTTTCACCGCGAACTTCGTCGATCGCTGCTGCGCGCAACGCTTGACCGTGGGACGCTTCGCTGACAACTTGTCACCAACCTTTTCCCCAGATGGCCGCCGCATCGCGTTCGTGTCCACGCGCTCGGGCCCGCCGCAGATCTACGTGATGGCCGCGAACGGCACCGACCAGGAGCTGCTGGCGCCGTTCGACTACGGTGCCACCGGCGCGTCCAACGCCCCCGAGTGGTCGCCGGACGGAGCCAGGGTCGTCTTCCACCGCGACGTGTCGCGGAGCCCGCAGATCTTTCTGGTCGACGTCGCGGGCCGTCGCGTCACCCAGCTCACCTCGTCCGGCCGCAACGAGGATCCGACATGGGGTCCCGACGGACGCCACATCGCCTTCATCTCCGACCGTACCGGACGCCGGCAGATCTGGATCATCGACACCGAAACTGGCCGGGTACGGCAGCTCCAGACGCCAGGAGCGGCCCGGCTTCCCGCGTGGTCCCGGCGCCTCGGCCGGGCCACGGTTGCCTCGAACCCATGAACCCGGAGTGATGATGCGCGCTTCTTCCCTGATGCTCCTGGCTGCCTTCGCGCTGGCCGCTTGTGGCGGCGGCAATCCGCCCGAAGAGCCGGCCCCCGAGCCCACTCCCGCCCCCGCCCCGCCGCCGGCTCCCGCGCCCGTGGACGACAGCGCCGAGCGGGAGCGACTCGAGCGCGAGCGGATGGAGCGCGAGGCCGCCGAGCGCGCCCGGGCGCTGGCCGCGGAGCTGGGCACGATGATCAACTTCGAGTTCGACAAGGCCGACATCCGCTCCGCCGATCAGGGAACCCTGGACCGCAAGGCCGCCATCCTCGCCGCCAACCCGAACGTGCGGATCCGCATCGCGGGCCACGCGGACGATCGCGGCTCCGACGAGTACAACCTCGCCCTGGGCAACCGGCGCGCGGCCGCGGCGAAGCGCTATCTCGAGAGCAAGGGCGTGGACGCCGCGCGGATCGAGGTGGTGTCCTACGGGGAGGAGCGTCCGCTCAACCCCGGCGCCGACGAGACCGCCTACGCGCAGAACCGCCGCGACGAGTTCGAGGTGACCGCGGGCGGTGACAATCTCGTCGCACCGCAGTGAGATCGCGTGCCGGATTTCTGGCTGGCGTCCTCGCCCCCGCGCTGATCGCGGGGGCGGGGCTCCAGGGCTGCGGAGCCTCGAAGAGCGACGTGCAGCTGGTGCAGGGCGAAGTGGTGCTGCTGAAGGCCGAGATGGCCCGGCGCGACTCGGCCCGCGCGGCGCAGCTCGACCAGGTCATCCAGGTGCAGCGGCAGATCATGGACTCGCTCAACGTGACGCGCCGCGCCGTGGCGCAGGTTCGGGGCGACCTCTCCACCGATCTCTACAACATCCAGCAGCAGCTGGTGCAGCTGCAGGAGCTCACCGGTCAGAGCCAGCAGCGACTCACCGAGCTTCGCACCCGGCTGGAGGCCCGCGGCGCCCAGATGGAGGCCTCGCCCGTTCCGGGCGACAGCGCGCGGCCCACCCCGGGAGGCGGCACCGCGTCGGCGGATCAGATGTACGAGGCATCGTTGGCGCAGCTCCGACGTGGCAGTCTCTCCACCGCGCGCCTCGGCTTGCGGGAGATGCTGCGCCAATACCCCACCAGCGAGCGGGCGCCGGACGCGCTCTACTTCATCGGCCAGAGCTTCGCCTCGGAGAATCCCGATTCCGCGGCCGCCTACTACCGCGAGGTGGTGGACAAGTACCCGACGTCGCCCCGGGCGGCGTCCGCGCTCTACAATCTCGGCCTCCTGGCCGAGCGGCGGAAGGACATGGCGGGCGCGCGCGACGCGTACCAGCGGGTGACCCAGAAGTATCCCCAGTCCGACGAGGCCGCTCTGGCCCGCGACCGACTGAAGGCGCTCGGGCGCTGAGCCCGGGCGCCAGCCCACCCTCATGACCGGTTCCGCGGGGGAGATGCCGTTCCTCGATCACCTCGAGGAACTGCGCCTGCGAATCCTGCGGTCGCTGGCCGCCGTGGTGGTCGGGTTCGCGATCGGGCTCTGGGCGGTGGAGCGGTTCCAGCTCGTCAGCCTTCTCAAGGCCCCGATCGCGAAGTATCTCACAGACGGCAAGCTGATCGTCACCAGTCCGACCGAGCCGCTGATGATCGTGTTCAAGCTCGGGTTCGTGGTCGGACTGGTGCTCGCCTCCCCGGTCATCCTCTGGCAGCTCTGGGCCTTCCTCGCCCCCGCGCTCTACGAGCGGGAGAAGAAGGCGCTAGTGCCGTCCCTGTTCGTCGGTCTCTTCCTGTTCCTCACCGGCGCCACCCTGGCGTACCTGTTCGTGGTGCCGCAGGCCCTCCGGGTGCTGTTCAGCTTCCAGAGCGAGGCGATCGCGCCGTTCATCACGTACGACGCCTGGTTCGGGTTCGTGCTCCAGGTGGTGCTCGCGCTGGGGCTCTCGTTCGAGCTGCCGCTGGTGATGGTGATCCTCTCCTGGCTGGGAGTGATCGGGCCCGGAGAGCTGCACCGGTTCCGCCGCTACGCCGTCGTCTGCTCCTTCATCGCTGGAGCCGTGCTGTCGCCCGGGGCGGACCTGCTCTCGATGATCATGATGACGCTGCCGCTGCTCTTCCTCTACGAGGTCGGTGTGGCCGGCGCCGCGATCGTGCACCGGCGGAGGGGCAAGGAGGCCGCCACCGCCGCGCTGGTGCTGCTCGCCCTGGGCGTCGGCGCGACCCCGGGCCTGGCCCAGGAACCGGTCCGCGCCGGCCGGCCGACCGCGGACTCGCTGCGCGGCGCAGATACCCTCGAGACCGGCCTCGAAGGGGAGGGGGAGGGGGGTCTGGACTCCCGGCCGGGCCAGTCGCTCGACAGCGCCACCGCCAGACGTCTGGGCCTGCCGACGGCGCCGTCCCGCAGCTTCGCCCAGCCCGACTCGGTGGTGAACGCGCTGCTCAACCGGGAGGGGTATCGGCCCACCAGGTACCGCGCCGACTCGGCGACGGTGTTCGTGGCGCGGCAGGAGGTCCGGCTCCAGGGCCAGGCCCTGACGGAGCGACAGGGGGCGCTCCTCGAGGCCGACTCGATCACCTATCGGCGCGACAGCTGCCTGCTGGCGGCCTCGGGCGATCCGCACCTCTTCGACGAGGGGCAGGTGCTGGTGGGCGAAGGGATCAGCTATGACGTCTGCCGCCGGCGAGGGATGATCCGGGACGCGCTGACCAACTTCAACGAGGGCTCCACCGTCTGGTTCCTGCGGGGCAACGTGGCGCAGGACTCCAGCTCCAGCCGGATCTACGCCGGGTCGAGCGACATCACCAGCTGCGACCTGCCCTCGCCCCACTATCACTTCTCCTCGCGGCAGATGAAGTGGGTCTCCCGCTCGGTGATGGTGGCGCGGCCGGTGACGCTGTACGTACGAGACGTCCCCATTCTCTGGCTGCCGTTCATCTTCCAGGACATGCGCCCGGGGCGGCACTCCGGCATCCTCATTCCCCAGTTCGGCATCAACGACCTGATTCGTCCCACGCCCGGCTACAACCGCCAGGTGGCGAACCTCGGCTACTACTGGGTGCCGAACGACTACCTCGACTTCACCGGGCGACTGGACTGGTTCGCCAACCGCTACGTCCAGTACGGCGTCACGGGACAGTACCGGATCCTGAACCGTTTCCTCACGGGATCCCTGGGCTTCAACCAGCAACGGGAGTCGGAAGGGGGATCGGGACTGGCCGTCCGATGGGACCACCGGCAGCAATTCGACCTCTCGACCAGCCTGAACGTCGATTTCAACTACGCCAGCAACACCCGCGTGGTGCGGGACAACGCAATCGATCCGCTGCAGAACACCCAGCAGATCACCAGCTCGGCCAACTTCTCGAAGCGCTACGGGTGGGGCACGGTGACCCTGGGCGGCAACCGCCGCCAGGACATCAGCGACGGCGGCGTGCAACAGCTGCTGCCGGCGGTGACCATCTCCCCGGCGCCGCTGGCGCTCGGCTCGAACATGACCTGGTCCCCGGGGCTCAGCTTCACCAACAACACGACCTCCGACCCGAATCGGGACTCGCTCTTCCAGATCCTGCCCGGCGGTGTGGTCGACACCGTCCTGCGCGACGTGAGCTCCCGGGTCACCGCGTTCAACTTCGACACTCCACTGCGGCTTGGCTCGTTCAACTGGCAGAACTCGATTCAGGCGACCGACCAGACCAGCAGCGGTCTTGAGACGGAGACCTTCAGGATCGACGACCCCGCGAGTGACGATCCGGCCGACTCGATCACGGTGAACCGGACGTTCGCCGGCGACTTCGAGAGCAGCGTGGACTGGAATACCGGGATCAACCTGCCGATTCTCTTCCGCGGGTCCTGGAAGCTTCAACCCTCACTCGGCATCTCCAACACCACCGGCGGCCCGTTCATGCTCCGGAACCGGAACACCAACGGCGACTGGGTCCACCAGGGAAAGCGGTTCCGCATCGGGGTGAGCTCCACCCCTACGCTGTTCGCGTTCTTTCCCGGGGTCGGGCCGCTGCAGCGGATCCGGCACAGTCTGTCCCCGGTCATCTCCTACAGCTACGAGCCGTCCGCGGACGTTCCCGAGGAGTACGCGCGCGCCACCGCGCCGCCGGGGCAGACGCCTCAGCTCCGCAGCCTGGCGCGCCAGGCCCTGCAGGTCGGGCTCTCGCAGACGTTCGAGGGGAAGCGGAAGCCGGAAGGTCAGGACACCAGCTCCGCCAACGCACCGAAGTTCAGGCTCCTGAGCATCAGCACCAGTCCGATGACGTACGACTTCGAGCAGGCCAAGCAACCGGGCCGCACGGGCTGGGCCACCCAGGCGCTCACCAACACATTCCTCAGCGACATGCTGCCGGGGTTCAGTCTCACCCTGAGCCACGACCTGTGGCGGGGGACCGTAGGGGTGGATACCTCAGACTTCGATCCGTTCCTGCAGCGGGTCGACGCGAGCTTTTCCATCTCCGGAAACACGTTTCGCGCGGTGGGAGCCCTGTTTGGAATCGGCAAGGCACCGGATCAGGCCGCGCGAGAGCGGGACCAGGAGATCCCGCGATACATCGCCGAGTCGGGTCGGCGCACCCGCCCCGGCTCCTTTTACAGCACCAACCAGGCGCCGATTCGGGGCGGTGGACGAGCGTTCTCGGCCAGCTTCCAGTATTCGCTCACCCGCGTCCGACCGATTCCGGGGCGCGTGCAGCAGGACGACCAGAGCCTCAACCTCACCACCAATTTCTCGCCCACGCCGTTCTGGGGGCTGAGCTGGTCCACCGTGTACAGCATCACCAACGGCACGTTCGAGTCGCAAGTCGTCCGCCTGGAGCGCGATCTGCACGAGTGGCGGGCGGGGTTCAACTTCGTTCGGAATCCCTCGGGAACGTTCGCGATCTACTTCTCGATCTACCTGACCGATCTGCCGGACCTGAAGTTCGATTACGACCAGACGACGTTTGAGGAATAGGGTGTCCTATGAGGTGGACAGGCGGTAAGGCGGTAAGGCGGTAAGGCGGTAAGGCGGTAAGGCGGTAAGGCGGTAAGGCGGTATGGCGGTATGGCGGTATGACGGTAGGGTGCGCGATCTAACGGGGTGGGGCGGCTGACCGCCCTACCGCCATACCGCCTTACCGCTTGGCACACCTCCTGCCGTCGGTGCGCTCATCCCTCACGGAGCCATGTCATGCGCCACTGGTGGATCCCAGCCTTGATACTGCTCGCCGCCTGCGGCGACGACGACAATGACCCGAGCGGCCCCGGCATCACCCCCGAGGCGCCCGCCACCCTCTCGAGCACGTCGCTTGACGGCGCCATCGCGCTGGTGTGGTCGGATAACCCGTTCCAGAACGATCCCGACATCTTCGGGAACTACCGGATCTACGGCACTTCCTTCGATATCGACACGGGCGAGTGCGGGACCGACTTCGCGGTGGAGGGCACCACGGTGGCGCCGGAGTTTCTGGTGGGCGCGCTGGCGAACGGCGTCCCGCGGTGTTTCACGGTGACTGCGGTGAGCGTGGACGGATTGGAGAGCGAACGGTCGCCCCTGCGCGGGGACACGCCCCGCTTCGATTCGCGGAACATCGCGCTCGCGGCCGCGCCGGTCACCGGGAACAATTCCGGCTTCCGCTTCTGGGACGACGCCAACCAGAATGGCTCGGTGGAGCTGGACGAGCTGGGCCGGGTGGGCAATGCCGGCTCGCCGGACATCGACTTCTTCGTGGACCGCGACGGCAACGGCGATCTCTTCCTGACCCCGGTGCGAGCGGGAACCGGCGTCGAGTACTACGACGAGGAGGACCCGGTCCAGGACCTCACCAGCATCGACTTCGCGCCGGACTTCAGCGGCGCGGGCGGCTATCGCACCTCCCCGATCCAGGCGCTGCCGGGCTTCGGCTATGTGTTCGAGATGGACGGAGGAGACGGCTTCCCCCGCTACGGCGCCGTTCGGGTCCAGCACGTGGGGAGCACGTTCCTCATCCTCGACTGGGCCTACCAGCCCGATCCCGGGAATCCCGAGCTGATCGTGAGGGCGGCGGCGCGGCGATGACCCCCAGGCCGATCACGCTCGACGGCCGCTCGCTCGCGATCGGCGATGTGGTCCGCATCGCCCGCGAGCCGGGGGCCACGCCCCGGATCGACTCGACGGCTCGCGACGCCCTGGTCGCGAGCCGTCGTCTCGTCGAGCAGGCCATCGCGTCGGGGCAGACCATCTACGGCATCAACACCGGATTCGGCAAGCTCGCGAACGTGCGCATCGCGCCCGACCGGCTGGACGCGCTCCAGGTCAACCTGATCCGCAGCCATGCCGCGGGCGTCGGCGCGCCGCTCGTGCCCGGGGTGGTCCGCGCGGTCATGCTGCTGAGGGCCAACGTGCTTCTCCGGCCGACCAGCGGGGTTCGACCGGAGCTGGTCGAGGCGCTGGTGGCGATGCTCGACGCGGGGATCGTCCCGCTGGTGCCGGAGCAGGGCAGCGTGGGCGCGAGCGGCGACCTCGCGCCGCTGAGCCACATCGCCCTCGCGCTCATGGGCGAAGGAGACGTGCTCGGCGCCAGCGGCCCGGAGTCGGCCGCGGACGCGCTGCGACGTGCGGGCCTTCGGCCGTTCCGCTTCGCCCCCAAGGAGGGCCTGGCGTTCATCAACGGCACCCAGGCGCAGACGGCGCTCCTCGCACTCTTGGTGCACGATGCCGAGGCGCTGTGGCGAACGGCGGCGGGCGCGGCCGCGATGAGCCTCGAGGCGCTGCGGGGGACGCCGGCGCCGCTCGACGCGAGGATCCACGAGGCGCGGCCGCACCGCGGGCAGCTCGAGGCTGCCGAGCTGATGCGCGGGCTCCTGGCCGACAGCGAGATCCGGGAGTCGCACCGCGAGAACGATCCGCGGGTGCAGGACGCCTACTCGCTCCGCTGCGCTCCCCAGGTGCTCGGCGCGGTAGCCGACGCGATCCGCTTCGCCCGTGAGACCGTCACCGTGGAGCTCAACGCCTCGACCGACAACCCGCTGGTCTTCCCCGAAGGCGACGTGATCTCGGGCGGCAACTTCCATGGGCAGCCGGTGGCGCAGGCGCTCGACTTCCTCGCCACCGCCCTGACCACGCTCCAGGCCATCGCGGAGCGGCGGGTGGAGCGGCTGGTGAATCCCGATCTGTCCCAGGGATTGCCCGCCTTCCTCACCGCCGACCCGGGGCTCTGCTCCGGCTTCATGATGGTCCAGATTTCCGCCGCTTCGCTGGTCGCGGAGTCCCGCGCGCTGGCCATGCCGGCCAGCATCGGCTCCATCCCCACCGACGCCAACCAGGAGGACTTCGTACCCATGGGCATGGCGGCCGCCTGGAAGGCGCAGCGGATCCTCGCCAACGCGCAGCGCGTGGTCGGGGCTGAGCTCCTCTGCGCGGCCCAGGGGCTCGAATTCCTGCGGCCGCTCCGGCCTGGGCGGGGAGTGGAGGTGCTCCACCAGCGGCTGCGCGCGCTCACTCCCCCGGTGCTTCCCTTGGACGCGGACCGGCCGCCGGCCCCCGACTTGGAGCGGCTGGCAATGGCGATCGCCGCGGGGGACCTCGATCCGCGGTCCTGAAGCGCCGCCCCGGTATTCTTGCCCAGCTTGCACCGCTCCCGGTATCTTTCGACCGCTGAACCCCTTATGCTCTGAGTCCCCCTTTGCCGCCCGAGTCGCATGAACCTCGAAAAGCTCAAGGATACGGCGCGCAAGTTCGAGCAGAAGGAGGATTGGCGGCGGGCCATCGAGGTCTACCTCAAGGCCATTCAGCAGATCGAGTCGGGACAGGAGACCTCTCCCGACCTTTCCCTCTATAACCGGGTCGGCGACCTCTACCTCAAGACCAACGACACCGCGGCCGCGGTGCGCTCCTACGAGCGCGCGGTCGACCTCTACGCCGATCAGGGCTTCTTCAACAACGCGATCGCGCTCTGCGGCAAGATCCTTCGGGTGAACCCCGGACGCACACAGACCTACCTGAAGCTCGCTCAGCTGCACGCGCGCAAGAACGTCGTCATCGAAGCCAAGCGGAACCTGATCGAGTTCCTGGAGCGGATGAACGCGCTGGGCCAGCTCGACCAGGCCTTCACCTCGGTCGAGGAATTCGCCGATCAGTTCTCCGGCAGCCAGGAGATCCGCCTGATGCTGGTCGAGTTGCTGCGCGCCTCCTCCCGTGAGGACGAGGCCCGGGAGCAGCTGGAGAAGCTGGCCGGCGAGATCGAGGGCCGCGCCGCCGAGCGGGCCGGGCAGCGGCCGCCGGAGGAGCGGCCCCAGTCTCAATCGGCGGACGAACCTCGCAGGCCGCAGCGTAAGGGGCTAGCCGGACTCGTGTTCCTCGACACCGGCTTTGATATGGCGCCCGCAGGCCCGCCGGCGGCGTCCGAGGTCGCGCCCCCCGACGGCCTCCTCACGTCCGAGCCCATCAGCCCGGAGGAGGCGGCGACCGTCCAGCAACGGGTCGAGTCCGTTCCTGGCCTGGAGCAGACGGCCGAGCTGGATCTGGAAGCCTCCGGGCTGGCGCCCGATCCCGACCTCGAGCGGGTCGAGCCCACCGATCTGGAGTTTATCGGCGACGCGGCCGAGGGGGTGGACGAGTCTGCGATCACGACCGGTGACGATGAGATGCTGGAGGTGACGGACGATCTGATCGTTTCGCCGCCGGGCGAGTCCATCGCGGTCGCCGAGCCCGGATCCGACATGGATCTCGGGCTGATGGAGCCGGCGCTCGATGAGGCGGGGGACAGCGAGGCGGGACCAGCGGCGCCGCTGGGTGACCTTCCGCTGCTCCCGGTCGAGCCGACCGGAGCGCCGAGCGTCGTGGAGCTGGAGAGCCTCATCCTCGAGGACCCCGAGAACCCGGTGCTTCACCTGCATCTGGCGGAACGGCTGCTGGCCGGCGGCGAGGAGACTCGCGGGCTCGAGGAGCTGGAGTTGGCGCTCGATGGGTTCGAGCGACTGGGCGAGTGGGGCCAGGCCGTGGACACCGCGGAGCGACTGGTGTCGCTGGCGCCGGACACGATCCGGCACCACCAGAAGCGGGTGGAGGTTGCCTTCCGATTGGGTGAGCGCACCCCGCTGCTCGCTGCCTACCTCGCCCTGGGCGACACGCTGGCGCGCATGGGTGCCACGGACAAGGCCCTCGCGGTGTACGGTCGGGTGCATGAGCACGACCCGGACAACGCCCACGCGATCGCCGCCCTCGCCAAACTGCAGCAGGGGCCGGAGCGGGCGTCACCACCACCTCCGAGCGCTCCCGCCGCTCCCGCGGCGCCTCCGCGTCCGGCGGCGGAAGGTCGTCCCGCCGCGGCGGCTCCCGCGCCTCGTCCCGCCGCGGGCTCGGATGCGTTCGTGGATCTGGGCTCGATGATCTTCGAGGAGAGCTCCCCGCGCGACACGCGCATGCGCATCGACCGGGCGGACCCGAAAGAGCAGGACGAGCAGAAGGAATTCCAGGAGATCCTGGAGCAGTTCAAGCGCGGCATCGAGCAGAACCTCGACTCCGAGGACTACCAGGCGCACTACGACCTGGGCATCGCCTTCAAGGAGATGGGGCTGCTGGACGAGGCGATCGCGGAGTTCCAGAAGGCGCTCCGCTCGCCCGAGGGACGGCTCCGCACTTCGGAGGCCCTCGGCATCTGCTTCTGCGACAAGGGCCAGTATGCGATCTCGGAGACGGTGCT
>Ga0075325_1000141_pt1 | contig 10587 bp, 5 predicted proteins | sample MayberrySE_Catta_5_FD_120048 | JGI IMG/M metagenome (GOLD analysis project Ga0075325, IMG submission 120048) | Natural and restored wetland microbial communities from the San Francisco Bay, California, USA, that impact long-term carbon... | ecosystem: Environmental > Terrestrial > Soil > Wetlands... | reverse complement strand
GTGACCTGCTCCTTGGTCACCCGTAGCGGCAGCTCGATCCCCACCGATGCGAGGGCGCGGTTGGACCAGGCGCCGGCGGTGACCACGAGCCGGCGGCAGCGATAGGTCGCATCCTCGGTGCGGACCTCGACCTCGCCGTCGTTGGGTCGGATCGATTCGACCGGCGCTCGTTCGCGCAGGGTGGCGCCGTGCTCTCGCGCCATGCGCACGTGGGTCGCGTTGCCGCGCGCCGCCATCGCGATGCCGCTGTGCTCCTGGAACAGCCCGTGGATGTCGTCGCGGAGGCGCCATTGCGGCCAGCGGCGCATGATCTCGCCGGCATCCAGCCGTTCGTACCTCACGCCCGCCGCGTCCATGCTGTCGCTGTAGCTGCTGAGCGGAATGGCGCTCTGCCGCGGTCCGATGTCGAGCCCGCCGGTCCTCAGCACGACCTGGTCCCCCGAATCGCGCTCCAGCTCCGCCCAGGCCTGGTAGGCGAACTTGGCCAGCTCGACGTAGCCGGGGGTGTGATAGGAGAGCCGGATGATCCGGGAGTGGTCCTGCGACTCGCCCCGGACGTGGCCCAGCTCGAACTGCTCGAGGCCGAGTACTTCCGTCCCCGCTCGCCGCGCGAGCCAGTAGGCGGCCGCGCTGCCGAACCCGCCGAGGCCCAGGACGATGTATTCGAAGTCGGCCTTCACGAGCGGTCCCCCGCCCGTTCACCCCGCCCCTCAGGCGGACAGGCGGTCAGGCGGTCGGTAAGAGCGGGTCCTGTGGACGCCCAGGGCCGAACGTTCACGAGCGCTGACCGCCCGACCGCCCGTCCGCCTGTCCGCCCAGTTTTTCCCCCACATACCTCCGAATATCCAGGCTCCAGCTCTCCATCGGCGCGTAATAGCCCGTCTGGAACACTCGCGAGCCCATTCCCCGCTGCACCGACTCGCAGATGGCCCAGTCCTGCCGGTTCACCAGGTCCCAGAAGTCCACCGCGTCGGAGGGGTCGAAGTCGGTCTTCGCCATCTCGGCGGGATGGAAGAGGAACTCGCAGACCACCGTGGTCCGGCCGGGGGCGTGGGGGCGGATGGTGAAGACGGCCACGTGGTCGGCCGAGAGGCTCAGCAGGAGGTTGGGATAGATCAGCTCACCCTTGTGCCGGACGCGCTCGTCCTCGCTCAAGCCGTCGAACGGGGCCCGGGTGGTCGTGCCGCTGTCGGTGAAGGTCCACGCGCCGTCGCGATGCGGGATGCCCCGCTCCCAATCGAGCTCGGCGCCGCCCCGCTGTTTGAAGGCCGGCACCAGCCGGCACAGCTCCGGGTGTACCGGCCCGCAGTGGTAGCACTCGTTGTAGTTCTCCAGCATCACCTTCCAGTTCGCCGCGACGGAATACTCGATCCTCCGCGCGACCCGGAGCTCGGCCAGGGGATACCGCCGAAGCCGCTCGGGAACTCCGGCGAGCTGCCCGGCCAGCGAGCGGCCCTCCGCTCTGGCTTCCTCGGGGACGAGGTTGACGAAGACGAACCCGCCCCAGGTGTCCACGCCGACGGAATGGAGCGAGAGGTCGCCCTTGGCGAGACCGTCGCTCTCCTCGAGGAACGGGGCGGTCCGAAGCGCGCCGTCCAGGGTGTAGGTCCAGGAGTGGTAGGGGCAGCGGATGCCGCCGCTGAAATGGCCGCGCTCGCAGTCCGGCACCAGCTGCGAGCCGCGATGGCGGCACACGTTGTAGTGCGCGGCGAGTCCGCCCTCCCGGGTGCGCACCAGGAGGATGCTCTCCCCGGCCACCTCCCGTACCAGGTAGTCCCCCGAGTTCGGGAGCTCCTCCTCCCGGGCGGCGCACCACCACTCCCGGACGAAGATCCGCTCCCGCTCCAGCTCGAAGATGCGGTCGGAGAGGTAGTGGTCGCGGTGCAGCGTGCGCTCGAGTACGCTCATCGCCTCGCCTCGCCGCCCTCCGGGCCGTAGAAAATCACCCAGACGGCAAGATCGTCGGTGAAGTCCTCGAACCGGTGCACCACGCCCGCCGGCACGAACAGCAGATCGCCCGGACCGAAGGGATGCCGGGCGTCTCCGTTCCGGAACTGCCCGCTGCCCTGCACCACGACGTAGACCTCGTCCCGGGTGTGTGGGGTCTGGGGATCGGAGCCGCGGGGAGCGTACAGCTCCACGCTGAGGGTGCCGTGCTGGAACAGCTCGACGTAGCGCTCGCCGGCAGCGCCCGGCAGTCGGGCCAGTGCTTCGGGGACGGTCAGCCTATGCTCTGGCATTCTGGACTCTCCCCACCTTTGTCACCCTGAGCGAAGCAAAGGAGGCCGTGACCGAGATGGGCCCCTTCGCTTCGCTCAGGGTGACACCTACCGCCTTACCGCCTTACCGCCCTACCGCCTTACCGCCTCGCGTCCCGGATGATCTCCCGCGCCGCGTTGAACCCGCACGCTCCCATGACACCGCCGCCGGGGTGTGTTGCCGCCCCGCACAGGTACAGGTTGCGAATCGGCGTGCGGTAGTCCGCGTACCCCGGCACCGGCCGCATGAACGACAGGCTGCTGAGCGACATCACTCCCTGCATGATGTTCCCGCCGGTGAGCCCGAACCGCTCCTCCAGGTCCACCGGCGTGAGCACCTGGCGGGCGATGACCGCGCGCTTGAAGTTGGGCGCGTACTCGCTCATCAGGTCGACGCAGCGGTCGGCGTACTTCTCCCGCTCCTCGGCCAGGGAGAGCCCGGGCGCCAGCTTGTAGGGGAAGTACTGGGTGAACATGGACATCACGTACTTCCCCGGAGGCGCCACCGTGTCGTCGAGCGCGGAGGGGATCGTCGCCTCGATGATCGGCGCCTGCGAGGGCCGGCCGTACTTCGCGTCGTCGTATGCCCGCTCGATGTACTCCATCGTGGGCGAGATGTGGATGGTGCCGCGGTGCTGCGGGCCGACGGTGGTGCCCGGCACGGCCTTGAAGTCGGGCAGCTCGCCGAGGGCGAGGTTGATCTTGCAGCTCGCGCTGCTGTAGTCGATGTGGCGCACCGCGTCCACGAACTCCGAGGGCAGGTCGCCATTCCCCATCAGCTTGAGGAAGGTGACGTTCGCGTCCACGCCGGAGGCTACCCGCGTGGCGTGCAGCTCGGTGCCGTCGCGCAGCACGACTCCCTGCACCGTCCCATTGCGGCTCAAGATCTTGGCCACTTCGGCGTTGGTCCGGATCTCGGCCCCGGCCTCGCGCGCCGCGGAGGCGATGGCGTTGCTGATCCCGCCCATGCCGCCCCGCACGTAACCCCAGACACCGCGGACGCCGTCGCACTCGCCCATGACGTGATGGAACAGCACGTAGGCCGTCCCCGGCATCGAGGGCGACGCCATGGCGCCGATGATCGCGTCGGTCGCCAGCGTCACCTTGAGCTGCTCCGCCTCGAACCACCGGTCCAGGATCGGCGTGGCCGCCCCGGCCAGGATCTCCACCGCCTTCTGTCCGTCGTGCCCCAGCTTCAGGAAGCCGAGCCCGAGCCTGGCGAGCTGCACGAGGTTCCCGGGCCTGAGCGACCAGGGATTGGGCGGGGTCATCACGAGTGTGGGCTCGAGGAAGTCGGCCACCCGCTCCAGCATCGCCTCGTACTTGGGGAGGGCGTCCGCGTCCTTCGACGAGAACTTGGAGATCTCGCGATGGGTCAGCGCCTTGTCGGGGCCGAGCAGCAGCGAGCGCCCGTCCGGGAACGGCGTGAACGAAGAGGGATTCCGCGGCAGCATCTCGAACCCGTGTCGCTTGAGCTCGAGGTCACGGATGATCTCCGGCCGCAGGAGGCTGTTGACGTAGGCCGCGGTGGAGACCTTGTACCCCGGCCAGAGCTCCTCGGTGGTGCACGCCCCACCCAGCATCTCGCGGCGCTCGAGCACCAGGACCGTGAGTCCCTTGCGGGCGACGTAGGCCGCGGTCACGAGGCCGTTGTGGCCTCCACCGATGACGATGAGATCGTACGTGACGGGCATGAGTATGGCCGGGCTGTGGTGGCACAATCTTAGCCCGCGGGCGGGGTTCGTGCCAGTTGGAACGGTGTTTCAGAAAAGAAGCTGTCGTCCCGAGCGAAGCGAGGGATCTTGCCCGCGCTGCGCCACGATGCCACCAGGCAAGATCCCCTCGCTTCGCTCGGGATGACAGCTTTCCTCTCCGACCGCCCGACCGCCTACCAGATCAGCTGAATCTCCGTCCTCGCGTAGGCGAACCGTCCGTTGTACCCGAACGGCGAGGCCGCGGCCCAGGGGAAGGTCCCGAAATTGTTGTTGTAGTCCTTCGAGAGGCTCCCGCTGTCGTCCACAACCACCTCGGAGCTCGGCTGGTCAGGGTAGGTGTCGAACAGGTTCCGAACCCCCACCGCCAACTTGATCATGTCGAACTGGTAGCCGAGCTCCGCGTCCACCAGGCTCTTGGCGCCGTAATTTTCACGGCAGAGGTCGCAGAAGCCGGGCTGCGCGGAGGAGAACCCGCCGTAGTAGGAATACCGGCCCAGAGCGCTCACCCGTCCCAGGGTGTAGTTGGCCTGGAGCGTGGTGCGCCAGTCGGGACGCTCGTCCTCAATGGCAATCACGGTCACCGTGTCCAGCAGTCCCGGCTCGGTGGAGCCGGCGTCGCGGAGCACCTGCGGGATCGAGTCCACGTGCCGGATCTCGTTGCTGGTGTAGTTCACCGAGCCGGTGAGGTTCAGCGTGCCCCGCTCGCCGGTGGGGATCCGCCAGTTGCCGGTGATGTCGATGCCCTGGGTACGGGTGTCGACTCCGTTGGTGAAGTACTGCACGCCGCCGATCCCCGTGATCCCCGCGTCGGCGAGCAACGCGAGCGTGGCGTCGTCGTCGAACGTCGCGCCGAGGATGATGCGGTCGTCGATGTCGATGTGGAACACGTCCGCCGTCACCGTCAGGTTGTCCATCGGGGTGAAGGCGAGACCGGCGCTCAGGTTGATCGAGGTCTCCTCCTTGAGCGGCTGGGCGCCCAGCGCCAGGGCGGCCGGGTGGTCCACCGGGAAGATCCCCACCTCCACGAACTGGTCGGCGATCACGTTGGTGACCACCTTGTTGAACGCCACCTGGCTCAGCCCGGGCGCCCGGAACCCCGTGCCCGCGGCGCCCCGCAAGACCAACCGCCGCGAGGGCTGGTAGCGGAGCGCCACCTTGCCCGAGAGCTGCTCGCCGAAGTCGTTGTAGGACTCGAACCGCGCGGAGACGTTCGCCAGCAGCTTGGAAGTGAGGTCGGTCTCGGCATCGCCGTAGAGGCCGAAGTTGTTCCGGTCCCGCTCCGTCGCGTTGTCCGGCGTGAAGCCGGGGAAGCCCGACGACCCCGCGGGCGCGATGGCAGCGCTGTCCTGGTCGAGGTGGAAGCCGTTGACCCAGGACGCCGGCTCACCCGCGCGGATCTTGTAGTTCTCCTGGCGGAAGGAGGCGCCGAAGGCGAGGTTGAGCGGCGCGGGCAGTCCGATCTCCACCGGTCGGGCCACGTTGACGGCGGCGATCAGCTCGTCGCGCAGCAACCGGCCCGAGAAGAACTCGGTCTGGTTGGGAATGCCCGGATCGTCGACCGTGCCCAGGATGCGGTCGGGTCCCGGGGCGCAGGGGACGTCGAGGCAGGGTCCCAGCGACGCGTTGCTCGTCGTCGTCATGTTGTAGTCGAAATCGCTGTGCCCGAACACCACTCCCGCATCGTAGTTCCAACCGGAGACGACCCCACGGAGCCCGCCGGCCGCCGAATAGTCGGCCGCCTCGGAACTGAACGTCGGAAGGAAGCCCAGTGGATAGATCTCCTGCCAGTTGCGGGCGTTGTCGAAGTACCGCCGGTACGCGTTGCCGGTGCCGTCCCGGTGGGCGTAGCCGCCGAAGCTGTAGATCTCGGTCGTCCCCGCGTCGTTCAACGGCATCCGGAAGTTGGCAAAGGTCAGCACGTCCTTCTCCAGCCCGTCGCCCCAATGGTGGTTGGGCTGGTCGACCGGATTCCGCTTCTCGATCACCTGGCCATTCTCGGCGTCGATCGAGTCGGGCACCCCCGTGCCTGCGACCTCATAGACGTCAGCCCAGGCCCGGTTGGTGGGCTGACGGTCGCGGAACTCCCCGAATACTCCGAGCGACCCGCGCCCGATTCCGATGCCCCATCCGCCGTTCACGTTCACCGTGGTGCCGTCATCGGCGTAGTCGTCGGACACATAGCGGCCCGCGTCACCGTTCACGAAGGGCGTGAACGCGCCGTCCTTCATCACCAGGTTCACCACGCCGGCGATGGCGTCGGAGCCGTACTGGGCGGAGGCCCCATCGCGGAGGACTTCGATCCGGTCCAGCGCGCTGGCGGGGAGGGCGTTGAGGTCCACCCCGCTCGAGCCTGCGGGCATGCCGTAGTTGAAGGTGTTGACCACCGCCGTCTGGTGCTGGCGCCAGCCGTTCACCAGCACCAGGGTCTGGTCGGGGCTCAACCCGCGAAGCGTGAACGGCCGGATGATGTCGCCGGCGTCGGTGACGCTCTGCCGCGGGAAGTTGACCGAAGGCGAGACCGACTGGAGAATGATGCTGGTCTCGGTGCTCCCCTGTTGCTGGAGCTCCTCCGCGGGGAAGATGTCGACCGGGACGGCCAGCTCCTCCTCCGCCGTGTGCCGGGCCCGGGAGCCCACCACGACGTCGATCGGCGCGAGCTGGACCGGGCTCCGTAGCAGGGTGAAATCCCGAGTCACTCTGTCGGCTTGCGGCACGGTGACCTCGGCCGACTGCGAGCGGTAGCCGATCAGTCGCACTCGCACCGTGTAAGTGCCAGCGGGAACGCCCCGGATCTCGTAGACACCCCCGGTCCCCGAGACCCCCCGGAGCGCAGTCACCTCGACCGTCACCGCGGCGTTGGCCAGCCCGGGCCCCGCGCTGTCGGAGATGGTCCCGCGAATCGTACCGGCCTGCGCAGCGAGGGGCGCGGCCGCTGTCACTGTGATCATGATTCCGAGGAACATCCGCACGATGCCGCGCATCAACGGGCCTCCGGAGCATTTTGCGTTGAGGATGGGTGCTGCAGACCTTCGCCCCCTAGATACCGGACCGTGCCGGCAGCGTCAAGTTTGGAACGCTGTCCCAAAGCCGGCCCGAACCCGCACGAACCCGTCTAGACAATCCGGGCTGCGCTCACCACATTGCGTGGCATCCCATCCCAGTGCTGCCCTCGATGTCGGCCTAGCCGAGCCGTTCCGTTGCTACAGCAGGGCAGTCCCGTGACCGGAGAAAACCTATGAGAGCTGGCATGCGTCGGTGGACATTGCGCGCTGGTCGGTGCGTGTGCGCGCTCACGGTGACCGCGGCCTCGATCGCCGAGGCCCAGCAGGCCTCGATCGGCGGCGTGGTTACGGACCTGGCGACCGGGCAGGCGCTCGAGGCGGCCCGGGTGATCCTCATCGAACCCAACCGCATCGTGGGAACCAATCAGGAAGGCCGCTACCAGTTCGGGAACGTGGCGCCGGGGAGCTACGGGGTCCGAGTGCTCCGTCTGGGCTACGCCCCCGTGACCGATAGCGCGAATGTGGCGCCGGGCGAGGCGGTCACCCTCGACTTCGCCCTCACGCCCGCTCCGGTCCAGCTGGACGAGATCGTGACCACCGCCACCGGCGAGCAACGCAAGCTCGAGGTCGGTAACGTGGTGGCGACCATCGACGCGGCGCGGGTTGCGGAGGAGTCGCCGATCACCGAGTTCGGGAACCTCCTCTCCGGCCGCGCGGCGGGGGTGCAGGTCCAGAAGACCGGCGGGACCACCGGTACCGGGACCCGCATCCGCATCCGCGGCTCCAACAGCGTGTCGCTCTCCAACGAGCCGCTCTACTACGTGGACGGGATCCGGATGGAGAGCGGGGCCAGCTCCGCCACGCTGGACATCGGCGGATTCGGGCAGGGCGCGGGCGCGGCGCCGTCACGCATCAACGACCTCAATCCCGAGGACATCGAGTCCATCGAGATCGTGAAGGGACCCGCGGCCGCCACCCTCTACGGGATCCAGGCCTCCAACGGCGTCGTGCGGATCACCACCAAGCGGGGCCGCGCCGGCAGGGCGCGCTGGAACCTTTACGCCGAGGCCGGGGCGGTTCACGACCAGAACACCTATCCGATCAACTTCAACGGTCGCGATTCGACCCAGGCGACGGGAATCGACGAAGGCTGGGACGGCTTCTGCACCATCCAGTCCGAGCTGGACGGGTCCTGCACCCAGACCGGGGGGACTCAGTTCTCCCCGCTCGACGACCCGTTCACCAGCCCCCTGAAGGACGGGCTGCGCCAGCAGTACGGCGCCAATGTGTCGGGCGGCACCGACCAATTCACCTACTACCTCTCCGGCGACTACGAGAACGAGGACGGCGTCTACCGGCTGCCGCAGTTCGAGGAGGACTCGGTGCAGGAGACCCGGGGCACCGTTCCCGGCTATCAGCTCCGGCCCAACACCCTCGAACGGTTGAACCTGCGCGCGAACCTCGGGGCCAACGTCTCGGCCGACGCCGACCTCCAGGCCAACATCGGCTACACCTCCAGCGACACCCGGTTCATCCAGAACGACAACAGCTTCGAGACCATCACCGGCAGCGCCGAGGCCAGCGGCAACCCGGAGGACTTCAACCGGGGCTGGTACTTCATCCCCGCCGAGCTCTTCGCCAACCGGAACACCCAGTCGGTCGAGCGGTTCATCGGTGGGCTGACCGGCAACTGGCGGCCGCTGACCTGGCTCACCACCCGCGCCACGGTGGGGTACGACGTGACCAACCGGCAGGACGAGCAGCTCTGGCCCACCGGCCAGGTCGCCGACTACCTGGACCAGCGTCGGGGGCAGAAGTACGACAACCGGTTCCAGATCTCCCAGACCTCCGTGGACCTGGCGGCGAGCGCCCGATTCAAGCTGACACCCAACATCGGGTCCAAGACGACCGTCGGCGGCCAGTTCTTCCGCGACTTCGCGAGCGGCACCTTCGCGACCGGACGGGTGCTGCCGGCCGGCTCCGAGACGATCACCGGCGCCGGGAGCACCGAGGCCCGGGACACCACCATCGAGTCGCGCTCCGTCGGGACCTATGTGGAGGAGGAGCTCTCCTTCAAGGAGCGGCTCTACGTCACCGGCGCGCTGCGCTTCGACGACAACAGCGCGTTCGGGGAGGACTTCAACGCCACGGTCTACCCCAAGGCCAGCGTCTCCTGGCTCCTCTCCGAGGAGCCGTTCTTCGGACAGGAAGGCTTCATCAACACGCTGCGCCTCCGCGGCGCCCTCGGCGCCAGCGGCCAGCAGCCGGGCACCACGGATGCACTCCGCTACTTCACGCCGGTCTCCGGGAAGCGCGGTGGGGAGGCCACCACGGGCATCACTTTCGGCAGCCTCGGGAACACGGACCTGAAGCCCGAGCGGTCCGTGGAGTTCGAAGTGGGCCTGGACGCCTCGGTCCTGAAGGAGCGGGTCAGCCTCGAGCTCACCTACTTCAACAAGCGCACCACGGACGCGCTGGTGCAGCGCAACGTCGCCCCGTCCATCGGGGCCTCCGAGTTCCAGTTCTTCAATCTGGGCGAGGTCAAGAACTATGGGTTCGAGGTCGCCATCAACACCCGGATCATCGACAGCCGGAGTCTCGCGTGGGATCTGGCCGTCGCCGGCTCGGTCTACGACAACGAGCTGGTCGAGCTGGGCGAGGGCGTCGAGCCGATCATCTTCGGCTTCGGCCTCCAGCGTCATGAGGAGGGCTATCCGCTCGGCGGGTACTGGGCGCGCCCGATCACCGGATTCAGCGACGCGAACGGCAACGGCATCATCGAGTCGGACGAGGTGACCGTCGGCCCCGACGCCGTCTTCCGCGGCCGCGCCCTGCCCAACAAGGAGGCGTCGCTCAACAGCGCACTCACGCTTTTCGACGGGCGGGTGCGGGTGGGGACCCAGTTCGACTACCGCGGCGGGAACTACATCGACAACGCGATCGAGTCCTTCCGTTGCACTCCGGTGCTCAACTGCCGCGCGGCGGTGGACAAGACCGCGCCGCTGGAGGATCAGGCCAAGGCCCAGGCGCTGCTCTTCGAGGCCACCGAGTGGGGCTACTACGAGTCCGCCTGGTTCATCAAGCTGCGCGAGCTGTCGTTCACCTTCTTCGCGCCGGACGACTGGGCCCGGCGGTTCCGGGCCAGCCGGCTGAGCCTCACGCTCGCCGCGCGGAACCTCTGGACCATCACCGACTACACCGGGGTGGACCCGGAGGTGAACGCCTTCGCGCAGGACAACTTCGCGACCAGCGACTTCGAGTCGCAGCCGCAGGTGCAGTACTGGACCGCGCGCCTCAACATCGGCTTCTGAGACGGGGTGACGACACCATGCGACAGATGAAGACCGTGAGCATGCTGCTGGTCGCCGCCCTGGCGCTCTCCACCGGCTGCGACCTCCTCAATACCGATCAGCCCAACATCGTCGAGCCCGAGGACGTGGAGACGGAAGCCGGCGCCCTGGCGCGCCGGGTCGGGGCGATCTCCGACTTCTCCTTCGCCCAGGACGGCGACGGCACCCTGTTCGAGGACGGGCACATCCTCCTCAGTGGACTCATGTCCGACGAGTTCATGCTCAGCACCACGCCGCCGACCGAGCAGGAGGTCGACCAGCG
>Ga0075325_1000139_pt1 | contig 10607 bp, 7 predicted proteins | sample MayberrySE_Catta_5_FD_120048 | JGI IMG/M metagenome (GOLD analysis project Ga0075325, IMG submission 120048) | Natural and restored wetland microbial communities from the San Francisco Bay, California, USA, that impact long-term carbon... | ecosystem: Environmental > Terrestrial > Soil > Wetlands... | reverse complement strand
GCCAGGTCGGTGCCGTCGGGGCGCCGGCGATGGCCGTGCACGGAGGACCGGCCGAGGCGGGCCTCGACCGCTGCGATGTCGTCGACGGCGACCACCCAGGCGAGCCAGCCGCCGCCGGCCTCGGACCGGGCCTTCACCGCCTGGCCGAACGGTGCCTTGTCCGCCGCCGGGTGGTCGAGGGCGCCGACGACCTCGAGGTAGACGCCGCCGGCGAGCGGGAGGACGAAGTTCCGGGTGCCGAAGCGCGGGTGCAGACCACCGTCGCGGAAACCGGCGCCGAGGGCCGACCCGAGCCGCTGGGCGCAGGCACCGAGCCCCTCCGGTCCGGACGCGTAGGACAGGTGGTCGAGGCGCACGTTCCGACCTTCTCACCTTCGACCAGACCGGCCGCACCCGGGTCGGAGACTCGTTGTGGTCGCGCCCGCACCAGACACGCCGGTGGAGCGGTGTGTCCGGGTCCACAAGAGGTCAGGCGGGCAGGAAACCCTTGGCCACCCTCAGGAAGAGCTCGTTGGCCTCCGGCTCGCCGATGGACACCCGGGCGCCCTCACCGCTGAACGGCCGGACCACGACGCCGGCCTCCTCGCAGGCCGCTGCGAACTCGTCGGTGCGCTCGCCCAGCCGCAGCCAGACGAAGTTCGCCTCCGACACCGGCACCGTGGACCACCCCTGCTCACGCAGCGCGTCCTGCACCCGGGTGCGCTCGGCCACCAGGGCCTCGACCCGCTCCAGCAGCTCGCCCTCGGCTGCCAGCGAGGCGACCGCGGCGGTCTGCGCCAGACCGTTGACCCCGAACGGGACGGCCGTCTTGCGCAGCGCGTCGGCGACCGGCTCGTGCGCGACGGCGAAGCCCACCCGGAGCCCGGCCAGGCCGTACGCCTTGGAGAACGTGCGCAGCACCGCGACGTTCGGCCGGTCGCGGTAGACGTCGATGGCGTCGGGCACCTCGGGGTCGCGGACGAACTCGCGGTAGGCCTCGTCGACGACGACCAGCACGTGCGCCGGGACGCGGTCGAGGAAGCGCTCGAGGTCGGACCGGCGCACCGCGGTGCCGGTCGGGTTGTTGGGCGAGCAGACGAGGACCAGCCGGGTGCGGTCGGTCACCGCGGCGGCCATCGCGTCGAGGTCGTGGTGCTCGTCGGCCCGCAGCGGCACCCGCACCGAGGTGGCACCGGAGACCTGCACGACGATCGGGTAGGCCTCGAACGACCGCCACGCGTAGACGACCTCGTCGCCCTCGGTCGCCGTCGACTGCACCACCTGCTGCAGCACGCCGACCGACCCGGTGCCGGTCGCGACGTGCGTGACCGGCACCCGGAAGCGGTCGGCGATCGCCGCGGTCAGCCCGGTCGCGAACATATCGGGGTAGCGGTTGAAGGCCTCGGCGGCGTCGCGGACGGCGGCCAGCACCGAGGGGAGCGGCGGGTAGGGGTTCTCGTTGGACGAGAGCTTGTACGCCGGGGAGCCGTCGCGCGCCGCGGCCGGCCGGCCGGGCCGATAGGTCGGGATGCCGTCGAGAGCCGGCCGCAAGCGAGGGGTGCCGTCGTCCATGGGTTCACCCTAGGCATGTCCCGAGGGGCCAGGGCGGGGTGGTGGTGGCGGAGCGTGGATGGGTCTGGCGGGAGGCCGAGCTTGCGAGGCCGGATGGGCGACGCCACCACCACCTCGCCCGGCGTCGCCGGGCGATCGGACTCAGCGCGGCGGCAGCTCGAGGGCGACCAGGCAGGCGCTCGGGTCGTCGTGGTAGCGCGCGACGAGCTCGGCGGTCGCCCGGTCGAGCCGCTTGTGCAGCGCCTCGCGGTAGGACGACAGCACGCTCTCGGCCGAGGTGAGGCGGCGCGCCAGCTCGGCGCGGCTCGCCTCGTCGGTGCCGGCCGCTCCGCTGGCCCAGAGCTCGGGCAGGTGCGGCAGGATCGGCATCCCGCCGTCGGGGTGCAGCGACAGGATCACCTGACGGCCCATGGTGCCCCGCTGCTCGGTGAGCGCGTCGGCCAGGGCGATCCGGTCGCCGAGGGCCGACGGGGTGCCCAGGAGGTCACGCCGGGCCTGCACCAGTCGGCGCCAGTAGGACGTGCGCAGCTCCTCCTCGAGCAGCGTCCGGCGGTAGGTCCGCAGCCGCTTCAGGTCGAGGTGGGCCAGCTCCGGCTGCCGCCGCGGTGCCGGACGCGGCGTCGTCGCCGGCAGCGCGCGCAACGGCGGCACCGGGAGGGCGTCCTCGGGACGCTCTCCGGCGACCTCCGCCACCGGGCTGATCGATGTCACGTCCCGGTCATCGACGCGTCTCGGTCTCTGCTTGACGCGTCTCACCCGAAGGGATGAGGCCACAATGCCCTGAGGCCGCAGCAACCGTTCGCGGCCGACTGGCACGGCGACCACGAGGAGCCCGGATGGCCTACGACGAACGGCTGGCCGAGCGGTTGCGGGCCGCGACGACCGACGTGCTCGGCGCCGGCACACCGGTGGTCGAGAAGAAGATGTTCGGCGGACTGGCGCTCATGCTCGACGGGAACATGGCCTGCGGCGTCTACCAGGACGCCGTGCTGGTCCGGGTCGACCCGGCCACGTCGGCGGAGGTCCTGACCGAGCCCTCGGTGCGCCCCTTCGACATGGGTCGCGGGCCGTCGAAGGGGTGGGTGCTCGTCGACCCGCCAGGTGTCGCCGACGACGCCGACCTGCGTCGGTGGGTGCAGCGCTCGACGGCGTACGCCCGGACGTTCCCGCCGAAGTAGCCGGTCAGTCGCGGTCGGCCAGCGCCCGGCCGACCCGGCGGGCCTCCAGCCCGATCTCGCGCAGCAGCCCGGAGATCTCTGCCTTGATGCCGACGAAGTGCAGCCCGCGCGCGCCGGGGTGCTGGTCGGCGCCGTGCACGGTCGGCACCCCCCGACGGTCGAGGACGTCGAGGTGGCCGACGATCGGCTCCAGCCCGGTCGTGAACCCGGTCGCTGCGATCACCGCGTCCGGCTGCACCGTCGACCCGTCGGCGAGGTGCACGTCCGGCCCGTCGACGGACACCGTGGCCGCCGCGACCCGGACCCGTCCGCTGCGGACCGCGTCGACGATGCCGGTGTCCAGGATCGGCACGGTGCCGGTCTCGCGGAACTGCGAGTAGGGGTTGCGTGCCGGGGGCAGGCCGTGGGCGGTCAGGTCGGGGACGCTGATCCGTCGCAGGGTCGCGGTGATCGGATCCATGAACCGCTCCGGCACCCGCTTCAGCGCGACACCGAAGACCTGGCTGGGGACGCCGAGGGTGTCGCGCCGCACGATGTTGGGCGGCGTGCGCACCGACAGCGTCACCTCGGCGCCGACCCGGAGCAGGTCGAGCGCGATCTCGGTCGCCGAGTTGCCGGCGCCGACGACGAGCACCCGCTTGCCGGCGTAGGCCGACGGCTCCCGGTGGTCGGCCGAGTGACGCAGGTCGCCCGGGAACGTGTCGACGCCCGGCCAGTCCGGCCGCCGCGGCGTGTGGCTGTAGCCGGTCGCGACCACCACCCGGCTCGCGCTGCGGTCACCTCGGTCCGTACGGACCACCCAGGTCCCGTCGCCGCCGCCGTCGCGGTCGATGCGCGTGACGGTGGTGCCCAGCTCGGGCCCGAGCGAGCGCTTGCGGGCGTAAGCCGCGAGGTACTGCACCAGGTCGTCGCGCGCCACCCACCTGCCGCAGGACCGAGGGATCGGCATCCCGGGCAGGCCCGACAGCCAGCGCACGGTGTGCAGGTGCAGGCTGTCGTAGCGGCCCGCCCACGACGCACCGACCCGGTCGGCCCGCTCGAGCACATGGACGTCCCGCCCGCGCCCGCGCTCGCGCAGGGCGGCGGCGGTGGCCAGCCCGGCCGCGCCCGCGCCCACGACGACGACAGGCGCGTGCGGTGCGGTTGTCGGCACCAGCGAAGGTTGCCACACCCGGGCGCCGGTCAGCGCCGGTCAGTCGAGGCCTAGCCGCACTGGAGGATGACCCAGGTGCGGTCGAACCGCCGGGCGCCCAGGTCCTCGTCGCGGATCCAGAAGTAGATGCGCCCGAGGTCTCCCCACATCACGTCCGCCGCATCGTCGGAGTCGACCTGGAGCAGCAGGCGCCAGTCGTCGGCGCCCGGACCGAGGTCGAGGACGCGGGGGTCCCGACAGCCCCCGGGGCCGCCGACGAAGACACCGTTCGAGGCGAGCTGGCACTCGAGCTGCATCTCGCCCTGCACGGGGTCGGGATGACCCAGGGCGCGGTGGATGCGCTCGTCGGTGTCGAGCAGCTCGCCGTACGTGTCCAGCTCCGCCACGGGACATCGCGAGCCGCTCGACGACGCGCGACTCGTACGGCACCGGGCACAGCTCGGCTCGCGGCGCCAGGCCGACGGGGCGCAGGCGGCCGCGCACCTCGAGGTCGTCCGGCGCCCGGGTGCGGCGCAGCTCCTGTCCCGCCGGCAGGTGCCGGACCTCCCACGAGCCCCGGTCCGCGGGGTCGAAGCCCCACGCCGTCTGGGTCGTGGCGTCGTAGAAGAACGAGAACAGCCCGTCAGCGGGCAGCACACCGTCGACGTCGTACGCCGCCAGCTCGGTCAGCTGGAGCTGCGCGACGAAGCTGAGTGGCGCGCCGCCCTTGCGCGGCCATTCCGCGCCGGCCGGCAGGTCGGGCTCGCCGCCGAGCCGGCTGCCACCCACCCGGTCGTGGTCGAGCCGGGGATCCACGTCGAGCCGGATCCCCGGCCGGGCGGCGCTGACCAGCGCGTCCGCGTACCGGCCGAGCCCGGCGTCGACCAGCACCCTGCGGTAGCCGGTCCGTTCCACGAGGTCAGCTCTGCGCCATGTCGACGAAGCGCGAGTAGTGGCCCTGGAAGGCGACCGTGATCGTGGCGGTCGGCCCGTTGCGGTGCTTGGCGACGATGAAGTCGGCCTCGCCGGCCCGGGGTGACTCCCGCTCGTAGAGCTCCTCGCGGTGCAGCAGCACCACCATGTCGGCGTCCTGCTCGATCGAGTTGTGGACGGCGACGCCGTCGGCGACGAAGTTGTGGGTGCCGAGCACCGTGGCGTCGTACACCTCCTCGACCCCCTCGCTCTCCACCGACACCACGGTGTCCCAGAGCACGTCATTGGTGGCGAGCATCTCGAGGTCGGCGTCGCCGAGCAGCGCGGCCACCCGGCCGAGCCGCTCCCTGCTGGGCGCGTGCCTCCACAAGGCGCTGCCGCCGAACTGGGTGCCGATGGCCGCCGCGAACTCCCGATGGCTCATGCCCTTCTCGACGAGGGCAGCCCGGACCTTCGACCACACCTGGGTGGGCACGGTGTCCACGTTCGGGTTGGACCTCGTCCCTCGCACGATCGCCAGCAGCGCAGCCGCCGAGGCGCCGCGCGCACCATGGACACCGACCTCCTGGAGGAAGCGACGCTGGTCGTCTCCGCCCGAGACGTCGAGCGTCCAACCGGTCCGGTATCCGGTCTTGTGCGTCGCCCGCACCCGGCACGAGATGCCGAACCGCAGCAGCAGCCGCGACACGTCGTCGGCGAGCCGGCGGCTGGTCGACCCGTAGTAGATCCGCCCACCGCGGCCCGACCTGTTGACGGTGACCGAGCCGTCGGTCGCCCACAAGTGGTGCAGGAAGAGCGCGATCTGCCGCTTGGGCAGGTTGGACACCTCGGCCGGCACGAACTTCTCGTGGCTGCGGGCGCCGAACAGTCCCAGCTCGTCCAGCCAGGCCGCGATCGGGTTGCGCTTGCCCCACCCGAGCCGCTCCGGTGCCCGGAGCCGCAACGTGGTGCGCCGCGCGGCCGGGTAGTCGTCACGGACCACCTCGACCCCGAAGTGCCGTGCCGCGGACGCCACGGCCTCGAGATTGGCCTCGTCCACGCTGGCGTAGCGGATCGGCTGCCGCTTCACGAACGAGCCGTCGCCGATCAGGTGCGCGAGAAGCACGACCTGCTCGTCCACCCACGAGTCGCACGTGTCCAGGGGACCGGGAAGGTGCCTCGGAACGGCTACCCGGTCGCCGAGCGTGAGGTCGCCGAGCGGCCGCCAGCCGTCGTAGGTGAGCAGCGGGTGGTTGGCCGTCGCACGAACCGTCTTGCCCGACGCCATGGTGATGCGGAAGACCTCGCGCCGCCCGGTCGAGAAGACGTGGGACATCGTCCGCGCCCGGTACCGCAGCGAGTCGTCGAGCGACCACACCGGGACGTCCCGGGCGCCCGACGCGAAGAGCTCGCCCATCGTGACCTCGGCTCCGGTGTCGGCCCGCACCACGCGCGTCGACGCCGGCAGGCAGCCAGACTCTCGGAGATCGGACATCTGCGGCTTCTTGTCGGTGCGCTGCTCGGGACCGCGGTTGAGCTGGGAGATCGCGATGACGGGGACCTCGAGCTCCTTGGCGAGCAGCTTGAGCGCCCGCGAGAACTCCGAGACCTCCTGCTGGCGGCTCTCCACCCGCTTGCCGCTCTGCATCAGCTGGAGGTAGTCGATGATGACGAGCTTGAGGTCGTTGCGCTGCTTGAGCCGGCGGCACTTCGCGCGGATCTCCATCATCGACATGTTGGGCGAGTCGTCGATGAACAGCGGGGCGTTGGACACCTCGCCCATCCGGCGGGCCAGCCGGGTCCAGTCGTCGTCGGTCAGCTTGCCGGTGCGCATGTGGTGCAGCGCGACCCGCGCCTCGGCGGAGAGCAGCCGCATGGTGATCTCGTTGCGGCTCATCTCGAGCGAGAAGACGCAGGTCGCCATGTTGTGCTTGATGGCGGCGGCCCGCGCGATGTCGAGCCCCAGGGTCGAGTTGTGGGTGGCGACCATCGTCGGCCCGGCGAGGTAGAGGTGGTCGTGGCTGTCGACCTCGACGCATCGCACCGGCACGCTCGGCACCCGGCGCACGTCGACGACGGCGCGGCCCGTGAAGTTCACCGGGCGTGCCGAGCGCCGCTCCTTGTGCGCGAGGCGCCGGCCCTCGAGCCGGAAGACGTCCTGGTCGCTGCAGAACGCGATCGTCGCAGGGGCGGCGCAGGGGGCGCGGCCGTCCGCCGGCGACGGGGCAGCGGGGGTCGAGAGTCCGCACTCGTAGCCGAGAGACACGACGAGCTCGCGCAGGTCGCCGGCCAGCCCGGCCGGCAGGCCCGGCGCTTGCACGCAACCGGACGCGGTCACCCGACCGAGCCGGTCCAGGACGCCCGCGAGCAGTGCCCGCCGCTGGTCCTCGGCGGCCCGCAGGTAGCCGGCCGGCACCCGCAGCTGCGGGCCGACGAGCCCGGCGGCGCGGTCGTCGACCACCGCCGGGTCGACCTCCGACTCGACGTACATCGCGATCTCGTCCGACTCGGCGGTCCCGGCGGTCCCGGCGGTCCCGGCAGTCCCGGCGGTCCCGGCGGTCTCGGCGCAGCGGGCACCGAGCCAGGACCCGAGGGCGTAGGGCGGGAGCGGCAGGTCGGCCGGCGGGAGGGCGAGCGGCGCGGAGCCGGGAACGGTGTGGTTGAGCCGACGCTCCTCGCCGCGGCTGCCGCGGCCGGTGCCGGACTCGGCCCACAGCGTCGCCGCGAGCTCGCGAGTGGTACGGACCGCGGTCGACCCCGCGACAGTCGTCGTGGCCCACTGGTGCTCGGCGTCGGCCACGACGACCGCACCGTCGGAGAGCTCGACCTCGAAGCACGGCCGCCCGCGCAGCACCTCGGTGGCGGCCACGACCCGGGTCGGCCGCCCGTCGGCGCCGAGCAGCAGGTCGCCGACGGAGACCTCGCCCATGGTGGTCCAGCCGGACGGGGTCGGGAGCGGGGTGTCGAGCGCCAGGGCCTTGCCGACGGCGGGGCGGGCCGCGACGACGATCATCTGGCCGGGGTGCAGGCCGTTGGTCAGCTCGTCGAAGTCGGCGAAGCCGGTCGGCACCCCGACCATCTCGCCGCCGCGGGAGCCGATCGCCTCGATCTCGTCGAGCGCGCCCTCCATGATCGCCGACAGCGGGAGGTAGTCCTCCGACGTCCGCCGGTCGGTGACGCCGTAGACCTCGGCCTGTGCCGCGTCGACGATGTCGTCGGCGTCGCCGTCGCCCGCGTAGCCGAGCTGCACGATCTTGGTGCCGGCCTCGATCAGGCGGCGCAGGATCGCGGTCTCGCGGACGATGCGCGCGTAGTAGCCGGCGTTGGCTGCGGTCGGCACCGACTGCAGGAGGGTGTGGAGGTACGGCGCGCCGCCGACCCGGCCCATCTCGCCGCGCTTGACCAGCTCCGCGGACACCGTCACCGCGTCGGCCGGCTCGCCGCGGCCGTAGAGGTCGAGGATCGCCTCGTAGACCAGCTCGTGCGCCGGCCGGTAGAAGTCGGGCCCGCGCAGCACCTCGACGACGTCGGCGATCGCGTCCTTGGACAGCAGCATGCCGCCGAGCACCGACTGCTCGGCGGCGAGATCCTGCGGCGGGGTGCGGACCAGCGAACCGGAGCCCCCGGTGTCGGGCAGCTCGACGATGCTCACCGTCGACGCTCCGTACACCAGGGGGTGGACAGAACTTGTGCTCTCATACCGAACTCAACCGCATACCCGCGACACAAACCCCTGGCTGCACGGGGCAGGACGATTCCACGACTCCACGTCGTGACGAAGGTGGAACGGCCTACCCCGGGCCTGAGCCTGTGCATGCGCCTGTGCATCACGCCCCACGGCCTGTGGAACGCTCGGTGGACGCGCCGCCTCCGGTTGGGGACAGGCTGTGAACAACCGAGCGGGTGGATGCGTGACACCGGCCGGTGGCGTGCAGGGATCCCGTGCACCGGCTGTGGACCGCGGAAAGTCGGCCCCGCTGTCTACGATGCGGACAGTGCGACCGACATCCGGACCCGGCATCCGGCTCCGGCACCCGCACGACCGCGAGATCCTGCGGCTGGCGGTGCCGGCGTTCGGTGCGCTGGTCGCCGAGCCGCTCTTCCTGCTCGCCGACTCGGCCATCGTCGGCCACCTCGGCACCCCTCAGCTGGCCGGGCTGGGCATCGCCGGGGCGGTGCTCGCGACCGCGGTGTCGCTGTGCGTCTTCCTGGCCTACGGCACGACCGCGTCGGTCGCCCGGCGGGTCGGCGCCGGCGACCTGCGGGCCGCGATCGCGCAGGGCATCGACGGCGTGTGGCTCGCCGCGGGGCTCGGGGCGGTGCTCGCCGTCGGAGGCCTGCTCGCCGCGGACCCTCTGGTCGAGGCGTTCGACCCGTCGGCGGCCACGGCCGGGTACGCGACGACGTACCTCAGGGTGTCGGTCACCGGCCTGCCGGCGATGCTCGTCGTCCTCGCCGCCACCGGCGTCCTGCGCGGCCTGCAGGACACCCGCACGCCGCTGGTGGTCGCCGTCGCCGGCGCGGTGGTCAACGTGGTGCTCAACCTCGTGCTCGTCTACGGGGCGGACCTGGGGGTCGCCGGGTCGGCGCTCGGAACGGTGCTGACGCAGGTGGGGATGGCCGCCGCGTTCCTCGCCGTCGTCGTCCGCGGCGCCCGCAGGCACGGCTCGCCGCTGCGGCCCGACCTGCCCGGCATCCGGGCCGCCGGGGGTGCCGGCGTCCCCCTCATCGTGCGCACTGCGATGCTGCGGGCGGCGCTGCTCGTGACGACGTACGTCGCCGCGGCGACCGGCACGGTGGCTGTGGCGGCCCACCAGGTCGCGTTCACGATCTGGCTCTTCCTGTCGCTGGCGCTCGACGCGATCGCCATCGCCGGCCAGGCCATCGTCGGGCGCTACCTCGGTGCCGGCGACGTCGTCGGTGCCCGGTCGGCGACCCGGCGGATGGTCGAGTGGGGCGCGGCGGCGGGTGTGCTGCTGGGTGTCGCCGTCATCGTGCTGCGGGCCGGCTACGTGCCGTTCTTCTCGCCCGACGAGGACGTGCGCGACCAGCTCTCGGCGGTGCTGGTGGTCGCGGCGCTCTTCCAGCCGGTCTGCGGGGTCGTGTTCGCGCTGGACGGCGTGCTGATCGGGGCCGGCGACGGCCGCTACCTGGCGTGGGCCGGCGTGGTGACCCTGCTCGCCTACCTGCCGCTGGCCGGGCTGGTGCTCGCGACCGACGGCGGGCTGGTGGCCCTGTGGTGGGCCTTCAACGGGTTCATGCTCGCCCGGCTGGTGACGCTGGTCTGGCGGTGGCGCGGCGACGCGTGGCTGGTGACCGGCGCGACGCTGCCCCGCCGCGCCTGACCCGAGCGGTGCGCGACGTGGCGGCCGGCTCAGGCGCCGGTCGTGCCGTCCACCTGCTCGCGCAGGACGTCCGCGTGGCCGAGGTGCCGGGCGTACTCCTGGATCATGTGGAAGTGCACCCACCGCAGGTCGTAGGTGAAGGTGTCGCCCCGGCGGTTGGTCGACGTGTAGGTCTCGTCGAGCTGCCGCCCCGCGACGACCTCCCGGGCCGCGGCCACCGCCTCCCCGTAACGAGCGAACGCGGCCTCGGCATCGGCGTCGTCCACGTCGTCGAATTCCGCGTCCCAGTTCTCCGCCGTCTTCCAGTAGGGCTCGTCGGGCTGACCGTCGACGCGTTCGAGGAACCAGATCCGCTCGACGTCGGCGAGGTGCCGGACGAGCCCGAGCAGCGACATCGACGACGGCGGCACCGCGCGCCGGCGCAGCTCGTCACCCGTCAGCCCGGCGCACTTCCACAGCAGCGTCTCCCGGAGGTGGTCCAGGTAGTTC
>Ga0075325_1000136_pt1 | contig 10654 bp, 4 predicted proteins | sample MayberrySE_Catta_5_FD_120048 | JGI IMG/M metagenome (GOLD analysis project Ga0075325, IMG submission 120048) | Natural and restored wetland microbial communities from the San Francisco Bay, California, USA, that impact long-term carbon... | ecosystem: Environmental > Terrestrial > Soil > Wetlands... | reverse complement strand
GGCCGACGAAGTCGCCGGTCAGGGTCGTGTTCTGGGCTAAACCTTCGATGTGGCCGGTGTAGATGCTGGCGGCCTCGCAGAATAACTCGTCGGCCTCGCAGAGGACTGTGTCGCCGATTGCGGACGCACTCACGACGGCCATTGCGGTGACCGCGGCCAGGGCCGTGAAGCCAAACATCTTAATTAGTCTCATTTGGGCTCCTTCTCGGCAGTAGCCGACGAGCGATGCGGACTCCGGGAACGCCTTGGATATCTGCTTGGAGAGCTCTTGGTCAAGCGAGCCGGGGATTCACCCTGGCTTCGTCAATCACGCGCGCCGTGTCAGCAACGATTCCCCTGCAGGCGCCGGGATGCGAGACAGGGGAACGCGCGAGTCCGTGCGGGGCGCGAAGACGCGCAGGAGAACGCCGCTTGTCCATGTCAGGATGAAATCCGGCCTCATTCGGTCGGGATGGAGCCCTGAGCTTGAGGAGAATTGGCAGAATGCGCTTGCGCTCCATGAGGGACTGGCTCGCATTCCACGGCGAACGACGCACACCAGATCGTTGGAGATAATCGTCGCCGGGCGCTGCTTTGCGCGCCTTCGCGCCCCGCACGGACTCGCGCGGTCGCCAACCTCGCATGCCGATGTTTGTAGGAGATCGCTCGTCCACACGGCGCATTGATCGCCCTGAATCAAGGAGAGATCCTCCACCCGCTTGACCAACCGTTCTCCCAACGGCTATCCCAACCAATGCCCGGATACCCACACATACGACTCGGCGGGCCACCGCCGAGGAGGGAGAAACCAAAGTGAGACTCATCAAGATGTTCGGCCTCACGGCCCTGGCCGCGGTCGCCGCGATGGCGTTCGTTGGCGTGTCTGCGGCGATGGCCACCGGAGAAACGGCACTCTGCGAAGTTAACGAATTAGTCTGCCCCGCGGAGTCGATCTACGAAGGCCATCTCGAAGGCTTAGCCGTCAACCCAACGCTGACCGGCACCTTCGTCGGCATCAAAGGAACCTTCACCTGCAAACACTCGCTGATCTTAGGCAACTCCTTAGGGTTAGAGAAATCGCACTTAACCCACATCGAAGCGATCAAATTCACCAGCTGTCACCTGTTAGCGCCATTCGTCAACCAGAGCTGCACGGTCGAATCTAAAGCGCTCGGCTTAATCGATTTATTAAAGACGGCGACCAACTTAGGCGAGGCCACCTCGTTAGGCAACACCGTCTACATCAAATGCGGCGGCGGCGGTCTGCTCGAATGCACGCTGGGCGGGGAACCTAAATTCCACGCCAAAGGGGCCACGTTAGACGGTGAAGGCAAAGTGACCGCCTTAGCCACATTGACCTCGCCGGAAGGCGGCGCGGTTGTGACGGCGATCGAAGGCGAACGCTGCCCGAGCAATCCTCGCTGGAACGCCAAATACACGATCCAGTTACCGCATGACATCTACATCACCTTATGAGCTGAGCTAGCTCCCAGGACGATGATCGGGCGGCCGGATACAGGGACACAGGGGGACTGATGCTTTCGCTACGCGAGTCGACTCGTGGTCGACCAGTCACCCCTTGGGGCAAGAGGGCTTCACCACTGGGCGCAAGGTGCGGCGGATGCCATTTTGGGCGACCAGCTTGGCGGTTGCGCGATTGACGCCGGCGCAAAGATTGGTCGAGTTAACCAGAAGGCCCTTGCTGCCGCCCTTCAGGGTGACCACGACGCTGGTCAGCGGCGCGTCCGGAACAAGGCTGAAGTTGGTCCGAATGCCGCCATTGACCGAGTCGATGCGACCCACGGCTTCGATCTCGAGCGGCAGGCTGTCGGGGCCGCGAAGGGCCATGACCAGGTCGGGCAGCGGGTGGCTCGAGGAGCGCAAGTACACCGGGCCAGAGAGAGCCTCGTCGAAAAGCGGCGAGCGAGCCCGCACGTGTCCGTAGATCGAACCCGACGGGCACTGGTCGGCGGCGAACTGCACGCGCGTGCACACGGTCTGGATATGGGCCTGGTCCAAGAAGGCCGAGCGCGGCAGGGTGACCGAGATCGCGTCGAGGTTGGCGTCTCCGGGGCGCGGGCGCAGCTCGGCCCGCAGCCTGGGGTGAGCGCCGCGGCGGGCGCCGCCGCGCAAGCGCAGGAGGAAGCGTGGCCTGAAAGCCAGCTTCGAGCAGCCGGTGGCGGCGAAAGGCGCAGTGGGGCTCGCCGACTCGCCGGCGATCGAGGTCAGCCCGGCGACGCTCTCCTTGGCGGCGCAGCTCGTCGGGTTGAGCGTGAAGCCGGGACGATCGAGCTTCACGTGCACGGTTCTGTAGAGGACGGGGATGCCGTCCTTGCGCTGGGGCAGGGGATCTGTCTTGGCCGTGGCCTGCGCGACGCGCGGTTGCACGTGGATCGCTGAGCGCACCACTTCGTCGCCCAGGTCGAAGGGCCCCGCGTGGGCGGGGACGACGGCGACGATCGAAAGCGGCGCGCCCCGGTAGGGGCCGCTGAGGTAGATCGCCGTCTGGCGCTTGCCCGGCTGGGGCAGCCAGAGCGGCAGCGCCCCGGCGCCGATAGCGACCCCGACGTGGCCGAGGCGCGAGCCCGGCGGGCAGTTGCCGCTCACCGCCGCGTCGCCCTGGCAGCGCGGCCTGCCCGCGAAGGAAGCGGCCAAGCCGCGCGGCAGGGTGATGTCGAGCCCGGCCAGGTTGCCTTCGTGATCGGCGCGGCTGACCGTGAACAGGAAGGGCGAGAACGAACCCGCGCGCGGGTCGGTGCTGCCGGCGGCAAAGCCCGGCGAGAAGGGTTCGGCCGCGCAGCCGCTCTCGATCTTCATCGGCGCCTTGCCGCTGGCCGGCAAGACCCCGCCCGCCCAGGGAGTGAACACATAGCTGGTCTGGTAAGCGCCGCACTGCGGCGGGGTGAGCAGGGGCGCACGCAGACCCGACTTGAAGAGCAGCTTCACCTCGCGCAGCGGAACCTGGGGGGAGTCGAGGACGACCGAGCGCAGCTGGCCGTTCTGCTCATCGACCTCGACCTCGGCGGGGATCTTCACGTGCACGCCGAGATCGTCGGCGGTCAGCCAGAGGCGCACCAGGCGCCCCGGTTCGGGCTCGCGCAGGTAGGCCGCCCCCTGCAGGCGCCGCCGCAGGCCGCCGACCTCGAACTCCGCGGTGGCCATCTTCGCCGCGTCCGGGCATTCGGAGGGAGCCTCTTCTTTGTAGCGGGCTTGCTGGGCGCTGCAGGCGGCGAGCCCGTCGGCGGCCCCGGGGTTGACCGCGACGCCGGCCGGCAGATCGATGCGCACGTCCTTCAACTGGGAGGGTTCGAGCACTTCGACGCCCTCGGAGGCGGGCAGGGTGAGGGTCAGGTCAAGGCCGGTGGGCGAGGAGGTGGCGGGGTTGGTGGGGACGGCGGTGAGACGCGGGCCGAAGGGCAGGCTCTCACAGCCGAAGAGCGGCGGAAGGAGGGTCGAGACCGAGTCGAAGCGCTGCGGTTCTGACCAGCTCGCGGCGGCGACCCCCATCTGCAAGGGCGCCCCGCAGCGGGTCGGGTTGGTCATGAACGGCAGCGGCCGCGAGCCCGGCGGGCGTTTGGGGGAGGCCGTGCAGCCTTCTTTGAAGACTTCGGCCGGCGTGCAACGTTCGGTGTCGTGGGTGGGGGCGGCCGGAACGCCCCAGGTGGTCGTCTCGGCCGACACCAAACCACCATCGGGCGGCGCGTCGAGGATCTCGGCGGTCAGCCCGAAGTCGCCGGCGGAGCGCACCTTCAGGTCGACCAGGGTCGGGTAGATGCCGGCGATCAGCCCGAGCCGGGCGACGACGTCGTCGGGGGGCTGCATCATGTAGACGGGCTCGGCGGCGAGGGTGCCGAGCCCGTAGACCGAGACCGTGGTCACCCCCACCTGGGAGCCGTTCGGGCACTCCTGGCCGGCGACGAGTTCCTGCGCTGAGCACTGCTGGGGGAAGCCGAGCACGTTGGGGTCGCCGATCAGCCCCGGGGGCAGCTCGAAGCGCACGTTGCGGGTCGGCGAGAAGGGGGCGCGGAAGCCGTCCTCGTTTTCTTCGCTCAGCGGATCCTGGGCGACCGTGAAGCTGAAGGTGAAGTCGGGGTGGGCGCCGGCGCGGGTATCGGAGAGGTCGGCCTGCACCGCCTCGAGGCCGAAGCAGGCGGTGAGCGGCGTCAGCGTGCATTCTTCTTCGGCTGCGCTAGCGGCGGCAGGCGCGGTCAGGGCGAGCGCGGTCAGGGCGAGCGCGGTCAGGGCGAGATGGCGGCTCATCGCTGCCCCCTTCCTCCGCGCATGGCGGCCTTGCGCTTGCCATGCTGGCGGCGCTTTTTTGCCACGCAGCGGCCTTTGCCCCGCCGCTGTCCCTTGCCTTTGACCCGCCGCTGTCCCTTGCGACAGGCTTTCTTGCGGGACGTACGGTCGGCCCCTTCCCCGGCGCCGGCGCTGAGCGGCGCCGGCAGGGCGGGCGGCGGCGTGGGCGGCGGCTGACACGAGTCGCCCTGGCAGGGGGCCGGCGCCACCGGCTCGGGGATGCCGCCGTCCACCCGCGCGTCATAGATCGAGGCGGTGCCGGGCAGGTCGGCGCCGACCAGCTCCTCGAGCGTGTGGAAGAAGACGTCCTCCCCGTCGGCGCTGGCCGCGTAGAGGTAGCTGTCGCGCTCGCCCTGTCCGGAGGAGATCAGCGCCAGGCAGCCACCGACTTCGACGCAGCCGCCCGTCCCCCGCGCCTGCCACTCATAGACGTCCTGGACGCCGTTGGCGTCGCCGGGCACCAGGCGCTCGGCGCTCTCGAAGAAGAGCCGCCTGCCGTCGTCTGAGAGGTTGGGGACGAAGAACATTGCGTCGAGGACCCCGCCGGTGATCGTCACCAGCCGCGCTCCCTCGGCGGGGGCCGCCCCGCCGGGGTCGCAAGAGGCGCAGAGCAGGCGCTCGCCCGGCGGCGCGGCGGGAGCGTAGAGGTAGACCTCGCCCTTGCCCTGGTTCTCGAAGGAGGTGAGCTGGGCATGGGATTGGAAGGCCAGCGCCTCGCCGCCGGGGGTGCTGCGGGTCGGCGCTCGGCCGGGTCCGCGGCTGACCGCGACCGCTTCGGTCCAATTGTCTAGGGCAACGTTGGTTGCGTCGCCGAAGCCGAGAAAGTCCTGGGGGTCGAGGATGGCGACAAAAGCAGTGACGCCTCCCTCCCAGGCGTAGAGGTTGGGTTGGCCGGCCTCGGCGTGCTGGCCGGCTTCGTTCTCCTCGTCGACGGGGGTGAGCGCCGCTTCGGAGACGAAGAAGGCGCGCGAGCCCTGGGCGGCGACGTTGACGAAGATCCCCTGGGCGGCGATCTCGGTCCTGGCGGGGGGGCCGCCGGCGCAGGGCCCGGCGGCGATCTCACACACGTAGAGAGGCGCGGGTTTGTTGCCCTGCCCGGCGGCGTAGAAGACTCGACCGCCGTCCTCGGCCAGCCCGGCGAAGGCATATGGTTTCTCGGCGACCGCGACGGTCTGCCCTTCCCGGTTCAGGTAGAGCGTTTCGTCGACCCCGAAGAGGACCGCCTCCCCACCGGCCGCGGCGGCGACGAAGACGGCGTCCTCGCCGGCGGCGAAGGACCCGCCGCCCGGGGGCGTCGAGATCACCTCGGCCGCGGCTGAGCCGGCGGGGCGGGCGTAGAGCGCCGCGGCGCCCGCCGGTGGCGCCCCCGCGGCGAGCTCGGCGGCGGAGGTGAAGATGATCGGGCTCCCGTCGGAGCCCACGTAGCGGCCCTCCGCCTCCAGGTCCTCGCCGAGCGGGCCGCGGCCGGTTGGCTCAAAGCCGGCTGGAGCGCGCAGGTACTCGCCCGGGGCGAGCGTCCCTTCGGTCCCCGGCGCCCAGGAGACCCTCCAGAACGAGTAGAGATGGTCGGGGGAGGCGCCGCGAAAGAGGCTCGAGGTGGCGTGCGAGTAGCTCGTGCTGGTTTGCGCCGTCGACCAGCCCGCCGCCGGGTGGGCGCCGGCGGCCCGGGTCGCCCGGTATCCCTCGCCCAGACCCACGGCGTCAAAGCCCGGCAGGGTCGAGTCGGCGCCGAAGCCGAGCGCCTCGCCGGCCCCGGTCCCGCGCGGCGGTGTGAGCCAGCTGGAGAAGCCGACGCTCAACGACCCATAATAAGGAGCGGCGAGCGGCGCCCCGGCCGTCTGGGCGGGGGTGACGAGCTCATAGGCGCGGCAATCGGGCAGGCTCGCCGAGAGGCCGGTGCGGTACTCGGCGTTGTCGCAGGGCAGCCCGTGATGCGAGCGGGTGGTGAAGGAGAGCTCGGCGCCCGCGTCGATCCCCGCTTCGCCTTCGACGACCAGGCGGACGTAGTAGGTCGTCGCGTCCGTCAAGCCGGTGAGCGGGAACTGGACGCTCACCTCGCCCCCGCCGGGGTCGAGGGCCGCAGCCGGCGTGGCCTCGGTGTAGACGCCTTCTTCGGTGCCGTACTGGAAGCTGTACTGGGCGGGCAGGCCGGAGGGATCCGCCTCGCCGTGCAGCATCGCTTCCCCGAAGGTGACCGGCAGGGCAGGCAGGGTCGTGGCCCGCGGCGGCCCCAGCACCTCCGCTGTGCCGAGGTTCTCGCCGTACTCGTTGACGGCGAGAAGCCGGAAGCGGTAGCGCGCTTCGGGGTCAAGACCCGAGATGTCGGCGTGGACGGGGACCGGTTTGCTGCCCTCGCCGATCTCCTCGGCGCTCTGCGCGCAGGGAGCCACGCTCGCCCCGGCGAAGCCACCTTCTTCGTGCTGGGTCTCGAGCAGGTACTCGAAGTAGCATTCCGTCACCGCGAAACGGCGCGGGTCGACGCTGCCGTTCAGCCGCGCCGCGCCGCCGCCCACCCCGCTCGCCAGCTCGGTCAGCGCGCTCGGTGGCTGGCCGTAGGTGAGCGGTTCGAAGGCCTCCAGCTCGAAGTCAGCCGCCGCGTCGTTGTAGGCGACGTAGGCGTCGCCGCGGTTGGGGCTGAGATCGCCGTTGTCGACCGCCACCCCGCCCCAGGAGGCGAATTCGGTCAACGGGTCGAACCCGGTCACGAAGGCCCCCGTCGCCTCGTACTCCTCCGCCTGCCCGCGGTTGGCGTAGGCGAGCAGCACGTGCCCGTTTGCCTGGTCGACCGTTATTCGTTCGCCTACGAAGTCTCTAGGCGTATCACGCGGCCCACCAGAGCCGTCGATCCGCGCCAGCACCTCTTCTCCGCCTTCGTCGATCACCGCGATCGAGCCCGGCAGACCGAAGTAGATCTTTCCAGTCGCTCCGTGAACCGCCACGTCGCGCCCCCCCGTGGAGAGCTGGCGAACGGGCGGCTGCAAGCCCTCTGCCACCGACTTAAACTCAATTGTCTTACCTTCACTAGCCACATAAAGGTGATCGTTTACAGGGTTGAGCCCGATGCCCGTCAGCCTCGACACGCCGAACTCCGCCGCGGTGGTAACTGTTTTCGGTGCGGCATACTGGGCGCCCGCCCCCGGCGGGAAGGCGTCCGGCTCATATACGACCGCCTCTTTGCCTTCGCCGTTCAACGCATAGACGTTGCCCTCCGAGTCGACCTCGAGGTCTTCGCCCCCTTTGTTGTCGATCCCTTTGCCCCCCGAGCCCAACTCCAGCGGCACGTCGCTCTGCGGCGGGTAGACGACGATGAAGTTGCTGTTCGCCACGTAGCGGTTGCCGTAGCGATCAACCGCCACCGCGGCGCGGAGGCCTTTCACTTTCGCCGAGCTCGGCGAGCCTAGCGGTCGGCGGCTCGGCCTCGCCCACGGCCCGAAGGCGAGCAGCTCTGCGCCGGGCCCGTCTCCCGCGCCCACGTAGAGGCGCCCCGGGCCGGAGCCTTGGGTGGCCGTCGCCACGCTCGCCGTTTCGCTCGTGCCGGTGAGGCCTTCGTCGTCGGCGACCAGCTGCGTTACGTCGGTCTCCGCCAAGGCGCCGGTGAAGGCGATTGCGTAGGTTCCTTTCGCAGCACTCACGTCGTAGCGCCCATGCACCGCCACGTTCCCCGCTCCGATCCCGGTCAGCATTTCGAGCTTTTCCTGCGCCTCGTCGGCTTTCGGCTGTGAGGGTTCGGTGCTCACCACGCCGATCGGGTCCGTGGTCTCACCTTCGAAGCTGAGCGTGAAGTCGCCGCCCGTCGCTTCGATCGTCAGCCGCTGCACCTCGTCCTGTCGCGGCCGCACGGCGAGCGCCGTGGGCTCCGCGTCGGCGAAGCGCTCATCCTCGGTCTCGTTGATCGGAGCGCCTGAGGCCTCGAACTCAAAGACCGCCTCGTCTTTGTCGTCATAGACGAAGAAGTGGCCGCTGGAGGGGTCGACCGCCAGCGCCGAGCCGGCTGGGCCGAGCTCGAATTTCACTTCGTCCTCCGGCCCGGTGATCGTCTCGCGCTCTTTCATCGTGTTGAAGGCGGGGCCGCTGAAGATCCTCACCACGTCCGCCGCGCCCTCGGTGTCGGCGGCGAAGAGGTAGTGGGCGGCGTTGGGGCCGCCGGGGGCGTAGGTGTAGGCGGCGACGCCGCTGGGGTCCTGCAGCTCGCCGGCGAGGATCTGGCCGAGCGAGGTGCCGTCCTCCTCATAGACGTTGACGTGGTCCCCGGCGGCGACGTAGAGGCGGTCGTCGCCGCGGTCCATCGAGACGCCCCGCGCCTGGCCGCTCGGATCGACCACCAGGGGTGATTCGTAGATGGGCGATGGTCCCAGCGGGAAGGCGTCTGGCTCATAGCGCACGACTTTCCCGGTTTTCCCCTCGGCGACGAAGAGGCTGCCTTTGGAGCTGACCGCCAGGCCGCAGGGCTCATTGGCGTTGTCGATCGTGGTCAGCGGCTGAGCGGGGTCGTCGGGCTCATAGACCCTGATCTCGCCGTCGCCGGGGCTCGACGCGTAGACGTTGCCGGTCGTATCGACGGCGGCGCCGCAGGCGCGGTTGAGGCCGGCGATGTCCTCGCCTTCGAGCGGCGGGTGGACTGGCGCTGCCAGGACCACCGTCGCCAAGGCCGCGGCGATCAGGCCGGCCAGGGGCAGCCCGAGGACAGGCCCAGGCCGCATGGCGGCCTGGGCCTGTCGGGTCTCGGACTTGCCTGTCATCTTCGAAACGGCCCTCGGGCGCGCCTAGAAGCCGCCGACCGCGAAGGTGCCGAAGCCGAAGGCAATGCCTTCAGCAAGTTCTTCTTCCAGATAGAGGACCGCCCCGGCGGCTGAGGTCCCCTGTCCGGCCGGCGGGAATTCGTCGGCCGCAGAGTCGAAGATCTGCACCGTGCCGATGTTGAAGCCGGCGGCCAGATAGACGCAGAGGAAGCCTTCTTTGGCCTGCGGGTTGGCGGCGCTCCCCGGGCACTCTTCCTGTTCGGCGTTCAGTTCTCCTTCGCCTTCGTAGCCAAGGCCGAGGAAGTGCACTTCCGAGGCGCCCAGCGGTTCAGACAGGGGAATCGGGAAGGAGATCGTCTCCAGAGCCGCTTCGGAGAATTTGGTCGACCACGAGCCGGTCTGGGTCGCGCCGGGCGGCAGCGTGCCGCCGGCCGTCCACGGGTCCCCTGCGGGCCCCGGGGCGCCGGCGTCGCCTGTGGGGCCGGTGTCACCTGTGGGGCCGGTGTCACCTGTGGGGCCGGTGTCGCCCTGGGAGCCCTGGGAGCCGGTGGCGCCGGCCGCGCCGTTTAGGCCGTTGGCCCCAGCCGGGCCGGTGGGTCCGGTCGGGCCGGTGGCGCCGCGGGGCCCGGGCTTCCCGCGCGCGGGTTTCTTGCTCTTCTTCTTCGCGGAGGTCGAGGCGCCGCCCTCCTCCGAGGCGGCATAGGCGCCGCCCAGCATGGCGAAGACGAGCGCGACCACGGCGATCACGCCCGGCGCGCCGAGACGGTTACGTAGCGAAAGCATCAGTGGACATCTCCCTCTCTGATCGTGGACAGGCGGTGACGCGGCGCACCCGAGCTGAACCCAGCCAAATACGACGCATGCGATCTCCCTGTGTCCCTGTATCCGGCCACCCGATCCCTACGGGCGAGCCGCCTTGGCGGGGAAGGTAGAAGATTGTTACGTACTTGTCAAGCACCGTTGTCGTTCCTTGATCGCTCCACCCCGGAGCCGAAAGCCGGAGGGCGCCCAATGGGCGCCCTCCGGCCGTCCATCATCATCCTTCAAGCGTGTTCAGCGCTTATAAGGTGATGTAGATGTCATGCGGTAACTGGATCGCGTAGGTGGCGTTCCAGCGAGGATTGCTCGGGCAGCTTTCGCCTTCGATCGCCGTCACAACCGCGCCGCCTGCCGGCGAGGTCAATGCGGCTAAGGCGGTCACTTTGCCTTCACCGTCTAACGTGGCCCCTTTGGCGTGGAATTTAGGTTCCCCGCCCAGCGTGCAGTCAAGCAGACCGCCACCGCCGCATTTGATGTAGACGGTGTTGCCTAACGAGGTGGCCTCGCCTAAGTTGGTCGCCGTCTTTAAGAGATCGACTAAGCCGAGCGCTTTCGATTCGACCGTGCAGCTCTGGTTGACGAACGGTCCTAACAGGTGGCAGGTGGTGAAATCGATTAATTCGATGTGGGTTAAGTGCGGTTTCTCTAACCCTAAGGCGTCGCCTAAGATCACCGAGTGTTTACAGGTGACCGTCCCTTTGATGCCAACGAACGTGCCGGTCAGCGTTGGGTTGACGGCTAAGCCTTCGAGATGGCCTTCGTAGATCGACTCCGCGGGGCAGACTAATTCGTTAACTTCGCAGAGCGCCGTTTCTCCG
>Ga0075325_1000134_pt1 | contig 10676 bp, 6 predicted proteins | sample MayberrySE_Catta_5_FD_120048 | JGI IMG/M metagenome (GOLD analysis project Ga0075325, IMG submission 120048) | Natural and restored wetland microbial communities from the San Francisco Bay, California, USA, that impact long-term carbon... | ecosystem: Environmental > Terrestrial > Soil > Wetlands... | reverse complement strand
TCCAGCCCCCCACCGCCGTGCAGCGGCTCGGCGACTTCGTGCAGGAGACATCGAGCAGGGTGCTCTGAACAGCTTCTTCGGGATCCGTCAAGGTTTCCAGTTCCCATTCAGTGCCGTTCCAGAACACTAGGAGGCTCTTGGTTGAGCCTTCGCTGTCGGTGTAGCGGCCGACGGCCATGCAGAAGTTCGACCATATGCAGTCGACGCCGTCGAGCTGGCTCGAGGTGGCCCCTTCGGGGATCGGGATCGAAGATGAGGTCCAGGTCGGGCTGTTCCATCTTGCCGCGATCGCCGTTTTCACTCCACCTATTACGGCCGATCCCACGGCCGTGCAGTTTGCGGTCGAGTTGCAGCCCACCGCCACATATTCGCTGGAGGTCGCTTCTTCGGGAACCGGCGTCGTCTGGTTTGACCATTTGTTTTCGTTCCAGAGCTGCGCGAAGGTCGCCGGGCCGCCTTCAGAGCCTTGAAAGTTGCCGACCGCTATGCATCGGGTTTCCGAGGGGCAGTCGACGCCGAGCAGGCGGTTGTGTTTTGAACCGGACTTTTTAGCGGGAGACTGTTCGGACCACGAGCTGCCGTTCCAGCGCTGGGCCACCGGGCTGTCCACGCCCGAAAGAGTGCTCTTCCCGACTGCCGTGCAGGCGCTCGTGCTCGGCTCGCAGCTAATGTCATAGAGGTAGCTGTCGCTTGCCCCTTCCGGGTTCAGCGTCGAGAGGATTTCCCACGCGGGGGTCGTGAAGGTCTCGTCTTCGCCTTCGGTGGTCCCTTTGGCGTTGGTCGCCACCAACCGGAAGTGGTAGGTGGTTTCCGGTTCCAGGCCTTCGACTTCCTCGCTGACTTCGACCGGGCTGGTGCCCGAGCCGATCGATTTCGGCGACGCCGGCACTTTGGAGCCGTATTCGGCCGTCGTGCCGTATTCGAACTGGTAGGTCGTTTCAGCGCCGTTGGGGTTGACCGTGCCATTCAACTTCGCCGCGCGTACCCCGACTCCACTGGCCGCTTCAGTAGATACCGATGGTGATTTACTTAGTGAAATACTGTGAAAAAATACCTTTTGTACGGATTCACCTTCAACCGACACACGCCCGTCGGTCCACGTATCAAATCCCGTGGCTCCGCTCGCAGTCGTATAGTTGTAATCTCCCGCGAAGCATTCCTGCACATTGGGGTCGGGCTGGGTTGGCTGTGGAATCAACGTCGTTGAAAGCGCTTCATCTTCTCCCCAGGTTTTACCGTTATTTTCTGACACGCGCGCAAAGCGTTCGTAGTTTTCACCATTGGTCGTATTGCGCCGGTCGTACCAGCTTGCCTCTACCACACCGCCGGACGTGACCCGTAGCGAGGGCATCCACTGTGCTTCTCCTGAACTGTCAGCGTTAAGACGAAGTGGTTCGCTCCAGGTCGAGCCATTGTTGGTCGAGCGGACATAAAAGATATCGGCTTCATCTTCACCTTCGCCGTGTGCGGCGTAGACGTAGTGGACGACTTCGTTCGGGCCGGCTGCCGGCTGGCCCCAGCCGGTCTGGCGCCAGATCGGCGGGATCGCTGAGAAGTATCCTCCGGACCCGCACGGTTTGCTCCCCGCGATCGTGAATTCCGAGCCCATCGTCGTCGAACTCCAGGATTCGCCGCCGTTGGTCGAACGGTACATATAGTTTTTCTGACCTTCATTGCCGACGCCGCCTCCGTTCTCATGCTGCGCGACCAGGAAGACCGTCCCGTCCGGGCCGGGACTGCCGGTCAGCTGCACGTTGCGCCTGAAGGTCGATAGCAGCGTCACGGGTTCGCTCCATTCGGTGCCGTTGTCGGAGTAGATGACTTTCAAAGCGCCGCTGGTGGAAAAGTCATTGAAGGAGATGTACATCCGCCCGTAGTAGGAGCTTCCTGGGCTATTGTCGACCCACATCGACTCGCGATCGTCAGCGGTACCTTCGTGCGCGCATTCCCCAGTCGACCATTCTTCCCCGTTGGTCGAGGTCCACAGCCCGATGCCCTGTCCGCCGCAACCACCCGCGAGAAAGCCCGCGAACCACTTTTCCTGTTTCTCGTTATAGACGACAACCGGATCGCCATAATTGGCCCCGTGTCCCGTGAACGGAGAGGACGTGCCGAGGCGGGTGAAGCTTTCGCCGCCGTTGGTGGATAGCGAAACGCCGGAATAGTTGACCGGGCTTTCTTCGGAGCCTCGCGAGTCGTTATAGGCGACGACTATCGTGCTGCCGTGGCTCCAGACGAAGCTCTCAGACTGCGTGACGTGCGGATACGTTTCGGAGCCGGTGATCACGTTGACGTCGCTGCCCGAAAACCCGAGCGGACCGAAGAGCGGCGGCTTTTTTTTGCCCTTTTTGCCCGTACCTGAACCGCCCGGGACCAATCCGCAGTTGACGAGCGTTTCTGACGCGCGCAGGTTCGTCTGCTTGTCGACTCCGTGGGCCGAGATTTCAGCGCATTCGCCCTTTCCTTCGCCTGCCAACACCCAGGCTGGCAAGGCCAGTAGCAACACCCAGATGACGGCCGTCGCCGCGACTAGTTTGCACACCACGCTCCTCCTCAAGTCCAGGTCGTCGAGCACGACCGCCCTCGGTAGCGAGAACTGGTTCGCCTTACACCAACATGCGTGCGAGTCGCCGGGTGGTCTAAGACACAATCCCTTTTACAAGGGAGGTGAAAATCCCATGCGTTCCGCTCGCTATGGGCGTCCAAGCTACCAATGTCGGATATAAAAGTCAAGAAAAGTTCAACTATTAATTATTGTTGTTGCAACTGACGTGAGGCCCTAGGACTCGTGCAGCGGCTTGGCCTCCGTGCCCCAGCGTCCGATAACCGTCCATTATGGGACCACCCACGCGGGCGGCGCCAGGCCCACACCGACCCCGGGGGCATTCGGCGCTACTCTGGTCGTGGAGGTCGCGCGAGAGGCGGAGAGCACGGATTCGGAAGGAGAGCCCACGCGACCCTCGGGTTCCCACAAGGACGGTCCAGTTATGAGAACGGCCCCATAGCCCCGCTGAAATACGTGGAGGCGATTCTAGCGCGGTTTTCAGCAGATCGAGTTCGGCTGGGATCGGCTGGGATACGTGGGGCCTGTTGCCCCATTTGTTGCCCCAGACGCCGACTCGCCGTCGCGCCGTATCGGGGCGGCCCGCATAGCAATCAGCGGGCCTCCAGGATGAGGTCCGAGTAGCTGCGGTCGAGCAGATCCTCGCTCCTGACCCCAAAGGCCTCCCAGAGCTGCCGGACCTTTTGCCGCTCGTCGGCAAGGTCGGACTGCTCGTGCGCGACCGCCTCGAACTCAAGGAAGTCGCCAAGCCCATCGACCCAATCCAGGTGGATGCGCACGTCCCGCCACAAGAAGAGCCTCCGACGCTTGGACACCACGGCCCGGGCTCCCAGACTCTCCGACAGTGCCGCCTTAAGGCCCTCTGCGTCCTCGACCTCGACGATGCGATAGCGGCTCAAACGCTCCTGCGGCTCGTCAGCACGGACATAGGAGATCAGGTGCGCTGCGGCATCCCTCTCCTCTCGCAGCTTGAGGCGGCCGGTGGCAACATTGAAGTAGGTGTCACGCTGGATCAGCTCGCCGCAATCGTCTGCCAGCGCTTCGCACAGCGCCAGCGACTGCGCCCGATCGCCGTCGCGGGCCTTCAACTCGACGTTCCGGCGCGGCTCCGGCGAGTTAGCTACGGGCCTCGCCATCCCAGTAGTCCACGGCGTCTCCGCGGTGGAAAGAGGCGGAAAAACCGTCTCCGGCTGGAAGCCGCTCGGCTGCACGGACCTTGTCGGAGTCGGGATAGACGACGATGTCCGGCCGCCCGCTGTTGCTCACGGCGAGAAAGCGAACGACCTCCTGGGTCCGGTTGAGGAGCTGGTGGGCACCTTCTTCTCCCAGAGGAAATCGAACCGCGTCCCCCTCCTCCAGGTCACGTATGCCATCCGGGCTTCGGAGGCTTGGCCTTCCCGAGAGCACGATCACCAGCTCCTCGTCGGCAAGATGGAAGTGGTAGGGATAGGCGGCCTCCCCCGGCGGGACCTCCCAGATGCTCGCGCCGATTGATTCCATGCCGAGCTCGGTGCCGATCCGCGCTCGCCGCGAGCGAAAGCCGGCCGGAGCGTCTCGATCCTGGAAGTCTGCGGTCCGGATATTCATCATCGCCATTGCGGTCTGAGCCTACTGGCATGAAACTACCTCCTGAAGGCTCGTCCGCTCCCGGTTCTAGCTTCGGCTGACCGGGACGGGGGCCTTCAAGCGGGTCTAGCCTGTGCGAATGGAGTCAGGGCGGGTTGTCGAGGAGCTTCTTGCGCTCCCGGTGATGCCGGTAGGCGAGGCGCGCGACCTTTCGCCGGCGAACTCCGGCTTCTACGCATGGTGGTGCGAGGAGGAGGCCGTTCCCGCCGAGGTTCCCGCGCCGCCCCACCCCGTAGCTGAATACCGTCTCCTCTACGTGGGGATCGCGCCTAACGGAGCGGGGTCGGCGAGCAACCTTCGGAAGCGACTCCGACAGCACACCTCCGCGAACATCGGCAGCTCGACGTTCAGGTTCAGCTTGGCCGCGCTCCTGTGGGAGCGCGAAGGCTGGCAGCCGGTCTGGACCGACCGCCCAGCCCTCGACGACGGCGATCGCGCCGAGCTCGGCCGCTGGCAGCGCGAGCACCTGCGCGTCCGCTGCTGCGAGGTCGCGGAGCCCTGGACGATGGAGGCGACGGTGATCGCGGCGCTGCGCCCGCCGATGAACCGGGAGCACAACGAGCGGCACCCGTTCTACACCTCGATGGGCGTGGCGAGAAACGAGCTGCGCCGAACTGCGCGCGGACTCGTCCGGCCGGGATAGACGCCTACCCTTTGGCCAGGACCGATGCCGCCCTTCCCCAAGCCCCGCAGCCGTTTCGACTACGACCTCGACGCCGAGCTGGCGGCGCTGCGCGCCCACAGGAAGCTGCGGGACGTGCCAGCGCGCGGCGAGGGCCGGCTGCTGCTGGCGACCTGGAACATCGCGAACTTCGGCGTCCAGGAGCGACGTGAAAAGGACCACCGCCTGCTCGCCGAGATCCTCTCCTGGTTCGACCTGACCGCGATCCAGGAGGTCGCCGACGACCTCAGCGGCCTGCGCGCCGTACAGGAGCTGCTGCCCGACCGCTACCGGCTGCTGATCTCCGACACCGCCGGCAACGACGAGCGCACCGCCTTCCTCTACGACTCGCGCAAGGTCAAGCTGCTGGAGCTGACCGGGCGGCTCTCGATCCCGGTCAGCGCCCAGCGCCATATCAAGCTGCAGGGGGTCGAGCGGGAGTTCCGCGGCTTCGATCGCAGTCCCTTCCTGGGGTCCTTCCAGGCCGGCGACTTCCGCTTCCTGCTGGCCAGCGTCCACCTCTACTTCGGCTCCGATGACGACGCCGACCTCGAACGGCGGGCGCTCGAGGCCTACGCGGTCGGGCGCTGGGCCGACCTGCGCCGCGACGACGAGCACGCCTACGTTCCCGACATCATCGCCCTCGGCGACTTCAATCTGCCCGCGGTCGACCGCGACGACCCGATCTACAAGGCCCTGACCAAGCGCGGGCTGGCGCTGCCCGAGCACGGCACCGAGGTCGGCGGCTCCAGCCTCGGCGGGCACCACCACTACGACCAAATGGCCTTCTTCCCCGGCGAGACGGGCGAGTTCAACCGCCGGATCGCCCCGTTCGACTTCGACAATGCGCTCTTTCAGGACCTCTGGAACCCGAAAAGCCCCGCCCCGTTCCTCGCCTACGTCCGCTACTACGTCTCCGACCACCGCCCGCTCTGGGCAGAGTTCCGAGTCTGAGTCCGGCCCATAACCCCGCTGGGCATACGTGGGGCCGCTTGCCCCCGTCGCGCGCCGATGGACGGGCACCAAGACATCGGCGTAGGAGGAGAGCCGCACTAATATTGGCGAAACCAAAGTCGCCGTCGGCGAGTTGAAAGTCGCCGGGTAATCGGCTACTCTCCTCCCCGAACGACGGCGGAAGGCGCGCGGATGCTCAAAATCGAGCTCAACCTTCAGATCAATTTCGTCACGGTACTCGCCGTCCTGTCGTTCATCGCAACAGTCGCCGGCCTCGTCTACATGGTCCTGAGCTAGCCCTCATGTTCACCTGCTTCATCCATCCGAAAATTCAGCGCGGCGAGCAGAGCCTTTCGGATCTATGCCCCGAGCCCGGCTGCAACCGGCCCTACTCATGGCCGCTCGATCACCCTCCGAAGACGATCGGCGACTACCAGGTGGTGCGGCCGCTGGGACGCGGCTTTTACGCTGCCACGTATCTCGTAAAAAGCGGGCGCCTCCAGGTCCCAAGCGTGCTGAAGGTGACTCCTGCTGCCTTCTATACGAGAGGAATCAAGAAAACCGATTTCTTCGCCGAGAGCCAGGAACACAGACGAGCGGCCGAAGGAACTACCCATCTTGCACAAATCCGAGATGTCTTCGGAGATGACGAAGAAGGCTGCGACGTGGATTTCGACGGGGTAGTCATACCGTGCTATGTCGCCGTCCTCGACTACGTGAGCGGCAGGCCGTTGCGCGATTACCTCTCTGGAGACTCGCTGCTAAGCGCACGCGGGGTCGCCCAAATCGCAATTGATCTTCTTGCCCTCCTCGCTGAGCTTGAGGAGAAGGGGGTTCATCACAACGATCTACACGAGACGAACATTCTCATCGAGGAGCTTCCAAGCGACGCGCGTCGGGCACAAGCGGTCGACGAAACCATCAGAGCCGTCGCGATCGATTTCGGCTCGCTCGACGAGGCAAGCGCAAGTGAACCGGAGGCCGAACGACTCGGCGATGTCCACCAGGTGGCAAAGCATCTTCGAACGCTTAGCAACCGCCTTTTGCACAGCCCTGCCGTCACGGAGGACGACGACTACCGGCTTGCCAGCGCCCTAGACCAATTGGCACAACGGATGAGCCCCGAGCGTGTCAATCAGAGGCCTGTGAACTTCGAGGAGCAGATTGAAGGCATCCGGGATACCGTCTTCCTAACCGACTCTCCGTGGCGAGACCCTGGGGCTCTCCCTCGCTTTGGCGAGGCATACAACGCCGCCACGCTCAAGAGTTGGTACGTGCCAAAGCTCCTAGTGGACCCAGGAGGCGAGTGGCGGAGGCGCATCTCAAGTTCAGGCCCACAGCTCATCACCGGCATGAGGGGCTGTGGAAAGACGATGCTGCTACGAGCCCTAGAGGTTCACGGTCGAGCCGTTGAGGCGCTTGAAAAGGGGGGCTTTGAGCGCGAGGAGCTCAGCCCTAGGCTGCGAGAGGACCATTGGGTCGGCCTATACGAGTCAGCCACCAGACTCTTGGATACCCTCGGGGACGGCCCCCTCGACTCAAGTGACAGCCCATTGTATGAGCCTCACGCACGTCTACTGGTCGCGTATGCGAGAGAGGCAGTGCAAGCGCTTCGTCACTTGAGCTATATCGACCCTAGTCTCGCTGTTCCCGGATACGCCCGGGGCATTGGAAACGCTGTGGCCGCTCACCTCAAAGGGGCTGATTCTTTGAGCGATGTGCAGTCTGAGCTAGCTCTTGAGCGAGCGCTACAGCGCCATTTGATTTCCCTCTCCGAAAGGGATCCCGAACTTAAACTGGCTACGAACCCTGCGGTGGCTTTTCCGGACCTTGCAGATGCGATCAGGCAGTCTTCGCCAATCTGGCACGACGTGACGGTCTACTTCCTGCTTGACGATGTATCGACGAGGAACCTGGACGCCGACAGTATTCGCGGATTGTGGTCCAGTCTTCTGTTCAAGGACGAACGCTGCGCCTTCAAGATGACCACCGAGGCGCAGACCATTGAGCAGTTGCAGTCCCCCGGCCTCATAGAGACCGCACAGATCGGCCGAGACGTCGATGTATTTTATCTTGACGAGGAGGTCAACGAGCGTACGCGTCAACGCGGTCCCGAAGGCGGACGCTCATTCATCGGCAGCATCCTCGAGCAGCGGGCGGAGCTATTTCCTAAGCATCCAAGGGCCCACCCGGAGCAGGTACTCGGCCGGGCCACCCTTGAGGCAATTGCCCGAGAGATCGCCAGCGCATCCAGTGCCGGGCGTTTGGACACCTCCGACGCGCGAGCTCGCCTCGCCACTGTCTACCACGGCTTGAATGCCCTGTCTGCCGTCTGCGTCGGCGATATCGGGGATGTCATCTCGATCTATGAGGCCATGCTCAGAGCGGCCCCGCCCGAGCCACCTCTACCCCTTCCAGCTGATTTGCAGTCGGCCGCTTTCCAGCAGTACTCGCGTCGGCGCCTCTATCACCTCAATCGCCGTGGAGATGACCTTCGCTCATTCGCTGCATCGTTCGCGAAGGCCGCACACGAACTTCTGAGAGACTCCATGCGAAAGGGAAACGGGAAACGCCTACGACAGTATTCGTCGATTCACATTCAGATTGATCGTGACCGGCAGCGTGCCGAGTACGACAAGCTCTTGAAGCTAGTCGATGCCGGGGTCTTCGTCTTCGATCCGGGACAGAGGCCGCGCCTTCGAACCGGCGATTCCGATCCGACCGCCTCATTCATACTCAACTATCGGAAGCTCTTTGGGTTGTTTAGCTACATAGGACTTGCCGAGCGCGATCGCTTTGAGTTGAAGGGACGCGCTATCACCGAATGGCTTGACAACCCTGATGACTACACCGTCTTGACTCGACGGCTCGGCATATCCGATGATGGATCAGTTGAGACGCCAGCACCCACCGCCGACTTCTCAAACCAAGCAGACCGACTGTTCACCTACGACGACCTGGTCGCTGCCGAACCGGCTAGTTCGTCCGACATCACAATCTCTACTGTCACGGCCGACGATTCCAGCGCTCCTGAAACCGTCAGTGAGCATTTTCTAGCAGAGCGCGTACCAGCCGCTCACTCTGTAAGCCCTACGTCACTACAAACTTCTCCCGTAGACACTCTTGTGCTCGGCCTGGGTTTTGAGGACCGGACGCTTATGTCTGTGGGACGGCTGCTGAAAAGCATCGAGCCTAAGAGGGTTCTAGCAGTTAAGTATCCGGAGCCAGGTCACGGCAGTGAAATACTCGACCTACTCACTGAGCGAAATATCGAGTATGAGGTCCACGACTACGGTGAGTTCAAGGTTCAGCCCCTTGTCTCAGATCGTCTTCTCGTCGATACGACCGGCTTGACCAAGTCCTTGATATTTAACCTCATCCGCAATGGGCTGAACACAGCCGGTCGCATCTGGATCGCACACACTCGCGCCGAAGAGCACTGGCCGCTGAACTCCGACATTCAACCACTACTCGACGAATACGGAGATGACTACTACGGTTTGATGGAGGCGATGGAAAAACTCCACTCCGGTGATATCGGGCCATATCAATATGTCAAGCTTCTTCCAGCGGATGGCGACCAGGCCAGGGCTCGAACCCTCTGTGCGGCTTCGACTGCCAAGCACGAGAGGCTGCTGTCATTTGTCGAACGTCGAGAGTACGACGACATGCAAATCGCCGTGCCCGCCTCCGAAAGCGCACGTGCTCGGATAGCTCGGATAGCGGCTGAGGTCGCTGGCCAGAATGCCACCTCTGCCCAGTTGGTCAGGATTCCATTTGACGATCTAGGGCTGCAACTTAAGAATCTAGGAGAACAGTACCATTCTTGGTACCACCAGGGGATGGAAATCGAGTTGGCGCTAACCGGATCTAAGATGCATGCCGTCGCGTGCGCGGCGCTTGCGAGCGGCGTCAAGCTTGGCCAATGCTGGTACGTTCAACCTGACGACTTCGATACGAGCCGCTTTAGCCGAGGAACCGGAAAGACGGATCTATTCGAGCTTACCGCTGCCCCGGTGACCCTTGATGCGGCAAAGGAAAGCTAGCGCGCGCAGATTACGGTGCTTCTCGATCAGGGAGGACCGTCTGTTGATCCGTTAACCGTTGACTGCTTCGATATCGAATGCATTGACGATTTTCCCCTCTGCCTCTCCAGGAACCCTCAGAGGCGGGGGTTGGTCGCCCGTCTTGAACTCCTCGATCTGCTTGGGGCAGATCGACCGAAAGTCGCAGGCGCCGCACTTGTCGGGGTGGGGTCGCATCGGGAAGTCGCCGTCGAGGATGCGCCCCACGGCCCACTCGACGTTCTCCACGGCTGCTGCAACTGCGTCGTCGTCAACGGGAACGTCGATTCGCTGGTTGTCCTTGAGGAGGTGGACGCTTCCCGTTCGGGCGTTCTCCCCGAGAATCTCCCGGGCCGCCTTGGCGTAGAGCTGAACCTGCAACGAAAGGGTCGTCCAATCGAGTGCCGGGTTGAGCTCCGGGTCGTCTCCGCCCTCCATCGACTTGAAGTCGATGACCTGAGCGTCCAGGACCTCGCCGTTCTCGTCCTCGTGGAGCATGAGGTCGATCGAGCCGGAGATCACCGCGTCCCGCAGCGGAATCTCGAAGCGGGCCTCTACCTTGCGCGTGCGAGCGAAATCGGAGCCGTAAGTCTCGGCGTAGGTCCGGAGTATGCCGGCGGCACTGTCGCGCGCCCGCTCATACGGTCCCGGCCGCTCGGGATCGCGGCTCTCGGGCACGTGCTTGAGATGAAACATCTCCCGCGCGACCGATTCCGCCTCCTCCTGCGATGGATGAGCGCTGGAAAAGCGCTCGTGGAGCTTCCCCAATGCCGCGTGGACCGTCAGCCCAAAGCCGAAGAGATCCGTG
>Ga0075325_1000133_pt1 | contig 10677 bp, 8 predicted proteins | sample MayberrySE_Catta_5_FD_120048 | JGI IMG/M metagenome (GOLD analysis project Ga0075325, IMG submission 120048) | Natural and restored wetland microbial communities from the San Francisco Bay, California, USA, that impact long-term carbon... | ecosystem: Environmental > Terrestrial > Soil > Wetlands... | reverse complement strand
CGCCGCCAGCTCGACCGGCTCGCCGAGGAGGGCCTGGAAGTGGTCCGTCTCGCCGAGCAGCCGGTGGAGACGGTCTCCGAGCGGCTGGCCGACGCGGTGGACGATCGGACCGCGCTCGTGCTCGTCTCGGCCGTGTTCTTCGACACCGGTCGCATCGCTCGCGGGCTCGGTGAGGTGGCGGCGAGCTGCCGGCGCCACGGGGCACCGCTCCTGGTGGATGTCTATCACGCGCTCAACGTCGTCCCGGTCTCGCTCGCCGAGGAGGGCCTGAGCGACGCCTTCGTTGTCGGAGGCGGTTACAAGTACTGCCAGCTGGGCGAGGGCAACTGTTTCCTGCGCCTGCCGCCGGGCTCCCGGCTTCGCCCGGTGGTGACCGGGTGGTACAGCGAGTTCACCGCCCTGGCCGGGCGGCAGGAGAGCGGTCGTGTGGCGTACGGCCAGGGCGGCGACCGCTTCGCCGGCGCCACCTACGATCCCACCAGCCATTACCGCGCGGCGGCGGTGTTCGAGTTCTTCCGGGAGCGGGGACTTACGCCCGCAGTGCTGCGCCAGGTGAGCCAGCATCAGATCGCCGTCCTCGCCTCCGCCTTCGACGCGCTCGATCTCGATCCGGCCGCGGTCAGCCGCGACCGCTCGGTCCCGCTCGGCGAGATCGGCGGATTTCTCGCCCTGCGCTCGCCGAAGGCCGCGTCGCTCGCGCGGGAGCTTCACGCGAACGGTGTGATGGTCGACACCCGCGGTGACATCCTCCGCTTCGGCCCGGCGCCCTACCTGTGCGACTCCCAGCTCAGGGACGCGATCGGCATCCTGGGTGGGATCCTGCGCGGGGGCGCGCGGTGACGCCGATCGGCGTCGGCCTGGTCGGCTTCGGCTACGCGGGGAGGGTCTTCCACGCGCCCCTCATCACCGCCACGCCCGGGCTGGAGCTTCGAGTGCTCGGGACCCGGCGTGCCGCCTCGGAGACCGGTTATCCCGACGCACACGCCGTCCCGGATCGTCTGGCGGCGGCGCGCCACCCGGATGTGGATCTGCTCATCATCGCGACCCCGAACGAGAGCCATGCGCCGCTCGCGGAGGCGGCCCTCCGCGCGGGCAAGCACGTCGTGGTGGACAAGCCGTTCACCATCACGCTCGAGCAAGCCCGCGCGCTCACGACCCTGGCATCGGATGCCGGCCTGGTCCTGTCCGTCTTCCAGAACCGCCGCTGGGACAGCGATTTCCTCGGCGTTCGCGCGGCGATCGCGGGTGGGACGCTGGGCGATGTGGTCGAGCTGCGGTCCGAGATGAGCCGTTACCGTCCGGAGATCCGGGACCGCTGGCGCGAGCACGCCGGCCCGGGATCCGGCGTGTGGTACGATCTCGGCGCACACCTGGTGGATCAGGCCCTGCTGCTCTTCGGCCCCCCGGCGGTCGTGGCGGCGGATCTGCGGATCCAGCGCAAAGGCGGAACCGCCGTGGACTGGTTCCACGTTTTATTGGGTTATGGACGCTCCCGCGTGATCCTGTCGTCCAGTATGCTCGCCGCGGCGCCGGCTCCGCGGTTCCTCGTTCGCGGCACCGAGGCGAGCCTCATCAAGCAGGGCTGGGACCGGCAGGAGGAGCAACTGGTGAGCGGCCTCAGGCCGGGCTCTCCCGGGTGGGGTGTGGACCCCGACCCGCTGACCATCCACCCCGGCGAGCCCGAGGGCATCCGGGAGATGCGCGCTCCGCCCGGTGAGTATCCGGCCTACTACGCCGCGCTTCGGGACGCGGTCGCCGGCGCCGGCGAACCGCCGGTCACGGCGGCCCAGGGCTGCGGGGTGATGGCCGTGATCGAGGCGGGAGAGCGCTCGGCAGCGGAAGGCCGGGTCGTACTGCCCGACCTCACGTCGGCGGAGCGGCGCGCGTGGGCCGAATTCGAGAGCAAGAACCGGAGTGCAGCCCCTTCGCTGGACCGGTAGACTTCCCTCGTGAAGGATCAGACCATGCCACGAAGGCGAGAGGGAAAGCGAATGACAGTGTCCCAGAAGACGAGAGCCGCCGGAGCGATCGGGCGCGATCCTCGCTGGGCGGCGCTGGCCGCCGGCAGTGTCGCGGCGGACGGCACCTTCTTTTACTCCGTTCGGACCACCGGCGTGTACTGCCGTCCCTCCTGCGGCGCACGGGTGCCGCGCCCGGAGAACGTGCGGTTCCACGCCACCAGGGAGGAAGCGGAACGGGCCGGATTCCGCCCCTGCAAGCGGTGCCGCCCCGACCGTCCGTCGATCGCGGAACAGCATGCCGCCACCGTAACGGAGATCTGCCGCCTGATCGAGACCTCGTCCCGCGTCCCGGCGCTCGATGTGCTGGCCGCTCGGGCCGGGATGAGTCCGTTCCACTTCCACCGGGTGTTCAAGGCGGTGACTGGTCTCACGCCCAAGGCCTATGCTGCCGCCCATCGAGGCGAGCGGGTCCGCCGCGAGCTCGGAAAGGCGCCCACGGTCACCGCGGCGATCTACGACTCGGGGTACAGCTCGAACGGCCGGTTCTACGGCGAATCGGAGCAAATGCTCGGCATGACGCCGACCGAGTATCGCGCGGGTGGCGCCAGGGCCGAGATCCGCTTCGCCGTCGGCGAGTGCTCGCTGGGCTCGATCCTGGTCGCCCGAAGCGAGCGCGGGGTGTGCGCCATCTTCCTGGGAGACGATCCCGACGCGCTCACGCGCGAGCTCCAGGACCGCTTCCCTCGCGCCACGCTGATCGGCGCCGATCCGGCGTTCGAGGATGTGGTGGCGAAGGTGGTCGGATTGATCGAAGCGCCCGGCACCGGTGTGGATCTGCCGCTGGACGTGCGGGGCACGGCCTTCCAGCAGCGGGTCTGGCGGGCGCTTCGGGAAATTCCGGCCGGCTCGACGGCGAGCTATCGGGAGATCGCCAGGCGGATCGGGGCGCCCAGCGCCGTGCGGGCGGTGGCGCACGCGTGCGCGGTGAATCCGGTGGCGATCGCCATCCCTTGTCATCGCGTGGTGCGGAGCGACGGCGGGCTCGCGGGCTACCGCTGGGGCGTCGAGCGCAAGCGCGAGCTGCTGGAGCGTGAGGCCGCCCGATGAGCGCGCCGGCACTGGCCTCGCCGGTCGACGAGCTGGAGGCCCGCACGAAGGCGTGCGACTGGGAGCGCGTCGGCAAGGAACTCGATCAGGTAGGCAACGCGGTCCTCCCCGCTCTCCTCTCCGCCGACGAGTGCGACGCCCTCGCGGAGCTCTACCCGGCGGAGGAGCCGTTCCGCAGTCGGATCGTCATGGCGAGACACGGATTCGGCCAGGGGGAGTACAAGTACTTCCGCTATCCCCTCCCCGAGCCGGTGGCCTCGCTGCGGACGGCGCTCTATCCCCATCTCGCGCCGATCGCCACCCGGTGGAACGACGCGCTGGGCCTCGGTGTGCGTTACCCGGCGGCGCACCGGGAGTTCCTCGCCCGCTGCCACGCCGCCGGCCAGAGTCGCCCGACTCCGCTGCTCCTCCGCTATGGGGCCGGGGACTACAACTGCCTCCACCAGGATGTCTACGGCGAGCACGTGTTCCCGCTCCAGGTCGCGATTCTGCTTTCCGAGCCTGGCCGCGACTTCACGGGGGGAGAGTTCGTGATGACGGAGCAGCGCCCTCGGATGCAGTCACGCGCGGAGGTCGTGCCGCTCCGCAAAGGTGACGGGGTGGTCTTCACCGTCCGGAACCGGCCCGTCCAGGGAAGCAGGGGGGTCTATCGCGTCAATCTCCGCCACGGTGTCAGCCGGATCCGCTCGGGGGCGCGGCACGTGGTCGGCATCATCTTTCACGACGCGTCGTAGGGGTGGCGTACGGTCTGCCGAAGGGCACGAACGACTCCGATCGCCGAAAGGCATCGGAGTCCACAACGGTTTTTCTGTTGTTGTTTTTCTTCGTCTCCTTCGTGTCCTTAGTGCCTTCGCGGTGAATCCTTGGAGTGGGATGGGGCTCGTGTCTCCTGGTGAAGACGCGGTGGAAGGGCGGGATCTCACTCACGCTCGATCGGCACCCGAGGCACGATGACCATTGAGGCCCCCGAGCGGATCCGGATCTCCCCTGCGCGCGTGCTGTCGCTCTCGAACTCCTGCGCCCCCGTTTGCGGATTCACAGAAAACAGCGGATAAAACGCTCCCGAGAGTGCGATCCGAAGCCGGTGTCCCGGCAGAAAGCGGTTCGCGGTGTGCGGCCCTTCGATCCGCAGGCGGACGACCTCTCCTTCTGGAGCCAGCCGGCGCCCCGGGCCGCCGTCACGGTAGCTGGCCCGGAGCAGCGCGGTGCCGGGACTCGCCAGGTTCCAGGCGGCGCCGTCAGGCCCGACGTCGTACACCTGGACCCAGAGGTCGTAATCCGGCACGGACGCGCTCACCTCCAGCTCCGTCACGACCTGGCCGATCAGCTCCCACGCCTCCTCGAACGGAGCGGTCTCGAACACGACGATGCCCTGGCGCCGGGGGAGGTCGCGGTAGTCGTGCGCGCCGTAGTCGCCGTTGAAGGGATCGGTGAACGGATTGGCCGGATCGGAGCGGATCACACGCTCACCATCTCCCACGGTCGGGCTCGATCGTAGAGCCCCTGGTGTCTGCAGGTAGAGCGTGTCGGGGGCGGTCCCCTCGATCGGCCACGCGTCTGATTCACGCCATTGGTTGGCGCCCATCACGAAGACCCTGACCGCGGCACTGTCTTCCGCCGGGGCACCGCCGCCCTTCAGGTAGCGGTCCATCCAGCGGAGGACGGTCGCGGTGTAGTCGATCCCCGCATTCGGGCCGAAGCTCCGGTCGCCGGCGGTGTCGCGACCCACCGCGTCCACCCCGTGGGTCCAGGGACCGAGAATGAGTCGCGTCCTCGCCGAGTCGGGTGATCGGGCCCGCACCAGTCCGTTGTAGTTGGTGGCCGCCCCCAGCGGACCGTAGGGCTCGTCGAACCAGCCCGAGATGTTCAGCACCGCCGCGCCCACGTCGCCGTAGCGGCCCTCGAGCGTGGCCCAATCCCACCAGGGATCGTCCGGCGGGTGTCGCATCCACTCGTAGTACCACGGTGCGACGCCCTGGAAGTCGGGCAGCGTCAGCAGCGGGCGGTGACCCTTGGCGCGGAGGCCCTCCTGCTTCCAGGCAGCGGCCACCTCGTCGTCCGTGCGTGGCCCGGGCGCACCAAGCCGACGGCGGAGGTCGGGCGCGATGTTCCACCAGGTCCAGTCGAGCCAGGAGCCGTCCCAGACGCCCCCGGAGTACCAGAAGCTCTCCGGGGATGCGTAGGTCATCGCGGGGACCATCGCCTTGAGCGATGGCGGCCGCTCCACCGCCGCGAGCCACTGGACCGCGCCGGGGTAGGAGAGACCGAAGGTGCCGACCGCCCCGCTGGACCAGGGCTGCCGTGCCGCCCACTCGATGGTGTCGTAGCCGTCGCGCCCTTCGTGCCGGTAGGGCTCGTACTCGCCCTCGGACGCGTAGCGCCCGCGCACGTCCTGCACCGCCACCGCATATCCACGGGCGATGGCCTGCGGGATGAAGTCCGGTCCGGTGGCGTCGGCGCCGCGGCCGTACGGTGTTCGCGTGACCAGCACCGGCACCCGCTCGGCCGAGGCGGGACGCCAGACCGTGGCCATCAGGACGACGCCGTCGCGCATCGGCACCGGCACGGCGGAATCGACGACGACGCTGGTCGCGGTCGGTCGTGGGGCGCAGCCGGCCAAGAAGACGAGCGCGCCGTGACTCAGGAGCCTGCGCATGGGCCCAAGTCTATGCTTCGATCGGCCGTGGACGCCACCGGGGGAACTCCGGCGCCTGCTGCTGCGTAAAGACTCCTACCCTCTCATGGAGCCATTCGATGACCCGGGCGGTCCTTCTCGCACTCGCCGCTGCCCTGCTTCCCGCCGCGCTGCCGGCGCAGGCGTCACCCGCCGCTCTCACCGCGCTCACCCGGCAGGTGTTCGTCGCCGAGAGCAGCTTCGCGGCCACCATGGCCCGGCGCGACTCGGTCGCCTTCGCCCGCTTCATCGCTCCGGATGCGATCTTTTTCGGTGAGAAGGCGGCACAGCGAGGCAAGTCGGCTGTGGTGGAGCGGTGGAGCCGCTTCTTCGCCGGTCCCGACGCCCCGTTCTCCTGGCGTCCCGAGAAGGTGGAGGTGCTCGATTCGGGCGGGCTCGCTCTCAGCACCGGCCCCGTCCTCGATACCGAGGGGCATCAGATCGGCACCTTCAACTCCATCTGGCGGCGCGAGTCCGACGGAAGCTGGCGGGTGGTGTTCGACAAGGGCTGCCCGGTGTGCGACTGCGAGCGGAAGCCGTGATCTCGCGCGTTCGGCGGTCCGGGCTACCTTTCGCGCGTGACGGACGAGCCGACCGCCGACCTCGAACTCGAGGGCATCCTCGCGTTCCTCCGTACCGCGGAGCGCCTCAAGAGCACGCCCCGGAGCGGGTGGACCACCGCGGGCGAGAAGGAGAGCGTGGCGGCGCACACCTGGCGGCTCTCGTTGATGGCCGCCGTCCTCTCCGATCGTTTTCCCGGCATCGATCTCGCCCGTCTGCTCAAGATCTGCCTGATCCATGATCTGGGTGAGGCGCTGCACGGCGACGTCCCGGCGCCGCTCCAGAAGCCCGAGGCAGGCAAGGCCGCCCGCGAGCGCGACGACCTCCGCGAAGTGCTGAGCCCGCTGCCCGGGCGGCTCCGCGAACAGCTGCTGGCGCTCTGGGACGAGTACGAGGCCGCCGAGACGCCCGAGGCGCAGCTGGCGAAGGGGCTCGACAAGCTGGAGACCATTCTCCAGCACACCCAGGGCCTCAATCCCGCCGACTTCGACTACCGCTTCAACCTCACCTACGGGCAGGTGTACACCGCCGCCCACCCGATCCTCGCGGCCATCCGCGCCCGCCTGGACGAGGCCACCGAGGCACGGGCGCGGGACACCGAGTGAGCACGGCGCGGATCCGGGCAGCCGCGGTCCACGCTTACACCGCCTCCGGCGTCCTCTTCGCGTTCGTCGCGACGATCGAGCTCTGCGCGGCCGAGCCCGACCCGCGGGTGGTGTTCGCGCTCCTGGCGCTGGCGGTGCTGGTGGATGCGACGGACGGGCCGCTCGCGCGGCGCTGGGAAGTGAAGCGCGTGCTCCCGACGATCGAGGGGCGCACGATCGACGACATCGTGGACTACCTCACCTACACCTTCGTCCCGCTGCTGCTGGTATGGCGGATGGAGTGGGTGCCGGAGCCGGCGGCGGTCTGGATCGCTCCCGCGCTGATCGCGTCGCTCTTCGGCTTCGCCAACACCGGGATCAAGGACGAGAAGGGCGGCTTCTTCCTGGGATTTCCGTCCTACTGGAACGTGGTGGCCTTCTACGCCGGCCCCCTCAGCGAGCGCTCGGGGGCGGCGATCAACGCCGCGATCTTCCTGCTGCTCGCGCTCGCGACCCTGCTCCCGATCCGCTTCCTCTACCCCAATCTCACGCCCCCACCCTGGCGTACGCCGGTGATCCTGGGCGCGCTGCTCTGGCTCGGCGCGATGCTCGCCATGCTGCCGGACTACCCGCGCGCTCCCGCCTGGGCGTTGTGCCTGTCGCTGCTCTATCCAGCCTTCTACGTCGGGCTGTCGTTCCGGCTCGCTGCCAGGCGCTGAGTCCGCTACCGCGTCATCGCGTCACGTCGAGAACACGGCTCCGGACCCCGTCCGAGGCGACCAGCTCGAGGTCGGCCCCGGTCGCGGGCACCGTCACGCTCCCCCCGCGGGCGAACGAGAGCACCTCGCCGGACCGCGCGTCGCGCACCATCACCATGGGATGCGCCGCAGCGTCCCACTGGAGCGAGACGCCGCCCGCAGCGGACGTCAGCCGCGCCGGTGTCGCCGGTGCGGTGCGCAGCGCGGCGGGCGGCCGCACCGTCGCCCTGCCGATGCCGGGGCCCGTGAGGCGGAGCTGCTCCAAGCGCGACGCGTCAGCGTCGTCCACCGGCACCGCGAGCGCGAACAGGCGCCCGGCGCGGGGATGATCGGCGATCTCGGTCGCGTCGAAGGTCTCGGCGAAGACGCGTGAGCCGTCGGCCGCGATGCCCTCCACCGCGTAGGGGCCGGACCGCCGGGGCTCGGCGCGGCTCACGATCCGGAAGGCGGGCTCCAGCACTGCCCGCCCGTCCACGATGCGGCCCCACACCAGCAGCGCCGGACGCGGCCCGCGGCCCCGGGCGATGCCAGGCTCCGTGCCACGGAAGTCCATCACCCCCTGATAGGTGTAGTCGCTGATCCAGGGATTCCCGCAGTATCCCATGATGTCGGGGAGCTCACGCGGCTTGAGCAGCCCGCTCAGCGGGTCCCACCCGATCCGTCCGATCCTGCCGTTGGGATAGGGGAAGCTCGGGTCTGGACCCGTGGGGTTGCCGCAGGGTGCGTGCTGCCGGCCCCAGGTGTGTCCCAGCTCGTGGGCCGCGATCCGATCGCGGTCGCCCTCGCGGTCGTAACCGACCGCGGCGCCCACGCCGATGAAGCCGAGGCCGGCGAGGCCGGAGCTGTAGCCGATCCGGACGACGCCGTAGTAGTGTCGAGTCTCGGGATCGGCCGCGCGCAGCGCCGCGATCTCGTTGAGCACCGTGAGCCAGGCGCCGTTGGCGTCGTCCGGCTGCAGTGCGGGCGCGCTGGTGGTGTACACGTCGCGCACGAAGGCGCCGTAGTCGGGAAGCGGATACATCCGGCTGGCGAGGTCGAGATACTGCCGCCGATTCGACGCGGTCACGTCGCCCTGGAGATCGTTGACCGACTGCCGCACCGGCACCAGCGTGATCGCGAGCGGCGGTAGTGTCCGCACGTCCAGCGCGAGGCGGCCGGAGGCCGGGAAGACGTTGTCGCTCTCGTCGGCCTCGGGCACCGTGTTCGCCGGGTCCACCTCGGCCACCACCCGCAGTCCGGGCTCGACCAGCGTGCCCTCCACCAGGGTGTTCCAGGTGGTCGTGATCTCACCGTCGAGCCGTCCGGTCGGAATCGTGTCGGCCGGCGACTCGATGACGACGCTCCGCACCTCGGTGTTCCCCCGGTACAGACGCACACGCACCTGGGCCCGCACCCGGTTCGAGCCGTTGGCGAGCGCCGTGACCCGGAGCAGGGCATCCCGTCCCGAGACCAGCGGCACCATGTTGTCGAACGTCTGGACGCTCTGGGTGAGATGGAGGCCCGCGATGCTGAGGTTGAGGGTCGGTCCCGCCGTCGCCGCGTAGGTGACGGTGACGCTCGCGCTGGCGCCGGCCTCAACCTCCATGGTGGTCCTGCTCGGCGAGGGGGTGTAGGTCGAGCCGCCGGCGGTCACGCTCGCCGCGGTCACGGTGTAATCGCCGGGAGCGAGATCGGCGAGCGTCGTGGTGGCGGCCACGTCGCTGCGGAACCCGCCGGGTCCGGTCACGGTGATCGCCGCCTCTGCCGCCGCGGGGAGACCCGAGACTGTGACGGTGAGGCCTCCGGTCGTCGCCGCGCAGGTCACCGAGAAGGTGAGGCTGGTGGTCTCCGAGGCGGAGACCGTGGCGCTGCGCGGGTTCTGGTCCTGCGCCGAGCAGTTGCTGGCGAGGCCGCCGAGGGAGACGGTGTGCACCCCGGGCGTCAGGTCGTCGAAGGTGTGCGTCGCGTTGCCGCCGATGGCCACCCCCGCGCCGCCGTCCACGCTCACCGCGTAGCCATTCGGGTCGGCGGGCGCACCGCTCGACTCGGTCGTCACGACCAGCACGCCGGTGCCCGCGCTGCAGGTCACCGCGAACACCACCTCCGCGGCGCCGCCCGCCGGTACGGTGACGGGACGCGGGTTCGCGCCCTCGAGCCGGCAGTTGTCGGCGAGACCAGTCAACGCGACTTGGGTCGCTCCGGCGGCGACGCCCCCCACGCTCACCGAGGCGCTCGCTCCGATCGGCTGCGCGTCACCGTCGGCGATCGCGAACGCGTAGCCGTCGGGGTCGGCGCCGCCGCCGGTGGTCCGGGTCGTCACGGTGAGGGTACCGGCGGCGGGCGGCGGAGCCTGGCACTCGACGTTGAAGGCGACGGAGATGGCGGCTCCCGCCACCACGGCCACCGTGCGTGGGTTGGTGCCGGCCACCGTGCAGTTGGCCGCGACGCCGGCGAGACCCACCAGGTGATCCCCGGCGCCGAGGTCCGCGACCGCCAGCGTCCCCTCCGGGGAGACGGCGCCGGCGACGTTGCCGTCCACCGTGACGGAGTAGCCGTCGGAGTCGGTCGATGCGCCCGAGGTGGCAGCGGTGACGCTCAGCCCCCCGGTTACCGGTGGAGGCTGAGTGCAGACGATGGCGAACGTCTCGCTCACCGTCTGCCCCGCGACCACACTGACCGCACGGGGATTTTGCCCCTGCACCTCGCAGTTCGCCGACACACCACTCAGCGCAATCCGATGCGCTCCCGGCTCGAGGTCGGCGATGGTGCGCTGCGCCGCCGGCCCGATCGCGCCGCTTTCCACGTCGTCCACCGACAGGGTGTAGCCGTCCTGGTCCGGCACGGCGCCGCTCGTGTTGGTGGCGACCTGAAGCACCCCGGTGGTCGGCTCGGTGAGTCCGCCTCCGTCGCTTCCGCCGCAGGCCGGATACAGCGCGACGGTCGCCGCGAGCAGGAGCCTGCGGCGGGAGAGCCGGGACCGGCGGAGTTGTGACATGAGCAGTCGCCCCGCGGCGGATCGTGCCGCGGCATGCAGTGGGAGTCGTCGTGGGGGG
>Ga0075325_1000132_pt1 | contig 10683 bp, 8 predicted proteins | sample MayberrySE_Catta_5_FD_120048 | JGI IMG/M metagenome (GOLD analysis project Ga0075325, IMG submission 120048) | Natural and restored wetland microbial communities from the San Francisco Bay, California, USA, that impact long-term carbon... | ecosystem: Environmental > Terrestrial > Soil > Wetlands... | reverse complement strand
GCGCCCTGGCCGCGCAGCGACTCGGCGCAGCCCTTGCCCACGTCGCCGTAGCCGAAGACGACTGCGACCTTGCCGCCCATGAGGACGTCGGTGGCGCGGTTGATGCCGTCGATCAGCGAGTGCCGGGTGCCGTACTTGTTGTCGAACTTCGACTTGGTCACCGAGTCGTTGACGTTGATGGCCGGGAAGAGCAGGTCGCCCGACCTGGCGAACTCGTAGAGGCGGTGCACACCGGTCGTCGTCTCCTCGGTGACGCCCTTGATGCCCTCGCCCATCCGGGTGTACTTGGTCGGGTCGGCGGCCACCGAGGCGCGCAGCAGGTCGAGGATGACGGCGTACTCCTCGGAGTCCTCCTCGCCCGCGGTCGGCACCGCGCCGGCCTTCTCGAACTCGGCGCCCTTGTGGATCAGCAGGGTCGCGTCGCCGCCGTCGTCGAGCAGCATGTTGGGGCCGGACCCGTCGGGCCAGGTGAGCATCTGCTCGGTGCACCACCAGTACTCCGGCAGGGTCTCGCCCTTCCAGGCGAAGACCGGCGTGCCGGCGGGCGCCTCGACGGTGCCGTCCTTGCCGACGACGACCGCGGCGGCGGCGTGGTCCTGGGTGGAGAAGATGTTGCAGGAGACCCAGCGGACGTCGGCGCCGAGGGCGACGAGGGTCTCGATCAGGACGGCGGTCTGCACGGTCATGTGCAGCGAGCCGGCGATGCGGGCGCCGGCGAGCGGCTGGCTGGCGCCGAACTCCTCGCGCAGCGCCATCAGGCCGGGCATCTCGTGCTCGGCCAGGCGGATCTCGTTGCGGCCGTACTCGGCCAGCGACAGGTCGGCGACCTTGAAGTCGCCAGACTTGAGGACGGTTGTGTCACCGGGCTCGAGAGTCGTCGGGTGGGACGGGTGGGTCATTGAGCTGCTCCTCGGATGGGTCGGCGGTCAAGGGCGTGCGGACGCGGCGCGCAGTTCAGCAGACGGCGGTACGTCCAGCGGTGCCCGGCGCGGCCCCTCAGGGCCATCCCATCAGTGACGCCAGACTCGATCGAGCACGTCGATCGGGCCTGCAGTCTACCGGGCCGGCGGCACCAGGTCATCCCGGCGGAGCAGGTCGGGCTCCAGGTAGATCACCCGGGCGATCGGCTCGGCCTCACGCACCCGCACCTCGGCGGCGTCGATGGCCCGCGCGACCTCGGCGGCCGTGTCGTCGTGGCGCACCGCGATCTTCGCCGCGACGAGCAGCTCGTCGGGGCCGAGGTGCAGGGTGCGCATGTGGATGATCCGCTCGACCGAGCCGTCGGCGAGCAGGGCGGCCTCGATCCGGTGGATCGCGTCGGGGGTCGCGCCCTCGCCGAGCACGAGGCTCTTGGTCTCCACCGCGAGGACGATCGCGATGACGACCAGCAGCACCCCGATGCAGATCGTGCCGATGCCGTCCCACGTGCCGTCGTCGGTGATCAGGGTGAGGCCGACGCCGAACAGGGCGAGCACGAGACCGATGAGGGCGCCGAGGTCTTCCAGCAGCACGACGGGCAGCTCCGGCGCCTTGGCGTGCCGGATGAACTGCACCCACGACTGGCCGCCCCGGACGTGGTTGGACTCGACGATCGCCGTGCGGAACGAGAACGACTCCATGGCGATCGCCGCCAGCAGCACGGCGACCGGCACCCACTGCCACTCGTCGATCGGGTGCGGGTCCTGCAGCTTGTGCCAGCCCTCGTACAGCGCGAAGAGGCCACCGAGACTGAAGAGCACGATGGCGACGATGAAGGCGTAGATGTAGCGCTCGCGGCCGTAGCCGAAGGGGTGCTCGGGCGTTGCGGCCCGCTTGGCCCGACGGCCGCCCACGAGCAGCAGGCCCTGGTTGCCCGAGTCGGCCACCGAGTGGATCGACTCGGCCAGCATCGACGACGAGCCGGTCAGCAGGTACGCCACGAACTTGGTGACGGCGATGCCCAGGTTGGCCGCCAGGGCCGCGATGATGGCCTTGGACCCGCCGGAGGCGCTCACCGCTCCTCCTCGGTCCCGACGATGCCGGACTTCAGGGCGACGATCGGCTGGATCGGCGAGGGGTCGAGGCCCTGGAGCAGCGCGAGGTAGACGCTCGCGAAGTCCAGCGGGGCGACCAGGCTGGCCAGCCGCAGCAGCGGCTCGTCGCCCTGCGCGCGCAGCACGTCGACGGCGACGTCGAACCGCTCGGCCAGCGCGACCGTCGCATCTGCCCGCTGGGCCACCTGCTCGACCTCCTCGGTGTCGCGCAGCAGGACGACGCGCATCCGCGGCCGGTCGCCACCTGGCTCCGGGTCCTCGAACGGGTCGCGGAAGATGTCCTCCTCGGCCTCGGCGAGCGAGCCGAAGCGCCCGGCCATGACGACGACCTGGTTGTGGTGCACCTCGGTGAGCGCCCCGCTGACGGCGGGGTACTTGGCGTTCTCTGCGAGCTGGGCGGCGAAGCGCGCGGCCGCGACCGACGCGACGTCGCTCGCGCCCCAGACGTACGGCAGCGAGCCGGCCACCTGGACCGCCACCTGCTTGGCCGGGTTGACCGAGCTCTCGGCCGCCGGCCCGCACGCCTCGCTGGTCTCGTCGAGGACGTCGGCGAGGTGGGCCAGCTGCGCGGCCGGGACGTCGGCCAGGTCGAGCACGTCGAGGACACGCAGCACCGGGACGGCGAGGCCCCAGAGGTTGGCCCGCGGCATCCGGCCGCGGGCGTCGACCGGCAGGTGCACGGCCCGGCCGTCGTCGGCGCGGGCCGACAGCGACGAGCCGGCCGCGCCGACGGTGACGACCCGGGCGCCGCGGCGGATCGCCTCGTCCAGCGCGGAGAGCGTCTCCTCGGTCTCGCCGGAGCAGGACACGGCGACGACGAGGTCCATGCCGCCCACCCAGCCGGGCAGCCGGTGGCCGCGGTGCGCGACGACCGGGACCGGGCAGCCCAGCCCGGCCACCGCTGCGGCGACCTCGGCGGCGATGCCCGACCCGCCCATGCCGGTCACCAGGACCGCGCGGGGCCGGCCGTCCGCCGCCACGGCGCCGAGCACCTCGTCACCGACGTGCAGGACGGCCTCGCGGACCTGGGCGCCGGCGGTGGCGACGGCCCGCAGCATCTCGCCCGCGTCGAGGAGCTCCAGCGCCTCGAGGTCGTCGAGCACGCTGTCGTCCATCAGCGGCGCGCCGGTCACGAGGGCCGCCGGGCCTCGTCGATCAGCAGCACCGGGATGTCGTCACGGACCGGGTAGGCCAGCCCGCAGGTGGGCGAGGTGCACACCAGCTCCTCCGCCTCGTCGTCGACCCGCAGGGCGGCATGGCACTGCGGGCAGGCCAGGATCTCCAGCAGGCGGGGGTCGAGCTGCACGGCACTCCTCGGGTCGGGGTCGGCTCAGGTGGTGGCAGGGGGTGGGCCGGTGGGCGTACCGCCGCGGACCACGGCGAGGACGTCGTCGCGGACCGCGGCCATCGTGGCCTCGTCGGCCGCCTCGACGTTGAGCCGCAGCAGCGGCTCGGTGTTGGACGGGCGGAGGTTGAACCACCAGGGAGCGGCGGCGACCGTCATGCCGTCGAGGTCGTCGACCGAGACGCCCGGCAGGTCGGCGTAACGCGCGCGGACCGCCGCCGTCGCGGCCGCGGCGTCGGCGACCTCGCTGTTGACCTCGCCGGACGCGGTGTAGCGCTCGAAGCCGGCCGCCAGGGCGGACAGCGGGCGCTCCTGCTCGCCGAGCGCGCTCAGGACGTGCAGCGCCGCGAGCATGCCGGTGTCGGCCCGCCAGAAGTCCCGGAAGTAGTAGTGCGCGGAGTGCTCTCCGCCGAAGATCGCTCCGGTGCGGGCCATCTCGGCCTTGATGTAGGAGTGGCCGACCCGGGTCCGGACCGGGACGCCGCCGTGCTCGGTCACCAGCTCCGGCACCGCCCGCGAGGTGATCAGGTTGTGGATCACTGTCGCGCCCGGCTCCTTGGCGAGCTCGCGCAGCGCGACCATGGCCGTGACGGCCGAGGGCGAGACCGGCTCGCCGCGCTCGTCCACCACGAAGCACCGGTCCGCGTCGCCGTCGAAGGCAAGCCCGATGTCGGCGCCCTCGGCCCGGACCCGCTCCTGGAGGTCGACGAGGTTGGCCGGGTCCAGCGGGTTGGCCTCGTGGTTGGGGAAGGTGCCGTCGAGCTCGAAGTACATCGGGACGAGCTCGACGGGCAGGTCGGCGAGGACGGTCGGCACCGTGTGGCCGCCCATCCCGTTGGCGGCGTCGACGACGACCTTCAGCGGCCGGATGCCTGAGAGGTCGACCAGGTCGCGCAGGTACGCGGCGTAGTCCGCGAGCACGTCCTGGGTGCGAACAGCGCCGGCCGCGCCGTCGTGGGCCGGCACCCCGTCCTCGGCCAGCCGCCGCACCTCGGCCAGCCCCGAGTCGGCGCCGACCGGCACGGCACCGGCCCGGCAGAGCTTGATGCCGTTGTAGCGGGCCGGGTTGTGGCTGGCGGTGAACATCGCGCCCGGCAGGTCGAGGTGACCGCTGGCGAAGTAGAGCTGGTCGGTCGAGGCCAGCCCGATCTCGACGACGTCGGCGCCCTGCGACGCGGCCCCGTCGGCGAACGCGGCGACCAGCTCGGGCGAGCTGGGCCGCATGTCGTGGCCGACGACGACCGCGGAGCCGGTCGCGCCGACCACCCGGACGAACGCCGCACCGATCGCCCGCGCGACACCGGCGTCGAGCTGGTCGGGCACCACACCGCGGACGTCGTACGCCTTGACGACGTCGGACAGGTCACCGGCTCGCAGCAGCACGCGGGCGAGCCTAGCGAGGCCGCACGCGGCGGCTCAGGGCGGAGCAGCCTCGGGCAGGTCGTCGGGGTGGGTCGGGCAGTCAGGGCTTGCGCGTCTTGTCCAGGACCCGCTGGACCGGCAGCACGGCGCCGGAGCCGACGGCCGTGCTCTCCTCCCAGGTGCGGTGCTCGCAGCGGTGGCAGGAGGTGAACCGCACCGGCGACCCGTCGGTGAGCGCCATCGCGATCCGGGTGACCCGCTCGCTGCCGCAGGCCCGGCAGGCGGCGCCGTCGCGGGCGCCGGGCTGGGTCAGGGAGCCGAGGGGGACCTGCTGCGCCGGGGTGGACGACCGAGCCATGGGGACCTGCTCTCCGGAGGGGGTTGCCTGCTCGTGCAGGGAGGAGGTCGGCAGGTCCGGCGGGATGCTTGAGGATGCGGAGGTTCCGGGGCGTACGTCGCCAACCGGACATCCGGCCCGACGGCGCGGCCCGACAGCGGGCCGGTCAGGCGTCGGGGCTGCGCAGCATCCGCAGGTGCCCCCGCCGGCCGACCTCCACCGGCTCCGGCTCGGGCGGCGCAGCGGGGCGGGCCGCCTCGCGCACCGCGTCGGCGAGCGCCTCGAGGTCGTCGCTGCTGGGACCGAACGTGTCCGGGTCCGGCGCGAGCCGCAGGACCTCCCAGCCCCGCGGGGCGGTCAGCCGCTCGGAGTGGGCGGCGCACAGGTCGTAGCAGTGCGGCTCCGCGTAGGTGGCCAGCGGGCCGAGGACGGCGGTGGAGTCCGCGTAGACGTAGGTGAGCGTCGCGACCGCCGGGCGACCACAGGCGGTCCGCGAACAGCGGCGGACGGGGCTCACGGGCGAACGGTACCGACCGCTGGGCCCGGCAGCCGCGCCAACACGCCCGCGCGGGGGCGGGAGCAGCCACCGCGCTGGCTACGCTGGCCGGGTGCGAGGGCGGCGCGGGGACGGCGGGGCCCGTCGCCCGCGGGTCGGGCCCGGGAGCCGGACCCGCCACCGCGACCGGCGCGGCCGCGGGATGCGCGGTCCGCTGGCGCCCGGCGACCTGCCCGTCTCGCGCACCCGCGCCGAGCAGTTCGACGAGCTGGTGCTGGCGGCCGTGAGCCGTCTCGAGTCCCGCTGGGCCGCCGAGCTGGCCGAGGTCGAGGTGCTGGTGGAGGACGTGCCCGATGTCGGCGACCGCGACGTGCCGCTGGGCCGCACGGAGCCCGCGACGCCCCGGGACCCGGCCCGGATCGTCGTCTACCGGCGCCCGGTCGAGGCCCGGGCCCGAGGAATGCGGGCCCGCGAGCTGCTCGTCCACGACGTCGTGGTCGAGCAGCTGGCCGACCTGCTCGGCCTCGACCCGGGCACGGTCGACCCCGAGAGCTGACCCGTCACCCCGCCGGTGGCAGGCCGGTCGACAGGTCGGGGGCGACGAGCGGGACCTCGACGACGTACCGGCCGGGCTGGACCGGGCTCGACGTGACGAACGGACCGCGCTCCTCGACCTCGTCGACCTGGCGGACCGCGAGGACCGGGCCGGACCCGCGCTCGGGGACGACGGCCAGCGCGAACGACTCCGCACTGCTGACGGTGGCGAGGTCGACGGCGACCTGGGTGCCATCGGACACCCGGACCTCGGTGGGCTCGCGGTCGACCGGGCCCAGGGGGACCAGCCGGACCCTGGCGGCGCCCCGGGGCGCGGTGAGCAGCAGGGTGCTGGTGACGCCCTCGCCGCCGCGCACGTCCGCCACCACGCCCGGGGTCTCGCTGGTGAGCGGGGCGGTCGCCGCGGTGTAGGCGATCTCGCCGAGCTCGCCGGTCTCCCCGGTCAGCTCGGTGAGGACACCCGCGGTCACCGGCGCGTCGGAGTCGAGCTCGACGGTCACCGGCTCGGCCGACGCGAACGGCGCGATGTCGACGTCGGTCACGGTGCCGGCCCGCACCTCGATGACGTCCAGCCCGGCGGGGGCGAACGCGCCGGACTCGCTGACCAGCCGCACCCGCACGATGGCGTCGGAGTCGCCCGGCGCGACGACCTGCAGCCGCCGCTCGCCCGGGCCGCCGGCGACACCGGGCACCAGCAGCCGCCGCGTCGGGGCCAGCGCGGCCGGCACCCAGTCCGCACCCAGCGGCGTGAGCCCGTCGACCTGCTGGTCGCGCACGGCGGCGGCGATGCGGCCCTGGCGGGCGTGCACGTGCACGGCGAACCGCTCGGTGCCGGGTGCCAGGGCGTCGAGCAGGCGCACCTCCTGGCGGCCCGGGGCCACCGTGACGCCCCGGCCGTCCGGGGCGTCGATCGGGCCGTCCGGGCCGTAGAGGGTCAGGTCCACCACGGCCGGCGCGGCCTCGATGTTGGTGAGGTAGACCCGGCCGCGCTGGCCGACGACCGCGCCGCTGCCCACGAACCAGGCGTCGGTGTCGGACGGCGCGCAGGTCGCCCCGGCCAGTCCGCGCATGGTCGCCTCGGTGCTGCGGGTCAGCTGGGCGGCCACCAGGCCCGGCGCCGACCGGCCGGTGCCCCGGGCGGCGACCGGGCCCGGACCGTCGACGTCGTCGTCGGTGTCGGGGTCCTCGACCTGGGTCGCCTCCGCGCCGGGGGCGACCACGCGGGACAGCTCCCCCGACCCGGGGCGGGTCGGCGTCAGCACGGCGCTGCCGATGCCGCCGAGGTCGCCGGCGCCGGCGCCGGCGTCACCGGTGGCCGCGTCGTCACCGGGCGCGGCCAGCGAGAGCTCGGTCGCCGTGCCCTCGTCGACCACGGGGTCGGGGCAGGCGGTGGCCGACCGGGCGACCGGCACCCGCTCGGTCCGGGCCGCCGCGGCCCCCTCGTCGGGACCGGCGGCCGCGACCGGCCGGGTGAGCTCGGCCGCGACGACCAGCCCGGCGAGCAGCAGGACGACGAGGAGCAGGGCGGTGCCCGGCCGCTGCCATCGCCGCCGGGTCACCCGGACCTCCGCGCGCCCACCGGGCGCGCCGGCGCGGGGCTGCCGATCGCGCCCGTCTCGGTCCCGCCGTCCTCGTCGATCTCGTCCTCCTCGGTGCGCACCTGGGGCAGCGCCAGGACGGCGACCAGCACCACCCCGGCGAGCTGCACCCACAGCAGCAGGCTGCGCAGGCCCTGGTCGTGGCCGAGCGAGAGCCGGCCACCGCCGCGCGGCACGACGAACGCCTGTGCCCAGCCGTCGTAGGCGCGACCCTCGAGGGGCTGGCCGTCGACCGTGGCCCGCCACCCGTCGTCGCGCGGGTCGGCGAGCACGAGCAGCCGGTCGGCCGCTCCTCCCGCGCGGGGCAGGTCGGCCGAGGCGCGCACCTGCCCGGCCGGCACCAGCCTGGCGTCGGGCGGCGCGCCGTCCGGGCCGACCACCGGGGCGGCGGCCGGTAGCAGGCGCAGCCGGCCGGTGCGGTAGTCGACCCGCCAGAGCACGGTCCCGCCGGCGCCGCTGACCCGCACCATGCCCGGCACCGCGTCGACCGCGCGGGCCACCGCCGGGTCGGCCGGCCGGGCGAGCAGGACGAACCGGACGCCGTAGGGCACCAGCCGGGCCGCGGCGTCACCGCCGCGGCCGGAGGCAAGGTCGGCCACGACCCGGTCGAGCGCGGTGGTGGCCGAGGCCGGTGGCGCGACCTCGGCGTCGCCGGTGCGCGGGCCCTCGGAGCGCAGCAGCGCGTAGGTCAGGTCGCCCGGCCCGCGCGCGCGCAGCACGAGGGTGCGCGGCCGGGCCGGCTGGTCGCCCTCGGCCGCGACGAAGGCGGGCAGCAGCACCGGGTCCCGCCGGTCCAACGGGTCGCCGGCACCGGCGACCGCCCACCAGCCGGCCAGGACCAGGGGCATCACGAGGGCCAGCGCGGCGAGCACCGCCGCCGCCGGCTGGCGCCAGCCGAAGCTGCTCCCCGTCACCCGGGCACGGGCACCCTGCGCGCCGGTCGCGGCGGCGAGCACCAGGCCGGCCCCGGCGAGCAGCAGCGCGGGTCCGGGCCAGGCCGGGACCGGGTCCTCGAGGGTGGGGGCGGTCACGTCGGCCCGTGACTGCAGGACGGCCGCGACCAGCCCGACCCCGGCGAGGACCCAGCCGGCCAGGACCGGGCGCCGCCGGTCCGGTCGCAGCAGGGCCGCGAGCGCCAGCAGCAGCAGCGGCGCGGTGAGGACCCACGGCAGCGCACCGGGCCCACCGGGGTGCAGCAGCACCAGCGACAGCGGCTCCGGGTCGGCATCGGACAGGGCGGGGCCGGGCAGCCCGGCCTCGAGGAGCAGCAGCTGCGGGTCGGCCACCAGGGCCGGCAGCCAGGGCAGGAGCAGGGCGACCGGCACCACGACGAGGACCGCGAGCCGCAGCAGGTCGCGGCCGCGCAGCACGATCAGCGCCAGCAGGGCGAGAGCGAGCACCAGCCCGGCCACGCCCGGCACGAACGCCGTCGCCACCCCGAGCAGCAGGGCGGTGCCCCACGCCGCGCGGGTGCTGCCCGGCCCGCGCCGCGGGTCCAGCCCCAGGGCGCGCACCGCGGTCAGCCCGACCAGTGGCAGCAGGACGGCGAGCACGGCCGTGCCCAGGCGTCCCGCGGCGACCGCGCCGAGGGTGGGCGGCAGGAGGGCGTACGTCGCGGCCGCCCACACGCGCACCGCCACGGTCGCCACGACCCGGCGGGCCGCCAGGTAGGCGGTGGCCCCGGCGAGCGGGACCACGCCGAGCAGGACCAGGTCGGTCGCCCGCTCGGGGCTGCCGAGCACGGTCGAGAGGGCGGCCAGCACGGCCAGGTAGGGCGGCGCGAGCGTGTCGCTGCCCACGCCGACCGGGTGCCACGCCGAGACGTAGGCCCGCCAGAGGTCGGCCGCGTGGTCGGGGGCCGGGAGCAGGGCACCGCCGAGCAGCCGGCCGTCGCCGACCAGCGACCGCGCCGCCAGCAGCGCGACGAAGGCCAGCGCCACCACGACGCCCACCGAGGGACGCAGGACGAACCGCCGCAGCAGTCCGGTGCCCCACGACGGCAGGTCCTCGTCCTCCTCGGACGTCGGACCCGTCGAGGGGGCGGCGGTGCCGGGACGGGCCGGGCCGTGGGCCGTCCCGCGGTGCCGGCCGCCCGCCACGTCACCCGCCCCGGTGCCGGTCACCAGGGCCGCGGTCTCCATCAGGTGCCGCAGGCCGGCCGACCGGGGCGCGAGCAGCCGCAGCACCGAGCGCGCCGGCACCCGCCGGGTGCGCCGGCGACGCCGGCGCGCGGCCACCAGCCGGTCCGGCCGGCCGACCACCGAGAGCAGGGCTCCCAGCTCGTCGGCGGCATGGCGGGGGAGCTTGCCGACGAGGTAGCCCAGCGAGCGCACCAGGGAGCTGAGCGTCAGCGCGACCAGCGCGACCGGGAGGTGCAGCAGCGGGAGGTTCGCGAGCAGGACGTGCAGCGCGTGCTGCCGGTCCAGCCGGTGCAGCCGGTGCCGGCCGGCGTGGACCTGGCGACGGCGCCGGGTGGCCGCCTCGGCGTGGCCGACGACCGCGTCGGTGACGCAGACGACCCGGTGCCCGGCCAGGTTCGCCCGCCAGCCCAGGTCGACGTCGTCGCGCAGCAGCGGCAGCCGCGGGTCGAGGCCGCCGAGCTGGTCCCAGACGTCGCGGCGCACCAGCATCCCGGCGGTGCCGACGGCGAGCACCCGGTGCACGCCGTCGTGCTGCCCCTGGTCACGCTCGCGCCGCTCGAGCATCGTCTCGCGGCGGCCGCTGCGGGAGATGGTGACGCCCACCTCGAGCAGCAGCCCGGCGTCGGCGCCGAGGGCGCGCACCTTGGGCCCGGCGACCGCGATCGACGGGTCCCGGGCGACCTCCGTCAGCAGCGCCGCCAGCGCACCGGGCTGGGGGACGCAGTCGTCGTGCAGCAGCCAGAGCCAGTCCGGGGCCGTCGAGGTCGCGCGGCCCACCTGCAGGGCCGCCGTCACGGCGGCGCCGAAGCCGGCGGC
>Ga0075325_1000131_pt1 | contig 10689 bp, 11 predicted proteins | sample MayberrySE_Catta_5_FD_120048 | JGI IMG/M metagenome (GOLD analysis project Ga0075325, IMG submission 120048) | Natural and restored wetland microbial communities from the San Francisco Bay, California, USA, that impact long-term carbon... | ecosystem: Environmental > Terrestrial > Soil >... | reverse complement strand
TCCGAGCGGCTGGGCCACCTACCAGCGTCGCCGCGACGAAGCCGCGGAAGCGGCCTCCGCCTCGGCGGCCGCCGCCAAGCGCGAGGCCAAGGGAGACGGCAAGCGCCGCCGCCCCGCTGCCTCGGCGAAGAGCGCCGCTCGCAAGGCGAGCCGCCTGGCCGAGCAGGTCGAGGCCGCTGAGGAGGAGCTGCGCGCGGTGGAGGAGGAGCTCGCCGACCCCGCCGCCTGGGTGACGCCGGAGAAGTCCGAGCGCGCCAGCGAGCGCCACGAGGCGGCGCAGCGCAAGCTGGCGGATCTATACGAGCGCTGGGAGGAAGCAGAAGCCGCGGTCAGCGCAGTGGCCGATCGAGCCTGACCACGGTGTTCTTGGCCGGCGTCAGCGTCGTCTTCAGCGAGACGCGCTCGGGCTGGGGGTCGGGCAGGCTGAAATCCGCGCGTTCGATGAACTCGCGCAGGACGATGCGCATCTCGTATTCGGCGAAGGCGGCGCCGATGCAGCGCCGCACGCCGCCGCCGAAGGGGATCCAGGAATAGGTGTTGGTCTTGCCGTCGAGGAAGCGCTCGGGGCGGAACTCGTAAGGCTCGGGGAAGAGATCCTCGCGGTAGTGCAGGGCGACGACGGCAGGTCGCAGCCCCGTGCCGGCGGGAAGCTCATAGCCACCCAGTTCCATGGGCCCGGTCAGCTTGCGCATCAGCTCGGGGAAGACAGGACGTGTTCGCAGCGCCTCCTTGAGCGTCGCGTCGAGGTATTCGGTCTCTCCTCTTTTAACGGAGTCACGCAGCTCGGCGAGCACGCGCGGGGTGCGCAGCACTCGCTCCATCGTCCAAGCGAGGGTGGTCGCTGCTGTCTCGCTGCCGGCGCCGATGGTGGTGATCAGCTCGTCGCGTAGTTCCTCGTCGCTCATCGGTTGCCCGTCCTCGTCGCGAGCGCGCAGCATGATCGAGAGCACGCTGTCCTGCTCTGCATCCTCCCCTTGCTGGCGACGTATCTCGATCTCTTCGTGAACGAAGGCGTGGAGCGCATCGCGCACGCGGAGGAACCTCCGCCAGGGGCTCAGCGGCCCGAGGTCGCGGCGCAGCGCCGGGAGCATGGCTATCCACTTGGCCGGGCCGTAGAAGTCGTCGATCACTTTCCTCGCGGTTGCCAACCGGTCGCCACTTGGTATCCCGAACACGCTCTGGAAGATCACGTTCAGCGCGATGCTCTGGGTCTCTGGCCAGAGCGGGAACGGCTCTCCAATCGGCCAGCCCTCCATCTGCTTCCTGGTGATCTCCTGCATCTGCTTGCCGTGGCGGCGAATCTGATCGCCGTGGAAGGGGGGGAGGAGCAGCTTGCGGTGGCGCATGTGCTGCGCCTCGTCGAGGATCAGCAGCGAGTTGGCGCCAAAGGTCGGTTCGAGGATCTTCGCATTCGCCTCGCCAGCGTGGACCAGGGCCGGCGAGCTGGTGAATACCGTTTTGACCAGCTCTGGACTGGCCACGTAGACGACCTGGCCGAGCGTCGGCATCGAGACCGTGAAGATGTCGCCGTAGCGGCGCTGGAGCCCGATGTAGAACTCCAGTGGGTTCCTCAGGTAGCGGAGTCCCTGCACAGGCGCCGGAGCTCTTGGCCCCGGCGGCAGCTTCCCCTTGCCTACGGTGGTCGGCGGCGCCTCGGCCGCCGAGTAGCCCTCCATGCGGCGCGATGCTAACAGAAGGAAACCGCAGCGTTTATCTGCTAATCGGCGTCTGCGAGCCTCTCGGCGGCGCCTTCATTTCGACCCTCGCGCCCCTGGCTGGGGCGAGGGTGATGTTGCGGACCTTGACCTTCTCCGGCTGGGGGTCGGGAGCGCTGAGCTGAGCACGTTCGACGAACTCGCGCAGGATGATGCGCATCTCGTATTCGGCGAAGGCGGCGCCGATGCAGCGCCGCACGCCGCCCCCGAAGGGGATCCAGGCGTAGTTGTCGGTCTTGCCCTCGAGGAAGCGCTCGGGGCGGAACTCTTCGGGCTCGGGGAAGAGATCCTCGCGGTAGTGCAGCGGCGCGATCGCCGCCATGACGAAGGTCCCCTTCTGCAGTCGGTAGCCGCCGATCTCGACCGGCGCGGTCAGCTTGCGGGCGACGTCGACGATCACCGGCCGCGCTCGCAACGTCTCTTTGACCGTCGCATCGAGGTACTCCTCCTCGCCGGCGGCGAGCGAGTCGCGCAGCTTCCTCAGCACCCGCGGCGCGCGCAGCAGCCGCTCCATCGCCCAGGCCAGGCCGGTCGCCGTCGTCTCGTGCCCGGCGCCGAGCACGGTGACCAGCTCGTCGCGCAGCTCCTCGTCGCTCATCGGGCTGCCGTCGTCGTGCTCGGCCGCCAAGAGCAGCGAGAGCACGTCGTCGTGGCCCTCCTCGCCGGCCTCGACCTCGGCCCGCCGCAGGGCGATCTCCTCGTAGATGAACTCGTCCAGCGCCGCCCGCGCCTTGAGGAAGCGGGCCCAGGGGCTCCAGGGACCGAGGTTGCGGCGCAGCATGGGGAAGGCGAGGACGGCGCTGACCCGCTCGCTGAAGGTCTCGATCAAACCCTCGAAGCGCGTCAGCCGGGCCTCGTCGTGGACGCCGAAGACGGCTCGCATGATCACCGCCAGGGTGATCCGCTGGGTGTGGGGACGCAGGGCGAAGGGCTCGCCCAGCGGCCAGCTCTCCATCTCGGCCCGGGTGACATCGCGGATCAGCTCGCCATAGCCACTGATGCGCTCGCCGTGGAAGGGCGGCAGCAGCAGCTTGCGCTGGCGCATGTGCGGCGCCTCGTCGAGGGTGAGCACCGAGTTGGGCCCGAGGGCCGGCTCGAGCACCGTTGCATTCGCCTCGCCTGCGTGGAACTGCTGCGGCGAGCCGGTGAAGAGCTGTTTGACCAGGGCCGGGTCGGCGACGTAGACGAGCCGGCCGAAGTAGGGGAAGGAGAGCGTGAAGATGTCGCCGTGGCGGCGCTGCAGGCGGATCAGGAAGCCGAGCGGGTCACGCACGTAGCGCAGCCCCTGCAGCAGCGCCGGCATGCGCGAGCCGGGCGGCGGCGCGCTGCTGGCCGAGAGGGCCGCGGGAGGCGCCTGGGGAATCGTCGCCTGCTCCATCGACGCGCACCATAGAGCAAAGACTGGCTGGCCAGCCAGGAAACCTCTGGCGACGGTCAGAAGACGATCGTGCGGGGGCCGTCGAGCAGCACCCGGTCATCGATATGGGCGCTGACCGCGCGGGCGAGGACGAGGCGCTCAATGTCGCGGCCGATTCGCTTCAGGTCATCGACCTCGTCACGGTGGCTGACCCGGGTCACGTCCTGGTCGATGATCGGGCCCGCGTCGAGCTCCTCGGTGACGTAGTGGGCGGTGGCGCCGATCAGCTTCACGCCGCGCTCGTGGGCGCGGCGGTAGGGGTCGGCGCCGACGAAGGCGGGCAGGAAGCTGTGATGGATGTTGATCGCCGGCGCGTCCAGCCGCTGCAGGAACTCGCTGGAGAGGATCTGCATGTAGCGGGCGAGGACGAGCAGGTCGATGCCGGCGAGCAGCTTCAGCACCTCTGTCTCGGCTGCCGCGCGGGAGTCGGGGGCGATCGGCACGTGGTGGAAGGGCAGGCCGAGCGACTCGACCTGGCCCCGGTGGTCGTCGTGGTTGGAGACGACGGCGACCACGTCGGCGCCCAGCTCGCCGCTGCGCCAGCGCCAGAGCAGGTCGGAGAGGCAGTGGTCTTCACGCGAGACCATGATCGCCAGCTGCTTGCGCTCGCTCGACTCGGCGAAGCGGTGCTCCATCGCAAAGCGCCCGGCGATCTCCCGTTCGAAGCGCCCGTAGATCTCGGCCTGCTGCGCCGCGGGCACGGCATCGAAGACCATGCGCATGAAGAAGCGACCCTCGTCGCTCGAGTGCTGATCGGCGTCGATGATGTTGAGCCCGGCGTCGGCAAGGAAGCCGCTTACCGCGGCGATCAGGCCGGGCTGGTCGGGACAGGCGAGCAGCAGGCGCGAGGTGGGGGATGGGCCCGAGATGCAGGGATGATTGCATCGCGCCGTGCGCGCTTCGTGCCTGGGTAAGTAGCGGATGTCACATATATGTGAGGAGTGTGCGCGCGGTCACGTTTTGGCAGCGCAAAGACCGGCACGGTCTCGCGCTTGCTCACAAAACGCACATACTTCATTCCCGTCCTGATCCTCTGCATCGCCTTCCCGGCGGTCGCCCTGGCGGCAGGGAGTCGCGACTCCTCCAGCGCGCAGGTTGGCGTTGCCGACGCGCAGCCGGTCCGGGTCGCCGTCCTGCACAGGCCGGTGGCTCGCTTCCGCAAGACGATTCGCGTGACCGTCAAGCGCATGGAAGTGGCTCGTGTCGCCCGGCTGCGCCGCGAACGCCGCCAGCTCTACGCCACGCTCCCGGGCGGGGTCTCGATGGCGACCCTCGAGGCGATCGCCGCCTGTGAGTCCGGCGGCGACCCGACGATTGTCTCCTCCGACGGCTCCTATCGCGGCAAGTACCAGTTCAGCGTCAGCACCTGGGCATCCGTAGGCGGGTCCGGTGATCCGGCCGCGGCTCCCGAGCAGGAGCAGGATTACCGCGCCGCGCTGCTCTACGCAGCCTCGGGCTCCAGCCCTTGGCCGGTTTGCGGCTGACCCAGGCCCTACGATCACGACCGTGAGCGAGGCGGTCCCCACACCTGATCCCAAGGGACCGTCTCGTAAGCCGCCGCGCGAGGCGATCGCCGAGGCCAAGGTCCGCGCGCCGACCCGCGGCAACCGCAAGCTGGAGTCGTTCCTCGAGGCGGTCAACGGCGACGAGCAGGTGCGGGCTTGGTGGTACATGGCCCAGGTGCACGCTGAGCGCCTGGGGATGTCCGACCACTCCTGGGTCCACACCCAGATCGTGCTCAACATCGCCCTGCGCCTGCTGCGGCTGCTGGTCAAGGGCGGGGTCGAGCCCTCGGTCGTCGCCGACCACGGCATGTCGCCACGCGATGCCGAGGTGGTCGTCGCCGGCGGCGCCCTGTTGCACGACGTCGGCATGTCGATCCACCGCGCCGACCACGAGGCCTACAGCCTCTTCCTCGCCAACGGCGCGCTTGGGCGGTTGCTCGAGGATTGCTACCGCGAGCCGGAGCGGACGATCGTCGCCGCCGAGATCCTGCACGCGATCATCGGTCACCGTCGCCGCGGCGAGCCCTACACGCTCGAGGCCGGCGTGGTCAGGGTCGCCGACGCGCTCGACATGGCCCAGGGCCGCACCCGCCTGCCGATCGAAGCCGGCCAGGAGGGGATCCACTCGATTTCCGCCGCCGCCGTCGACGAGGTGCGGATCGAGGCAGGGGAGGAGCGGCCACTGCGCATCGAGATCGAGCTCAACAACTCGGCCGGGATCTTCCAGGTCGACGACCTGCTGGCGACCAAGATCCGCGGCACCCCGCTCGAGGGCAAGGTCGAAGTGGTGGCGAAGATCGAGGGCGAGACAGAGAAGCGGCTGCTGAGCGGCTTCCGGCTGGACTGAGTCCTAGCCGTACCTCTCCAGGTCGTAGCGGCGCCGTTCTTTGCGCTTCTCGAGGCTGCCCTGGACCAGAGAGAGAACGATGACGAGGATCGCGAAGAAGGCGATTACGCCGAAGCAGAAGAAGGTGACGGTCTTGTCGGTGGTCGGCCCGGCCAGGCCAACGCCGTTCTCGGCCAGCGCAAGCGGCGTCGCCAGCAGCGTCGAGAGCAGGGCCGCGAGGAGGGCGGCTGCGAGCTTGGCTGGGCGCGAAGGGACCTTCACAGTCGCCAATCTAGCGCACGGCGGCGGCGCCAACCCCCTTCATCCTCTCTTTAGGCGCTGCCATAGGATGCGCCGCCATGTCTGAGCTAGAGGCCCTGCTGTTGGGCATAGTCCAAGGGCTGACCGAGTTCCTGCCGATCTCCTCCTCGGGGCACCTGATCATCGTCCCCTGGCTGCAGGATTACACCTTCCTGCTCGAAAACCCGGAGTTCAACAAGACCTTCGACGTCGCCCTGCACGCCGGCACTCTGGTTGCGGCGATCGCCTACTTCCGGCGTGAGGTCGTGGCTCTGACGCGGGGCTTCTTCGCGGCGCTTGCCAGCCGCTCGATCTCGACCCCCGACCAGCGGCTCTCGGTGGCGCTCGCGATCGGCACCGTGCCCGCGGTGATCGCCGGCGCCATCGGCTCAAGCTTCATCGACGAGCACCTCGGCGAGCCCTGGATGATCGCCCTGCAGTTGATCGTCTTCGGCGCCCTGCTGCTCTACGTCGACCGCTTGCCGCAGCGCAAGTCGCTCGATGGCGCGACGCTCAAAGACGGCTGGTATATCGGCCTCGCCCAGATCCTCGCCTTGGCCCCCGGCACCTCGCGCTCGGGCATCACGATCACCGCCGGTCGCTACCTCGGCCTCGATCGCGACGCGGCGGCGCGGTTCTCCTTCCTGCTGCTGATCCCGATTGTTGCCGGCGCGACTACCTTCAAGGCGGCTGAGGCGATCAGCAAGGGGCTGCCCGACGGCGTTGTCGGGCCGATGATCGTCGGCACGATCGCGGCTGCCGTCTCCGGTTACCTGGCGATCGCCTTCCTCCTGCGCCTCGTGCGGACGACCAGCTACCGCCCCTTCGTCTACTACCGCTACGTGGCCGGGATCGCCATCCTGCTGATCATCGCCACCGGCCTGCGCCCGGCGACCTTTTAGGCCTTAAATGGCGAACGGCCCGGGGCAGTGGGCCGTTCGCGGTGACGAGAGAGGAGTCTCGTGAGAGGCGAAGTTTGCCGCCAGATCGCGCTCTGCCGGTGAACATCCAGAGAACTCGGGACGGGCGGCAACGGTGGCTTTCCCGCAAATTAGGCGCTTTCAGCTGTGAAAATCCTGTGAACGCAGGGGTTTTGGCAAGGCGACCGTCGCCGCGTGCGCATACAATCCTGCCGTCAGCGCAAGGGCACACCTCCGCCACGATGGCGTTCGCCACTTGAACTCTCAGCAAATCATCCGGCTCGCGGTAATCGACGACGACAGTGGTTTCGTCACGGTTCTCTCGAAGCGCACCGAGGCTGCCGGCTGGCAACAGCGGGTGCTGAGCAGCGCGATCCCGCCGGAGGAGCTGGTGGCGATGAAGCTCAACGCCCTGCTGCTCGACCTCTCGGTGCTCGGCGACGAAGCCTGGGCATACCTCGAGCGGGTCTGCGGGATGCTGCCCGACCTCGGCGTGGTCGTCTGCAGCGGTCGCTCGACCGTGGCGCAGCGGGTGCGCGGCCTGCGGATCGGGGTCGACGACTGGGTCTCCAAGCCCTGTCACCCGGAGGAGGTGATGGCCCGTATCGAGGCCGTCTCGCGCCGCCGGCGACGCAGCCAGGCGGGGACCGAGGTCGGACCGCTGGTTGCCGGTGAGCTGGAGATTCGCGCCGATCAGTTCCAGGCCTTCGTCGGCGATGGCAGCCTCGACCTGACGCGGCGTGAGTTCGAGCTGCTGCAGCTGCTCGCCGACGCCAAGGGCCAGGTGCTCGAGCGCGAGGCGATCTACCAACGCGTCTGGGGCTATGCGATGGCCCACGGCGATCGCTCGGTCGACGTCTTCATCCGCAAGCTGCGCCAGAAGCTCGAGAAGCGCTCGCCGGGCTGGCGCTACATCCACACCCACTTCGGTGTCGGCTACCGCTTCGATCCTGAGCCGGTCGGCGTCACCACCCCCGACGCCCCCAGCGAGGAGCTGCTCGCTGAGACCGAGCCGTCGGACTCACAGGTAGCTCACAGCAGCTTTACCGCCGCGTAACGCGCCCGACCCTCGCCGGCCAGCGGCGCCCGCTTGAGATCCGCTGCGTTTGGGAATATGAGAAAGACGCCCGTGACGCTCTGCGCCGCCATAGACATTGGGTCCAACACGACGCGAGTCTTGGTCGCGGAGCCCGTTGACGGCCAGCTGAAGAAGGTGATGGAGCAGCGGGCCTATACGCGGATCAACAAGGCCATCGACGGTGAAGGTGCGATCCTCGCCGGGAAGATCGACGAGGTCTGCGAGGTTGTCGCCACCCAGGTGCGGTTGGCACGTGAGCTCGGCGCGGAAGAGATCCGGGCCGTGGCCACGGCGGCGGTGCGCGAGGCGTCGAACGGCGCCGAGGCGGCTGCGGCGATCGGTGAGGCGGCCGGCGTGCCGGTCGAGATCTTGAGCGACGAGGAGGAGGGGCGGCTCGCCTTCATCGGCGCGACCAAGACGCTCGGCCATCCGGTCGATGGCACGATCGGCGTCGTCGACGTTGGCGGCGGCTCGACCGAGGTGATCCTCGGCAGTGTTCGCGGGGGCGCCAGCGAGGTTCGCTCCTGGCGGGTCGGCTCCGGCGCGCTGGCAGATGAGCTGATCTCCTCTGACCCACCTTCACCGTCCGAGATCCGCAAGGTGCGCGACCGGATCGACGACATCTTCGCCGGGGTGGAGATCGAGCGCCCGGCGCAGGCAGTAGCCGTCGGCGGCAGCGCCACTTCGCTCCGTCGCTTGGTCGGCGCGGTGCTCGAGTACGAGACCTTGGAGCGCGGGGTGCGGGTGCTCTGCGGAGACCCCGCCGCCGATGTCGCCCGCCGCTTCGAGCTCGACCCGGAACGGGTGCGAATCCTCGCCACCGGTGTGCTGCTCCTCGAGAGGATCTCCGAGCTGCTCGGCCAGCCGCTGCAGATTGGCAAGGGTGGGCTGCGCGAGGGTGTCGTCCTCGACCTGCTCAACGGCAGCATCAACGGTCCGCCGGTCCGCCTCGCCGCTTAGAGCGACGACAGGCGTCGGCTAGCCTGCCGCTGTGGCCCGCGCACGCAAGGTCGAGCTCGACTGCGAGGCGCCCTTCGCGGTTGTCGCGGCGCAGGTGGTCGAAGTCCGTGCGGCTGAAGTCTTCGAGCAGGCGCGCGGCGTGCTCGACCTCGACGACATTGAGCGGGTTCATGGCATGCGGGTCGCGACCCGTCGCCTGCGGGCGGCGCTCGAGGTCTTCGAGGCCTGCTTTCCGGCCAAGCGGCGCCGCAAGTCGCTGCAGCGCGTCAAGGCGCTGGCCGATGCGCTTGGCCGGCGACGCGATCTCGATGTCGAGATCGAGCTGCTCGAAGATCTGGCGCCGGAGGTCAGTGAGGCCGATCGGCCGGCGCTTGCCGGGCTGATCGAGGAAAGGCGTGAGAAGCAGCGCCGGGCCAACGACGAGCTCGCGCCCTTCGTTACCGCGAAGCGACTAAGAAAGTTGCGTAAGCGTCTGCGCAAGCTCGTCGAGAGGGCCGGTGGATGAAGGCGCGCAAGGTGAAGGGCCTCGACCCGCGGGCGCCTCTGCGCCCTAACGCAGCGCGCATCGTGCTGACCAGGCTCAACGAGCTGCGCGACCTCGCCGATCGGGCGCTGGCGCCCGAGGCCGTCGAGGCCCAGCACGACCTGCGGATCGCGGCCAAGCGCCTGCGCTACGTGCTGGAGATCGTCGGTCCCTGCAGCGGCGAGGAGGCGCGCGCCGCGCGCCGGGTGGCCAGGGATCTGCAGTCGGTTCTGGGCGACCTGCACGACTGCGACCTGATGCTGGCCCAGGTGGAGGGCATCGAGTCGCTGGTCGCGGCTCTCCACGCGCGGCGCGAAGGCCACTTCCGTGCTTTCGTCGAGCTCTGGCAGGCCGCGGCGAGCCGAGGCGCCTGGGCGGCGCTCGAACGCGCGATCTAAGCACCCCGACCGCTGACTTCGTCGTTTTGGACGCATATGCGTCCAAAACGACGAAGTCAGCGGTCGGGCGGGGCGAGGGGGATTACGGGATGTTCACGGCGGGTTCCCCGCTCGTTCACATGATTCCCCTGCTCGTGGCGAATTCTGGTGGGGACCAGATGAACGAGATAGGGGAGACGCCGATGATTTCCCGAGTAGACATGCACTGTCATTCCAGCGCTTCGCAGCTCTCACGGCTGGGGGTGCAGCGCTCGCTGGGGCTGCCTGAGTGTGCGACGCCGCCCGAGGAGGTCTACGAGCTGGCCAAGCGCCGGGGGATGGCCTTCGTCACGATCACCGACCACGACACGATCGACGGCTGTCTCGAGCTGGCCGATCGTCCCGATTGCTTCGTCTCCGAGGAGCTGACCGCTCGCTTCGCCGGCGAGCCCCAGGCGGTTCACGTCCTCTGTTACGGGATCACTCCCGGAGACCACGAGTGGCTGCAGGCACATGCCGGCGACGTCGAGGCCTGCGCCGCATACCTGCACGAGCACGAGATCGCTTGCGCCCTGGCGCACCCGTTCTACAACGTCGATGCGCCACTGACGCCAGCACACCGGCGGCGCCTCACCGAGCTCTTCCCGATCTGGGAGGTGCGCAACGGATCGCGGGCGGCGGAGCTCAACCTGCCGGCGGCGATCTACATCGAGACGCATGGCGGGACAGGCATCGGCGGCTCCGACGACCACGCCGGCGTGGATATCGGCCGCACCTTCACCGAGGCGCCCGCGGCCGCCACGCCGGAAGAGTTTCTGCGGCAGATGCGTGCCGGGCAGGTGGAGGCCGGTGGCGAACAGGGCAGCGCCGCCAAGTGGGCGCACGCGGCGATGGCCCTGGCGACACGCGCTCTCGTGCTGCCCGCTTCCGGTGCGACTTATGCGCCCATGGGGTCCAAAAGTCGCACCGGAGCGGTCGATCCGACGGCGGTGCTGAAGATCGCCCAGCGGACGATCGCCGAGGGCGCCGCTCGCGAGGGCAAGGTCGCCGCCGACATCGGCCCGGACG
>Ga0075325_1000130_pt1 | contig 10700 bp, 9 predicted proteins | sample MayberrySE_Catta_5_FD_120048 | JGI IMG/M metagenome (GOLD analysis project Ga0075325, IMG submission 120048) | Natural and restored wetland microbial communities from the San Francisco Bay, California, USA, that impact long-term carbon... | ecosystem: Environmental > Terrestrial > Soil > Wetlands... | reverse complement strand
GCCGGTTCGCCGCGGATTCACCCCCGGTTCAGCGTCCTCGCAGCATCCTTGGAGGGCACGCCGGGTCGTCCGGCGCAGAGCTCGGCGGCCTGGCGTCTCGACCGAGTCGTGGGGTCGCCGCAGCGCCAAATCACCAGGAGGTAACGATGTCGGCAGGAAGAATCTGCAGCCGCGTGCTCGTGACGGCGGCCCCCGCGGAGACGGTCTTCGCCGCGGCGCGTCGCATGGCGGAGTTCGACGTAGGCACGGTGGTCGTCATCGAGGCCGACGGGCTGCACCCGCCACTGGGTATCCTGACCGATCGAGACATCGCGATTCGTGGGGTCGCGGCCGGTCTCGATCTGACCCGCACCCCGGTGTCGCAGCTGATGACGATACCGGTGCACACGATCGACGAGTCTACGCCGATCGAGCAGGCCCTTGGCCGCATGGCGTCCGGCGCCACGCGCCGGCTGGTGGTCACGGGACCGGAAGGGAAGCCGATGGGCATGCTGAGCCTGGACGACGTGCTGGACCTGATCAGCGCCGAGGCCGGGGCCATCGGCCGGCTACTTGGGAAGCAGCATTCGCAGGTGCTTGCCTGAGGCCGGCTCGTCAACAGTTCTGAAAGCGTGGTGCGTCATGTCCAACTCCCCGTTGCTCCCGCGCGGAACCCCCCTCACGCCGACGATGGAGCTCACGACTCCGAATGGCGTCCAGTGGGTCGTCTACATCGAAGGCGTCCCTCCGGTGCGCCGGTGGCGTCTGCTGAGTCAGACGCTGCTGCCTGGTCGCCGGATGCGATTCGATTCGGCCGGGGAAACACGCGTAACTCCGACGGTGCCGGCTGGCTCACCCTTCCTGTCGGAGCGCCGGCTGCTGGCCCTGCTCACGGCGGCCACGCCCCTTCCCCCGGAGCAGCCCCCGGCTCCCCATCCGGCTCCCTCGACGCGCCGCCGGTGGGAACCGCTGGGAGCGTCCGTTGGGGCCTGGTGTGGTCGGGCCTCCGGCTACGCGGCTCGGGTGAGCCGAATGTCCCTGAACTGGGTGCTCGCTGGTATCCCGTCCCACGCCGGCCGAGAGGCAGTGGCTTACCCTTCGGCGCTGGGGCGACGTCGCGATCCGCGGGCGTCCTGGAGACGCGCGCTCCCGGTGCCTGCGGTCGCGGCCACCTGCCATCTCGCTCGGCTCGCACCCGGCCATCGGCGTCCCGGCATGGCGGATTGCTCGAGCCTCAAGGCCGTCGAGGATGGCAATAGGCTGAGGTCGGTGCTCGTGCCGAGTCGCTTATCCTGGGCGGGAGGCGCGCGCTCCGTGAGCGGTCCCGACAGCCTTGCGCTGCAATCCCGCGAGCTCGAGGATCTCGTGCTCGGTGGTGGCACTTCGTAAAGGAAACTTCACTGGCAGGAGGACCGGCTCGTGCCTAGGTTCGATGGCGTACCCTTACCACTCGACCACTCGCCTATGCACGACGCCCTGCCCGGCTCTGGCGCCCCCCGCACGCGCGAAGACAGCAATGCCCGCGCACAGGGAGAGGCCTACCCCGTGTCCGCCGCCGGTCCGGGGCCATGCCCCGCCTGTGGCTCCCCACGTGTGGTTCCGGTCTTCTCTGGTTCTCCCACCTCCGATCTGATTGCAGTGTATGCCGCCGGCCGGGTTGCGATCGGCGGCGCCCGGGCAGCCGACGGCTCCGCCCAGTGGGAATGCCGGGATTGCGACCACCGGTGGACCGATGCCGCCCCGCACGACTTCGGCTGACGCGTCGTCCGGGGAAGGTCCGCCTCCCGTCCTGGTAGCCGATGTGGGGGCGACCAGCACCAGGCTGGCGCTCGTCGCGGGTCATCGGACCTCGCCGTCCATCCTCAAGGAGACTATGCTGCCCAGTCGCGAGTGCGGCGGGCTGGAGACCGCGCTTCGCGACTTCCTCCGGGGCTCGAGCGCCCGACCGCGCGACGCCGTGCTGGCCGTGGCGGGGCCGGTAGTGGACGGGCGGGCAAGCCTCACCAACCTGGGCTGGACGCTGGACGAAGGTCCGCTCGCGGCCGCGCTCGGGCTCCGCTCGGTCCGGCTGGTGAACGACCTGGTGGCCATGGCTTTCGCGGTGCCGGATCTGCAACCCGACATGCTTTCCACCCTCCAGGCCGGACACCACGCTCCCGGTGGGACGCTGGCCGTGATCGCTCCCGGCACGGGGCTGGGAGAGGCGTTCCTCACCTGGGACGGCAGTGAGTACCGGCCGCACCCCTCCGAAGGCGGCCATGTCGATTTCGCCCCGGTGGGCCGGCTGCAGCACGATCTCCTCGACTATTTCCGCGACCGGTACGACCATGTGAGCTGCGAGCGGGTGTGCTCCGGCCGTGCTCTGCCCGAGCTGTACGAGTTCCTCCGGGCCCGCAAGGCGGCGCCGGAGACCGAGGCGGTCGCGCGACGGCTGGAGACGGTGAGCGACCGGACGCCGGTGATCGTCGAGGCGGGGCTGGCGGCGACCCCTTGCCCGCTTTCGCTCGCCACGCTCGAGCTGTTCGCGGCCATCCTGGCCGCGGAGGCGGGCAACTTCGCGCTCCGGGTGCTCGCGACCGGCGGCGTCTACCTGGGGGGAGGACTGCCCCGCCGGCTGCTGCCGCTCCTGAAAGGCTCCGGATTCCTCGCCCGCTTCGGGCGGAAGGGTCGTCTGGCCTCGCTGCTCGCCCGGACGCCGCTGCATGTGATCATTCGGCCGAACGTCGGCCTGCGCGGCGCGATCCGGTGGGCGTTGAGGCTGACGGATAGCGGAGCCGGTGTTCCGCCGCCAGGGGGGCTCACGGTGTCGCCTGCGGGCGCGCCAGGCGCCGGATGACCGTGGGGAGCGAGTCGGGGTTGAGCGAGATGGAGTCGATCCCGATCTCCGCGAGGAACTCGGCGAACTCGGGATAGTTGCTGGGTGCTTCGCCGCAGATGCCCACGTGCCGTCTGCTCCTGTGCGCCGTCTCCACGATCATACGAATCAGCCGCTTCACGCCGGGGTCCCGCTCGTCGAAGAGATGGGCGAGCAGCTCGGAGTCGCGGTCCACGCCGAGCGCGAGCTGGGTGAGATCGTTGGAGCCGATGGAGAAGCCGTCGAACAGTTCGGCGAACTCCGCTCCGAGGATGACGTTGTTGGGGATCTCGCACATCACGTAGACCTCGAGCCCGTTCCGCCCGCGCACCAGACCGTTGCGCTCCAGCTCGGCCAGCACCCGGCGACCCTCCTCGAGCGTCCGGCAGAACGGGATCATCAGCTTCACGTTGACGAGTCCCATCTCGTCGCGTACCCGCCGCATCGCCGCGCATTCCAGCGCGAAGCCCTCACGATAACGGTCGTCGTAGTAGCGCGAGGCCCCACGGAAGCCGATCATCGGGTTGGCTTCCGGCGACTCGAATGCCGCGCCGCCCAGCAGCCCGGCGTACTCGTTGGTCTTGAAGTCGGAGAACCGCACGATAACCGGTCGCGGGTAGAAGGCCGCTGCGATCTGACCGACGCCGGCCGCGAGCCGCTCCACGAAGAACTCGGCGGGTGGGATCCCCTCGCCCGCCCGGGCCAGCACCGCCGACCGATCGGCGGCATCCGGGATCCGCTCGGGGTGGATCAGGGCCATCGGGTGGACGCCGATCCAGTGGCTCACCACGAACTCGATCCGGACCAGACCCACACCGGCGCTCGGGAGCGCGGCGAGCTGGTAAGCCCGGTCCGGGTTCGCCAGGTTGAGCATGAGCGGCACCCGCGGCGTCGGCAGGGAGGCGAGATCGATCTCGGTCCGCTCGAACTCCACCCGGCCGTCGTACACCTTGCCGACATCGCCTTCGGCGCAGGAGACGGTGATCTCCCGTCCGTCCACCAGCGTCGTGGTTGCCCGTTCCGTCCCGACGACGCAGGGCAGGCCCAGCTCGCGCGAGACGATCGCCGCGTGGCAGGTGCGGCCGCCTTCGTCCGTCACCACGGCGGCCACCCGTGCCAGCACCGGTTCCCAGTCGGGATCGGTCATGGGCGCGACCAGGACGTCCCCCTGGCTCACGGACTCCAACTCGGCCGCGGACCGCACCAGCCGCACGCGCCCGGAAGCCACGCGGTTTCCCACGCATCGTCCGGTGAGGACTACCTCGCCCGGCCCCATGCGACGGTACGACTCCATCCTCGGGGTCGCGGCGCGCGAGTGGACCGTCTCGGGCCGCGCCTGGAGCATGAAGAGCCGCCCGGTCCGGCCGTCTCGCGCCCACTCGAGATCCATCGGCGTCGGCCGTCCGGCTCGACTGGAGTAGTGTGCCTCGATGGCGACGGCCCAGCGCGCCAGCGTGAGCACTTCCTCGTCCGCCAGCACGGGGCGCCGGCGATCGGCGTCGGGGACCGGCACCTCCCTCGTGGGAGCACCCTCGCCTTCGGCATAGACCAGCTTCAGGCCCTTGTCGCCGATCTCCCGACGGACCAGGGCTCGGAAGCCCTGCCGCAGGGTGGGCTTATGGACCCAGAACTCGTCCGGTCGGACCCGTCCCTGGACCAGGGTCTCACCCAGCCCCCACGCGCCGGTCACCAGCACCACGTCGCGGAAACCGCTCTCGGTGTCGAGCGTGAAGATCACCCCGGCAGACCCCAGGTCGCTCCGAACCATTTTCTGAACTCCGACGGAGAGCGCCACGTCGCGGTGCGCATAGCCGTGCTCACGACGGTATACGATCGCCCGCTCGGTGAAGAGCGATGCCATGCAGGCGCGCACGGCGGCGTCGAGGGCGGGGAGACCCGCCACGTTGAGATACGTCTCCTGCTGCCCTGCGAAGGAGGCGGTAGGCAGGTCCTCCGCCGTCGCGCTGGAACGCACCGCGACGTCGGTCGCCTCTTCGCCGTTCGCCCGGGAGAGGATGCGGTACGCCTCGGCCAGCCCGGCGCGGACCACGGCGGGAAGCGGCGCGGCCGAGATCCGCTCGCGGATCGAACGGGCGGTCGCGGCGAGCGCCGCCAGGTCCTCGGGGTCGAGTCGATCCAGCTCGGCATAGATCGACCGATCGAGGCCCGCCTCGGCCAGGTGAAGGCGAAACGCCGCCGCCGTGAGGGCGAAGCCGTCCGGCACCGCCACCCCTTCGGGCCCGAGCGATGCGAGCAGCTCGCCGAGCGAGGCGTTCTTGCCGCCGACCTCGGGGACCGACTCCAGCCTGATCTCCGAGAACGGCAGGACGTACCGCCGGTCGGCGGTAGGGCGCGGTGGAGGCACCGCAGCGGCGGCGGTCTTCACGGGCGGGCTCATGTGCACGACCGCGGCGGAGCCACCAGTACCGGAACCTTGGAGCCGCGCACGATCTTGTCGGCCACGCTGCCCAGCAGCAGTCGCTCCACTCCGCGCGCCCCATGGGTGCCGACCACGATGGCGTCGGCCCTGATCGCGTCGGCCAACTCGAGCACCTGGCCCGCCACGCCGCGGCCGACGAGCACCTGCCAGGAGATGTCCCACCCCCTGGTGCCCAGCCGATCCGTGAGCCTGGCCAGGTAGTTACGCGCATCCACCTCCCGCCTCGCGTTCCAGTCCGGCGGCAGGCGCGCGGGGCGGGCGGCCAGACCGCTCAGGATGGGCACCGCCGGCTCCACCACGCGGGTGAGCGTGCAGTGGACCCCTTTCCCGTCACCGTCCAGGAGCGCGATCGCATCCAGCACCGGCTCCTCGATTTCCCCGTCGAGTGCAACGAGGAGACGGTGGAACTCCGCGGGTTGGGCGGACTCGTCGGGGTGCAGGAGCAGGACGGGGGTCGTGATGCGCCGGAGCATTCGGTCGGCCACACTGCCGAGCCACAGTCGGCTGACCCCCCCGCGACCATGGGTCGTCATCACCACGAGTTCCATCGGGTGGCTCTCGACGTACTCGCACAGCGCGGCAGCCGCGCCGCCGGTGACGACCGAGGCGACGACCGGTGTCGAGCACGAGGCGCGGGCCGATGCCGCCACCGACTCCAGGTACTGCACCCGCTCCTCGTGCGCCTCGGCCTCCAGCTCCTGCACCGGCATGGGATAATCGGGCGGCATGGCTGCCATCGGCATCGGCTCGTGGACGCTTACCAGGTGCAGCGTCGCGCCGGCTCGCCGCGCGCGGCCCGCGCCGACCGACAGGGCCTGCTCGGCCAGCTGCGAGCCGTCCAGCGGGACCAGCACCCCGCGCGGCGCCGAGGTGCTCACTGGAACCTCAGCGTGGCCGCGAACCCGTCCATCGGCATCGCCGTGACCGGGCGTGGTACGACGACGACCCGGGCGCCATCGCGAAGGGCGTCCTCCACCGCCTCATCGGCGACGTCTCGCACGGCCTCGGGCTCCCCTTCGCTCCCGCAGTCCGCCCTCGCAAGCACCAGCCGGCCACCGTGCCCGCATCGAAAGCCACCGCCCGCCAGATCCTCGGCGATGTACAGGGTTCGCACCTGATGCTGGGCCAGCGCACGCAGGGTCTCGCGGACCCCCTCCACCGCCCCTCCCGCACCGATGGACTCCTCCAGTGCCGCCAGTTCCGCGGCCACGCTCGCGCGCTCGTGCTGCTCGGCCAGGGGATCCACGGCGGCCCGGAGACGCGCCGCGGTCACCGCCGTCGGGTTCAGGCGGCACCGGCCGAGCAGCCGCGCGGCAAGAGGGTCGGAAAGGAGAGCGGCCAGCGCCGTGGTGTGATCCACCGGGCCGCCGAGGACGATCCCGCTCTCCGGATAGCGCTCCGCCAGCTCCTCCAGCCGCTTCGCGACGGCCGCATAGTGCCGGTGACGCTCCTCCGCGATCCGCGCGCGGTAGCGCCGCTCTCCCTTGCCCGGGGCATCCTTCCGGTCGCTGTGGTATTTCCCGCCGCGACCGCTCACGGTGAACTCCCCGGGCAGCTCCTCGGCACCTTCCGCGGTCACGACGAAGAACCGGGCGACCACCCGGTCGAGCACCGCGACGATCACCGGTCGGGCGCTCTGAAGCGCGGCGACCAGCTCGGCGATCCTGGGGCTCCTGTCGACGGTGACGCGGGTGCGAAGCACCCGTGGCAGCGGGACGCACAGGAAGAGGTCGAGAGCCTCGCACGCGAAGATGGCGAGGCCGCGCGCATGAGGCAGGCTGCGAAGGTGCTGGAGGTAGCCGCCGATGCGCGCGATGTCCCGCTCGAGCGCGAGATGCTCCTCTCGTTCCAGGGCGGCCGTCGGCGCGTCGGCCAACGCCTCTTTCGCGCGGGCCTTCCAGGTCAGGTACCCGAGGCCGGCCCGATCCGCGGGCCCCAGACGGACGTAGCAGGACACCACCGGGTGAGATCCGGGCGGCAGGTCGGTCAGACGCTCGAGTGCGGGGCGGATGGCCGCCGCCAGCTCGGGCTTGAGTCGTTGTTCGAGAGTGTGGGTCACGTGGCACTCCTGTCGAGAAGGCGTCGGCTGTCCCACTCCCAAGCTCGTGACCGACCCCTGAAGCCGGAGTGAAGGGTGTCTCAAGAACTCTTCACTTTGCTCTCACGACCCGTTCAGCGCCGAGCGGCAGAATTACCTGTGAGCCGGAGCCTGCGCCGGCGGGTGGAAGCGCGGACGAAATCAGGGGGGCATATGAGATCGGTCCGGGAGCTGATGTCTACGGAGGTGTGGTCCGTGACTCCGTCAGTGTCGCTGCGCGACGCGCTGGAGCTGTTCGCCGCCCGCCACGTCGGAGGCGCGCCGGTGGTGGAGCGGGGCCGGGTGATCGGGGTGCTCTCGATGAGCGACATTCTCTCGTTCCAGGCTTCCACCCCGGTGGTGCCGCGCCCCGAGCCGGACGGGTGGGGCTCGGAGGCAGAGCCGCCGGCGGCCTGGGAGGAAGGCGAGGAGCCGCCGGCCGGCTACTTCGCCGACTTCTGGACCGACGTGGGCGGGGACGTGCTGGAGCGGATGGAGCAGACCGGCGGTCCCGAATGGGATCTGCTGGCGGAGCACACGGTGGGGGAGGCGATGACGAGGACGGTGGTGGCCGTGCGCCCCGATACGCCGGCGCGCGCCGCGGCCCGGCTCATGACCCAACTCGCGATCCATCGGGTCCTGGTGCTCGACGGCGATCGGCTCTGCGGCATACTGACGTCGATGGACTTGGTGCGAGCGGCCGGGGCCGGACGGATTTAGGGTCCCCACCACGACGAACGTTACGACTGGAGCGACATATGATGCAGCGAATCATGGTTCCCCTGGACGGGTCGACCTTCTCCGAGTCGGCGCTGTCGACCGCGTTCCGTCTCGCCCGGCGCGACGGTTCCACGGTGCACCTCGTCAGGGTGCACGAGTCGCCGACGCCGGTGGCCGGACCCGAGGGTCCTGCCATGTACGACCCGGCGGTCGACCAGGAGCTCGAGGAAAGGGGCCGGCGCTACTTGGATGTCATGCGGGCGTGGACGAACGGCGATGACCGGGTGCGTGCCGTCACGGCTTACCTGCACGGGCCGGTGACCGAATGCTTGAGCACCTATGTTCGGGACGAGGCGATCGATCTCGTGGTGATGACGACGCACGCCCGGGGTGGCGTGAGCCGCGCGTTGCTGGGCAGCGTGGGCGATGGGCTGGTGCGCCACTCGCTCGCACCGGTGCTTCTGGTCCCTCCGGGGCAGCAGGCCGCACCCGCACCCGATACGACCCCGGTGTTCCGGCGGGTGCTTCTCCCGGTGGATGGGGGACCCGCGGGTGACCGGTTGATCGAGTACGCGGTCGCCGTGACGGGAGCACCCGGCGTGGACTTCACGCTGCTCCGGGTGGTCACGACCGGAGGGGGCACGGTCCGCGCGGCGCTGCCCCATCGGGGAGAGGATCCCGGCTCGCGCGTGCAGCGCGCCACGGTGCAGTCGACGCTCGGCACGAAGGCACAGGCGCTCGCCGCGCGCGGGTTGGCGGTCCGCCCGCAGGTGGTGGTGGAGAATGACGCGGCCGAGGGGATCCTGCGCTACGCCAGAGAGAACGCCTTCGACCTGGTGGCGCTGGCCACGCGCAGTCGCGGCGGGCTCGAGCGTCTGCTCCTGGGCAGTGTCGCGGATCAGGTGCTCCGGAATGCCGAGACCGCCCTGCTCCTGTGGAACCCGGGGCAGCCATCGACGCCGGACCTGGTGGAAGCCTTCAGCTTCCTGGGGACGCGCGAGCCGACCCGGCCGTGAGAGGGCCGGAGCACTCGCTTCGCGGAAGGCACGGCGCGCCTCCTGAGGTGAGATGGTGACCCGCGGCCGCAAGGTCCCATCCGAGCTCCGGAGACTGCTCGACGCCTCACCCGACGCCGTGCTGCTGGTGAATCGTGCCGGCGTCATCGTGTCGCTGAACGGTCGAGCCGAAGCCATGTTCGGCGCCGGTGCTCGGGAGCTGCGGGGACGCCCGGTCGAGGTGCTGCTGCCGGCGCGCTTCCGTGCGGCGCACGTGAAGGCCCGCGCTGAGTACGGGAAGGCGCCGACCTTGCGCGCGATGAGCGCCCGCAGCGGTCTCATGGGCCTGCGCGCCGACGGCGCCGAGTTCCCGGTGGAGGTATCCCTCACCCCGGTCGCGGGCTCCTCTCAGGGGCTGGTCATGGCCGTGGTGCACGACGTCAGCGCCCGGACCCGGGTGGCAGCGGCGATTGGGCCCGCGGGCAGGGTCACCGAGGCGCTCGACGCCATCCCCGACGCGGTCCTGGTCACCGACGCCGCCGGCAAGCTCGACTTCCTCAACCGCTCGGCAGAGGAGCTCACCGGTCATCGACTCGCAACGGCGCGAGGCCTCAGCATCGGGGCGATCCTGACGCTGACCGCCGAGCCGGAGGACAGACCGCTCACCGATCGGATCGCGTCGTGCCTCGGCGGGGGCGCGCCGACCGAAGCCTGGGAGGTGGTGCTGCCGCCGACCCCGGGCCGCGAGCGCAGGACACTGGATGTCTCGATCGGGCCCCTGCGCGATGCATCGGGGGCGATCACCGGCGCAACCATCATCGCCCGGGATGTGACTCGCGCCAGGTACATCGCGAAGGAGCTCGCCCACCAGGCTACCCACGACCCTCTCACCGGGCTGGTGAACCGCTCCGAGTTCGAGCGGCGGCTCACCCGGGCGCTGGTGGGCACGGAGGATGGTGGCGAGCACGCCCTGTGCTTCCTCGATCTGGACGGCTTCAAGGCCGTCAACGACGCCTGCGGTCACTTCGCGGGTGACGAGCTGTTGCGCCAGCTCAGCGCGCTGATGCGGGAGCGCATGCGCGCTCGGGACACACTCGCCCGACTCGGGGGCGACGAGTTCGGCGTGCTGCTGGAGCACTGCGGCCTGACTCGAGCCGCCCGGGTGGCCGACGAGATCCGGAAGGCGATCACGGGCCATCGCTTCACCTGCGGGGAGGCGACCTACCGGGTCGGCGTGAGCATCGGGATCGTTCCCGTTCGTCCCGGCGGCCGACCGCGGGAAGTGCTCCGCGAGGCGGACACGGCCTGCTATGTCGCCAAGCGTGCCGGGGGAAACCGCATCCAGGTGCAGGACCTGCGCATATCCTCAGCTGCAACGCCCCGCGCGGGCGAGTGGCTGGAGAGCGTACTGCGCGCCGCCGAGGAGAGCCGGTTGCGCCTGTACGCCCAGCCGCTGGTCCCGCTCGCGGGCGGGAACGGCATGGTTCCTCGTCTGGAGTTGCTGCTCCGGCTCGACAACGGGCATGGGGAATTGATCCCGCCGGCGGGCTTTCTGCCCACCGCCAGGCGACACGGCTTGATGCCGGCGGTGGACGGTTGGGTAGTCCGGCGGGCCGCCGAGGAACTGTCCCGGTG
>Ga0075325_1000129_pt1 | contig 10749 bp, 7 predicted proteins | sample MayberrySE_Catta_5_FD_120048 | JGI IMG/M metagenome (GOLD analysis project Ga0075325, IMG submission 120048) | Natural and restored wetland microbial communities from the San Francisco Bay, California, USA, that impact long-term carbon... | ecosystem: Environmental > Terrestrial > Soil > Wetlands... | reverse complement strand
GGTCCCCAGCAAGCTCCCGGTCGATCTGTGGATTCCGGGATGCCCACCGCACCCGCTCACCGTCCTGGACGGCATGCTGCGCCTGCTCGGCCGCCTCGAGGCGGGGTCGTGATTACCGCCCCGGCCACTTCCGCCGGAACCGGAGCGGGTTCTGGAACAGGTGGGCGGGCAGCACGAAGATCACCAGGAACATCCCAAACGCGAGCACCAGCCCGGGGATAAGGATCGCGAGCCGGCGCGTCGCGAGGTAAAGCACGCTGGTGATCACCGCCACCGTGAAGGCGAAGAGCGCGAGCAGGGCCCGGCGGACCTGCTGCGCCAGGAAGCGCTGGAGCTCCAGCGTGTCCCGGGGGTGCGAGCGGACCCGGAGCTCGTCGCGCTCCACCCGGCGCACCAGGTCGCGCAGGGTGCGCACCGCCGCCATCGCTTCCTGGGTCCAGTCGGTGATCCGCGCCCGGGGGTCCTGCTCCATCACGCCCTGGATCAGCCGCCCGGCCGAGCGCGCCACCACGGGCCGGGTGACCGCCAGCGCGTTGAACTCGGGGTCGTAGCGGAGGCCGATCCCCTCCACCAGCACCGCGGCCCGCCCGAAGTACACCAGGTTGGACGGGAGCATCAGCGGCCACTCGTAGAAGGTCCGGAGCACCTCTTCCACCAGCTGCTGGATCTGCCGGTGAGAGACGTCCTCCCGGATGGTGATCGCCATCAGGCTCCGGGCCGCGTCCCGCACGGTGCCGCGGTCCACGTCGGGGTCGAGGATGCCCAGCTCGTAGAAGGCGTTGATCAGCCCGTCCACGTCCTGCCGGGCCGCGGCGATCACCGCGCCCACCAGCCGCCGCCGCGTCTCCCGCTCCACCTGGAGCACCATACCGAAGTCGAGCAGCACCAGGCGTCCCTGGGGGTCCACCAGGAGGTTTCCCGGGTGGGGGTCGGCGTGAAAGACGCCGTCCTCCAGCATCATCTTGAGGTAGATCTCCGCCAGCGTCGTCATCAGCTGGTCGAGCCGCAGCTCGCCGGACTCGAGGCGGTCGTGCAGCCGATCGATCCGGGTACCCTCCAGGTACTCGAGCACCAGTACCCGCCGCCGGATCAGGTCGCCGACGACTTCCGGCACGACGACTCTGGCATCGGCCGCGAAGTTCCGCTTCAGGGTCGCCGCGTTGCGGGCCTCCACCCTGAAGTCGAGCTCGTCCGAGATCCGCTTGGAGAACTCGCTCGCGATCGCGGTTATCGCGCGGACCTGATGGCCGGGGAAGAGCAGGTTGAGCAGAAAGAGGATGCGGAAGGAGACGTCCAGATCGCGCCTGACCACGTCCTCCACGCCGGGGCGCAGCACCTTCACCACGACCTCGCGGCCCTGGTAGGCGGCGCGGTGCACCTGGCCCAGCGAGGCCGCGGCGAGCGGCTCGGCATCGAACCGGTCGAAGATGGCAGCCGGCACATCCTCGAACTCCGCCCGGATCACCTGCTCGGCCACCCCCGGCGGCAGCGGGGGCACCTGGTCGGTCAGGGTGCCGAGCGCGGAGAGATAGGGTTCCGGCAGGATGTCGGCGCGGGCGGCGAAGACCTGCGCCAGCTTGATGAAGGCGGGACCGAGATCGGCCAGGGTGCGGGTGAGTCGCGCCGCACGACGTCGGTGTCGCTCATCGTCTCGCCGGAGCGGGCGGCCGAAGACGATGAAGCGGCGACGATCGCGAAGAAAGGCGACGACGAAGGGGAAGAGCCGGGTGAAGACGACGAGAACGCGCACTCAGCGCGCCCTCAGAGCAACAGCCATCCCGCGAGGCCGAGCAGCAGCAGGAACCCGAAGGTGTCGGTGAAGGTCGTGACGAAGATCGAGGACGCGATCGCCGGGTCCACGCCCAGGCGCTCCAGGACGACGGGAATGAAGGCCCCGGCGAAACCGGCCACCAGGAGGTTCACCGTCATCGCGAGGAAGACCACCAGCCCGAGCATGGGATGCTCGCCGAGCAGGGCGGCCACGAGCCCGACGACGACCCCCACCGCCAGGCCGTTGGTGAGGCCCACCAGCACTTCCTTGCCCACCACCCCGAGCAGACGGTGCTCCGGAATCAAACCGAGGGCCAGTCGCCGCACCGTCACCGCGAGCGCCTGGGTGCCGGCGTTGCCGCCCATGCCGGCGATGATCGGCATCCACACCGTCAGGATCACGGTGCGCTGGAGCGTGTCCTGGAAGAAGAAGACCACGCCCCCGGCGAGGAACGCGGTGAGCAGGTTCACGTAGAGCCAGGGCAGTCGGCTCCTCACCGAATCGGTCCACGCGGCGGCCAGCTCCTCGTCGGGCGAGACGCCGCCGAACTTGAGCAGGTCCTCGGTGGTCTCCGCCTCGACCACGTCGATCACGTCGTCGAACGTCACCCGGCCGAGCAGCCGGCCGGTGTCGTCCACCACCGCGACGCTGGGCAGATTGTACCGGGCCATCAGCCGTGCGACTTCTTCCTGGTCCAGATCCGGCTGGACCGAGATGTCCGCCGGCTCCATGAACCCGCGGATCTGCCGTTCGGGCCGGCTCACGACCAGGCTCTTGAACGGCAGGATGCCCACCAGTCGGCGATCGCCGTCCACCACGAACACCTGGTAGAAATCCTCCACCTCTTCCGACTGCCGGCGGATCTCCTCCAGCGCCTCGGCCGCGGTCGCGCTGTCGCGCACGGTGACGAGGTGCGTCGTCATCCGGCCGCCGGCCGTCTCCTCCTCGTACCTGAGCAGCCGCTCGACTTCGGCGCGGTCCTCTACCTCCTGGAGGATCGCCTCCTGCGTCTCGGGCTCGAGCTCACGGAGGATTCCGGCCGCGTCATCGTCCTCCAGCTCCTCGACGATCTCGGCGGCGCGCTCCGGGCTCAGGGCCGCGAGCGTCTGCTCCGCGTGGGCATCCTCCGGCAGCTCGGCCAGCGCCTGGCTGGAGAGCTCGGGGGGAAGCGCCTGCACCACGGCCAGCCGCTCGTCCTCGTCCAGCGCGGCCAGGACGTCGGCCAGGTCGGCCGGCTCGAAGTCGTGCGCCCGGCGGACGAACACCGGGATCTCGCCGTTGCGGACGAGATCCACCATCCACTCGACGCGATCGGGCGAGACGCTCATGCCGGTAGGCCGACGGCCAGCGGCGCCGCGGGTGTGTCCGAGGAGCGGATGAGCAACCGCTCGATTCTGGTGGGAGAGGCCTCGATGATGTCGATCTCCAGTCCGCGCACGAGGAATCGCTCGCCCGGGTTGGGAATCCGGCCCGCCCACTCGACTACCAGGCCGCCGAAGGTGGTGGACCGGCCGCGGGGCAATGTCACCCCGAAGCGCTCCTCGAGCGCCTCGGGGGGAAGGTTGCCGTCGGTCTCGAAGATGGTGGGGCCGGAGGGCGCTTCGGCGCGGACCTCCTCGTCATGCTCGTCGAAGATCTCGCCCACCAGCTCCTCGAGCAGGTCCTCCAGCGTGGCGATGCCGAGCGTGCCGCCGAATTCGTCGAGCACGACCGCGAGGTGGCGCCGCTCGCGCTGCATATCGAGGAGCAGATCGCCGCAGGTGCGGCTCGCCGGGGTCACCGACACCGGTCGCACCGGGAGCGGATCGCCGGGCCGGAGCTTGAACAGATCGAACGCGTGCAGCATGCCGACGATCTCGTCCAGGGTCCCGCGGTACACGGGAATCCGGCTGTAGCCGCTCTGGGCGAATACCATCCGGATGTCCTCCAGCGCCGCGCCCTCGTCCACCGCCACGATGTCGGTGCGTGGGGTCATGACCTCGCGCACCGGGCGGACGCTGAAGGCCATGACGCCGCCCACCATCACCAGCTCGTCGTCGGCCCGGAGTCCGACGGCGGCGCCCTCGCGCCAGATGGCCCGAAGATCGGTGGGCCGCTTCGCGACGCGGGCCGGCAACACCAGGCCGAGGATCCGGCTCCACGGTCTCAGCACGGGCATCACCCGGTCCGAGACACCTTGCGCCCGCGGCAGCGTGAGCCAGCGCGGAATCAGGTAGGCCGCAAGCAGCACCAGAGGGACGCCGACCAGGGCGAGGAGCACGACCAGGCGCCGTGTACCCGAGCCCGCCAGCAACCCCGGGAGCGCGGCCCCCACGATCAGCACACCCAGCGAGGTCGTGGCGGAGGCGGTGGTGAGATCGGCATCCACCTGCGCCAGCCAGCCGAGCGACGGCGTAGCGCCGCGGAGGCGACGGCCCACCGCCCGGGTCAGCTCGGCCCGGCTCACGGTGATCAGCGCCGCGCCGGCGGTGGCGCCGAACGCCGCGATCAGGAGTCCGGTGGCGACCACGGCCCAGATCACGTCGCGGCCCTCGCAGTCTCCCCCACCGGCTCCTCCGCGATCCGCTGCACGCCGACCCGCCGCACGCGGCGCCGCACCACCTGTTCCACCGTCAGACGGTAGCCCTGGATGTCCATCCGCTCCCCCGAGCGAGGCACCCGTCCGAATTCGGCGAGCACGAGTCCGCCGACCGTGCTCACGTCCTCCCGGGCGAAGCTGTGGCCGAGCACGCCCTCCAGCTCCGAGAGCGCGACCCCGCCCTCGACCCGAAGCTGATCAGGGCCGACCACCTGGATCGGCGCGACTTCGTCGGTGTCGTACTCGTCCTGGATCTCGCCGACGATCTGCTCCAGGATGTCCTCCAGCGTCACCAGCCCGGCGGTCCCGCCGAACTCATCCACCACCACCGCGAGGTGGCTGGGGCCCCGCTGGAAGTCGCGCAGCTGGCGATCGAGGGTCTTGCCTTCGGGAACGTAGCTGGCCGGACGGATCGCGGCGGTCCACGGCGCTCCGTCTCCGGTCCCGGCCAGAATGTCCTTGGCGTAAATGACGCCGGCGACGGCATCGGGATGCGCGTCATACACCAGGAGTCGCGCGTGCTCCGAGCGGCGGAGCGTCGCGACGACCTCCTCCCGCGTGGCCGAGGAATCCACGGCCACGATGTCGATGCGGGGTGTCATCACCTCCGCCACCGTGGTGCCTGCCAGCGAGAAGACGCCCAGGAGCATGTCCCGCTCCGCCGGCCCGGTATTGCGGGTGCCGTTGGTCGGGATCCGCGCCCGCGCCCTCGCATCGGCCCAGCCGGCCAGCCGGAGGAAGGGCCGCAGCGGCGTCAGCGTCGCGGCCGCCCCGCGTCGCGCCGGGCGGGTCAGCTCCGGCGCTACCGCGCCGACGATCCGGGGCAGCAGGTCGCCCACGATCCACACCAGGCCGATCGCCGCCACCAGCCGGATGAGCCCGCCGGTGGGAGAGCGGGCCCACCAGGCGACGGCCGCGCCCGCTGCCGCGCCGGCGAGCACCAGGAGCGCCAGATGCGCCACGTGAAGGTGACGGGAGAGGGAGCCGCCCGCGGTCTCGGGCAGGTCGTCGCCGCCGAGCGCGCGTGGCAGATCGGCGTCGGATTCGGCGGCCAAGGTGAGCCAGGCGGCCCACAGCGTGAGGGCCGCCGCCACCAGGGGGGCCAGGAAGAGCTGCAGGAAGGCGATCACGCCAGCGCTCCGACGTAGCGTTCCTGTCGGCGCCACATGGGCGAGCGGGTGCGTCCCTCACCATCGGGATGAGTGCGGCCAAGGGCGTGGAGCGTGCCGTGGACCACGAGCCGGACCAGCTCCTCCCGCAGCGACACACCCCGGGCCTTCGCCTCGCGCGCCGCGACCCAGGGACAGATGTAGACGTCGCCCACCAGGCGCCCGATCCCGTCGGTCATGGCGAAGGCCAGCACGTCGGTGGGCACATCCCTGCCCTTGTGCTCCGCGTTCAGCCGCCGCATGGCGTCGCGGCCGAGGAACGTGACCGAGACGAGCCCTTCGCGTCCCTCGCCCTCGAGCACGCGCGTCACCACCCGTCGAACCAGCGCCGAAGGGAGTGGAAGGCGGCGGCCGCTGACCACCACCTCACGCACGCTCGGCCGTCTCGAGCTCCGGCGCGGGGCCGGCGGCACGGGGATACCCGGTGCGCTTGTGGTAGGTGCCCGACATCACGCGGGCGAACTCCCGCTTGATCCGGTCGAGATCCACCAGGCTGAGAGGCGCGTCATCGAGCTGGCCCGAGGCGAGCTTCTGCGCCACCAGCAGCTCGATCGCCTCCCGCACCCGCTCCGGCGTCCGATCCTCCAGCACGCGAACCACCGCTTCCGCGGAGTCCGCCAGCATCGCGATCGCGGTTTCCGCCGACTGGGGACGGGGGCCCGGATACCGGAACTCGGCGGCATTCACCCGACCGTCGGGCGCCAGCAGTCGGGCTCGGTTGAGAAAATAGGTTATATCAGTGGTCCCATGATGTTCAGGAATAAAGGCTTTCACCGAATCAGGTAAAGCAGCTTCACGGGCCAGCGCGATGCCGTCCAGCACGTGATTGCGGATGATGCGCGCGGAGTCCGTCGGACTCATCTCGTCGTGCGGGTTGGACCCACCGGCCTGGTTCTCCATGAAGTAGCGCGGGTTGGCCAGCTTGCCGACGTCGTGGTAGTAGCAGCCGACCCGGGCGAGCAGGCCGTTCGCGCCGATGATGTTGCAGGCGGACTCGCAGAGACTCGCCATCGCCAGGCTGTGCGCCCAGGTGCCGGGCGCCTCCTGCGCCAGGCGCCGGAGCAGCGGCCGGCCGAGATCGGAGAGCTCGAGCAGCGTGAGGTCGGTGGTGATCCGGGTGATGGACTCGGCGATCGGCGTCACGATCATGGCCAGCGACGCGGTGGCGGGCGACATGAGCACGCCGAGAAATGCGCTGGCGATGATCATGGTCGTGCCCCAGCCCCGGATGAGACCGACGGTCAGCGAGGCGAGCACGGCGGCCGCGGCCATCACGCCGATCGTGGAGTAGAGATGGCGCCGACGACGCACGACGCGGATCCCCACCGCCCCTGCCACGCCGCTCACCAGGCCAAAGAAGAGGATGGCGCTGTCCCGGATCGCCCACTGCCCGTCGAGCAGGATCGCGAGCGTCATGGCGGCCGCCACGCCCACCTGCCCGCTGTAGAGGAGCGTCACCACGATCGTCGCGAAGGGAATCGGCACCAGCTCCGGTCGCCCCGGGAAGGCCGAATAGAGCAGCTTCGTCAACAGGAGGACCAGAGCGAACAGCGTCCCGAAGAACACCATTTCGCGCAGTCGGTTGTAGGTGCGGCGGCGATAGAAGAAGATCAGGAGCCAGAACGCCGCCATCACCAGCGCATTGTACAGGAGCGCGCCCGCAGCGCCGCGCAGCATCGGGTGACCGCTGCCCCGCTCGGCGAGCTCGCCGAGCAGGGCCGCGAACTTGGCCCGAGCGACCTCGGTGACCGGCTGCCCCACCGTGGTGATGCGCTCGCCCGCGCTCACATAGTACTTCACCCGGTCCACGCTCGCGCGGAGCTGCTCCCGCCGCGCGGAGGTGAGCGCGAGATCGGGCACCACGGTCGGTTGGTAGAACCTCGCGACCAGGCGCCGCACGGTCCGTTGCCCGACGGGATCGTTGAGGGTGGTCGCCGCCGCCTCGGCCCGATCGATCAGGTCGGCGAAGCTGAGGATCGAGTCGCGGGGGACGGCGCGCTCGCCTTCGCCCCGCCGGAGACTCAGCTGGCGGGCGGGCTCGCCGCGCAGCACGCCGGCATCCGCCACGCCACGCGAGAGCGTCTCGGCCAGGAAGTGGGTGACGATCGCCTGGACCCGTCGTCGCTGCGCCTCCACCGTGAGATACGCGGTCTCCGATGGACCCAGGCTCGCCCGCGCGGCCGCCACCGACCGCAGGAGATCGGGACCCTGGTGCTCGGCGCGCTCCAGCTCGGCGAAGAACGAGCGCGCGGCGCCGAGTGCCGAGTCGTAGGCGGTGGGACTGTAGCGATAGACCGGCCGGACACTGAGCGCCCGCGACTCGCCCTCGCTGGCGATCTCCTCGGAGGACTTGCGAGTCTCGAACGAGAACGGCGCGACCACGGTGCGGTCGGCGACCTGGCCCACCTTCGGAAGGGCCGTGACCACCACCGCCGGCGGCGGGAAGACGAGATAGCCCACGAGCGCGGCGCCCGCCAGCGGGAGCCAGCGCGCCAGGTGGAAGCCGACAGACGCGACAAGGCTCCGCTGCTCCTCCGCGCCCGGCAGGACCCGGTCACTTGGCGACATCAGCCGCTCTGGTCTTCCGCATGGGCCCGGATGATCTCCCGCGCCAGGCGATGCCGTACCACGTCGGTCTCGTGCAGGTAGCAGAAGGCGATCCCCTCGATCCCCGGGAGCACCCGCTCCACCTGCACCAGTCCCGACTCCTCCCGGCGAGGCAGATCGATCTGCGTCTTGTCGCCGGTCACCACGGTCTTGCTGTTCACCCCGAGCCGGGTGAGGAACATCTTCATCTGGGCGCCGGTCGCGTTCTGCGCCTCGTCCAGGATGATGAACGCGTCGGCCAGCGTGCGCCCGCGCATGTACGCCAGCGGCGCGATCTCGATGGTCCGGGTCTCCAGCGCGCGCTGCACCCGGTCGTGGGGCATCATGTCCTCCAGCGCGTCGTACAGCGGCCGGAGGTAGGGATCGACCTTGGCCTGGAGGTCGCCGGGGAGAAAGCCCAGCGACTCGCCCGCCTCCACGGCGGGCCGGGCCAGAATGATGCGCTTGACTCGCTTGCGGGCCAGCGCCTCGACCGCCTTCGCCACGGCGAGGTACGTCTTTCCGGTTCCCGCCGGGCCGATGCTCACCACGATGTCGTGGTTGGCGATCGCCTGGAGGTAGTCCCGCTGGCCCTGCGTCTTGGGCGCGATGGCCCGACGCAAGCCGGGCAGGACGATCTTGCCGTCGGTGGCGGACGACGTGTCGGCGCTGGGCGTATCGGCCGCGAGCCGGTACACGTCGTCCGGGGTGACCGGCTCGCCGATGCGTGCCAGATCGATCAGCCCCTGTACCACCGGTGTCGCGCGCTCCACCTGCTCCGCCGTGCCCGCGACCGTGACCGAGTCGCCGCGGAACGAGATCCGCACGCCGAGGGTCCGCTGCAGCTCCTGCAGGTTGCTGTCGTTCACCCCTGCGAAAAGCAACGGATCGGCGCCTTCGGCCGAAATACGCTGTGAGATGTCGTCGGCCATATCAGGACCGTGGTACCCGGACCTCCAGGTGCAACTCCTCGAGGTCCTTGCTGTCCACCGGCGAAGGGGCACCCTCGAACAGGGCGCGCTGCGCGGTGGTCTTGGGAAACGCGATGACGTCGCGGAGCGAGTCGGCGTCCGCCAGCAGCATCACGATGCGGTCCAGCCCGAAGGCGAATCCGCCGTGCGGTGGGGCGCCGGCGCGGAGCCCCTCCAGCAGGAAGCCGAACCGCTGCTCCGCGACCTCCTCGCTGATGCCGAGCAGCCCGAGGATCCGGCGTTGCAATCCGGGATCGGCAATGCGGAGGCTTCCCCCGCCCAGCTCGGTGCCGTTGAGCACGAGATCGTACGCCAGCGCCCGCGCCTGCTCGGGAGCCGTATCGAGGAGGGGCAGATCGTCGGGGTGGGGCGCGGTGAACGGATGGTTGACCGACGCCAGCGCGCCGGTCGTGGGGTCGCGCTCGAAGAGCGGGAAGTCCACGATCCACACGAAGCGGTTCACGCCCTCGGGAACGAGATTCAGCCGGCTCGCGACCTCGTGACGGACGCGGTCGAGGGCCGGACTGGTCACGTGGTCCGTCCCCGCCACGAGGAGGCAGAGATCGCCCTCGGCGAGCCCCAGGGCCTGGGCGGCGGCAGGACCGAGGTACTTGGCCGGACCTCCTTCGAGGGTTCCCCCGGCGAGCTTCAGCCGCAGCAGGCCCGCCGCACCCAGCGTTTTCGCGGCGGCCTCGACCTCGTCCAGCTGCTTGCGGGTGAGCGACGCGCCACCCGGCACCCGGATCCCGCGCACCCGTCCACCGCCGGCAATGGCTGCGCGGGTGATCGCGAAGTCCGCCGGGCGAAAGACTTCGGTGGCGTCGAAGATTTCCAGGCCGAACCGAAGGTCGGGCTTGTCGCTTCCGTAGCGCTCCATCGTCTCGCCGTAGCGCAGTCGCTCGATCGGCAGCTCCACCGTCTGGCCGGCCTCGGCCCACAGGGCCTCTACCATCCCCTCGCCGAAGCCGAGCACGTCCTCCATCCCCACGAAGGACGCCTCGATGTCGATCTGGGTGAACTCCGGCTGCCGGTCGGCCCGCAGGTCCTCGTCCCGGAAGCAACGGGCGATCTGGAAGTAGCGATCGAGCCCTGCGACCATGAACAGCTGCTTGTAGAGCTGGGGCGACTGGGGCAGCGCGAAGAACTCGCCCGGGTGCACCCGACTGGGCACCAGATAGTCCCGCGCGCCCTCGGGCGTGGGCTTGGTGAGGATCGGCGTCTCGATCTCCAGGAAACCGAGGCCGTCGAAATAACGCCGGGTGGCCTGCATCAGCCGGTGGCGCAGGATGAGGTTGCGCTGCAGCTCGGGACGACGCAGGTCCAGCACCCGGTGGCGAAGCCGGAGCTCTTCCGCCGGCAGGTCCTCCTTCTCCTTCCGCGCCACCGGAATGGGAGGCGTCTGCGCGGGGCCCACCACCTCGATGCCGGTGACGTGAACCTCCACCTCGCGCGAGACCAGCGAGGGATCTCGCGACGGCTCCGGCCGGAGCTCCACGGTGCCGCGGGCGAGTACCACCGTCTCGGCGCCGAGGCCGGCCGCCCGGCTCATCACATCCGGCGGCGTCCACGCAGGGTTGCAGGAGAGCTGGACCAGGCCTGCCCGATCGCGCAGGTCGACGAAGACCAGGCCACCGAGGTCGCGGCGCCGGTGGACCCAGCCGGCCAGGCGCACCT
>Ga0075325_1000127_pt1 | contig 10806 bp, 4 predicted proteins | sample MayberrySE_Catta_5_FD_120048 | JGI IMG/M metagenome (GOLD analysis project Ga0075325, IMG submission 120048) | Natural and restored wetland microbial communities from the San Francisco Bay, California, USA, that impact long-term carbon... | ecosystem: Environmental > Terrestrial > Soil > Wetlands... | reverse complement strand
TCTTCCTCGACGCCAAAGAAACCGAGGAGAAGCCCCTCGCCGCTCAGCCCTGCCCCGCCAGCAGCTGCAAAATGACCCAGACCTACCAGCTCAAGATGTCCGGGCTGACGGCGGGCAAACACACCTTGCGGGTGATCGCCAAGGATCAGCTCAACCAGAGCTTCGAACGCTCGATCGAGTTCGAATACGCCCCCGCCACGGGCATGAAGGACGAGTACGTGATGCATTACTTCCCGCTGCCCGACGGGACCGGCAACGAAGACGAGGAAGAGCATCCGGCGCGTCCCGAACTCGCCGTCAACGTGATGAACGGCAACCTCGTCTACCGCGAGCAGGACGTCGAGGTGGAGGGGCCGGCAGTGGATCTCGAGGTCGAGCGCTACTACAACTCGATGTTGCCCGAGGCAGAGGACTCCGAGTGGGGTGATGGCTGGACACTCGGGCAGACTCCGAAGCTCGAGCCAGAAGAAGGGGCCGGCACGCCCGAAAAAGGCGACCTGCTTGTCCGCAGCGGCGTGCTGAAGCAGGGCATCGGCCTTCCCACCCAAGCTGGCACGAGCCAGTTCAACGCCGATCTGCAGACGAGCGTGACCAAGCTCTCCGGGGGCGGCTACGAGCTGACCGACGAAAGCGGGGAAAGCGCGATCAGCACCGTTCTCGACCCGAACGGCAAGACGACCGAACTGCGCGCTGGCGCCTACGCCAAAGTCGACTACGAGTACGAAACCGGCGAGCTGGCAGAGATCGAGGTCGAGGATCCCGGCAGCGTCTCCGACTTCGCCCAGGTCGAAGAGGAAGAAGTCGAGTTCGTCTCGCCCGCGCCTGTCTACCAGAGCTCCTTCGGCACTCAGGGAGCGGGCAACGGCCAGCTGAAATCACCAGGCGACGTCGCCGTCGCGGCAAACGGCGATCTCTGGGTCATCGACCGGGCCAACAACCGCATCCAGCGCTTCAACTCCTCCGGCGCCTACATCTCCCAGCTCGGCTCGCTCGGCTCGGGCAATGGCCAGTTCAACCGGCCGACCTCGATCGCGATCGACACCTCGGGCAACCTCTGGGTCGCCGACGCCAACAACAACCGCATCCAGAAGTTCAGCTCAAGCGGCGCCTTCATCAAAGCGATTGGCTCCTACGGAACCAACAACGGCCAGTTCTCAGGCCCCGAAGGCATCGCCACGGACGCCAAAGGCAACGTCTGGGTGGCCGACACCTACAACCGCCGCGTCCAGAAGCTCAACCCGGATGGCTTTTTCCTGCTCAAGTTCGGCTCCCAGGGCACAGGCAACGGCCAGTTCGGCGAGGCCAACTCGATCGACATCGGCCCCGGCGGCAAGGTCTGGGTCGCCGACTGGCAGAACAACCGCGTTCAGCAGTTCACCGAAGGCGGGCTATACGTGCAGAAATTCGGCTCGGCCGGCGCCGGTGACGGCCAGTTCAACCATCCCGACGCGGTCGAGGTCGACTCACGGGGAAACGTCTGGGTCGGCGACCAGAACAACCATCGCATCCAGCAGTTCTCAGAAGCCGGCGCTTACGTGGGCCAGTTCGGCGCCTCGGGCGCCGGGGACGGCCAGTTCTCCTTCACCTACCCGATGGGCATCGCCGTCGACAACAAGGGCGGCATCTGGGTCACCGACGTCAGCAACCACCGCATCCAGAAGTGGGTGCTTCCCGCCTACCGCCCGAAGTTCAACGCCGCCTATGGCTCCCAGGGCTACGGCGACGGCCAGTTCGGCTGGGCCGCTGATGTGGCTGTCGACTCCGAAGGCGACATCTGGGTCGCCGACAACTTCCGCCACCGCCTGCAGCAGTTCGAGCCCAACGGCGAATTCATCTCGAAGTTCGGAGTCAACGGCGCCGGCGCCGGTCAGCTCAACTGGCCGGCGGCGATCGCCATCGACGCCGAAGACAACATCTGGATCGCCGACGCCGTCAACCGCATCCAGAAGTTCAGCCCCTCCGGCCAGTACCTGGGCAAAATCGGCTCGGCTGGCTCGGGCAACGGCCAGTTCGCCACCTGGGGCCCCGAAGGCATGGCGATCGACCCGAAAGGCAACATCTGGGTCGCAGACACCACCGCCGGGCGGGTACAGAAGTTCAGCTCAAGCGGCGCCTTCATCAAAGTCATCGGCTCACCCGGCTCGGGCTGGGGCCAGCTCGACCGACCGACCGACATCGACTTCGACGCCCAGGGCAACGCCTGGATCGCCGACCGCCAGAACAACCGCGTCTCGATCTTCAATGAAAACGGCTTCTTCATCCGCCAGTTCGGCGCCGCCGGCGCCGGGGAGGGTCAGTTCAAAGCCCCCGAGTCGCTGGAGATCGATGCCAACGGGACGGTCTGGGTCGCCGACTGGGAAAACCACCGCGTCCAAGCGTTCAACGAAGCTAACGAATACCTCACCCAGTTCGGCATCAACGGCAGCGGCGACAGCCAGCTCAACCTCGGCCACATCATGGGCATCGAGAGCGACGACTACGGCCGCCTCTGGATCACCGACACCTACAACAACAAGCTCAAGAAGTGGAAGATCCCCAACTGGATACCGCCATTCGAGGAAGAGAACGACCCTGCCGTCGAAGTCGAGACCAGCGCAGGATTGGTCGAGAGCGTCGAAGGCGAGGAGGCCGGCGAGCACAGCTATGAGCACGAAGGCAACCTGCTCACCGCTTATGAGGGACCCGAGGGGGAAACCAGCTACGAGTACGACTCGGCTGGCCGGATGACAGAAGTCGCCCTGCCAAACGGGACCTGGGCGAAAATCGAATACTACGAAGCCACGGGCCGGGTCAAATCGGTGACCGTCGCTCCCGAAGGCGCAAACGCCAAACTGACCCACTTCGCCTACGTTGACGATCCGCTGAGCACCGTCGTCACGCCGCCCGATGACCCGACGACGACCTATCTGATCGCCGCCGACGGGTCGGTGCTCAAGTGGTGGAACACGCCGCAAGCCCCCGAAATCCTCGACCTCGCCGGCACGCTCTACGCCGCCAAGGAAACGCAGTCCCCGATCGCTACCGGAGACCACACGCTCCTAGCGCAGGCCCACTCAGAGGAGGGGGTCGCTTCGATCCAGTTCATCGCCAACGGCAGCACGCTGGTCGACGAGATCAGCTGCGAGCAGGACCTAGAAAAACTAGGCACCGAGTGCAAAGACCTGCTCAATCAATGGGTGACCAATACCGGAAACCACGCGCCAGGCATCCTCAACGTCGAAGTCCTCGTCACCGACAGCAAAGGCAAAACCGAAAGCCAGCGCTTCTGGGTCAACATCCCCTACACGCCGCCACCGCCAGATGGCGCCGCCGTCGCACCGACCTTCCAGGAGATCCTCAACTTCAGGGAAGAATTCGGCCTCGAGGTCGTCTTCCCGGTAGAAACTGAGCTGGAGCTGCACGAACGCATCTTTGACCTGATCGGCGCCTGGTATAACCCGAACACTTCGGCTGGTGAAGTGGCGCGTGCAACCATGGATAGATGGGGTGTGCCACTGCGTACCGCTGACCTTGCCGAGCTTGAGTATCGCGAACGATATCTAGCCCATAATGCTCCGCTCATTTCGCAATGGGGTGCAAGCCAGGCACCGTCCACGTATGCAGGTTTCTATATGGATCACCAAGCTGGCGGCAAGATAAGAGTTGGCTTCACCTCCAATCAATCAGCGCAGTTGGCAGCGCTAGAGCAGGCACCCGGTATCGATCCTGACGATCGTATAGAGCCGTTCCTGTCGAGCCCAACACGATCGCTGGTACAACTCAAGACGATCTCGCAGAGCTTTGACCAAGGAGTTTCCTCGAGGCCTGACCTTATGGAACTTCTTACAACGGGTGCGATAAATATCGAGACAAATACCGTCACCGTCGGCGCTACCGATGTCGCTCCGGTCCAGTCCTATGTCACAACCACTTTTGGCTCGAATTCTGGACTTGCCGCATACTTTGACCCATCAAAGCCCGTGCTGCGAAAAACGTTTTTGGACGAAGGGGTTCGCGTAAGAGAAATGAATAGCCGGCTTTTCGCCGGAGATTGGATTCGTGCAGGACTGCTAGATGGCGGTTGCACACTTGCGTTCGGCGCTTGGGAAATTAGTGGCGTCAAGCCTAACGGCGCTCCTAGCTTTGCGAATTTTGCTCTAACCGCCGGCCACTGTTACCCGCTTAGCACCTCGCTGAAGAGAGGTGGGTATGAGATAAAAGAAGGTAAACGGGTCGAAGCGCTGACGAGTGCGATTGGAAAGGTAGCGAGACGCTCTTACACGATCAATAGCGCCGGCTTTACTACCGACGCGGAGGCGATTCGCCTGTCAGATGCAACGGAGCTTCCCAAGTGGGTTTATTGGTCTGAGGGCTATCAATTCAAGATCAATGGCGCGGCCGATTGGACGCCCGGAATGACTTTGTGTCATTCTGGAACGTGGGGAGGTACTCATTGTGGACCATCTGCATCGTGGCTCGTTAAATCGTACTACGAAGGAGCGGCTGGCCCCGTCTGGCAGATACGGGTTTTTGACTACAGCATAGGAGGCGACAGTGGCAGTCCGGTGTTTGATCCTATTACGCGGAGCGCTGTTGCCTTGCTTTCTGGAGGTCCGTTTTACAACACAGGTCCAACAGATGTCACTCCGCTCCTATCCCTGGAAGGGCGGCCGTACGCGCAGGAGGTCTTGCCAAATACGGCTCCTGGAGCGCTCGCGGCGCCGGGCATGACTAGCCCTCAACCGTTGACTGTCGTGGATTCCGACTAGACTTAGATGCATGAGTAGCCAAGCTAAGCAAAGAAAGCTGGGACGGGCTCTTCTAGCATTGCTTCTGGCTGCGCTGCTGTTTGTGTTGACAGCCGCGGGGAGCACGTCGTCCAGGCAGGTGAGGTTCTGTAGCGGTTCTAGCGCCGAGCGGGCTAAGGCTGGCGTTGTCGGCCCGCCGATTCAAGGAGTATCGGTAGCTCTTCAGACCAAACGTTTTGAGCCGGGCGAGGACTTGTATGCACGATTGCTAAACCGAGGTGAGGGTCGAGCGAAGTATGGTCCTCAGCACCGAATAGAGCGCTATATCAATTCTCGATGGACGGTCGACCCTGCAGGGCCCCATGGCCCGTGGCACAAGGTGTTCTGGCTCCTCCCCTCCAATACGGCGGGTAGATGCTTTCACTACACCATTCCCATCGATCAACCCACGGGTGTATACAGGTTCGTAGTGCCCGTCACGACGAACCTTGGCCGATCAGGTCGTACTGCCGTGTTCCGGGTGGAATAGCGTGAGAGTCACACTTCGTGATGGGGTGGACGACGCATGGGCGTTCGAGCCCGCGAGGACGATTTGTGGGCGATGCGCGATGAGTGCACTCGTTTTGGCGACGGCCTATCCTGTGCGTTTCTCTCCGGCGGCTGCCTTGGCGCGAGCTGGGGGCCGGGCACCTGGGAAAAACGCTTGGGCTATTGCGCGGCAGAGCCCGGGCGTTCGAGGAGCCAAAAGGCATCCGGCCGCCCGCGGGATGGCTTGATTCTATGCTCTGTCGATAACGCGCTGCGAGTGAGGAATCGGGCCACAGGGGGAAGAATGAAGGGCAGGGTCTTGCAAATCGCTGTTGTGTGGGCGGCCGTCGCGCTGTTTCTTGGTGTGACGCTCGCCGTTTGTGCTCCGGCCAAGGCGGTTACCCTGGGTAGCAGCTTCTCTGCTGCGGCGAATGACTCAGTCTGCAAGTTTCAGTCTTTCGAACCCGAGACTCGGGTTTGCACCGTCGAACAGGCTGGCCTCCTGACCGACCATACGGCGGCGGGTGGTCTCCTAGCACCCTTCGACGGAGTCATCGTCCGCTGGTCGGTGGTGACTGGCGCGGCATTGCCCGGTACCGGAAGGGTGACTCTTGCGCTGCGTGGTACAGGCGGCTTCAGTGGTAGCGATGTAGCAAGGGGGCCCGACGTCGAGCTGCCATCAAGCCCACCCGGAACCCGACACACCTTCGCCGAACAGCTGTCGATCTCTGCTGGACAGCCGATTGGCTTGACGATTTCGATAGCCAACCGCAGTACGCAGGCAGCCGGTGCACCAATTGCATTTCAGGGGGAGGGAGTTGGCAGGATCGACATCTGGACCGGCCAGGCAGGTCAGGTCATATGGGACACGGAAGAAGACGCTGAGCTTCTGCTAAACGCCGAGATCGAGCCGGACACGGATCACGACGGCCTGGGTGACTTGACGCAGGACTGCTTCCCGGGTCAGCTCGGCCGCCAGGAGCTTTGTGGGCACGATCTCGTGACACCGGAAATCCAACCCCAGGTCGCAGTCCGACAGCCCTTTCTGCGAACCGGTGCCATCCTCGCCAGGATCGCCTCGACCGAGGCAGGCCATGCCAGTGCTGAGGGCTGGCTTGAGATCAAGGGGCGCGGCGGCTGGAGTTACAGGTTGCGGAGCGCCGGTGCGCCGATTGCGGCGAACAGCCAGGCGGTGCTGCGCCTGCGAGTGCGGAAGCCGGCGCTCAAGGCGGCCAGGGTCGCCAAGCGCAACGGCACGAGGGTCCTGGTCAAGATACGTGTTGGCGTTTCCGATGCCGCCGGGAACGAACGTCAGGCAACCTTTCGTGTCCGACCGTAGCCCGAGCCCGGCGCTCGAGCTATCGGCAGGTGGCGCATGAACTGCCCTGACTTCCCAAGCTGGGTCACAGCTTTCGCTTGGGCTCCTCTTGGCTCATCTACGCCCGTGGGGCGGGAGGCGGGCGCGCGCTGGCATTGCAGTGATGTTGCCTGTCCACCAAGGAACTTGGCTCTCTGCTCAAAGTTGAGCCTACGGAGTCAGCGGTGTTGGCTGAGGTTGGGCGAGGCTTCCCCGGGAAGGCCCGGAAGGTTGTGATCGAGATCTGGAAGGAGGAGCTGAGAAAGACTGAAGCCGAGACGCGTAGAGCCAGCGGTTGAACAGCGGTTGCAGATCCCGATCGGATAGCTCCTCGGCAAGGGCTATGAACTCGCCGATGCGGGCGGCGCCGTGGCGGTGCTCAGCGGTCCAGCGCCGCAGGATCTTCAGCAGCGTCGGGGTCCCGACCTCGAGTCGCAGCGCCTCGACCGCCAGCGCGCCGCGGACGTAGATCGAGGGGACGAAGAGGTCCGAGGCCTTTTGCGGGCGGCCCGGTGGCGGCTGCCAGAGGGGGCTGTCGGGTGGGTTCTCGCGGAGCAGGCGGCGGAAGGTGGCGCGGGTGGTGGGGCCGCCGTGGTGTTCGGCGTAGTACCACTGCGCCCAGGTGGTGAGGCCCTCGTTGAGCCAGATGTCAGACCAGCGGGCGATGCCGACCGAGTCGCCGAACCACTGGTGCGCGGTCTCGTGGACGACCACCTGGCGTTCGGGCAGGAAGCCGTAGATCGGGCGGGTCTGGCTCTCCAGGGCGAAGACGATCGGCGTGCGGTCGACGATCGAGCCGGCCGAGTCGAACGGGTAGGGGCCGAAGGCCCGGCTGAAGAAACGGATCGCGCTGGGCAGGGAGTCGAGCGCCCGCAGCCGCCGCTCGGGCAGGCGCGAGTCGACCATCGTCCAGACCGGCAGGCGGCCGATCCGGCTGCGTTGGAGGCGGGCCCTGCCGATGTTGACCACCGCCAGGTAGGCGGCCATCGGCTGCGCCTCGCGCCACGAATAGGTGCTCCGCCCCCCGTCGCGGCGGACCGATCGCAGGCGGCCGTTCGACGCCGCCCTGAGGCCGGACGGCACGGTCAGGTGAAAGTCGAAGGTCGCCTTGTCGGTCAGCCGTTCGTTGCAGGGCAGCCAGGTCGCCGTGCCGATCGACTCGCCGATCGTCAGCGCGCCGTCGCCGGTGCGGAACCAGCCTTCGACCGTGCCGTTGCGGCGGAAGATCGCCCGGGGCCTGCCCCGGTAGCGGACGGTTACGGTGAAGGCCCGGCCCGCCGCCAGGGGTGTCACGGGGGTCGCCAGCAGCTTGCGCCCCTCGCGGCGGAAGCTCGCCTCGACGCCGTCGACCCTCACCGCGGTCACCCGCAGGCCCGCGAGGTCGAGCCCGATGCGCCTGAGCGCCTCGCGCGCCCGCGCCTCGATCGCCACCGTCGCCCGCAGCTGGCCGCTGTGCGGCTGGTAGGCGAGGCGCACGTCGTAGTGAGTGGCGTCGTAGGCCGAGCTGCCGACACCCGGGAAGATCGGGTCTCGATCCAGCGCCCCCGCGGCGGCCATGCCATCCGCGCCCAGCATGGCCGTCAGGCAGAGCGCGAGGATGGCGATCCGGGTTGTCGCTGCCAAGGGCGGTCATCCTATTCGCGCATCCGCAGGGCGCTGGGCCGGCTGCGGTTTCACCAGATACACTCGCCCGGTAAATAACGGTCGGTGGTCAAGGGAAGTCCGGTGAGAAGCCGGCGCGGTCCCGCCACTGTGACCGGGTAAAGGACGTCGCGGGCGCTTTGGCGCCAGCCACTGGGGAGGACACGAAATCCCTGGGAAGGTGCGGCTGACACAGCCCGGAAGCCAGGAGACCTGTCCTCCGGCCAGCCATGACAACCCTCGAGGAAAAGGGTGGCTTAGATGCCAAGACTCATTTCATTCAGGCTGGCGGCTGCGTGCGCGCTGGCACTCGTATCCGTTCTCTCGTTCAGCGCGGTGGCGGCGGCCAAGGGGCCGATCGCCGATCTGCGTGTGATCGGCAAGGGCAACAAGGTTCTCGCCGAAGACTCGTTTGGAGTGTTCGGCGAGGTCTCCGTCAAGGCCAGTCCGAAAGCGACCTGCTTCGGCGCCGGCACTGGCGGCAGTGGCAAACCGGCCGAGGTGACGGGCGCCACGGCGCTCGGCATGCTCTTGCGGGCGGCGACCTTCACGGCGGCGCTCAAGCCGGTGCTGATCTCCGACCACTTCGACTTCGGCCTCGCCCTTTGTGGGCTGGGCGGCTCGATGGCCGGCGGCGCCAACTCGTGGTACCTGAAGGTCAACCACAAGAACCCCGAACTCGGCGGCGAAGTGGTCAAGGTCAAGGGCGGCGACGAAGTGCTCTGGGCCCTGGCTGGGTTCCCGTACCCGCAGGAGCTCGCGCTGAGCGCGCCCAAGAACGCGCGGGCCGAGCAGCCCTTCCAGGTGCGCGTCTTCGCCTACGACGACAGGGGCAAGCGCACCCCGGTCTCCGGGGCGACGGTCTCCGGCGCCTCGGGCCCGACCGACGCCAGCGGCCGGGCGACGGTGACGCTGGGCAAGCCGGCGAAGCTAATCGCTCGCAACGGCAAGGACCTCCCCTCCAACCGCGCCGCGGTTTGCGTCGGGGGCAAGTGCCCCGCTAAGTGACCGCTCGCCGCGGCACGGTGGTCGCGATCGCGCTGCTTGTTGCAGCGGCGCTCGTGGCCGCCGGCTGCGGCCTCGGCCCCGGTGACGGGGTCGGCGATGTCGAGCTGACGGTGACACGGGACTACGGGACCGTGCCCGTGATTCACCGCGAGCTCGGCGACGTGACCGAATCCGGCACGGTGATGCGCGCCCTCGAAGGCAGCGCCGCGATCACCACCCGCTACGGCGGTGGCTTCGTGCAGTCGATCGAGGGGATCGAGGCGGAGGAGCGGCTCGATCGCTCCTCCGATTGGTTCTTCTACGTCAACGGCGTCGAGGCGACGGTCGGCGCCGCCGACTACGACCTGAGCGGCGGCGAGGCGATCTGGTGGGACTACCGCGACTGGAGCGGGGCGATGCGGGTGGCAGCGGTCGTCGGCTCCTGGCCGCAGCCCTTCCTCGACGGCTATGGGGGGCGGCGCTGGCCGGTCGTGGTCGAGTGCCTGGGCGGGGCTGCGGCTTGCGAGCTGGTGCGCGAGCGGCTGCGCGAAGCCGGCGTGACGCTCGCCTCCGGCGCTCCCGATGACGCCCTGCGCGTGCTGGTCGGCCCCTGGGCAGAGGTGCGGGAGGACCCGGCTGCGGGGCAGATCGAGGATGGCCCACAGGCGAGTGGGGTGTTCGCCGACTTCGAGCTCGAAGGCGGGGGGTATGTGCTGCGGGGGCTCGGGGAAGACGGTGAGGTGGAGCGGACCTTCGACGAGGAAGCCGGTCTGGTCGCGGCGACCCGCCGCTACGACGCGCCCCCGATCTGGGTGGTGACCGGGCCCAGGCAGGCCGGCGTCAGCGCCGCCGCCGAGCTGCTCGACGCCGCCGGCAGTCTGCGTGACCACTACGCGATCGTCGCCGAAGGGGGGGAGGGCACGCCGCTGCCGCTGCGATGAGATCGCCCTTCGCCTATATACCGAGCCCCCGTCCGCTGCAGAGCGCGTCGCCTGCGGCGGCGGTCGTCTACCTCGGCGCGCTGACCGTCGTCGCCTTCCTTTACTCGAGCCCGATCGTGCTGCTCGCCACGGGCGGCGCAGTGGTGCTCGCCGGGCTCCTGGCGGGCGCCCGCCGCGCGCTGCGGGCGGCGCTCTGGATGGGACTCACCCTCGCCCTGCTGATCGTCGCCGTCAACGCGCTTGTCGTCAGCCGCGGCGAGACAGTGCTGGCGCGGCTCGGCGAGTGGCCGCTGTTCGGCCAGGTCGAAGTCACCGCCGAGGCGATCGCTGCCGGGGCCGTAATCGGCCTGCGCGCTGCCGTGGTGATGGTCGCCTTCGCCGTCTACTCGGCCTGCGTCGATCCCGACCGGGTGCTGCGCGCCCTGCGGCCGATTGCCGGTCGCTCCGCCCTGACCGCGACCCTGGTCTCGCGCCTCGTCCCGGTGGCGGCGGCCGATGCGGGACGCCTGCGCGACGCGGCCCAGCTGCGCGGCCCCGGCGCCGCGCCCGTCGGTCGCGCGCCGCTGGCCCGGCGCCTGCTGGCGGGCTCCCTCGACCGGGCGGTCGACGTGGCCGCGACGCTCGA
>Ga0075325_1000126_pt1 | contig 10869 bp, 8 predicted proteins | sample MayberrySE_Catta_5_FD_120048 | JGI IMG/M metagenome (GOLD analysis project Ga0075325, IMG submission 120048) | Natural and restored wetland microbial communities from the San Francisco Bay, California, USA, that impact long-term carbon... | ecosystem: Environmental > Terrestrial > Soil > Wetlands... | reverse complement strand
GGCGATCCAGCGCAGCGCCGCGCGGCGCACCTGGCCCTGGGCCACGCAGGCCTGGTTGACGGTCACCGAGGCGAGATAGAGGCCGGTCCCGGCGGCGACGATCAGCAGTTCCCCGCGGGCGTAGTCGAACTTGCCGCTGAAGGCGAGCTGCATCAGCTGTGGCCCGGCGACGAGGATCGCCAGCGCCATCACGGCGGTGAAGGCGGCGACGCCGAGCAGCACCATGCGCACCGAGCGGTGGAACTCGCGCTCGCTGCCCGGGTCCTCGCTGGTGTGCAGCGCGGTGAGGTGGGGAAGGATGCTGGTCGAGACCGCCTGGAAGAGCTGCAGCGGCGCCCGCGCCAGCATCAGCACGTTGAAGATGAAGCCGGCGGCGGCGGCGCCGTCCAGCGCCCGGACGACCAGCGGGCCGGCGTTGAGGAAGGCCTGTTCGCTGAACATGATCACCAGCACGGCCGCGGCGAAGCCGCTGCCGTGGGCGACCGAGACCGAGGCGTTCTCGCTCTGCGGTGGGGCCTGGGGAGCGGCGCGCGCCCGCCGGGCGAAGGCCAGGGGCACAACCATCAGCGAGAGCGAGGGGGCGGCGACGATGCCGATCGCCACCCAGGACTGGCCGCTGAGCAGGCTGACCGCGACCAGCACCGCGAAGAGGGTGCGGAAGCAGGACTCGGAGAGGATCAGCGCCGTGAAGAGGCCAAAGCGCTTCACCCCGGCCAGGTAGCCGCGGGCGAAGTAGCTCGCCGCGTAGAAGAGGACGGCCGAGAAGTAGACCCAGTAGAGCGTTTCGTTGCCCTCCAGCAGGCCGTTCTGGAGTGGGCCGCGGAAGGCGAGCGCGAGGACCGCGAAGAGCAGCGCCAGGCCGAGCTGGATCGTCGCCGCGTTGCGGGTCGTGCCGGCGATCGCCTCACCTTTTACGAGGTGTTCGGAGATGTGGCGCGAGAGCAGCTGTTCGACCGGCCGGTAGAGGGTCGAGATGGTGATGAAGACGGCCGACCAGACGACGGTGATCTCGCCGTAGTCGGGCTTCGAGAGCACGTGCGAGGCGATGAAGAAGTAGACGTAGGTGATCACCCCGGTGAGGCCGACGCCGACCGCCAGGAAGCTCGCCGTCCTGCCGTAGTCGGCCGTCGCCGAGCCGCCACCCGTCCGGGCGCCGCCGCGAGCGCCCAGCAGCTTGCGCAGCGCCTGCATCAGCGCTTCGGGGCGCCGGGCTCGTAGTGCGAGGGGGGAACGTCGAGGGTCAGCTCGACCCGGCGCAGGCGCTCGAAGACCCGCTGGGTCATCACCCGCTGGCCGGCGAGCAGATCGCCGATCACGCCGAGGGCGAGCAGCTGGATGGCGGCGATGAAGAGCACCGCGCCGAGGATCAGCGACTGGATGTGGCCGCTGCTGTCGCCGTTGAAGACCCAGTCGATCAGGAACGGCAGCCAGGCGGCGATCGCCAGCAGGGTGACGAGCAGGCCGGCGGTGGCGAAGACGCGCAGCGGCTCGTAGCGGGCGTAGATGCGCAGGATCGAGAGCGCGTTGCGGCGCACGTAGGCGCCGGTCGAGGAGAAGAGGCGCGACTCGCGAGTCTGCGGGTTGACGCCGATCTGCACCTGCTCGACGGCGACCAGCATCTTGCCGGCCTGGATCAGGCTCTCCAGCGTGTAGGTGAAGTTGTCGACGACGACCAGCCCCAGCGCCGCCTCGCGGTTGTAGGCGCGGAAGCCGGAGGTGGTGTCGGCGATCTCGGTGCCGGCCAGGCGGCTGACCACCCAGCTGCCCAGCTTCTGCAGGCCTTTCTTGGCGCCGGAGAAGTGCTCGATCTGGGCGACCTGGCGATCGCCGACGACCATGTCGGCCTCGCCGGCGAGGATCGGCGCCAGCAGCCTGGGGATGTCGGCGCCGCGGTACTGGTTGTCGGCGTCGGTGTTGACGATCGCGTCGGCGCCCAGCTTGAGGCAGGCGTCGAGGCCCGCCTGGAAGCCCGCCGCGAGGCCCTTGTTGTTGGTCAGGCGGACGATGTGCTCGACCCCGTGCTCGCGGGCGACCTCGACGGTGCGGTCGGTCGAGCCGTCGTCGACGACCAGCAGCTCGACCGAGTCGATGCCCTCGATCTGGCGCGGGATGTCGGCAATCGTGGCGGGGAGCGTGGACTCCTCGTTCAGGCAGGGGATCTGGACAATCAGCTTCATAGGCGGGATCAGGGTATCCGCGGGCGCGGTTGGCGCGAGATACGTCACAGATTGCACGGAGTTGCCCGGTACGATCTTGATTGACTCGTCAGTCAATCGATGAACTCCCTGCTTACAGCCGCGGATCGGAGTCAGCTCTCACGAGCGCTTGAGCTTGCGGAGCGCGGGCGAGGACGCGTTAGCCCCAATCCTCTTGTTGGTGCAGTTGTGATGCGTGACGGCAAGGTCATCGGCGAGGGCTTCCATGCCGAATACGGCGAGCTGCATGCGGAGCGGGCGGCGCTTGCTGACTGTGAGAGGCGACGGGAGAACCCGACGGGCGCGACGATGTTCGTGACCTTGGAGCCCTGTGCGCACGCCGGCAAGCAGCCGCCCTGCACGGAAGCGATCCTTGCGGCGGGTATCTCACGGGTTGTGGTCGCCTCCGACGATCCGAGCGAGAAGGCCGCCGGGCGTGGATTGGGGATCCTGCGCGACGGCGGGGTGGAGGTCGAGCTTGCCGCGGGCGAGGAGGCGACCAGGGCACGTCTCTTGAACCAGGCGTTCCGCAAGCATTCCCGCACCGGGCTGCCGCTGGTCACCCTGAAGCTGGCGATGTCGCTCGACGGGCGCACGGCGCCGCCGGCTGGCGACTCGCCCTGGATCTCGGGCGAGCAGAGCCGCGAGCTGGTCCACCGCTGGCGCGCCGAATCGGACGCGATCGCCGTCGGCATCGGCACCGTCCTCGCCGACGACCCCCTGCTCACCGCGCGTTCTCCGGGCGCGCGTCAGCCACTGCGCGTCGTCTTCGACCGTCAGGCCCGCACGCCGCTTGACTCCCAACTGCTCGCCACCCTCGGCCAGTCGCCGGTCCTCGTTGTCGTCGCCCCAGAAGCCGATGCGTCTGCGCTCCGTGAGGCCGGCACCGAGATCCTCGTCGCCGACGGCATCGACGCGGCCCTCGCGGCCCTCGGTCGCCGCAACGTGACCAGCCTCTTCCTCGAGGGCGGCCCGACCCTGGCCAATGCCTTCCAGGCCGCCAACCAGCTAGACGAAGCAAGAACCTTCGTCGCTCCCGTCCTCCTGGGCGGCGACACAGCGGTCTCTCGCGCGGGTGGCGCGGATGCGGGGGGGCCGAGAACGGAGGCGCAGCCCCCGCCCGCAGGCCCCTCCGCAGTCGCGACGGGCCCCGTGCGCCAACAACCCCTGTCCCACACCGTCGAGACGATCGGCGACGACACCCTGATCACGGCCCGCTTCAAGGAGTGGTGATGTTCACCGGCCTCGTTGCAGACATCGGCACCGTCGAGTCAGTCGAATCCGGCCCTGAGGGCTCGCGCCTGCGGATCGCCACCACATTGTCTGGCGAGATCGCCACCGGCGACTCGGTCGCCGTCAACGGCGTCTGCCTGACGGCGACCGGCGTCGACGGTCAAGGCTTTGAGACAGAGGCGATGAACCAGACGCTCGCGGTGACCGCGCTCAGCGACCTGGGCCCCGGCTCCCGGGTCAACCTCGAGCTGGCGATGAAGGCAGCGGATCGGCTCGGCGGCCACATCGTTCAGGGGCACGTTGACGGCATCGGCGAGGTGCTCTCGCTGGAGGACGACGGGTTCGCCCGTCGCCTACGGGTTGCGCTCGCTCCGCAGCTGCTCCGCTACGTGGTCGAGAAGGGCTCGATCGCGCTCAGCGGCGTCAGCCTCACTGTCGCCGCCCTTGGCGATGACTGGGCTGAGGTCTCGCTGATCCCCGAGACCCTGGAGCGGACCAACCTTGGAACGGTCGTCGCCGGCGACCGGCTGAACGTCGAGTGCGATGTGGTGGCCAAGTATGTTGAGCGACTGGCGGCGCCATTCGCCGGAAAGGAGCGACCGTGAGCCAGATGACGGAGACGCAGCGGACAGACGGAGCGGGACAGGAGACGGGCGAGAGCCCCTTCGCGACGATCGAGGAAGGCATCGAGGAGATCCGCGCCGGCCGCATGGTCGTCGTCTGCGACGGCGAGGACCGCGAGAACGAGGGCGACCTGGTGATGGCGGCCCAGTTCGCCACCCCCGAGGCGGTCAACTTCATGGCCAAGGAGGCGCGCGGCCTGATCTGCCTGGCGCTGACCGCCGAGCGCTGCGAGAAGCTCGGCCTGAAGCTGATGGCGGCCAAGAACGAGGCACCGCTGCAGACCGCCTTCACGGTGACGATCGAGGCCGCCGGCGGGGTCAGCACCGGCATCTCCGCCCACGATCGCGCCCACACGATCCAGGTCGCGAGCGACCCCTCCTCAGGCCCTAGCGACATCGTCGTCCCCGGCCACATGTTCCCGCTGCGCGCCAAGGACGGCGGCGTGCTGGAGCGCACCGGCCACACCGAGGCCAGCGTCGACCTCGCCCGCCTCGCCGGCCTGACGCCCGCCGGGGTGATTTGCGAGGTGATGAACGACGACGGCACGATGGCCCGCGTCCCGGATCTGGTCCCCTACTGCGAGCGCCATGGGCTGAAGATGATCACCGTCGCCGACCTGATCGCCTACCGCCGCCGCACCGAGGAGAAGCTGGTCGAGCGCGTCGTCGCGACCGCGCTGCCGACCGAGTTCGGCGACTTCACCGCGGTCGGCTACCGCTCGCTGGTCGACGACAAGCACCACGTGGCGATGGTCAAGGGCGACGTCGACGGCGCCGAGGACGTGCTGGTCCGCGTGCACAGCGAGTGCCTCACCGGCGACGTCTTCCACAGCATGCGCTGCGATTGCGGCGAGCAACTGGTCGCGGCGCTGACCCAGATCGAGAACGAGGGCCGCGGCGTGCTGCTCTACCTCTCCCAGGAGGGCCGCGGCATCGGCCTGCTCAACAAGCTGCGGGCCTACAAGCTGCAGGAGGAGGGGGCAGATACGGTCGAGGCCAACCTCAAGCTGGGCCTGCCCGCCGACCTGCGCGACTACGGCATCGGCGCCCAGATCCTTGGCGACCTCGGCCTGACCAGCATCCGCATCCTCACCAACAACCCGAAGAAGATCGTCGGCCTCGAGGGCTACGGCCTCTCGGTCAGCGAGCAGGTGCCGATTGAGTCCTCGCCCAACGCCCACAACGAGGCCTACCTGCGGGCCAAGCGCGACAAGATGGGCCACTCGCTGCACCACCAGGGCCTGGCCTTCGACGAGGAGATGATCCACGACGAGGAGGAGCGCGACGCCGCCGACGGGAGTGAGGCAGATGGCTGAGTCGACCGCCTTCCTCGAGAGCTTCGGCGAGGAGGAGCGCGAGGCGCTCGCCGGGCGTGAGTTCGCCGTCTGCGTCGGCCGCTTCTACGAGGATCTGGCTGAACGCCTGCTGAGCGGCGCCCGCGAAGGCTTCGAGCTGGCCGGCGTCTCCGCCGACTCGATCCGCGAGGTCTCCGTGCCCGGCGCCTACGAGCTGCCCTACGCCGCCAAGCTGCATGCGACCACCGAACGCTTCGCCGGCGTCGCCTGCCTCGGCGTCGTCATCCGCGGCGAGACCGACCACTACGACTTCGTCTGCGCCGAGGCCGCCCGCGGCATCCAGGACGTGCAGCTGGCGACCGGCGTCCCCTGCGCCTTCGGCGTGATCACCTGCGACACGATGGAGCAGGCCCTCGCCCGGGCCGGCGGCGGCAAGCGCGACCAGGGCCGCAACGCCGCCCTGACGGTGGCGCGCATGGCGCTGCTGAAACAAGAGGTCAATCCCTACCGCTGGCAAGTCCGCGACTAGCGGCAGCGACCTGTACCATCCTCGACCCGATGGCCAAGGTATGTCACAGCTGCGGTAAGGGACCGGCGTTCGGCCAGTCCCGCAGCCACTCGATGGTCGCCACCAAGCGGCGCTTCGATCCGAACCTGCAGAAGGTGCGGATCCAGGAGGACGGCCGCAAGCTGCGAGCCTACGTCTGCACGCGCTGCCTCAAGGCCAACAAGGTCGTCAAGGCCGCCTGAGGCCGTAGACGCTGCGCGAGGCCCCTGCGACCTCCACCCCGCCGACGGGCCTGAAACGTCCACATAGTGGACGTTTCAGGCCCGTCGGCCCCCCGGGATGGCCTCGCTATCCCGGCTTGGGGTCGCTAGTCGGATGAGGCTGTGACGACGGGATGCTCGCCCGTCGGCGCCGGGTCGCCCTCGGCCGGCTCCACGTGCAGCCGCGGCAAGATCCGGTCCAGCCAGGAGGGGAGCCACCAGGCTCGCTCGCCGAAGAGCTGCATCAGGGCGGGGACGAGGACCGAGCGAATGATCACGGCGTCGATGAAGATCGCGGCTGCGAGGCCGAGGCCGAAGAGTTTGATGATGCGGTCTTCGCCGAGCATGAAGGAGAGGAAGACGGTGACCATGATCGCCGCCGCCGCGGTGATCACGCGGCCGGTGAGGGCGAGGCCGCGGGTGACGGCCAGCGTCGCGTCGCGGTCGCGCTCCCACTCCTCGTGGATGCGCGACATGAGGAAGACCTCGTAGTCCATCGAGAGCCCGAAGATGATCGCGAAGAGGAAGATCGGGAAGAAGGAGATGATCGGGCCGGTGCCGTCGATGCCGATCAGGCTGGCGCCCCAGCCCCACTGGAAGACGGCGACGATCAGGCCGAATGCCGCGCCGATCGAGAGCAGGTTCATCACGACCGCCTTGAGCGGCACGAGGATCGAGCGGAAGACGGCCATCAGCAGCAGCGCCGAGAGCAGCACGACGACGCCGATGAAGAGCGGCAGCTTGTCGGCGATCGCCGTGCCGAAGTCCTCGAAGATCGCGGTGATGCCGCCGACGTGCACCTGGGCGCCGGTCTGTTCCTCGACCGGCGGGATCAGCTCGTCGCGGATGTGGTCGAGCAGCTCCGTCGTCTGCTCGCTCTGCGGCGAGGTGGTCGGGTAGACCTGGAAGACGCCGGTGTTCTCGGCCGGGTTGAGCATCACCGGGGTCGTGTCGGCGACGCCCTCAGCGCCTTCGAGCTCCTTGCTCAAGCTGACCAGCGCCGCGTCATCGCCTTCGCTGGGCAGCGCCGCGACGATCGAGAAGGGGCCGTTGAAGCCGGGCCCGAAGCCTTCGGCGAGCAGGTCGTAGGCTTCGCGGGTCGTCGTCCCGGCGGGGTCGGTGCCGGCGTCGTTGGAGCCGAGCCGCAGCGAGAGGGTGGGGATGCAGAGGATGATCAGCAGGCCGCCGGAGAGCAGCGCCGAGGCGACGGGCCTCCGCTGGATCTCGCGACTCCAGCGGAACCAGCGCGTGTCTTCGGCGGTCGACGGCTCGCGGTTGAGGCCCGGGATGCGCAGCTTGTTGACCCGGTGACCGGCGATCGTCAGCAGCGCCGGCAGCAGGGTGAGCGCCGCGATCATCGTCATGAGCACGGCGAAGGCCGCCGCCATCGCCACGCCGTAGAGGAAGGAGAGGCCGAGCAGCAGCATCCCCATTAGGGCGATGATCACCGTCACCCCGGCGAAGAGGACGGCCCGCCCGGCGGTGTCGATCGCGGCGATCGCCGCGTCGCGCGACTCCAGGCCCTCGTCGAGGCCGTTGCGGAAGCGGGTGAGGATGAAGAGCGCGTAGTCGATGCCGACGCCGAGGCCGATCATCGCCGCCAGCTGGGGCGCAAACTCGGCCGTGTTGAAGACGTGGGTGCCGAGCGTCACCAGGCTGAGACCGACGCCAAGCGCGAACAGCGCCGTGAGAAGCGGCAGGCCCATGGCGACGACCGAGCCGAAGGTGAGCAGCAGGATGACGACGGCCGCCAGCAGGCCGATCATGAAGGAGGAGTCGCCTTCTTCTTCGGCGCGCACTTCCTCGATCGGCTGGCCGCCCACGTCAACCTGGAGGCCGTCGCTCGATGCCCCCGTCGCGGTGTCGAGCACGCGTTCGATGTCGGCCGTCTCGAGCTCTTCGGTCGGCTTGTCGAACTGCACCGTCGCGTAGGCGATCTTGCCATCGTCGCCGATCGCCCCAGTGCCATCGCCCTCGTAAGGATTGGAGACTTCGCTGACGTTGGCGACCTTGGCGACGCTGGCGAAGACGCCCTCCATCTTCTCCTTGACCGCCGGCGCCTCGACCCCGCCCTGGGCCTTGTAGACGATCGTCACCGTGTCGCCGGACTGGGCCGGGAACTTGGTTTCGAGCAGATCGAAGGCTTCCTGGGAATCGGAGGCCGGCAGCTTGAAGTCTTCGCTGAAGTCCGAGCCGACCGAGCCGGCGAGCATGCCGACCCCGAGCAGGGCGACGATCCAGCTGAGAATGACGGTCTTGCGGTGCCCGGTGCACCAGGTGGCGAAGCGTCTCATCGAGCGTGGCACCGTAGCGAACCGGGCGGCCTCCAGCCGGATAGTTAGATTTGGGCCAATGCCCGATCCCTCGATCGTGCGCTTCCGGCGTGTTGTCAGCTCTGCTTACGCCCACCTGGAGGCGCGTCGCCAGGAGGTCAATGACCTCAATGTCTTCCCGGTTGCCGATGGCGACACGGGCGACAACATGGCGATGACGATGCGCGCCGTGATGGAGGAGCTCGACCGGCTCGACGGGCTCGAGGTCGACGAGGTCGGTCGCACGCAGCTGGTCCAGGCCCTGGCTCGCGCCGCGCTGATGGGCGCGCGCGGCAACTCGGGCGTGATCCTCAGCCAGATCGTCCGTGGGGCCGCCGAGGAGCTCGCCAGTCGCCCGGGCGAGCTGATCGACCCGGTGCTGGTCGCCTCCGCCTTCGCCAGCGCCGCCGACGCCGCCTATGACTCGGTGCGCGAGCCGGCCGAGGGGACGATGCTGACCGTCTTTCGCGAGATGGCCCACTCGATCGCCCGCCAGCTCGCCCACCTCGACTCCGACAAGCAGCGGCTCGACAAGGGCGTCTCCGAAGAGCGCCAGGACGCCGTCCTCGCCGAGGTGCTGGAGCGGGCGATCGCCGACGGGCAGCAGGCGGTCGAACGCACACCCGAGCAGCTCGAGGTGCTGCGCGAATCCGGGGTCGTCGACGCCGGCGGTTACGGCCTGGTGCTGATCCTCGCCGGCGTCGTCGCCGGCCTGCGGGGCGACGGCGAGCCCGTGCCGGAGGTCAACCACCACGAGGCCCCGCGCCTCAGTCGTCCTCACCACGAGGACAGCCGCTTTCGTTACTGCACCAACTTCATCGTCTCCGGGGCGGGCCTCAACAGCCGCGACCACCTGCCGCGACTCGAGCGCCTCGGCGACTCGGTGCTTGTCGTCGGCGACGAGGTGACGCTCAAGGTCCACGTCCACACCGACGAGCCCGAGGCGGCGGTTGCCCTCTTCGAGGACGTCGGCGAGGTGACCAACCTCGACGTGGCTGACATGAACGAGCAGATCGCCGAGCGCCGCGCGCGGCTAGAGAACGGTCGCACGGGGGCGCTTGCCGTGGCCGCCGGCGAGGGCCTCGAGCGGCTCTTCGCCGGCCTCGGCGCCCACGTCGTGCCCGGTGGCGAGACGCTCAACCCATCGACCTACGAGCTGCTTGCCGGCATCCACGAGGTTCCCTCCGAGGAGGTCCTCGTCTTCCCCTCCTCCTCGAATGTGGTGATGGCGGCCGAGCGCGCCTGTGAGCTCTCCGAGAAGCCGGCCCGGGTCGTCGCCGCGACCTCGCTGCAGAAAAGCCTGCTGACCCTGGTCGAGCTCGATCCCAACGCCTCGGCGGATGAGAACGCCGCGCGGCTGGACGATGCATTGGCGAGCATCGCCGGGGGTGGCGTCGCCCCGGCGGCCCGCGACGACGCCCAGGGTCGCTTCCGCAAGGGCGACGCGGTCGGCTTCGTCGAAGACGAGATCGTCGCCTGGGGCGGCGCCGGGACGACGTTCGCGGCAACCGTGGAGAGGCTCGCCGAGGGCGCCGAGATCGTCACCGTGATCGCCGGCGCCGAAGCGCCGATCGGCCTCGGTGAGCTCGACACCCACGTCCCCGACGGGGTCGAGATCGAGACCCACGAGGGCGGCCAGCCGAGCTGGTGGTGGCTGCTCGCGGCTCAGTAGTGCGCGCCTTTGCCGGAGCCGCCGAGCTGACGACTGCCCAGTTGCGTGCCGCGCCGGTCCACTGGCCGCGGCCGAGCGCCCTCGACGCCTCGCTGCAGGCGCTGGACGGAGTCGGGCCGAAGACGGCCGCAGCGGCGGCCGGCGCCGGGATCGCCACCGTCGGCGATCTGCTCCTGCGCTTCCCGCGCAGGCATCGTGACCGCACGGTCGTGCCGATCGCCAGCCTCGAGCTCAAGCAGCAGGCGACGATCGCGGTCGAGGTGCTCGGCAGTACCCCGCGCCCATTTCGCAAACGTGGCCTCTCGATCGTCGGCGTCAAGGTCGGCGACGGCTCGGACACGATCAGGGCGACCTGGTTCAACCAGCCCTGGGTGGCCGCCAAGCTGACACCGGGGACGCAGTTGCTGCTTACTGGGACGAAGGGCAACCGGGGGTTTGTGGTGTCCGAATACGAGTTCGGCGGGGTTGGCCCGCGGGTCCTGTCGGAGGGTGAGGGGGGCGCTGCGGGCAGTCCACGGGCTGTCCTCGACCCCCCTCACCCTCCGCCACCCGCGGGAGAGGCGGAGCTGGTGCCCGTGCATCCACTGACCGAGGGACTTAAGGCGCAGCAGGTGCGGGATTGGTTGGAGCAGGCGGTTGAGCTGGCGCCGAATGTTGTCGAGGGGCTGCCGGCGGACTTGCGGGTCCGGCATGGGTTGGCTGGCGTCGCCGATGCGGTCGTGGCGATGCACTTTCCGAAGGCGGTCGAGGAAGTGGAGGTGGCGCGGGAGC
>Ga0075325_1000125_pt1 | contig 10932 bp, 8 predicted proteins | sample MayberrySE_Catta_5_FD_120048 | JGI IMG/M metagenome (GOLD analysis project Ga0075325, IMG submission 120048) | Natural and restored wetland microbial communities from the San Francisco Bay, California, USA, that impact long-term carbon... | ecosystem: Environmental > Terrestrial > Soil > Wetlands... | reverse complement strand
GACCGGACCCGACCCCGAGCCGGCCGCCTCCACCGAGCCATCGGAGAGGACGCGCCCGCCGACGAGCGTCGGCAGTTCGGTCACCAGCCCGCCTGAGCCGAAGCCGGGGTTCGGCGAGCCGTCGGCGCGCAGCTTGAGGAGGAAGGAATTGCCGACCACGAGGACATCACCTTCGCTGCCGACGGTAACTGCGGCGACTGAGACGCCGCCCCGTTCGCTGGAAGGCAGCGACAGCGTTAGAGCTCCGTTAGCGCCAAACCCTTGGTCGATACTCCCATCCGAGTTGAGGAGCACGACCGTGACCTCGTTGATGATTGTGTGGGTGCCGCCGGAGGAGACATTGACAATGAGGATCTTCCCAGACGGGAGTTCTGCCGCCGCTTGCGCCTGGGCGGAAACCTTGATCGTCCCGGTGCCGCCGAAGCTCGGGTCGACGCTGCCGTCGGCATTCACTCGTGTCAGGCTGAATCCGTCGGCAACGAGGCTCTTGCCGGCGGCGAGCGGGAAGACCTTGCGATAGGCCGAGACTCGACGGGGCGGAGCGGCGGGGTCGAGTGCGCCGTTCGCGAGGTAGGACTCGAGCTGATCTCCCCTCTGCGCGATGAGGCCACCGTCGGGCCGCGCTTCAACGCTCGAGAACTGCGTTTCGAAGAAGTGGGTGCCGAGGCTCTCGGTGGCGATCCCACCCTTGCCCAAGATGCTCGCCTGAGTCGCCTCCTCGGCAACCGCGACGGCGACCGCCGCCGCCAGGACGCAGGCCGCCGTGGCCAAGGCCAGAACGAGTCGATTGCCGCCGCGCCGTGCGCGCTCCCCCCGCATCACGCCATCATCTACACGAGAAAGGCGGGAAAGTCGCGCTCTGCGCCAGACTGACGCCGTGCGCCACCGGCGCCTTTCACCGCTTGGACCGGATCTCTGGGCGCAGCTGGGCAAGCAACTGCCCGGGGTCGAGGTTCTCAGCCGCGAGGGGTTCGTAGCGCTCTCGAAGAGCGGCGGTGTTCAGAGTCCCCATCCCGAACAGGAAATCAGTCAATCCCGATCAGGGAGCTTGTCGCCGGTGCTGCAGCTCTCGAATCTGAGCGACCAAGAGCTGGCGAAGATCGAACTGCCAGTAGGAGACGAAGCGCTCAACCAAGACCCGCATCTCGTTGCGATCGAGCCGCCCGAGCGACTTGCGTGTGTCGAGCGCCGTCTCATGAAGTCGAATCGGCGCCGTCACCATTGCCGCTGAGGCCTTGCCAAGATCGGGGAAACGCTGAGGAGGTAGATGGAAGAGCGACGGCTCACGCTGTTCTTCCACCCGTTTCCGCTCCTGGCCGGACAGCTTCTCGAGTCGCTGCAGTCGCAGGGCAAAGAGGTCGCCGGTGCGAGGATCGCTGTGACCGGAGAGGAGCAGGACGGGCCTGGCCTTGGCGCGCACGACGAACTCGAACTCCGCGTCACCACCTTTACGAAGACCGTCGACGATCTGGGAGGTCGTGGGGACCTCCACCGGCGCGCCGTCTGCAACATGGATCTTGAACGGCGTCGCCGGCGTGAAGGGAACGATCGCCCAGTAGACCTCGCCGGCCGCGAGGCTCAAAGGCCGAGCAGACGCCTGACCGACGCCTCGTCGTCGATCAGCTCGCCCTCAGGCGACTCGGCGATCTGGTGAGCACGCACGCCGAGATCGCTCAACTCGGGCGCGGCGGCCAAGTCGCTGAGCAGTTCCGAGCCGTCCTGCAGCTCGGCGAAATCGTCCGGATGCAGAATGACCGCCTTGACGTGCTTGGCGCTGTAGCGCTCGACCACCAGCGCCTCGCCCGGCCGAGGCTCAGGCAGGCGAACATCGTTGCTCTTGATGGGCGAGCTATGCAAAGCCATGGAGGGAAGATATCAGCGATGTCGGACGGAACTTCCTTGAAGTCGTACGACATCTTCTACGACCGCGGGCGACCCTATTGTGGCGCGCCCTTGTACGACCCCTCTCAGCACCCGATCGGCGGCAGGGCGCTTGCCCGATCGCTTCCGGATTGGCCCGCTGCCCGACCCCTCCGCTCCTGGCAGGAGGAGGCGACCGAGGCGGTGCGGGCGCACTCGGCCACCAGCTTCTTGGCCTCGGCTACCCCGGCGGCCGGCAAGACCACCTTCGGCCTGCACATCGCCCACCGGATGCTGAGCGCCAAGTTCGTCTCGCGCGTCGTCGTCGCCGGCCCGACCACCCACATCTGCCGCCAGTGGGCCGCCGCCGCGGGCCACTACGGCATCGACCTCGAGCCGAACAGGCCAAATTCGGACGGGCCGGAGTCGGCCGACTTCCACGGCGTCGCCGTCACCTACCAGACGATCGCGGCCGGGCCGGATACCCACCGGCTGGCCGCCGGCCGCCGGCCGACCCTGCTGATCGCCGACGAGCCGCACCACATGGGCGATCAGGCCGCTTGGGGCGTGCAGACCCGCAGGGCCTTCGACGGCGCCCGCTTCCGCCTGCTTCTCTCGGGCACGCCCTTCCGCTCCGACAACTCGGCCATTCCCTGGGTCACCTACGACGAGGACGGTGTCAGCCGGGCCGACTACGCCTACGGCTATCCGCAGGCGCTGGTCGACCGGGTGTGCCGCCCGATCACCTTCCTGCCCTATGACGGCGAGATGGAGTGGCTCTCCGACGGTCGGCTGCGCAGCGCCGACTTCGACCTTGTCCTGCCGGCGGTGGAGGCGGCCCGGCGCCTGCGGACGGCGCTCAGCCCGGAGGGCGAGTGGATGGACGAGGTGCTGCGCGACGGCGATCGGAGGCTGAGCGAGGTGCGCGCCGACGGGCACCCGGACGCGGGCGGCCTGGTCATCGCCTCCGACCAGGATCACGCGCGGGCGATCGCGGCGCGGCTCGGCTCGGTCTCGGGAGAGCGACCCGAGCTGGTGATGAGCGACGAGCCCGGCGCCAGCCGGCGGATCGCCGATTTCGCCTCCTCCGAGCGGCGCTGGCTGGTCTCGGTCCTGATGGTCTCAGAGGGGGTCGACATCCCCCGCCTGCGGGTCGGCGTCTACGCGACGGCGGCCCGCACCGAGCTCTTCTTCCGCCAGGTGGTCGGTCGCTTCATCCGCACCATCCCGGGGCCGCGCCGCCAGATGAGCTACCTGCTGATGCCGGCCGACCCGCGGCTGAAGGCACTCGCCCACGAGATCGAGCTGGAGCGCCGCCACGCGCTCGACCTCGCGCCGGACGCCGAGGAGGAAGAGAGCGAGATCGACGACTCGGATCCGGAGCGGCCCGAGCCGGGTGGCGGCTTTGCCGCCCTGAGCTCGGGCGACGCCGAGCTGGACGAGGCGATCATGAGCGCGACCACGCTTCAGCTCTTCCCAACCGATGACCCCGGGCCGGGGGCGAAGAAGGCGGCCGCCCTCGCCAGGCCCAAAGCCGCGTCGGCGGAGCTCGAGCCCGAGCGGGAGTCGGCCTATGCGACCCGGGAGCGGCTGCGCGGCGAGCGCCGGCGCCTGGTAGCCGACGTCGCCCGTCGCGCCGGCAAGTCGCACCGCGAGGTCCAGGCCCGCATCAACCGCGACACCCGGACGCCCTCGGTCACCAGCGCCACGATCGAGCAGCTCGAGCGCGGCAATGCGCTGCTGCGCCGCGAGCTGTGGGGGTGAGTCCGGAGCCCCTCACGCCCGCTCCCGGATGTCCGCCGGACCGTCGATCCAGACGTGGACCTGATCTCCGGGGTGCCAGGCGGGGAAGCCGAGGCGGCGCGCGCGAATCAAGCGGCCATCCCGGAGGCGAAGCTCGAGCATCTGATCGTGGCCGTAGAAGTGGCGGGAGACGACGACCCCCCGGGTCGCCGGTCGCCCGGGAGGCGGCGCCGTGCCGACGGCGACAGACTCGGGGCGGATCAGCACATCGACCTCGTCCTCGAGCTCGGTGCCAGCGGGGACGACGCCGAGCTCGCAGGTGACGATCCCGTCTCGCGCCTCCCCGGGGAGCACCTCGATGTCGCCGAGGAAACCGGCGACCCAGCGGGTGCGCGGCCGCGAGTAGACCTCCTCGGGGGACCCGACCTGTTCGACCCGGCCCTCGTTGACGACCGCGACCGTGTCGGCGACGCTGAGCGCCTCCTCCTGGTCGTGGGTGACGAAGATCGAAGTGACGACCTGCTCCTGGAGGATCTCGCGCACCTCCTCGCGAACCCTGGCTCGGAGGTTGGCGTCGAGGTTGGAGAACGGCTCGTCGAGGAGGATCAGCTCGGGGGCGGGGGCCAGCGCTCTGGCCAGCGCGACCCGCTGCTGCTGGCCGCCGGAGAGCTCGTTCACCGAGCGGTCCTGGAGCCCGCCGAGACCGACGAGGTCCAGCACCTCGGCGACCCGGTCCGGGTCCGCGCCCCGGCCGAGCCCGTAGCCGACGTTGCGGGCGACGTCGTAGTGGGGGAAGAGCGCGTAGTCCTGGAAGACGAGCCCGATCCGCCGCTTCTCCGGCGGCACGAAGACGCCGGGGCCGGCGAGCGTTCGCCCGCCGATCGCGATCGTGCCCGAGTCGGGTCGCTCGAAGCCGGCGATCAATCGCAGGGTCGTCGTCTTGCCGCAGCCGCTCGGGCCGAGCAGGGCGACGGTCGCCCCCTCCTCCACCTCGAGCGAGAGGCCGTCGACGGCGCGCACCCGGCCGAAAGCCTTGTGCAGCTCGCTACAGGAGATCGATCCCACAGCCGGATCTTGACTCAATCGCGCGCGGTCAGCAGGTAGAGCGCCGCCGCCGAGATCGCCAGCAGAACCAGCGACGGGACCGCCCCGCGCTCGAAGAAGCCGATGCTGGTCGCCTTCCAGATCTCGGTCGCCAGCGTCTCGAACCCGATCGGGGCGAGGATCAGCGTCGCCGGCAGCTCCTTGACCGCGGTCAGGAAGACCAGGGCGGCGCCGGCGAGAACGCCGGGGGAGATCAGCGGCGCGGTGATCGTCCGCAGCACTCCGAAGGGACTTCGGCCGAGGCTGCGCGCGGCCTCCTCCACCCGGGGCGAGACCTGCAGAAGCGACGCCCGCGTCACGCCGACCGCCAGCGGCAGGAAGAGCACTATGAAGGCGAAGATCAGCATCGCCAGGGTCTGGTAGAGGCTTGGAACGGCCCTGGTGCCGACGAAGACCAGGGCCAGCGCGACGACGATCCCGGGCAGCGCGTGGCCGGTGTAGCTGAGCCGCTCGACCAGGCTGGAGAAGGGGCCGCGGAAGCGAACCGCGAGCACGGCGACCGGGATCGCGCAGAGGGCGGCAAGCAGCGCCGTCAACCCCGCCGTCAGCAGCGAGTTCCCGGCCGCGCTCGCGACGTCCGTCCAGACGATGTCCCCGGCGACGCTCTGCAGCGACCAGTAGGCCAGGACCGCGGTGGGCAGCACCAGCGCCAGGCTCGCGATCGTCGCGCAGAAGGCCAGCGCCGGCCAGCGCCAGCGACCGAGCTCGACCGTGCGCATTGCCCTTGCCGTCCCGGGCGCGCTTCTGTAGAGCTTCTCGGAGCGGCGCGTGCGCGACTCGAGCCAAAGGACGACCAGCATCAGGGCGGCGAGGAGGGTTGCCAGCGAGGCGGCGCCGACGCGGTCGAAGCTGGCCCGGTAGAGCGTGTAGATCGAGGTCGTGAAGGAGTCGAAGCGCATGATCGAGACGGCGCCGAAGTCGCTCAGCACGTAGAGGGACACAAGCAGGGCGCCGGCGCCGATCGCCGGCACCAGATGCGGCAGGACGACGGTGCGGAAGACTTCGGCGCGGCTGCGGCCCATTCCCAGAGCCGCCTCCTCCAGCTGCGGGTCGAGGCGGCGCAGCGCCGCCCGCAGCGGCAGCAGGACGAACGGGTAGGTGAACAGGGTCAGGGTCAACCAGGCGCCGGCGAAGCCGGCAATCGAGGGCAAGCGGCGCACCCCAAGCGGTTCGAGCAGGTCCCGCAGGAGGCCCACCGGCCCCAGCGCCGAGAGGATCGCGTAGGCGCCGATGTAGCTGGGAATCGCGAGTGGCAGGGCGGCGAGCACGGTCCACAGGCGCCGGCCCGGGAGGTCGGTCCGCACGGTCAGCCAGGCGAGCGGCAGCGAGATCGCGATCGCCGCGGCGGTGACCGCGACGGTCAGGGCGAGGCTGCGCAGGACGAGCTCGGCGGTGCGGGGCCGCCAGAGGGTGTCGAGCGCCTCCTCGCCGCCGCCGATGGTGACGATCAGGAGGTAGACGGCCGGCAGGGCGGCGGCGGCCGCGACGGCGACACCGGCGAGGACCAGGAACAGCGGCGGTTTGTGGCGCCCGGCCCGGCCGCCCCCCACGGGGAGGCGGACCGGGCCCGGTGCGCTGCTCGCCTCTATAGGACGCCCGATTCTTCGATCAGGGTGAGCGTTCCCTGCAGGTCGTCGAGGTTGGAGAGGTCGATCCGCGGCTGTTCGATCTCGGCCAGCGGCACGATCGCGGGATCGGCCGCAACCCCGTCAACGAGCGGGTACTCCTTCGTCTCCTCGGCGAAGTAGCGCTGCGCCCGCGGGGAGAGCAGGAACTCGATCACCTCGGTCGCCTCGTCCTGCCGCTCGGAAGCGGCGAGCACTCCGGCGCCGGCGACGTTGATCAGCGCGCCGATGTCGCCGTTCGGCGGGAAGTACACCGCGACCGGATACCCCTCGCCCTCTTCGGCTTGGGCCTGGGCGACGTAGTAGTGGTTGATCAGGCCGGCGTCGATCTCGCCGGCGGCGATCGCGTCGCGGATCGAGGAATTGCTGTCGAAGGACTGCGTGCCGTTCTCCTCCATCGCTTCCAGCCACTCGCGCGCCGCCTCGTCGCCCTCGGTCAGCCGAAGGGCGGTGACGAAGGCCTGGAAGGAGCCGTTGGTCGGCGCCCAGCCGACCCGTCCCTCCCACTCCGGATCGCTGAGTTCGAGAACCGAGTCCGGCAGGTCGGCCTCGGAGAGCTCGCGAGTGTCATAGGCGATCACGCGGGCACGGCCGGAGGCGCCGACCCAGTTCCCGTCGGCGGAGCGGAAGGGCGCTTCCACCGCGCCGACGATCTCCTCGCCGAGCACACTGAGCATCTGCTCCTTCTCCAGCGCGCCGAGCGCCCCGGCATCCTGGGAGAAGAACACGTCGGCGGGGGTGTTGTCTCCCTCCTCGAGGATCGTCGCGGCGAGCTCGGCCGAGTCGCCGTAGCGCACCTCGACCTCGTTGCCGCTCTCCTCTTCGTAGATCTCGAAGAGGGGCGCCACCAGCTCCTCCTCACGCCCTGAATACACGGTGACCGGCCCATCCTCGCCGCCGCCACAGCCGGCCGCGCCGCTCGCCAGGCCGAGGATGACGAGGATGGCCAAAGAGACTCTCGCCCTCAAGTTCGCTCCTTTGGTTAGGGATACCTAATACGCGCGAGCCTACTGAAACGGCTTTGATTGGTGTTCCCGACGGCGGGCCTCATCCGCCCGAATCGAGTTCGAGCAGGAAATTGCGCAGCAGCGGGTCGGGGACGCGCCAGCTTCGCGGCGCGTCCTGCTCGACGATGCCGGCATCTCGCAGGGCTCGCAGCGTGTCATTGGCGATCTTCGAGTTGAGCCCCGAATGCAGGGGGCTACCACTGGCAACCCGTATCGCGAGGCGCTGGGCATGTCGGCCTAGGGCACGGACGCGGTCGAGCGTCTGCTCGTGCTTTGGCAGGTCGGCGAGCTGCGCGGCTCGGATGCCGGCGCCCACGTGCGCCTCGACCAGAGTACGGCTGCCCTCGACGACCGCGGCCTCGTGCGTCCAGCGTGCAATCAGCATCGTCGTCCGCGGATGTCCCTCGCCGGCGGTGACGAGTCGCTTCAGCGCCTCCGGCTCGATCGTGCACTCGTCTTCGGCGAGTCGCTCCTCGATCCCCTCCCGCCAAGCCTCAGCTGGAATCGATGGCAGCAGATAGAAGGAGCCGAATTGGCTGAGCGGCCGCTCCTCGGCTGCGAAGAGGTCGCGCATCAGATGCCCGATCGAGCCGGCGAAGAGAAAGCTCACAGCGGGTGAGCGCTGAAAGATCGCCCGCATCCGCTTCGTCAGCCGTTCTGACTCGCCAAAGGGCCGGCGAGGCGCCGCGATCTCCTGGAACTCATCGAAGAAGAGGACGAAGCGCCGCCCATCTGCCTTCGCGATTCTCTGCGGCAGCTCCAATGCGTAGTCCAGATAGCGGTCGGGATCGCGCTCGGCGAGCCCGGGTTGGAAGGCGATCTCCAGCTCCTCACCGAGCTCGGCGCTCGCACGGGCGGTCGCCGTGAGGGCAGCCGCTCCACCCAGCGCCCGTCCAGCACGTCGCGCTTTCAGCGCCAACCGCTGCAGGGCGCCACGGTTGGCGATCGTCGCCAGCACAAGGCGCTCGGCCAGCTCTGCGGCGTCGGCCACGCGGAACAGGTCCACCGCGGCGACGTAGCAACCATCCCCGGCCGCCCCCTGCAGCGCCGCATCGCAGACGCTCGTCTTGCCAGTGCGTCGAGGGCCGGCGATGACGAGGTTGCCGCCACCGGCCAGAGAGCGTGCGATCGCCGCCACCTCCTCCTCGCGACCGATCATCCTCTCGGCCGGAATTGGCGTGTCGGTGGGAAAGAGTTCTCCGCTGCCGAGCCGCTTATTACCCATTTGGTAAGAAGAGATTACCAAATAGGTAAGAAAGCTGTAGGCTGCACGGACCAGGGATGAAAAGGGGCACTTCGCACCTTTTCGTCCAACCCCAGCCGACCCGAGAGCGTCTCAAGTCGCCGAGGCGCGCCCCACCCCGCGTGGACGGCCACGTGCGACCCAGGTGCGCCAGAGATAGGCGGCGATCGCAGCCGAGGCGAGCAGGGCGATCGCCGAGTCGAGCCGGGTCAGGTTGAGCACGAGGACGAGCGAGACCAGGCCGGCCCCGAGCAGGTTGCCGAGGGCCGCCGCCCGCCGCCCGTCACGGAGGGTGAGACGCGCGCAGGCGAGCGTTGCGGCGAGGAAACTGGCGAAGACCGACACGGCGTAGAAGCGGACCAAGACCTGCTCGTCGCCGCCCGCCGCGACAATCATCCCGACCGTGAGGGCGAGGACGACGAAGACTCCCCAGTGGGAGACGAGGAAGCGATTCTCGCGGTGCAGGGGCTCGGGGAGCAGCCCGGCCGTGCCGTCGAGGCCGACGCCCGAGAGGGCCTTGAGCACGCCGGAGCCCGCCAGGAACGAGGAGGCCGCGGCGGCGAACAGCAGCAGCGCGCTGAACAGCTGGAAGGCGGCGAAGACGAAGCCCTCGCCGACGGCGGTCCGCGCCAGCTCGGACAGCAGCGTGCCCTCGCCGTCCGGCAGGCCGACCTCGAGGCGGACGGCGAGGGCCGAGAGGCAGAGCGTCAGCGCGCCGACGATCGCGACCATCGACCAGAGGGTGGCGCGGCCGAACAGCCGCCGCCCGCGATCGCCCAGCTGTGGCAGCTCGGCGATCGCGTTCGAAGGCGCCTCGATCCCAGTCGCGAGCGCCATCCCGAGCGGCAGGGCGACGAGCACCGCGGCGAGCGAGGCGTCGGCGAGCAGGGGCCCGCCGGCGCCGGCCTCCGCGCCGGCCTGGGCGCCGGCCGGGTCAGCGAAGAAACCGGCTATGACGACGGCGGCGGCGATCAGGAGGAAGGCCTGCGCGGCGAGCGCGAAGACGACCCGGCCGCGGTGGCCGGCTAGCACCCCGAAGGCGACAACGATCGCGATCGCAAGGGCGATCGGGAGGCGCGCGCCGGAGATCTCCGGCGCGTAGGCGATCAGTGCCGCCGCGGCAGCGGCGCAACTGATCGCCACGGTCAGCGTGAAGTCGACCAGCAACGCGCCCAATGGCAGGAAGGCCCAACCCTCGCCGAAGGCCCTCGCGACCGCCTCCGGCCCTCCTCCCCCCTCCGGGAAGCGGCCGATCAGCTGGTGGTAGGTGATCGCGACCACGACGACGATCCCGACGACGAGGCCCATCGTGGCGGCCAGGCTGGCCGGGTCGCCGTCCAGCGCCCGCTGCGCCGCCTCGATCGCGTAGGCGACCGAGGAAACGGGATCGGCCATCACGGTGAACGCGAAGGCGACGAACAGGTGAACGCGGCCGAGCCTCACAGTGAGGGATTCGATCAGACTTCGACCAAGTCGATGCAGTAGCGGCGCCAAGCGACCTTGACACGGCTTCGTGCACAATCTAAGTTGCCTGATAAATCAGGCGATCCTAAGTATAGATCGACTCAATAGAAAGGGGACTTCATGCGAGTCATGAGGCGCTTGGCCCTGCTCACCTGCTTCGTCGCGGCGTTCGTGCCGGCGAGCGCAGCAAGCGCGGCCATCACGACCACGACGATCGAATACGGGCCGTACACGATCCCGGCCGGTGAAGGCGAACCGCACAACCACGAAACGGCGGGAATGATCGAAAACGAAATCGAGACCAACGTCGCCAAGCCGTGCACGAGCTGCACGCTGATCGGCGTCACTCCCGACCTCGTCTACACCAACGGCAGCGAAGCGAACCTCGAAACGGGGCCGATGCTCCACCACGCGATGTTCGCTGCGAGCGGCGGCGGCAAGTCGGACGTGACCTGCGCCGGCAAAGGGCCCGGGCTGCTCGGTGAACGCTTCTTCGCCTCCGGCAACGAGCGCACGGCGATCGACCTGACGGAACTCGACTACGGCTACAAGATCGGCAGCTCGGAGAGTTGGAACATGGTGATCGAGCTGATGAACTGGGAGACGGAAGCGAAGACGGTCGAGCTGAAGATGACCTACAAGTACGCGACGGGCAGCGACCACAGCGGTCGTGAAGCGCTGCGTCCGGTCTGGCTCGACGTCGCCCAGTGCAGCCTCACCTCGCACTACTCGGTGCCAAGCGGCGAAGAAAGCGACACCCACTACGACTGGAAAGCCAGCTTCGGCGGCGAACTGATCGCCGCGGCCGGTCACATCCACGACCACGGCGTCAACGTCGAACTGACCAATGAGAGCGACGAAGGCTCATTGCTCTGCGACTCGGTCG
>Ga0075325_1000124_pt1 | contig 11001 bp, 9 predicted proteins | sample MayberrySE_Catta_5_FD_120048 | JGI IMG/M metagenome (GOLD analysis project Ga0075325, IMG submission 120048) | Natural and restored wetland microbial communities from the San Francisco Bay, California, USA, that impact long-term carbon... | ecosystem: Environmental > Terrestrial > Soil > Wetlands... | reverse complement strand
GAACGGGCAGAAGGCCTGGGCGACCAACGGCGGCATCGCCGACGTCCACGTGGTGATCGCCTCGGTCGACCGCGAGCTGCGCTCCCGCGGGCACGCCGCATTCGTGATCCCGCCCGGCACCAAGGGCTGCGAGCAGGGCGCCAAGGTCAAGAAGCACGGCCTGCGCGCGTCCCACACCTCTGACGTCCACCTCGACGACTGCCGGATCCCTGGCTCCTGCCTGCTGGGCGGCAAAGAGAAGCTCGACGAACGGCTCGCCCGCGTGCGCGAGGGCAAGAGCGCCAAATCGCAGGCCGCTATGCAGACCTTCGAGGCGAGCCGGCCGACGGTCGGCGCCCAGGCGATCGGGATCGCCCGCGCCGCCTACGAGTACTCGCTCGACTACGCCAAAGAGCGGCAGCAGTTCGGCCGCCCGATCATCGACAACCAGTCGATCGCCTTCACCCTCGCCGACATGAAGATGGAGATCGACGCCGCCCGGCTGCTGGTCTGGCGCGCCGCCTGGATGGGGCGCAACGGGCACAAGTTCGAGAACGCCGAGGGCTCGATGTCGAAGCTGAAGGCGGGCGAGGTCGCCGTCTGGTCGACCGAGCGGGCGATCCAGATCCTCGGCGGCAACGGCTACACGCGCGAGTTCCCGGTCGAGCGGATGCACCGCGACGCGAAGATCTACACGATCTTCGAGGGCACCTCCGAGATCCAGCGCCTGGTCATCTCCCGCGCGATCTCCGGGATGCAGATCAGGTAGTTCTCCAGCTCGCGCGGTAGGGGAGGCCGGTCTGTCCCTGGGCGAATTGATGTCGCACGCCCTGCGGGCTTAGCGACTGTGTTGGTGCGCGGCTCCGCCGCGCAGAAGACAGATTGCATATCGCCGCCTTTGGCGACATTCGCCCAGGGACAGACCGGCCTCCCCCGTCCACACGAAGCTCGAGCACGCATCGACCTCGGCACCCAAGCTGGAGCGGAGAGGGGCCTGGCGGCGCCGGCCCCTTCTCCGGTGAGCTTGAGGCGCGCAGGCGCTGAAAGCTCTCGCGACCGCGGGAGGGAAGGGCGGACCATCACGTGCTGTCGAGGGGGCGGCGATGTGCTCTCGCGGGAATGTCGCGAAGCGGCGATATGCAATCTGATGATCGCGTGGCCGAAGGCCACGCTCTGACACCGTCGCTAAGCGCGAAGCGCGTGCGACATCAATTCACGCGAGAGCACATCGCCGCCCTACTCTTCGCGACGTTTGAGCCCGATTGTTCTCAAGCGCTTGGCCGCCGTGACTTCTTTTTTGTCCGGGCCTTTTTTGGCTGGCCCGGGAGTCTCCAGGGTCGCCGGGAGGCCCTCGAAGCGGGGCTCGGAGAGGAAGGCGGCGAGGCCCTGTTTGCCCATCTCGCCCTTGCCGATGTTGGCGTGGCGGTCGCGGCAGGAGCCGAGGGGGGCGGCGGCGTCGTTGACGTGGAGGCAGCGCAGGCGGTCGAGGCCGACCTTCTCGTCGGCCTCGTCGACCACGTCGCTGAGGTGCTCGGCGTCGGTGATCTCGTAGCCCTGGACGAAGAGGTGGCAGGAGTCGAGGCAGAGGCCGAGGCGGTCGCCGCCGCCGGCGAGGTCGATCAGCTCGGCGGTCTGGTCGAAGTCGCGACCGAGCAGGCCTTTGTGGCCGGCGGTCTGCTCGAGCAGGAGCGGGCAGCTCTCACTGTCCTGCAGGGCCGCGGCGATCACTTTGGCGGCGCGCTTGATCGAGGGGGCGAGCGGCTCGCCTTTCTGCGCGCCTGGGTGGAGGACGACGCCGGCCGCGCCGATGCCGTCGCCGGTGCGCAGCGCGTGGGTCAGTGAGGCGAGGGACTTCTTGCGCAGTTCGGCGTCTTTGCTGGCGCAGTTGATCAGGTAGACGGCGTGGATGACGACCGCTTCGACCGGCGAGGCGGCCATCGCCTCGCGGAAAGCGGCGAAGTCGTCGGGGCCGTATTTGGTCGGCCGCCACATCCGCGGGCTCTGGTTGAAGATCTGAATCGATTCGCAGCCGAGCTCGGTGCCGCGCTCGATCGCTTTCGGTAGTCCGCCCGAGGTGGAAACATGCGCGCCGATCAACATGACTGCTGAAACTCCCCGATTGAGGTTTGCTCCCTCGCCGACCGGTGCCCTGCATATCGGTGGCGCGAGGACGGCACTCTACAACTGGCTTGCGGCCCGCCATGAGGGCGGTTTGCTGGTGCTGCGGATCGAGGACACCGACCGCGAGCGCTCGACCGGGGAGAACGTCGAGCAGATCCTCGATGCGCTGCGCTGGCTCGAGCTGGACTGGGATGAGGGACCACTGTCGCAGGCGTCTCGGGCCGAGCAGCACGGGGCGGCGCTGCAGCGCCTGCTCGAGAGCGGCGCCGCCTACCGTGATCCGGCGACGGCCAAGGACGTCGAGGCGTGGAAGGCCGAGCACGGCGCCGGCAGCGGTTACCGCGGCACGCCCAGCGACGAGCCAGGGGCGGCAATCCGGCTGCGCGTGCCCGACGACGGCGAGACCGTGGTCGACGACCTGATCCGCGGCCCTGTCCGCTTTCCCAACCGCAGCTACGACGATTTCGTGATTGCCCGCGGCGACGGCTCGGTTCTCTACAACTTCGCGGTCGCGGTCGACGACGCCGAGATGGGCATCACCGACGTCGTCCGCGGCGACGACCACCTCTCCAACGCGCCGAAGCAGTTGCTCGTGCTCGCCGCGCTGGGCCACGAGCCGCCCCGATACGCCCACCTGCCGCTGCTGCACGGCCCCGACGGCAAGAAGCTCTCCAAGCGGCACGGCGCCGCCTCGGTGCAGGAGTTGCGCGAGTCCGGCTACCTGCCGGCCGCGGTGCGCAACTACCTTGCCCTGCTCGGCTGGGGCGCCGACGACGACGCGACCCTGATCCCGACCGCGGAGCTGATCGAGCGCTTCCGGGTCGCGGACGTGGGCAGGGCGGCGGCGATCTTCGACGAGAAGAAGCTGCGCTGGGTCAACGGGCGCTATATGCGGGAGCTGCCGCTGGAGGAGTACGTGCTCGCGGTCGCCGGGCACCTGGGCCGGGCGCCCGACGAGCGGCTGCGGGCAGCCTGCGCGATCGTGCAGGAGAAAGCCCAGACCCTGGCCGAGGTCTGGCCGCTGATCCGCTTCCTCTTCGGCCCTCCGGTCGAGGACGAGAAGGCCTGGCGCAAGACGATGAAGGAGGAGGCGCCGGCGGCGCTGCGGGCGTCGCGCGAGGCGCTGGCGGTTGTCGAGGGCTTCGACGCCGCTGCGGTCGAGGCGGCGCTCTCGCCGCTGCCGGAGCGGCTCGGCGTCAAGCCGGGGCGGGTGTACCAGCCGATCCGCGTCGCGATCAGCGGCGGCACGGTCTCGCCCGGGATCTTCGAGTCGTTGGCGGCCCTGGGGCGTGAGGACTCGCTGAGCCGGATCGATTCGGCGCTCGAGCGGCTTCGCACTTAGGCGTCCATCCGGACAAGTGGGTGCCCCCGAGCGCACCGGACTGGACAAGTAAATCGAGCGTTTTCCCTAATAATGGGGAGGCCAGCGCTAAACCGTGCGTCCTTTGCTGCCGATTAGGGGAGCGGAGCAAGCCACGATGGCGCCAAACAGACAACAGAGCAACGGCAAGGTGCACAGCGCCGACGCCTCGCGGAGAGACGGTCCGGCGCCGGCGCCGGGTGCCCGCCTCGCCGCCGCCTTCGAGGCGGTGGAGAAATTCCCCGCCCTGATCGAGTCCCGCACTCGGGTGATGGGGGCGGCGACCGCCGAGACCGCCCGCATCGGTGATCTGGTCGAGGCCGTCGAGGCCGACGTCGCACTGACGATCGCCGTCATGCGCTTCGCCAACCGCTCGAGCGGCACCGGCAGCGTCGGCGGCGTGCCCGAAGCGATCGAAGTGCTGAAGCCCTCAGGCGTCCTCGCGATCGCCGGTACCGCGCCCGTCTTCGACTTCTTCGAGTCCAACGGTGGCTGGGAGCTGCGGCCAGAGCAGTTCCGCGTCCACGCACTCGCCACGCAGCAGGCCGCGGCCAGGATCGGGCGCGAGATCGGCTGGGAGAACCGTGACGAACTCGCCGTCGCCTCGCTCCTCCACGACATCGGCCGGCTCGTGATCTCCAAGCTCCACCCGGGCCGCCGGACCTACTTCGACGCCACCTCGCGCACGCCCGAGCAGCGGCTGCGCGAGGAACGCGACCAGCTCGGCATCGACCACGCCCTGGTCGGCGGCGTGCTGGCGCGCCGCTGGAACGTGGCGCCGTCGATCGCGGTGGCGATCGAGCGTCATCACGCCGAGGACGCCAACGGCCTGGCGGCGATCATCGCCACCGCCGATATGGTGGCCCACTACGCGCAGGGCGAGGCGGTGACGGCGGAGCGGCTGCGCGAGAGCGCCCAGCGATGTGGCCTCGGCAGCGACGGCCTGCGTGAGCTGCTCTACGAGCTTCCCTACCCGCGCGAGGAAAACCAGCGGGTGAGCGAGCCCTGCCCGCTCTCCGCCCGCGAGCTGGACGTCCTCCGCCACCTCTCCGAGGGCATGGTCTACAAGCAGATCGCCGGCGAGATGCAGCTCTCGGTCTCGACCATCCGTACCCACCTGCACAACGTCTACGGCAAGATCGGCGCCGTCGACCGGGCGCAGGCGGTCCTCACAGCCCGCGACCGCGGCTGGATCTAGCTACTCGATCAGGGACTCGCGCAGGGCGATCGCCACCGCGTGGGTTCGATTTCTCGCCCCCAGGCGGGCGAGGGTGTTCTTGGTGTGGGTCTTGATCGTTTCTTCGCTGAGGCCGAGTTCGCGGGCGGCGACCGTGGTCGATTCGCCGTTGGCGAGCAGCTGCAGGATCTCGCGCTGGCGCTGGGTCAGCTTGCCGCGGCTGCCGCGCGGCGGCACGTCCGGGTCGATGAACCTCTCCTGTTCGAGGGCGGCGTCGACAGCCCGGCGCAGCTCCTCGGCGCCGGCGGTGCGGGAGACGTAGGCACTGGCCCCTGCCTGCAACGCGGCGCTTGCGATGTGGCGCTCGGCCCGCTCGCCGTGGGCGACGATGCCGAGCGAGGGCTCCAGTTTGAGCATCTCCCGGATCGCCTCGGTGCCGCCCAGGGCCCGGTCGGTGTCGTCGCCTCCGCGGCGCAGGTCGACGATCGCGACATCGACGCTGCCGACGTCGCGGATCAGCTCCAGCGCCTCGTCGCGGCTCTCGGTCTCCTGGATCTCGAAGCCGTCGCGCAGGACCTCACGCACGCCGAGACGGACCAGCGGGTGACCGTCTATGACCAGGCAGTGTGGGCGTTCGGAGCCCAAGAGCCGATCCTATCCCAGCCAAGTCCGTGTCGTGCGGTAGAAAGGGCACGTGATCTCGATCACTTCGAAGTCTCGCTACGCGGTTGTCGCGATGGCCGAGCTGGCCCGCTCGGGTGAGCGTCCGGTGCCGATCAAGGAGCTGGCCGAGCGGCGTGGCATCCCCGAGCAGTTTCTCGAGCAGCTCTTCTCGACCCTGCGCCGGGCCGGTCTGCTGACCAGCCACCGCGGGATGCGCGGCGGCTACACGCTCTCCCGCCCGGCCGACGAGATCACCGTGCTGGACGTCGTCCAGACCCTCGACGGCAAGATCGGCCAGGAGGCCGACGAGGCCGGTGGGATCTGGGCCGAGGGCGTCACCGCCCTGCGCAAGGTCTTCGGCCAGACCACGATCGCCGAAGTCGCCCGCCGCGAGGCCGAGGAGGCCGGGTCGGGGATGTACTTCATCTGATGAGGATCGGGGCGGAGGCTTCAGCTGTTGTCGGCAACACGCCGCTGGTGGCGCTTCAGCGGCTGGGGGGTGGACTCCCGGGCGAAGTTTTCGCGAAGCTCGAGTACTTCAACCCGGGGGGGTCGGTCAAGGACCGGATCGGGGTGGCGATGATCGATGCCGCCGAGGAGGAGGGGCTGATCGAGCGCGGGCGCTCGGTGATCGTCGAGCCGACCAGTGGTAACACCGGGATCGCCCTGGCGATGGTCTGCGCCGCCCGGGGCTATGAGCTGATTCTCACCCTGCCCGAAGGGATGAGCCGGGAGCGGGCCAAGCTGCTGCGCGCCTATGGCGCCGAGGTTCGTGAGACGCCCTCGCTGGGCGGGATGACCGAGGCGGTCGGGCTGGCCGAGGAGATCCGCGAGCAGCGCAAGGGCTTCATGCCGCAGCAGTTCTCCAACCCGGCCAACCCGGCGGCGCACCGGCGCACCACCGCGGAGGAGATCTGGCGCGACACCGACGGCGAGGTCGGCGCCTTCGTCGCCGGGGTCGGCACCGGCGGCACGATCACCGGCGTCGGCGGCTTCCTGCGCGAGCACAGCCCGGGGACGCTGGTCGTCGCGGTCGAGCCCGCGACCTCGCCGGTCCTCTCCGGCGGCGCCCCCGGACCGCACAAGATCCAGGGGATCGGCGCCGGCTTCGTCCCCGAGGTGCTGGACCGCTCGGTGATCGCCGAGACGATCGCCGTCGGCGACGAGGACGCGCTGGAGACCGCCCGCCTGGCGGCCCTGCGCGAGGGCGTCCTCGCCGGCATCTCCGCCGGGGCCAACATCAAGGCGGCGCTGGAGGTGGCGGCGCGGCCGGAGATGGAGGGGAAGCGGATCGTGACCGTGGTCTGCGACTCGGGCGAGCGCTACATGTCCCTACCCTTCTTCGCACCATGAATCTGCTGCGGAAAGTCGCGCGCGAGATCCGCGCCGACGTCGCTGCGGCGCGGGATCGCGACCCCGCCGCGCAGGGGGTCTCCTCCTTCGAGATCCTCACCGGCTGGGCCGGCGTGCAGGCCTTGCTGGCGCACCGGGTCGCGCACGCGCTGCGCGGCGCCGGGGTGCCGCTGGCACCGGGCGCGATCGCCTACGTCAGCCGCTTCGTCACCGGGGTCGAGATCCACCCGGCGGCCCAGATCGGCTCCGAGTTCTTCATCGATCACGGCTCCGGCGTGGTGATCGGCGAGACGGCGCAGATCGGCCGCCGCGTCACGCTCTACCAAGGGGTGACCCTGGGCGGCACCGGCTTCCAGCGCGGCAAGCGCCACCCGACCCTGGGCGACAACGTCACGGTCGGCTCCGGGGCCAAGCTGCTGGGCCCGATCGCGGTCGGCGACGGGGCCAAGGTCGGCGCCAACACGGTCGTCGTGGAGGACGTGCCGCCGCGTTCGACCGTCGTCGGCAACCCGGGCCACCCGGTCAAGGTCGAAGGGCGGCGCGCGGAAGGCCCCGACGCCGACTGGATCCATCTGCCCGACCCGATCGCCGAGGCGATCAAGACGCTCTCGGAGCGGATCGCCAAGCTCGAGGAGCGCCTCGCCGAGCTCGACGGCGGCGAGACGGCTGCCGAGCAGGCGGAGCTGCGCCCGCGCACGGGCCGCTCTTCGGCAGGCGGCTGAGCCAGCCGTTCGCGCCTCTATTCTCGGAGGCGATGCTCAGAGCCGAGGCAGCCCCGACTGAACCCGGCGCGGATCGCGCCGAGCGCCTGCTGGCGGAGCTCAATCAGCCCCAGCGCGAAGCGGTGCGCCACGGCGATGGCCCGCTCCTCGTCCTTGCCGGCGCCGGCTCCGGCAAGACCCGCGTCCTCACCCACCGCATCGCCTACCTGCTGGCGACCGAGAAAGCCCGGCCCGGCGAGATCCTCGCGATCACCTTCACCAACAAGGCCGCGAGCGAGATGCGCGAGCGGGTCGAGGCGCTGGTCGGCCGCTCGGCGCGGGCGATGTGGGTGACGACCTTCCACTCGTCCTGCGCGCGGATGCTGCGCGCCGACGCCGAGCGGCTCGGCTACTCGCGCGGCTTCACGATCTACGACGAGTCGGACTCGCTGCGGATGCTCAAACGCTGCATGGGGGAGCTGCACGTCGACCCGAAGCGCTACCCGCCACGGGCGATCCGCTCGCAGATCTCCGGCGCCAAGAACCAGTTGGTCGACGCCGACGCTTACGCACAGGCCCAGGGCAGCGTCTTCGAAGAGGTCGTGGCCGAGGTCTACGCGCTCTACGAGAAGCGGATGCTCGAGGCCAACGCGATGGACTTCGACGACCTCCTGGTGCGGACGGTGAACGCGCTGGAGCTGTTCGAGGAGGTGCGCGAGCGCTGGCGCCGCACCTTCCGCCACGTCCTCGTCGACGAGTACCAGGACACCAACCACGCCCAGTACCGGATGCTGCAGCTGCTCACCTCTGAGCACGGAAATTTAATGGTCGTGGGCGATGAGGATCAGTGCCTCGTCGAGGGGACGCTGGTGACGATGGGGGATGGATCTCAGAAGCCGATCGAGAGGCTGGCCGAGGGAGACATGGTGATGTCCTGTCACGGTAGCGCCGACTTCCGACCGGCCGAGGTCACTGGTGTCTTCAAGGCGTGGGAGAAGAGCGGCATAGCCATCAAGACCCATTCCGGTCGCCGCTTGGTCAGTACGCCTGAGCACATGCATTTCGCGGGGTATCGACTGGGGACGGCCCCGCAATTGCATTTGACCGACGCGGAGGCGCGAGCTGCCGAGATTTCCCTCTCGCTCCGCTACGGCCTGCCGATGCTGCCGTTCGTCCGTCGCAAGTCCGCGTCTGGCGAAAGCCTGATCGGCAATCAGTCATTGATCGACCAGGTCTTCTCAACCGTCGATTCCGAGCGAGGCGGATTTCGCTTGTTGGAAGACGAGGGCCTGAGTCTCCAGCATCCGCACCATCTCGCTGCCACCTCGGATGGGCGCAGGCGGGTGCTCAGGATCACGCTCTGCGGGGAGAGGCGAGGCGATACGCCGATGCACCGGGTAGCGCTTGCGGGTCGCGACGCCGAGGGCAGGCGCGCTCTCGAGGCGATTGGCCTGAAGGTGCGTGAGGCGAAGCCGGATTCCGAGTCCTGGCGATTTGAGACCGCCCTGAAGGACTTTGGAGAGGCGATTCGGATGGCTGGGGACATCAGTTCGGTCCTCGACGTCGACGTCGGCTTCTACGGATGCTTCGGCCAGAAGCAGAGCGGTCGGATCGTCGGCAACTCGCTGCCGACGATCCCCGCGGCGTCCGTAAGGCCGGGGATGACGATGTTCACCGAGGACGGGGGATATGACTGGGTCGAGTCGGTCGAGCGAATCCAGCTCGACAAGCCGGTCTATGACATCAATGTCGAAGGCACTCACAACTTCATCGCCAATGGGCTTGTGACCCACAACTCGATCTACGGATTCCGCCACGCCGACATCCGCAACATCCTCGATTTCGAGCGCGACTTCCCCGAGGCCGAGGTGATCAAGCTCGAGCAGAACTACCGCTCGACCCAGACCATCCTCTCGGCCGCCAACGCGGTCGTCGAGCGCAACCGCGAACGGCGGCCGAAGCGGCTCTGGACCGAGATTGCCGGCGGTGAGCCGCTGCAGCTGCGCGAGCTCGGCGACGAGCACGAGGAGGCGCGCTGGGTGGCGGGTGAGATCGAGCGGCTCGGCGAGGAGGAGGGGGTCCGCCGCGAGGACGTCGCGGTCTTCTACCGGACCAACGCGATGAGCCGGGTGCTGGAGGACACGCTGGTCCGCTTCGAGCTGCCCTACCAGGTGATCGGCGGCACCAAGTTCTACGAGCGGGCCGAGATCAAGGACGCCGTCGCCTACCTCAGCCTGCTCGTCAACCCGGCGGACCAGGTCTCCTTCTCCCGGATCGTCAACTCACCCCGGCGCGGGATCGGCAAAACGAGCGAGGGGCGGTTGGCCGCCCACGCCAACACGACCGGCCTGCCGATCTGGGAGGTCGCCGGCCGGGTCGAGGACGTGCCCGGGCTCGGCGCGGCGGCGATCAAGGCGATCTCGCGCTTCCACAGGACGATGGAGGGCCTGCGGGCGCGGGTCGAGGACGCTTCCGTCGCTGCGCTGCTGGAAGCGACGTTGCGCGAGAGCGGCTACCTCGACGCGCTGGCGGCCGAGCGGACGATCGAAGCCGAGGGGCGAACGGAGAACCTCGAGGAGCTGGTCGGGGTTGCCGCCGAGTTCGACGCCAACCGCGAGCTGGAGGGCGAGGGTGACGTCTCTCCACTGGAGGAGTTCCTGCAGCAGATCTCCCTGATCACCCAACAGGACGAGCTGCGCGACGAGTCGGCGATCACCCTGATGACCCTGCACAACGCCAAGGGACTCGAGTACGAGACCGTGTTCATCGTCGGTTGTGAGGAAGGTGCCTTCCCGCACATGAAAGCGCTGGAAGAGGGGGGCGAGGAGGAGGAGCGGCGCCTCTGTTACGTCGGCATCACCCGCGCCCGCAGCCGCCTCTACATGACCTGGGCGCGGGAACGGCGGCTGTTCGGCCGTGCCGAGCGCAACCTGCCCTCGCGCTTCGTCGACGAGCTGCCGGAGGAGCTGACCGAGCGGGGCTCGAACGCGCCCGGGGCGGGGGGCGGCTGGGGGTCCCCTTCGTCGGGGGAGGCGGCGCAGATCGATCCCGGCCCCACGCTCGAACTGGGCACCGGCGACGACGTCGTCCACGCGGCCTTCGGCGACGGTGTCGTCACCGCGGTCGAGCCCGGGGGGGTCGTCATCGTCCGCTTCGCCGACGACGGCTCGGAGCGCAAGCTGATGGCCGATTACGCCCCGATCCGCAGGCGGTTGTAGCCATCCGCATGCGGATGTAGTGTCGTCGCGACCCCTACTCCTCGGAGGGATGCGCAGATGGAAGCTGACAGACTGAGCACGGGGGAGAAGATCTCCGCGGTCTCCGCGATTCTCCTCTTCATATTCATGTTCTTCGACTGGTTTGGCGCCAAGGTCTCCAGCGTCACCGGTTTCACGGGCAGCGTGCCCGGCGGGGGGAGCGCCTGGGACGCGCTCGACGTGATCCCGCTCTTCCTGATGCTGGCGATCGTCGTCGCGGTCGGGGTGGCGGTCGTCCGCCTCACCGACGCCGACCTCGAGCCACCGGTCTCGATGAACGCGATCCTGGCCGCGCGCGGCGGTTTCGCCGTGCTGCTGATCCTCTACCGGATCGTCGACCCACCGGGCGGAGGCGACGCCGGCGGCGTCACCGTCGACACGACGCTGAAG
>Ga0075325_1000123_pt1 | contig 11007 bp, 8 predicted proteins | sample MayberrySE_Catta_5_FD_120048 | JGI IMG/M metagenome (GOLD analysis project Ga0075325, IMG submission 120048) | Natural and restored wetland microbial communities from the San Francisco Bay, California, USA, that impact long-term carbon... | ecosystem: Environmental > Terrestrial > Soil > Wetlands... | reverse complement strand
TGAGACGCCTCAGAGCCGCGTTCCAGGGGCGTAAGGGCGCCGTGCTGGCGGTCTCGTTGATCGTCTGGGCACTGGCGCTGTTCGACTTGACCCTGCTGCCGAGAGTGACGGGGCAATACCTTGGAACGCTGCCGACGAAGCGACTCGTCGGCGCCACGGTGTCGCCGGAGTCGATGCTGATGACCAGCACCGACGCCCGGGTGCCCGCAAGCCTCTGGATTCTCAACCGCCAAGGCGCCACCACGCAGGTCGTCGGAGTGCCGCTGCCAATCGTGCACAGGCGCCGGGGGGCACGGGACAAGACCCTCACCGCAAGCCTGCGCACGACGCTGCTGAGTCCGACGGGACGCCCCGTCGACGTCGAAGACTTGCCAAAAGCCGGGCCCACACTCTTCGTCGTCTCCTCCCCCCGCCGGGCGCCGACGCTTCAGCTGATCTCACTGAGAACCAAGCGGACCCTGCTCGAATCCAGGGTGCCGCTGCCGCTCCAGAAGAACGACCGCAGGGAATTCTTTGTCGCCGACTGGTCCGGGCCTCGCCCCGACCTCTTCGTGATCGACCGCGACGTCAACCGGCTCCATCCGCAAAGCCGTCGCCCGTGGAAGATCCGGATCTACTCGGGAGAGTCCGGCTTCAAGAAGCTCGCCTTCGAATTCTCAATGAAAAAGCAGCGCTCCAGGCAATTTTCCCAAGGTGACTTCTGGATAGAAGTTGGCAACCGGCGGCAGCCGAAGGCGGGCGTGGTTCTGATCACCAAGGGGGAAACAGGCACCGGCCAGACCGAGGTGCACGTCCTCTCGGGACGCGCCGGGTTCCGTCGCTTCACGCTCCAGTCGGGCACGGAACTCAAGGATCGCATCGGTTTGCGCCGGCGCTTCATATTCGGGTCCGAACAGCGCGGCGGCACCATCTACATGGTGAGGAACCAGGACGGAAACCTCAGCCTCGTGCCGGTGCCACTGCCCTGAGCAAGCGGGGGTGACGTGAGACGCCTCAGAGCCGCGTTCCAGGGGCGTAAGGGCGCCGTGCTGGCGGTCTCGTTGATCGTCTGGGCACTGGCGCTGTTCGACTTGACCCTGCTGCCGAGGGTGTCTTCCCAATACCTGGGCGCGCTGCCGTCGAAGCAGCTCGTCGGGGTGACGGTGGCGCCAGGGTCAACGGTGGTCACCAGCACCGACCTCACCAGCCCGGCAAACCTCTGGATTCTCAGCCGCCACGGCGACGCGACTCGAATCGTCGGAGCACAGCTGCCTCCACCACATACCCTCCGGGGCGTGGGGAGCAGGATCCTCACGCCCCGCATGCGCACGACGCTGCGGGCCGTTGAGGGCAGGCCGTTCGACGTCGAAGTCTGGCCCGGCGCCGGGCCCGCGCTCTTCGCCCTCGCCTCACCGCGCAGCTCGCCCTTGCTGCGCGTCATCTCACTGCGAACCGGGCGGCCGCTGCTCGAGTCCAGGGTCCCGGTCCCACCCCAGAGGAGCGACCGCAGGGAATTCTTCGTCGCCCGCTGGTCCGGGCTTCGCCCCGACCTCTTCGTGATCGACCGAGACGTCAACCGGCGCCACCCCCAGAGCCACCGCCACTGGTCGATAAGGATCTACTCGGGAGAGTCGGGCTTCGAGAAGCTCGCCTTCGAAACCTCGATCAAGAAGTGGCTCTCGAGGAAGCTCTCCGAACGCGACTGGTGGCTGAACGTGGGGGTCAGGCGCCCACCCAAACCGAGCCTCGTGCTGGTGAAGAGGGGGGGGCGAACCGGCACCGGCCAGACCGAGGTGCACGTCCTCTCGGGTCGCTCCAAGTTCCGTCGATTCACGCTCCACACCGGCACCGAACTCCCCGAACGAGCCGGATTGACCCGGCGCTTCGTCTTCCAGTCGGAACGGCGAGGCGGTTCCGTGCTCATGTCGCAGATCCGGCAGGGCCGCCTGAGCCTCGTCCCGGTACCGCTCCCCTGATCAACCGGCCGGAACCGGCTCGGCGCGAGCAACGAGAGACAGGCCGATCGCGACGCAGAGCATGCCGAAGCTCGACATCAGGTACGGATTCGTGGCGCTGGCGACCAGGATGCCGAGGATCGTCATGGCCCCCGCCAGGGGCGGGGCCCGCAGCGCGCCGGTCGCGGCTTCCCGCAACCCCCGCCGGACCGCCGCCAGCGGGAGGGCGAGAACGGCGAGCAAGCCCAGCACTCCCATCTGAAAGAGCAACTGCAGGTAGGTCAACTCGTATGACCAGGGCGCCCCGGGATCGCGCACGAAGCGCGGGCGCACCACGGCGCCCAGGCCATCGCCGAGCACCGGGTTGTGCTCGAAGGCATTCCACAGTTTGGGCGCCTGCTGTTCTCGCAGACCAGCAGACGTATCGGCAAGGAAGGATGGGCGAGGCAGAGCGCCGAAGAGCACCGCGACCCCAATCACGATCCCGAGCAGGGCAACGCCCGAGACGACACGCATCAGCACGCGCCGCCTGTACGCGTCGACCTGCCTCCAGAGCAAGAGCAGCAGCACGCCGGCGCAAACGATCGACATGCCGAGCCAGATCCCCCGTGTGTGGGACAGGTAGGTGCTACCGATCAGCAGCGCCAAACCGCCGATCCTCAAACGCGACGAGCCAAGCGAGGCCAACTCCGCCAGGAGCAGCGCGGTCGCGGCGATGAAGAGGACCTGATTGCCGATGAAGACCCGGTAGCCGCCCGTGTTGCTCTGGAAGACCCCCTGGAAGAAGAGGAAGCCAACCGTATCGCCAGGGGTCCCAGTCAGGTAATGGGAGAGGCAGAGCAAAACGGTTACCACGCAGAGGGCCAGGATCGGCAGGAGCCAGAGGTCGATGCCGCGCCTGCCATAGAGCCGGCGTGCGTCCAGCAGTGGGAAGTAGAGCAGCAGGTAGACGAAGCGGCTGGCCTCCTGCATCGTCCAGGTCAGACCGTGGAGACCGACCGCGTCGCCGCCAATCGCCTGTACCGCTCCGACGAGACTCCACGTGACTGGGATCGCGATCGCGAATAGCAGCACCGGCACTCCGAGCTGGTACTCATGAAGCGCCCGCTTTCGTCCGACCTGAGCCCACCAAGCCGCAAACGCCCCCGCCACGAGGAACAGCTTGAGCGGAATGGGGCCGAGATCGGCGTCGTCGGTTACCAGCGTGATGTAGGCGATCACCACCGCCAGCGAGACGATCCACACTCGCAGCCCAGGGGCGCGTGGAGCGGGGTCAGCCGCCGAGGTGGTCTCCTGTTCCATCGTCGCTTGCTTCAATGCTTTGCCCAGCCGTCGCAGCCAGACGCTATCGCCTGGAGGCAAGGGCAGACCTAGCGATGACTCCTGTTTCCAGCGAGCAAATCCAGTGAGCGACGACAAGCGGCTCCCTTCTGGGCGCAGCGACGTAGGCGAGGATCTCGGGTACGCCTTCGAGGCGGCCGAGCCAGCCGAGCCAGCCACCCTTGGAGCTTCGGCGGCCCGCGGGGTCGGCGTGCTGGTCGGCAGGACGCTTGGCCTGCAGCTCCTGACAGTCGGCGTAACCGTGGTGCTAGCGAGGCTGTTGACGCCCGCGGACTACGGGATGTTCGCGCTGGCGCTGTCGATCCAGTTGGCGGGGCAGCGCCTGGCGGAGCTGGGCCTGCCGGCCGCGCTCATCGGACAGGAGGCGGAGCCTTCCGCTGAGCAGCAGGCCGCCGTGGCCGGGGCGATGTGGTCCATCTCGCTGCTCCTGTCGGGAGCGCTGGCCGGATTCGCCCTCTTCCTGGCGCCCGCGCTTGGCCTCCACAGCGAAGCCCTGCAGGTGGTCGGCGTCGCAAGCCTGGCGATGCCGTTCTATGCCGGACGGGCCGTGCCGACAGCGCTGATGGAGCGTCACCTTCGCTTCGGCCGCGTAGCGCTGGTCGAGGCGGCCGACACGCTCACCTTCAACGCATTCGCGCTCGTCGCCGCCTTTGGCGGCCTGGGCGCATTCAGCCTCGCCGGGGCGGTGCCCGCCGGCGCACTCGCGAGCCTGGTCGCTGCCTGGAGCCTGCAGGCGTTTGCGCGCAGACCGATCCTGCGCTGGAACCCCCTGCGCCCCATGCTCAAGTTCGGGGTGCAGATCACCCTTGTACAGGGAATCCACATCACACGGGAAGTCGGCTTCGTGACGGCACTCACGGTGGTGGGTGGCTCGGCGACTGCCGGCTTCTACGCGATGGCCAAGCGCCTGTTCTCTTTCCCCATCGCCCTTACGGGGGCGGTTGCGCGTGTCTCTTTTCCAGCGCTCTCGCGCAGCCGCAGCCTTCGTGCGGAGCGCGCTGCCAGCGCCACCCTCTACGCGGCCATCGTCGCCGGCCTGCCGCTGGCGCTGGTCGCCGGCGCAGTTCAACCGCTGATCCAGGTCGTGCTTGGAGACGCATGGATGCCGACCTCAGACATCGTTCTCGCTGGCTCTCTCGGGATGATGATTGCCGCCAGCGCCAGCGCCACAATGATCGGCTATGCGCTCGCCGAGAGCAAAGTGGGGTCCGTGGTCGCGGCAGCGGCTTTCGAAACTCTGCTCGCCTGCGTCCTCGCGGTCACGCTCACCGTTTCCCTGGGGGAGGCCGGGATCGGCCTCGCCATGACCCTCTCCAGCATCGGTGGGATGATCATCCTGGCGATGCGGACGCATCCCTCCCTCAGACGCTCTCTTTTCGCCATCGGGAAACTGTCGCTGATCTCGGGGGTCGCGGTGCTTGCGGCCCAGTTGGCCGGTGTCGACAACAACGTGGGTGGCCTGGTGAGCGCGGTCGCCATTGTCATTGCCGTCTGGCTCCCGCTCCAGCTCGTCTTCTTTCGTAGTCAGATGCGCTCGCTGCTCCAAGTCGTCCGGCCCCTATTGCCCAGAGGGGCCACGGCCTAGAGGCTGTGGAAACGACCGTCTACATACCGACTCTCCGCGCCGGCGAGCGGCTCGCGCAAACGCTCGAGGCGCTCGAGCGACAGGAGCCGAGACCGCGGGTCGTGGTCGTCGACAACAGCACCGAGGGGCTTGGCGTCGGACTGGTTCGCGACCGCTTTCCCTGGGCGCGTTCAGTCGCCTTCGGGGTCAACCTCGGGTTCGGCGCCGCCCTCAACCGGGCCGTGCGCGAGGAGCCGGGTGACCCGATCGTCTTCCTCAACGACGACGTCTCGGTGGAGCCCGGGTTCGTCGCCGGCTTGACCGAGGCGTTGACGCCCGGGATCGGCATGGTCGCCGGAGTGCTGCTGCAGGAGAACGAGCCCGGGCGGATCGACTCGGCCGGCGTCATCGCCGATTGCACGCTGCTCGGCTTCGACTACCTCAACGGAGCGCCGGTCGAGGCACTCGAGTCAGCCGGCGATCCCCTCGGACCGACCGGCGGAGCGGCCCTCTACCGGCGCAGCGCCTTCGAGCAGGTCGGCGGCTTCGACGAGGGGATCTTTCTCTACTACGAGGATCTGGACCTCGCGCTGCGGATGCGGCTGGCCGGCTTCGGCTGTCGCCTGGCGCCGAACGCGCGGGGACTGCACGCCTACTCGGAGACACTGGGCGCCAACACCGGCCGCAAGTACGCGATGACCGGCTGGAGCCGCGGCTACCTGTTGCGGGCCTACGGATTTGGCAAGCGCCCCCTTCCGCTGGCCCGCGCGATCGCGGTCGAGAGTGCGATCTGCGCAGGGCAGGTCGTCTTCCAGCGGACCGCCCAGGGCGCTCGCGCAAGATTGCGCGGCTGGCGGGCCGGACGCGGCGTTACGCCGCGCGCCATCCCGAAGGACGGACTGCTCGACATCTCGATACGCGAGGCGCTCGCCCTGCGCCGACAGCGGCATCGTGCTTGAGCGCTGCCGGGGAGGAAGCTTGCCTACGGGCAGAGCACCAGCCTAGACGTCGTGGTCAGCTCAGCCTCCCATGGCCGGTGCGAGCGATCTGAGGGGATCGCCATCCGCGCGGGGCCGGGCGGAAGCTCCGGCACAACCGCGAAACCTTCCCCGAAGCGCCGCAGCTTCAATTCGGGGCGCTCCGTTCCGGCCACGCTGTAGCCCAAGCCGTTCCCCGGCACCTCGACAACTACCCGGGCATCCGACCCCGTGTTCGGAGCGATCCCCAGACAGCCCCCAGGATGCCGCTGATAGTCGTCGCCTTCCACCACGGCGATCGGGCGCCCCCGAACGGGCCGGAAGCCAGGCCGCACGGAGATCGGCAACGTTCGCGCAAGCAGCAGGTCGGCCGCCTCGCGGGCCTGCTCGGGAGCGCCTTCGAGCTCTCCTTCCCCATAGGCGGGCGACCCGAATGACTCCGCAACATCGAAATAAGTGCCAGCGTCGAACAGCATGTCGGGGTTCGACAGGGTCGTCTCTGCGGCAGACTCGACGATGAAATCGTCCGAGACCTCGTCTCGCGCTATCTCCAGGGCAGCGAGTTGGGCGCGATTCGTCGCCGACTCGAGCCTGACCACTTTGCCCCCTTCGCCCATGATCATGCCGTTTGCCAGCAGCGAAAAGGCGAGAGCAGTCGTCAGCCCGATCGCCCAGCCCTTGCTCGGCCTCATCCCGTTGACGGCCTCGACCAGCACGAGCAGGGTGAGGACCGACCCCAGGTAGACATAGCGGCTGGCGTCCGGCACCCGGCTCCCCCCCAGCGCAAGCGCGATCGTCGCGAGATAGACGAGCAGGACCGTCAGCGCGACCAGGAATGAGGACGACGGTCGCCGACCCCGGAGCGCAAGCGCGACGCCGGCAATCGCTAGGGCCACGAGTGTCGGGCCCCAGCTGGGCCTGGCGGCGGCCGCCGTCAGGTCCGCGCTGCCAGGCGTTGCGGCCAAGCCGGTGAGGCCCGAGAGCACGGCCGCCAGCTGGTCGAGCATTCCCGAGAGCAGCGCGCCCATGTTGTGCGCCGTTACTTCGGCCCCGCCGAAGCGGGTCGCCCAGATGAACCAGGCCGCGTACAGAAGCCCGGGCGCCAACACGACCCAGGCCCGCCGCAGCGCGGCGTCCCTGCCGCGCAACAGCAGCGCCACGGCAATTCCCGCGGCGAACGCGACACCCACCGAGAAGGAAGCAAGCGCGAGGGAGAGCGCGAGGCAGGTCAGGACGTCGCCTCGCAGGTCTTCCCTGCGGACGAAGAGGACTGCCAGGAGGCCCGCTGCCATCCCGAACAGATTCGGAAGTTGGTAGCCGGTCACGAACGCGTCCCAGCCGGCGCCGCAGAAGAGAACGAGGATCGCGGGAACGAGGGCGGCCAATGGGCCCACGCTTCTGCGGGCGAACACGTAGATGAGCGCGACGATCAGGGTGTTGAGCAGAACGGCGAGGAGCTGATACGGGAGGTGCGACGCGATCCCGACGGTCTCATACATGAGCTTCAGCACCAGGGTCGGGAAGAGGATCAGGTGGCCGTTGTGCGGCTCCAGCAGCTTTGCCGGCGACCACGAACGGCCATCCACCAGGTAGGACCACTCGTCGAGGATCAGCGTCTGACCGCGGCCGAGCCAGAGGACGTAGGCAGCGGAGGCCAGAGCCGCGGCCGAAAAGGCAACCTTTCCGAGCAAGCGCGGATCGACCCTCGCAAGGGAGAGGTACATACGGCGCACGGCGCGATTCTATGTATCGATCCCCGACAACTCCCCGTGGGACCGGCTCAAATAGCCTCTACGAGGATGCGGATCCTGCTGACAGGCGGCGCTGGCTTCGTCGGCGGCAACCTCGCCGTGTCGCTCGCTGAACGCCACTCCGACTGGGAGATCGTCGCGCTCGACAACCTGATGCGGCGCGGCTCGGAGCTCAATCTGCCCCGCCTGCGCGAGGCCGGTGTCGAGTTCGTCCACGGCGACGTGCGCGAGCCTGCCGACATCGCCGCGGCAGGCGATTTCGAGGCGATGGTCGAGTGCTCGGCCGAGCCCTCGGTGCTGGCCGGCTTCGCCGACACCTCCTACTCGGTGCAGACCAACCTGCTCGGCGCCTTCAACTGCCTGGAGCGTGCGCGCGTCGAGGGTGCGTTCGTCGTCTTCCTCTCGACCAGCCGCGTCTACCCGGTCGCGCCACAGCTCGAGCTGCGACTGGAGGAGGTCGAGACCCGCTTCGAGCTTGCCGCGGAGCAGCCAGTCGACGGCGCCGGCCCAGCCGGCATCGCCGAGAACTTCCCGATCGCCGGCGCCCGCACGCTCTACGGCGCCACAAAGCTCTCGGCCGAGCACCTGATCGAGGAGTACGCCGACGCCTTTGGCCTGCGCGCCGTGACCAACCGCTGCGGGGTGATCGCCGGCCCCTGGCAGATGGGCAAGGTCGACCAGGGGGTCTTCTCCTTCTGGCTGCTCAGCCATCTCTTCGGGCGCCCGCTCTCCTACATCGGCTACGGCGGCTCGGGCAAGCAGGTGCGCGATCTGCTCCACGTCGACGACCTGGTCGATCTGGTCGACCAGCAGCTCGACGACCCTGAGCACTGGAGCGGCGTCACCGCGAACGTCGGCGGCGGTCGCGAGGGCAGCCTTTCACTGCTGGAGACGACCGAGCTCTGCCGCGAGCTGACCGGCAACGAGGTGCCGATCGCCGCCGAGCCCGAGAATCGCCCGGGCGACGTGCCGGTCTACCTCAGCGACTGCTCGCGCCTGCATTCTCTAACCTCGTGGCGCCCAAGCCGCGAGCCACGCGACGTTCTCGCCGACCTGCTCGCCTGGTCGGCCGCACACGAGGACGAGCTGCGCGCGGCGCTGGGCTTCGAGCGATAGCCAAAGGGGGCAACAGAGAGCGATGCCAAAGGCGATAGTCACAGGATCGGGTGGCCTGATCGGCTCCGAGTCAGCGACCAGGCTGGTCGAGGCCGGCTACGACGTGATCGGCATCGAGAACGACACGCGGGCCGTGCTCTTCGGTCCCGAGGCCTCGACCGCATCGGTCACCGAGCGGCTGGGCCGCGAGCTCTCCTCGTTCCGCACGGCCGATCTCGACATCCGCGACGCCGAGGGCATCGATCGCATCTTCGCCGAGAGCGGCAAGCAGATCGAGCTCGTCGTCCACACCGCCGCCCAGCCATCCCATGACTGGGCCGCCAGCGACCCCCAGGCCGACTTCACGATCAACGCCAACGGCACCCTCAACCTGCTCGAGGCGACCCGCCAGCACTGCCCCGAGGCGACCTTCATCTTCACCTCGACCAACAAGGTCTACGGCGACACGCCCAACCACCTGCCGCTCGAAGAGCTGGAGACACGACTCGAGTTGCCCGCCGACCACCAGTGGTTCGGCGGCATCGACACGACGATGTCGATCGACTCGACCCTGCACTCGCTCTTCGGCGCCTCCAAGGCGGCCGCCGACCTGCTGGTCCAGGAGTACGGCCGCTACTTCGAGATGCCGACCGTCTGCTTCCGCGGCGGCTGCCTCACCGGCCCCAACCACGCCGGCGCCCAGCTGCACGGCTTCCTCGCCTACCTGATGAAGTGCACCGTGACCGGCGACCCTTACACGGTCTTCGGCTACGCGGGCAAGCAGGTGCGCGACAACGTGCACAGCGCCGACCTCGTCGACGCCTTCCTGCTCTTCCACGAGAAGCCGCGCGCCGCGGCGGTCTACAACATCGGCGGCGGACGCGAGAACGCCTGCTCGATGCTCGAGGCGATCGCCCTCTGCGAGCGCGTCGCCGGGCGCGAGCTGCGCTGGACGATGAGCGAGGAGGCGCGCATCGGCGACCACCGCTGGTGGATCAGCGACCTCGACCAGTTCGGCGCCGACTACGGCGGCTGGCGCCCGCGCCGCGACCTGGAGACGATCCTGCGCGAGATCTACGAGGCCAACGCCGAGCGCTGGGCCTCAGCGCCTGCATGAAGCTCTCCGTCGTCATCCCCGCCCACAACGAGGAGGAGACGGTCGCCGAGACGGTCGAAGGGCTCGTTGCCACCCTCTCGCGCGAGGGCATCGAGCACGACGTGACCGTGGTCGACGACTCCAGCACCGACGGCACGATTGCCGTGGTCGAGCGACTCGCCGCCGAGCATCCCCAGGTGCGCTGCCTGCCCTCCCCCTACCGCAACGGCTTCGGCTTCGCCGTCCGTGCCGGCCTGGAGGCCTTCGAGGGCGACGCGGTGGCGATCGTCATGGCCGACGGCTCCGACAGCCCCGACGACCTCGTCGCCTACCAGCGCCTGCTTGAAGAGGGCTACGAGTGCGCCTTCGGCTCGCGCTTCGTGCACGGCGCGACCGTGGTCGACTACCCGCGCTCGAAGCTGATCATGAACCGCATCGTCAACTTCGGAATTCGCTTGCTCTTCCGCCACGGCTACAACGACACGACGAACGCCTTCAAGGCCTACCGGCGCGAGGTGATCGAAAACGTCCAGCCGCTCCTCTCCCACCACTTCAACCTCACGGTCGAGCTGCCCCTCAAGGCGGTGGTGCGCGGCTACAGCTACGGCATCGTGCCGATCTCCTGGACCAACCGTAAGGCCGGTGTCTCCAAGCTCTCGCTCAACGAGATGGGCAGCCGCTACCTCTTCATCGTCCTCTACGTATTCCTCGAGCACCACCTCAGCCGTGGCGACTACCGCCGCGACGGGTTGCCCAGAGCACGACCACGTGGCACCCGGCGCGCCGGCAAGCGCGCCGCCCGCTCGACCGAGGACTGAAAGCTACTGCAAAACCCGGGCCCCACCGCTACGGTCGCGCCCGCCCACCCGTGATCGCCACAAACGCCTTCCAGGCCGGCTTCGGCTTGAAGGCGGGGCCGGCGCGGAAGAGGCCGACCGAGTCGCAGAAGCTGCAGGCGACGTATTCGGGGTTGTCCTTCCAGGAGAACCAGTAGGCGCCCTGCAGGTTGAGCCGGCCCTTGTTGCGGATCAGGTAGCGGTAGGCGCCGCGCAGTTCGCGCTTCTGGCCCTGGATGCCCTGCTCGAAGGCGACGACCTTGGAGTTGTTCTGGGAGCCCCAGCCCATCTCGGTGATCTGCAGGGGAGTGCCGCGGTCGCGGTTGTCGATCACGACCTCGCGTAGCTCCTCGGTGAGCGCTTCGAGGTCGTCGACGTGGAAGGCGTAGGGGTGCAGGGCGACGGCGTCGAAG
>Ga0075325_1000122_pt1 | contig 11015 bp, 10 predicted proteins | sample MayberrySE_Catta_5_FD_120048 | JGI IMG/M metagenome (GOLD analysis project Ga0075325, IMG submission 120048) | Natural and restored wetland microbial communities from the San Francisco Bay, California, USA, that impact long-term carbon... | ecosystem: Environmental > Terrestrial > Soil >... | reverse complement strand
GTTGTTGCCCAATCAGAAGGAAGTTCCCAATTAACCGAACATATTCCACTAGAAGAAAATACTCTCCCCCCATTTCCTGTGGTATTGTCAGTAGTGATTAATGTTAGCCAAGCACCATTCCAATATTCCCAAACAATAGTATAAGAATTTGTAAGGGTTATAGCAGTTAAATCAAAAACAAGATTATCAAATGTTCCTGAGTTTGGTACATCGACTGTGTCACTTCCAAAATATAAAATGTCACCATTTGCTGGTGTAGCGGGAAATAGATTTTGAGGATAAGAGGAGATAGGAAAAATATCACTAAAAACTCCCCCATCGCTTATTTTTATATGAGTCAGATTAGCTATAACTTGTTTGTTTGTGATAAAAACTTTTCCGTCACAATCATCCGAGATACCTAATGCTAAAGTATCAGAAGATTTTTTTAATAATGTAGTTGTTTGACCAGCATATACTGAATCATCATCGGCAATCAACATACCAAAAACATCTAAGGCAGTACTAGTTCTTTCTACTTTCCAAGTTTTTCCATAATCTACCGACACTATAATCTGAGTGTCCCCAACTCCTCCACCTCCTAAATAAACAGGATAATATATAATATTACCGTTGTTATAACCAAATTTATTACTAAAATAATCCAAACCGGCATCATTGGGATCATAAGTAGAAATAATAGACCATGTTTTTATAGTAGTACCTTGTAAAGCATAAAAAGTAATTATATTATCAGAAGCTATATTATTATAAGCCGCTAACAATGAACTATTTGATAAAACTTCCAACCTTACTCCTAATGCCAATCCCCCTATTACTAAATTTAATGACCAGCTTACCCCATCATCATCACTTCGCCAAATACTAATACTTTCGGCAGCATAAAAACTACCATCATAATAAGCCAATCCAGTAAAATTTGAAGGAGTAGAAATACCACTAGTTACAGTCCAATTTTCTCCATTGTCATTTGAATATGCTAATTGACCTAACCCCCCTGCTACAATTGTTCCGGTATCAGAACTTACCGCCATGCAATAAACCGGTACTAAACCGCTTGTAGCAGAATTTGGAAATGTCGCTCCGTTATTATCACTTCTAAAAACATCTCCGAATTCACAGCCAGCTAAAACTCTACCATTAGAAAGTTGAACCATATCATAAATTGCACCAGAACCAAATAATGTTGTGGCACTCCAACTTGTGCCGTTATTAGTTGAACGTGAAACTTCAGAACTAGTACCGGCTAAAATATCACCATTTTCTAATTGGATTATAGTATAAAAATTATTAGTCTCAGTGTGATTAGTTTGCCATCCTTGATAAGCCCAATTTTGAACATTACTTATTTCAGCGCATTCACCTGTACCAGGAGGATTAGATAACCAGTGACCACGCTCTAAAACTAATGCCATATTGTCCGAAATAGTCGATCTTCCCCCAGGGCCAAAAGGCTCATGGTATGGAAAGTCATCGTCAGGCGATTGAAAAAACTTGACTAAAGCATATCTTATTTCGCTTTCATTTGTCGCTTTAGCCTCAATCCAAACTGGCTTATCAATCCAATTATTGACATAATAATTCAATCCACGAATTAACAATCGCCTTGTTTCTTGCAAAACAGTGATAACATCATCCTGACTAAATGCCTCAGTGAAATGATCGAATGTTTCTGTTGCATTTTGAAAACGATATTGTACTAATTTTCTTTCACCTGTTAAGGGACTTTCTCTAAAACTTCCAACATTTTCAGGAGTTCTAGGCCGCCAATCAGTGACATGTATGCCTGAGGTGTCAGGATTAAGTAAATCAATGTAGGTAGTACCGTTTGTTAAGCGTAGTATTGGACCTGGCATTAAATATTTGACCTTACATAATTTTTGAACATTAGACTACTCAATTGAGCATTCCCATTATCTGAACCATTAAAAGCTACATTAAAATTCTGAGTTGAATAATTCGTAACATTATTCATCATAGAATTAGCACCTTGCAACAATTTATCACCTGTTTGCATCATGGCTGATTTAGCACTAGATTGTGATTTTTCAATTGAACCAATCAAACCGGCCATAGTATGTTTACCAATTTTAGCCATAACCTTACTAGGTGAAGCAATTTGTAAATCGGCGTTAATCTGGTCAATCATGGCTTGAACAACTGCGCTAGTAGCAGTTAATAAATCCTCCATCGAAGCATCTAAACCTAATGTGATACCGGCTAAAATTTCAGCAGGGTCTAAACCTTGATCGGCAATCAATTTCATCAAATTTATTTGTTGTTGCAAAAATGCTAGTTGTTGTTGTTGTTCTTGCGCTCTAGTTATTTCGGCTTCTAAAGCAGCTTGTTCTTCTAAAAGTTCATTTAATCTGGCTTGTGCTGTTGTCCTATCAAGTGACCAATTAACCCATTGGCCTAAAGCATCATCCCAAACTTTGCCGGTTAAAGTTTGCTCAGTGGATTGTAAAAATTCTTCCAATGCTGATATTTGATCGGTTATTTTAGCGACAGGTGAAGTACCACCATGACCTTGAGTAAGTGTCTCAAAAAGTTTATTGTATTTAGCTTTACTTATTTCCTTTTGAGCTTTTATGTTGTCTCTCATTTCCAGATTAAGCTTTTTTATTTCTTCTCTTAATTCATAAACTTGCATTGAGCCTTCGCCATAGGTTTCCATAGCGGCAGTAAGTTTCTTTTTCAAATCACCTAATTTATCCTCTTGTTTGGTAATTGTCTCAGTTAATTTTTGATAATTCTTATCGAATTCATCCATTTCTTTTCTGGCATCTTCCAAACTCCCCATTTCCTCTTTAAGCATATCGGCAAAAGAAACAGCAATAGCACTGAATGATTGAGCTAAACCTACAGCCTGAGCTTTTAATTCAATTGTTAAAGGTCCAAATTGTGACCTAATAGTATCAACTATTTCTTGGAAATTAACAGCACTCATAGCTTCAGAGATTTCTTGTTCGTTAAATTCTCCAGTAGCTACTAATTCGGCTCTAAATTCAGCCATTAGTTCACTAACACCGGCAGTACCAGCGGCTACTTGTTCATACATCCTATCAAAAACAGATTTTATAGATGTTTCGGCAGCATTCCGTTCAGTTTCATTCAAATCAAAATCAATAAACATTCCGGCAGTAAAGTCTAATTCTCGTTTGATTGCTTCCTTGACCGAATCCCCCATACCATCAACTCCAACAATCAAACCTTGCATCATTTGTAATCCGATTTCAGCAAACTCAGTCGAAGGTGACGATATGCCAAGCATATCCATAACACCTTGTAAAGCATCTTGAGCCATAGCTTTTAATATTTCAAGAACTTTATCAGCGTTTTCGTTAATGCCTTCAATCACTCCATTTATAATATCCTCTCCTAAAATCATCCATTTTTCAGGATTGAATATTTCGCTAACATCATCCCACATAGTATTAAAAGGTTCTGTTACACTTTTCACTAGGTTAAGAATACCGTTCACTAATCCTTGAACAATATTTTTCCCAAAACCAAAAAATAAACTACTAGGGGAAGCTATACCTAAATATTTTTTGAAACCATCTATACCACCATCCATAAAAGCCTGGAAACCTTCAACTAACGGTTGAAATGTTAAAGCAGCGATGATACCATCTACGATAGGTTGTCCTATATAATGAGAGGCAATTGTATAAGCATCCAATCCGATATTTGTAAGGATAGTCTGGAGTTCGCTAAAAGTAGCAGGTTGAAGATCAATACCTAATTTTTCTAAAATTCCAGAAATTATACCAGCAGCAATTGTCCCTCCGACAATCAATAAATCACCGGTTATAGTCACAGCAGCAGCAGCTAAACCAACAGCAATTTTAGCCATAGCTACAGCTACATCATCGGTTTGTTCTAAAATCAAACCAATTCCTGCTACTATACTCTGTCCTATACCATTTCCGGTTTCAGATAATGAGGTTTGAGCTTCAGGTGACATAACCCAAGTAGTAACAGCAAGCAATATCCCTGCCAAAGCTACTCCTACACCGTTTATTGCTGTTTGTGTCCATGCCCAAAAACTAGTAGCCCATTCTGCCATTGATTCTTGAAATGCTGGGACATTAGTTCTAAAATGTTCAGCTATTCCATCGGTGATAGTTTGCAGTACAGTAGGAATTCCGGCTAAAATATCACCGGCTAATCCAGGTAATGCTTCAATAATAGAGGTTTTGATACTTTCGATTACAGCAGAAAAACCTCCTCCTAATCCTCCACCATTTTCTGTTCCTTCTCCGAATATATTTTTGATTTTGTCAAATTCGGTTACTATATTATCAATAATTCCTGTTATTTCTATAACACTTTCAGGATTCAAACCTAAAAGACTGGCTAACATTCCACTACTTGATACTACATTTTCTTCATTGCCGCTTCCTAAAGTACCAATAACATCATTTATGGCGAATATAATATTTTCAGCTTCGCTTACCATTCCGGTATCTAATCCGAGTTGACCTAATAAACTTACTGCTACACCTCTAACTCCAAACTTACTATATGCGCTAGATACTTTTGTTATAACATCTGCTATTTTTTCAAAAACTCCTACAACTTCAGGCCCATATTTTGCCGCTAATTGAGAGAAATTTTCTGTAATCTGCCTAACAAGAGGTAAAAAGGCATCACCGATTTGAATTTGCAATGCCTCAATAATTCCCATAAATATTTCCCAAGCACCTTTAAGACTATCTACTCTAGTAGCAGCACTTTCAGCGGCTAAACCGTTTTTATTCACTTCACCTGATAAGGCTTCAAATTCCTCTTGACTATATTCAGCCAATCCTAAAATAGTACGCATCGCATCTGTACCACCTAGAATTGTGGCTAGTCTGGTTTTTTCTTCCTCAGTTAATTGTTTAGTTGTACTAATAGTTTTGACCTGAGCGCCATCAACAGCATCTATAGCAGATTGATATTCTCCTAATTTTTCTTTAGTATCAGTTAGTTTGTCAGCTTTCTTTTGCAACGCTAAAGCTTCGGCCCTCATCTTTGGTTCACTAGCATCATAATATTCAAGATGTTTGTTATATACATCTAATGCCAGTTGATATTCTTGTTCTTGTTGTGATATATTTCTGGTTAAATCACCAATAGCGGCACTAGCCTTTTCAGCCGCTTTAGCTTGTTCCTTAGTAGCACCGCCAACCTGATTAGTAAGCGTAACAGTACCGTTAAATATTTGATTTAACTGACCGGCTATTTCTGCCATAGGTTTCATTTTGCCAGTTGCGTCAAATATACTTAATCCGTATTGCTCCATTGCCGCTTTTACTTCATCAGTAGGTTCCCCTAATCGAGCTAATAAAGTTTTGAATGATGTACCAGCATCACTGCCACTAGAAAACATGGAAGCTGTACCGGCTAACACAGTATTAAAATCTGTAAAATCTACTCCTAATGAACCAGCAACTCCACCGGCATTGGCAAGAGCTAAAGCGTAATCATCTACCGTAAATTTTGAATTAGTCAAAACTCCGGTGATACTATCACCAATAGTTGATAGTTGAGAAGCCTCAAAACCGAATTGAGCCATTGCATCGGTAGCAACATCAGCGGCAGTTGAGAAATTTGAACCAGTGGCATTAGCAAGTGCAACGGTTCCTCTGGCTGCACCGTCTAATATTTCTTCTAATCCTAAACCATTTCTAGCCAACATTTCGATAGCTTCACCGGCTTGAGTTGCGTTAACTGTCAGGGCGGGATCAAGAGCTAATTCAGACATTAAATCTTTTAATGGTGTAACAGCGGTTTTTGTTTCTCCAAGAGTTGCTGCAATTTGAGCCATCTGATGATCGACATCCATAGCAGCTTTTACACCGCTAACACCTATGCCAATCAAACCAGCACTTAACGCAGCAATACCACCTAGAGCCGCCGTACCAGCTACCATACCAATATTAACAATTCCACCGGCCAATGAACCTAAGCCTGAAGTAATACCGCCTATATTTATTCCACTAAAAGCGGAACCAAATTTGTGAATACCGCTCGAAGTACCATCAAAGGATTTTGAAACATCACTTGCAGCCTTGTTAGTAGCTTTAGTAACATTATCTAATGCTTTAAGATAGTCATTAACACCTTTTGAAAAATCCTTATTATCAAATTGGCTTTTTAATCCAATAGTGTTGTCAGGCATTTAGTATCTTTTCCTAGATGATTTAGCTTTATTGGCTCTGGCTTTTTCTTTAGCTCTAACTTCTGATTCTCTATGTTCAAAATCAGTCATTTGTGATTTATGATAACGCCAAGCTAATAACTCTTTCTTTTCCTCAATCGGCAATTTCCTGAATTCGCTCGGCCATTTGTTGAACATCAACGCTATCTCTATTTCCAAGAACCTCAGGCTGTATGTCCAATGAGGCTCCATTGTTTCTAAATAGAGCTTTTGTAATTCTGTTGATATTTTCCTGTCTGGTTCCCTCCATTCCACTGAGAAAAAATTGCCGATAGTTCTCGGCATCCTCCTCAGTTAAACCGCTAAAACCAGCAATAGTACACTCGGTATAAAGTCGTTCAAAATCCTCAGCAATTACAACTAACATATCCATTGCAAATTCAAATTTGCCTTGTGCCTGACTTTCAGGAATAGGAATATTCAAAAGTTCTCTTTCATCTTTCCAAACATCCCAAAGTTCAGCCTTAACGCTAAGGAAATCAATACCTTTGACAATGATAAATCGTTTCATCGCTTCAGTTGTTTCTTGATTTAAGCGATGCAAAGCGTCTTTATGTTTAGCTAGTAATTCTTTATCCTCATCACTAACTACATTCGTATCATCCAAAACTTCCTTTTGTTTACCGCCGCCAATAACTTCAAACTCTCTTGTCGGAGGTTCAAGCGGTTCATTAGCATATTTCTTTTTTATTTTCAACTGTAAATCTTGAACCTTCTCCATTGAAATTGGAAGATAAGGTATTTCGATTCCGGTTGAGTTAATAAATCTGTATTTATTCATAATTTTGTTCTGAAATAAAAACAGGGATATAGCTAGTAGGGGGATTACCGGCTATACCCTGTTTCTAACAATTTCAGTTTCCCCCTTATCAGTCTTATTAAGAGATACTATTATTAGCCTTATAAACAACAGCCGTACCACCTTCAGGTTGTCCGGCGCTATAAATCAAGTTTGCTGTAGACATCCACACTGTGTTAAGTCCGGCATTAGTAACTTGATTAGTGTATTGTTTCCAGGAATAACCACCGTCATGAGTTCTGAAAATACTTCCAACAGGCCCGGCAGTATTAGAGGCAATAACGCCATTCCATTTATCAAGCCATTGCATTGATCGGACTTGCCCAACATCGGTATTAGCGAAAGAAGTTCTTTGTGTCCAGGTAGTACCACCGTCAAGAGAATAGAACAAATCACCATCATCTGTACCAACCCACAAACGGTTTTTATCAAGTCTAGCACCACAGATAATATCTCCACCTGTCCCAACTGCCGTTGCAGCACTCCAACTATCGCCGCCGTTATTGGTTAATGCAATAATATCAGCCACGCCTCCTGCCATACCATATTGAGTATCAGCAAAATGGATAAAGCGGTAATTTCCAGTATGAATAACTCCGCTTTCTTTAGCTGTCCATGTAGCACCGGCATCGGTTGATTTATAGATATAGCCTAATGCACTAGCAAGCCAGATAAAGGTAGGATCATTCGGGAAAGCAAAGATTGACTTGCCATAAATAGCACCATGACCAGCAGTAGCACCGCCAATATTAACTGTAGTCCAAGTAGTACCATTATTGTCAGAGTAGAAAATTGAACCTTGAGCACCACCAACAGCAGTCTTACCAACAAACCATCTAACGCCGTTATTGTAAAATACTCTACTAACAGCGGATAAGTCATCGTCAGCGGCTCCGGGATCAGCAGCAGTTACAGCCCAATTTACGCCACTATCAGTTGTGTAATAAACATTAGGAGTAGCGCCTCCAGTTGAATTACAAACTGCCATTCCTCTTTGGCCTACTTTATAAGTAGTTGCACAATTGCTATCACATTCCTCATCACCATTAAAAACAATGTCATTAACCTGATTAGCATCGGAAAAGCTCATCCGAGCATTTTCAATCAGGAATGAAACAACGGCAGGGGGAAGTGCTTGCAAGTCAACATTATACATACTTTCAGTATCTTCATTTCTGTTAACCATTCCGGTATAAGTAAAGTTGGTTAGATAGCTATCAGAAATGAGGATAAGACGCTCAAAATTATTGACATCGGTTAATTGTCCACAAGTTTGCTGTTTGACGTAAACAGGAAAAGCGCATCCACGTTCTCTGAGATATTCAAGCCAATCTTGCTTTTTGACAATCAAACTTTCAAAGCTAAAATCAATCGGTTCTGGTGGTCCCTGTTTACTGCCTTTAGTCACATACTGACCGTTAGCATCAAAACATTGGATTAGTTCGATACCTCCGAGTGAGCCAGAAATATCGCCTAAAGTACGGCAAAGCATCGGATAGGTTGCCGTATTAGGTCCATCCGGTTGAATAAAAGTGATACCGTCACGAGTTGTTAAGGCTCTATCGCCTGAAACTGGCATTATTTATTTTCTCCTTCGTATTCTTTTGCAAGTTGTCTAATTGTAGATAAATCAATAGCATAAGCTGATTGTAAAGCTGAAATAACTTCGTTACCTCTATTTTTGACTTCCTGATAATTGGTTAATCCTCTATCATTAAGATTTTTGGCTAAATGCTTAACCATATCAGGGTTAGTTTTTAACAGTTTTTCCCAAGGAATAGTATCAGATTTTTCCTCTACTATCTCTTGTTCAATAGTTTCAAATGTTTGCTCTAAGGTTTCTTCACTAAGTTTCTTTTTCATAAAACTCTAACCGTTTTCCTATAATTTGCTACTTGACATTAAAGTGATAATCTGTTATACTTATCTCAATCTAGTAAATAATTTTTTCTGAAAGGCTTAAACAATGAATAACGAATTAGTACAAAACAACGGCTATCTTAAAAAAGGTGATTGTGTAGCAACTCAAAATCCTTTTGTTGGTGAAGTTATTGTTTTTGTAGAAGAGGTTTTTGATACATATTTCACTTTTAATATTTTCAACTATACTACTGCTCAATTTGAACTTCATAGAGCTTGGATTGAAGATACTACAAGATTATCCTAATCCCCTTCGGGGGATTTTTTATTTACCTCTGTTTCTTAGCCCAATTATCTAATGCTCTTTGCATCGCCTTGAAAAATGGTTGTCTCCATTTTGTCATAATCAATTTACTGAAATTTCTACCTTTGAATCCTGGATGAAATACTCTCTGTCTATAAAGTATCTCACCACTAGCACCGCCTGATTGTGATTTAATCTGACCTATAACTGTTTTAGCATTGTAGTTAGATGTAAATCTCAATCGTTTAGCATTTTTGGCTTTAATCTCATGAGGTTTAGTGCCTTCATGAACAAATGTATAAATCTCTCCAACAACATCAACTTCTATGCTGACAGCGCCATTAAGATTTATATTTGTCTTAACGTTAAGTTTTGGTTTGCTATCTTGGCTCCAAGTTGAGAATGTACTTTCAAAGTCTCGCTTAACACCATCGGCATATGGTTTAGCCTGTTTCTCAATTTCCGCTCTCAATCCTGAAATATTTAGTTTTTTAGGTGAGATAGGTTTAAGGATGATAGGCATTAGCAGTTATTATCACCTTTAGTTACAATCTGCAAGTCAACTGTAAAACCTTTGAAAAAATTGGTACTTCCAACAGGATAATTGAGATTACCCTGAAAGCCTGAATAAGTGAACGGTTGGCCGGGATTGATATAGGCTACAATATCGCTTTCCTCAATAATCAACTTTTGATAGCTATCAGCATATAAATAAGTATTGCTATCATAAAACTTATTTCTGACATTGTCGGATAACTCCGCTACTTTAATCCTACTAGGTCCGTAAAATCCACTTTCAAACCTCTCAGTAAAGACATTTATCCTCAGATTTAATATTGCTCGATTATCCCGACAATCCATGAACCATTGACTATTTTCTATTACGTCAATCAATGAACAAGGTAGAACAAGATTGTCTAATGAAGTAGGATAATCTCCTAAATGAGGCGCATATTCAATACCTACAATTTGCTCCATAATATCTTGTAAAGAATTGATAACCTTTTCATCCATTAAGATTACACTTTATAACTAGTCGTCTCATAAATGTATTGTCTCCACAAGTAAACTGTAACAATATCCCATACATTTGAGAGTAGATAAATCCACTAACTGTCGCCCACGTTATAATATCACCTGATGCTGTTGGAGTGCCTGTAATAATATTTGCTGTAACATCTTTTCCAGTAGTCAGGTTGATAGCAGTCTGACTAATTGCTGTAGGTGTACCACCATAATCTTCTGTATCAGTTGAGTAAACTAACTCATCATTTACTGACACATATACAGGTGATTGAACAAAATCTAGTTGATTACTCATGGAAGTTTTTTAAGTTTCTGATTATTATTTCTTGTTCTCAAAATCTGATTAGAACTTCTATTTTTTAATCCGATAGTCGATGATCTATTTGAAAGCAATAAATTTCTAGTTGTTGTTTTCAATCCCAATATTTGAGTTTGTTCTCTCAAAGTTATCGGAATGCCTGTTGTTGATTGATTCCCTATTCCCAGCAATAGAAGTAATGTCACGTTTCACCACAATTATACAAGACTTTACATTGATATTTAGATTAAGTGATTTATGATAACTGTCAATAGAAACAATTTCACCATTCGGTAACTCAAAAACAGGAATAAGGTCATAACCATTCGATATACAAAAATTATTTAATTTTTTTTCAAAATCATTCATTTTTATAACAGCTTCGCCATATTCGTGGCGTGGCCTGCTGCCAGGACTTCGGATACGACAGCATTGGCGGTGTCGAAAACCACCGCCCCCACTTCCGGGGCACTCAGGTGAGCGTTTTCACCGGTGAAGTCGGTCAGAGTATTGCCGT
>Ga0075325_1000121_pt1 | contig 11023 bp, 10 predicted proteins | sample MayberrySE_Catta_5_FD_120048 | JGI IMG/M metagenome (GOLD analysis project Ga0075325, IMG submission 120048) | Natural and restored wetland microbial communities from the San Francisco Bay, California, USA, that impact long-term carbon... | ecosystem: Environmental > Terrestrial > Soil >... | reverse complement strand
GCGGTCGAGCTGGGCCAGGGCGGTATCGACCTCGCCGCGGCTGTAGAGGTCGCGCTCGGAGAACCAGCTGTCGAAGCGCACGCCGAAGCGGTCGAGCGTGCCGCGCACCTGCGCGAGGATCAGCTCGACCCCGCGCTCGCCGAGCGCCTTGACGTCGCCGGGGTCGATGCCCTTGGTGGCGATCTGCTCGCCGAGCCCGATCACGTAGTCGCCGCTGTAGCCGTCCGCGGGCGGCTCTTCACCGCGCATGCGGGCGGCGATCGAGGCGGCGAAGCGCTCGATCTGGCCGCCGGCGTCGTTGACGTAGAACTCGCGCTGAACCTCGTTGCCGGCGGCCTCGAGCAGGCGCACCAGCGCATCGCCGTAGGCCGCGTGGCGACCGCCGCCGACGTGCAGCGGACCGGTCGGGTTGGCGGAGACGAACTCGACCAGCACGCGCTCGCGCGTCGCGCTCGGCTGCGGGCCGAGCTCCTCGCCGGCCGCGGCGAGGCTCGCCATCGCCCGCCGGTACCAGCCGTCGGCGAGAAAGAGGTTGACGAAGCCGGGACCGGCGACCTCGATGCGCTCGACCGTGTCCTCGCCGAGCTGCTCGCCCAGCTCAATCGCCAGCCGGGTCGCGACCTCGCGCGGGTTTTCCCCCAGGGGAGCGGCGAGCAGCATCGCCGCATTGGAGCTGTAGTCGCCCAGCTCGGCCTTGGGCGGGCGCTCCAGCGTCGGCTCGGGCTCGGTCGGCTCGCCCCCGCGCAGGGCGCGAGCCGCGCGGTCGACGGCGGCGCGCAGCTCGGCGATCGGGTCCGGGGTTGCCGTCATCGCGCCCATCGTATGGAGGGGACGGCGCCGAAGTACGCTGGCCAGCGTGCGCGTTGCCGTGATCACCGATGTCCATGCCAACCTGCCGGCGCTCGAAGCCGTCCTCGCGGCCACCGAGGCCAGCGGCGTCGAGGAGACCTGGTGCCTCGGCGACGTGGTCGGCTACGGGGTCGAGCCCGACGCCTGCGTCGACCTGGTGCGCGAGCGTTGCCAGCTCTGCCTGGTCGGCAACCACGACATCGCCGTGCTCGGCGCCCTCGACATCGGCTCCTTCTCCGAGGCGGCCGCCGTCGCGGTCGAGTGGACGCGCGCGCACGCCTCCGAGCGCAGCTTCGAGTTCCTCCGCGAGCTCGAGCCGCAGGGCGAGCGGGGCGGCTTCGGTCTCTTCCATGCCTCACCGCGCGATCCGGTCTGGGAGTACGTGCTCTCCAGCGACCAGGCCGAAGTGGCGATGGACTCGCACTCGCGGCGCGTCGCCCTGATCGGCCACTCCCACGTCGCGCTCTTCTTCAACCGCCCCGAGGCGAACGCCGGGAGCGAGACGCGCGGGGCCCAGGCCAGCGACGGCGCGCTGCTCGACCTCAGCGAGGGCTCCTGGCTGGTCAATCCCGGCAGTGTCGGCCAGCCGCGCGACGGCGACCCACGCGCCGCCTGGCTGGAGCTCGACACCGAGGCCGGCGCGGCTCGCTTCCACCGGGTTGAGTACGACATCGAGCGGGCCGCGGCGCCGATCGCCGCCGCCGGGCTGCCCAAGCGACTCGCGAACCGTCTCTACACCGGCCAGTGACGCGCAATTGCAGGGAAAATCCGCCCCAGAAGGCGTTCTCTAGACTCGCAGCGATGCGTCGACTAGGACCATTCGCGCTGGCCCTCGCGCTGGGAGTTGCCAGCGCCACGGCGCTTGCCTCCTGCGGCGGCGAGGACGCCAAGCTGCTGCCCGGCTCGACCGCCCGGGAGATCACCGAAAACCTCGACACGGTCAAGCAGCTCGCCGCTGAAGGCGAATGCGCCGGGGCAGCCGACGCGGCGGCGGAAGTCGGCGCCCAGGTGGAATCGCTCGAAGGAGTCGACCCGAAGCTGACCCGGGCCCTGCAACAGGGTGTGGCGCGGCTCGGCGAAGTGGTGACGACCTGCGAAGAAACGACGACCGAAGCGGTCGAGCCCGCAACCGAAGCGACGACGACCGAACGCGCGGAACCGCCTGGGCAGGAAAAGAAGGCCGAAAAGGAACGCGAAAAGGAAGAAAAGGACGCCGAAAAGGAAACCGAGGCGCCGCCCGACACCCCGACAACGCCGACTGAAACGACACCGGCCGAACCGCCGCCCACCGAACCGCCCAGCGAAGGCGGCGGGACGGATGCGCCGGGCGGAGTCAGCCCGGGCGCGCCGGCGGAACCCGGGAGCGAATAGATGGCGACGGGCACCCTCTCGGGTAGATATGAGATCGGCGACCGGCTTGGCTCCGGCGGCATGTCGAGCGTCCACATGGCGACCGACCTGACCCTGGAGCGCACCGTCGCCGTGAAGATCCTCGCCGAGCACCTCTCCGACGACGAGCGCTTCGTCGCCCGCTTCCGCCGTGAGGCGCTGGCGGTGGCGAAACTGATCCACCCCAACATCGTCCAGGTCTACGACACCGGCATCGACGAGGGCCGCCACTACATCGTCATGGAGTACGTGCAGGGGCGCTCGGGGGCGCAGATCCTGCAGCGGCAGGGTCCTGTCGACGGCGAGGTGGCCGCCGAGATCGGCGCCCAGGCCTGCGCCGGGCTCGACTACGCCCACCGGCGGGGGATCATCCACCGCGACGTCAAGCCGGGCAACCTGATGGTCGTCGGCGGGCCGGTCGGCGGCGGCGAGATGACCGTCAAGCTGACCGACTTCGGCATCGCCCGCGCAGTCGAACAGACCCGCATCACCCAGGTCGGCTCAGTCGTCGGCACCGCCGCCTACCTCTCCCCCGAGCAGGTGCGCGGCGAGGAGGCGACCCCGGCGACCGATGTCTACGCGCTCGGCGTCGTCCTCTACCAGTTCCTCACCGGACGGCTGCCCTATGAGGGCTCGACCCTGGCGGAGCTGGCCGTGCGCCAGCAGAACGAGCGCCCCCTCCCCCCCAGCACCTACAACGACGAGGTTCCCGAGACCCTGGGGGCAGCCGTGCTGCGCGCCCTGGAGGGCGACCCCGCGCGCCGCTACGCCAGCGCCAGCGAGCTGGCCGGCGGCCTCGAGCTTGGCCTGCAGGGCGAGGACGTGACCCTGCCGCTCAGCGAGGGCACGGACACGACCCGCGTGCTCGGCGGCGAGACGGCGACCCGCCGCCTCGACCAGACCGCCCAGACCGAGTACCGCCCCGCCCCCTCGCCGACCAGACGCCCGGTGCACCGCGCCCCGGCGCCGCCGCCGGCTCCGGTCGCGCCCCCGCCGTCCCAGCCCAAGCGCAGCGCCTTCTCCCGCTTCGCCCGCTTCGTCCTGGCCCTCGTTGCCCTGGTCCTCATTGCCGCTGCCGTTGCAGCGGCGGTCATCTATACAACCGACAAGGCAACTGGCGTACGCGCCACCGAAGTCGCCGGCAACACCGTCGACCGGGTCGTCGACGAATTCAAGGAACTGGTCAAGAAGAACACTGAATAGGTCGCTGGCGCGCGGGTCCTGTCATGGGGCAGGGGGGCGCTGCGGGCGAGGTGTACGTCCTCGACCCCCCTGCCCCATGCCACCCGCGCGAGAGGCGTCCCACGGCGCTCTTCCCTCGCTGATGGAGCTGGAGTAGGCCGCGAAGGAATCGGCAGCGATGGCGGCCCTGGCTCCCTCCATCAGCTCTTGCAGGTAGGTGAGGTTGTGCAGGCAGAGTAGGCGGACGGCGGTCAGCTCCTCGGCGCGGGAGAGGTAGCTGAGGTAGTCGCGGTCGTGGCGCCGGCAGGCGGGACAGGGACAGCCCTCGGCGATCGGGTTGCGGTCGCCTGCGTGGCCCGCCTTGCGCAGGTCGAGGCGGAAGCGGTTCCCGGGGTCGGGGACGAGGGCGACGCCGTGGCGGGCGAGACGGGTGGGGACGGCGCAGTCAAAGACGTCGAGGCCGAGGGCGATGCCGGCCAGCAGGTCGTCGACCTCGCCGATGCCGAGCAGGTGCTTGGGCGCCGCCTCGGGCAGCAGCGGCGCGGTCATTCCCAGCACCTCGCGCATCTCTGACTTGTCGCGCCCCAGCGTGCCGCCGATCGCGATGCCGTCAACGCCGGCCTCGCTCACGTAGGCAGCCGACTCGCGGCGCAGGTCCTCGTGGACGCCACCCTGGACGATGCCGAAGACCGCCTGCCGCGCCGGCCCGTTGTCGGCATGCCAGGCGAGACAGCGGTCGAGCCAGCGGTGTGTGCGCTCGGTCGAGCGCGCCGTGTAGTCGCGATCGGCGTGGAAGGGAGTGCACTCGTCGAAGACCAGGGCGATATCGGAGCCCAGCGCCGCCTGCACCTGCATCGAGACCTCGGGCGAGATAAACAGCTCCGCCCCATCCCGGTAGGAGCGGAAATGCACGCCCTCCTCCTCGATCGAGACCACCGAGCCGTGGTCTCCCCCCGGGCGCCCGCTGCCCTTGACCTCGTTGGCGACCCCGCCGTGGGCCAGCGAGAACACCTGGAACCCACCGGAGTCGGTGATCAAAGCCCGCTCCCAGCCCATGAAGCCATGCAGCCCACCTGCCTTGGCGATCCGCTCCGGCCCCGGCGAGACGAACAGGTGGTAGGTGTTGCCGAGCACCATCTCGTAGCTGAGATCCGCAACCTCGCGAGCCTCAAGACCGCGCACCGTCCCTTTCGTAGCCAGCGGAATGAACGCCGGCGTGCGCACCGGCCCGTGCGCGGTATGCAGCACCCCAGTCCGCGCCGCCCCGTCGCGTGCCTCGATCTCAAAGCTCAGTCTGTCCGATTCGATTCGCATGACTGCCGAGTGATCGATTGACCACCCTATTCGTGGGTCAATCGATCACTCGGCGACCAGCGAGCGGCCGGTCATCGCCTCGGGCTGGGGGATGTCGAGTAGCTCGAGGGCGGTCGGGGCTACGTCGGCGAGGATGCCGTGGTTCCGCAGCGTCAGCCCCTCGGCGGTGACGATCAGCGGCACGGGATTCAGAGAGTGCGCGGTGTTCGGCGAGCCGTCGGGCTCGAGCATGTGATCGCAGTTGCCGTGGTCGGCGGTGATGATGCACGCCCCGCCCCTGGCGCTCACCGCCTCGACCACGTCGCCGAGGCAACCGTCGACCTCTTCAACGGCTGCCACCGCTGCCGGGATGACGCCCGTGTGGCCGACCATGTCGGGGTTGGCGAAGTTGATGATGCCGAAGCGGTAGTCGCCCTCGCGCCAGTGCCCGGTGAAGGTGTCGGCGGCGGCGCGGGCGCTCATCTGCGGCTTGTGGTCGTAGGTCGGCACGTCACGCGGCGAATCGACCAGGTGGCGCTCCTCACCCTGCCACTCCTGCTCGCGGCCGCCGTTGAAGAAGTAGGTGACGTGGGCGTACTTCTCGGTCTCGGCGACGTGCAGCTGGCGACCGCCCGCCGCGGAGATCGTCTCGGCCAGGGTCGTCGCCGGCCGGGCCTCGGCGAAGGCGACCGGGTAGGGCCAGCCCTTGCGGTACTCGGTCATCGTCGTCAGCTCGAGCAGCGGGCCGCCGCGCGAGAACTCCTCGAAGTCGGGATCGGCCAGCGCACGGGTCATCTGCCGCGCCCGGTCGGGGCGGAAGTTGATGAAGAAGGCGACGTCGCCGTCCTCGACCCCGTCGTAGTCGCCGATCACGGTCGGCTTGACGAACTCGTCGGTCTCCTCGCGCTCATAGGAGGCCTCGATCGCCTCGCCGGAGCTCCCCGCGCGCAGCCCCTCGGCGTGGACGATCGCGTCGTAGGCGAGCTTGGTGCGCTCCCAGCGCGTGTCGCGGTCCATCGCGTAATAGCGACCGCTGACCGTCGCCACCCGCCCGGCCTGACGCAGCCAGCGCTCCAGCTCCCCCAGGTAACCGCGACCGCCGTGCGGCAGGGTGTCGCGACCGTCGCTGAAGGCGTGGAAGACGACATCGGGCACCCCCTCCTGTGAGGCGAGCTCGATCGTCGCCTCGATGTGCTCCCAGCCGGAGTGCACGCCGCCGTCGGAGACCAGGCCGAGCAGGTGCAGGCGGCCGCGCGGGCTGCGCCGGGCGCGGTCGCAGGCGGCGAGCAGCGCCTCGTTGTCGAAGAAGCTGCCGTCGGCGATCGAGTCGTCGATGCGGGCCAGGTCCTGCTTGACGATCGCCCCCGCGCCGAGGTTGAGGTGGCCGACCTCGGAGTTGCCCATCTGCCCCTCGGGCAGGCCGACGTCGCGGCCCTGGGCGGAGAGCTGGGTATGGGGAAAGCCCTCCCAGAGACGGTCGAAGACGGGCGTCTCGGCCAGCGAGATCGCATTGCCCGGACCCGGCTCGGCCAGCCCCCAGCCATCGAGGATGATCAGCGCGAGCGAGGGGACCGTCGCGGTCACCCCGCCGCCTTGACAATCGCGGCGAAGCCCTCCGGGTCCAGGCTCGCGCCGCCGACCAGGGTGCCGTCGATGTCGGGCTGTCCCATCAGCTCTGCCGCGTTGGCGGGCTTCACCGAGCCGCCGTAGAGGATGCGCACCGCGTCCGCCGGGGCGCCGCGCTCGCGCAGCAGGTCGCGGATGTAAGCGCAGGCCTCCTGGGCCTGCTCGGGCGTGGCGGTGCGACCCGTGCCGATCGCCCAGATCGGCTCGTAGGCGATCACCACCTCGCCCAGCTTTGCGTCCTCGACCGCAGCGAGGTCGGCCCGCAGCTGGCGCTCGAGCACCGCCTCGGTCTGGCCGCCGTCGCGCGCCTCCTCGGTCTCGCCGACGCAGAGGATCGGCTCGAGACCGGCAGCGAGCGCGGCGGGCGCCTTGCGGGCCAGGGCCTCGTCGGTCTCGCCGAAGAGCTGGCGGCGCTCGGAGTGGCCGAGGACGACCGCCTCGACGTCGAGCTCGACCAGCATCGGCGCCGAGACCTCGCCGGTGAAGGCGCCCGAGCCCTCCTCGTGCATGTTCTGGGCGGCGACCTTGACGGCGGTGCCGTAGCGGCGCTCGACCACCGCGGTCAGCGCCGTGAACGGCGCGCAGATGACGACGTCGCTCTGCGTGGCGGCGATCTGCGGCAGCAGCGCGTCGACGAACTCACCCGCCTCGGCGACCGTCTTGTGCATCTTCCAGTTGGCGGCGATGTAGGGGGTTCTAGGCATCTTGCAGGGCCTCCACGCCAGGCAGCTTCTTTCCCTCCAGCAGCTCCAAGGACGCTCCTCCTCCGGTCGATAGCCAGCTCACCTGGTCGGCGAGGCCGAACTGTTGCAGGGCGGCGACCGAGTCGCCACCGCCGACCACGGTCGTGCCCGGCGCTGTCGCCACAGCCTCGGCGACGGTGCGGGTGCCAGCGGCAAAGGCCGGCAGCTCGAAGGCGCCCATCGGGCCATTCCAGAGCACGGTCCCGGCGGCGGCGATCGCCTCGGCGTAAGCCGCCGCGCTGCGCGGTCCGATATCGAGCCCCATCCAGCCGTCAGGCACCGCGACCCCATCGCTCGCGCGCGGCTCGGCGTCCTCGGCGAAGCGCTCGCCGAGGACGAGGTCGACCGGCAGGCGCAGCTCGCAAGCGGAGGACTCGGCGCGGCGCAGGGCCTGCTCGGCCAGCTTCACCCCCGCCTCCTCGACCAGCGAGTTGCCGGTCGCGATCCCCTGGGCCCGGTAGAAGCTGAAGCACATCGCGCCGCCGATGAGGATCTCGTCGGCGACTTCGAGGAAGCGCTCGATGACTCCCACCTTGTCGCTCACCTTGGCGCCGCCGAGGACGACGACCAGCGGTCGCTGCGGCGCCTCGACCACACGGGTCAGCTCGCTCACCTCGCGCTCGAGCAGCAGCCCCGCGCAGCCGGGCAGCATGGCGGCGACCCCGGCCGTGCTGGCATGGGCACGGTGGGCGGCGCCGAAGGCGTCGTTGACGAAGACGTCGGCGAGCCCAGCGAGCCCCTTGGCGAGGATCGGGTCGTCATCGGTCTCCCCCGGCTCGAAACGGACGTTCTCGAGCAGCAGCACGTCGCCGGGCGAGAGCCCCGCGGCCATCGTCTCCACATCGGCGCCGATCACGGCGGGCGCCTGCTTCACCTCGGCGCCGAGCAGCTCGGCGAGGCGCTCGCCCACCGGCCGCATCGAGAGCTCCGCGACCACCTCGCCCTTGGGCCGCCCGAGGTGGGAGACGAGAATCAGGGCCGCGCCGCGCTCGCGCAGCAGCTCGATCGTCGGCAGCGCCGCCCTGATCCGCGTGTCGTCGGCCACCCGCCCCCCGTCGAGGGGCACGTTGAAGTCGACCCGGACGAGGACGCGCTTGCCGGCGACGTCGGCGTCGCGGACGCTTGCCTTGGCGAAGCTCACCGAACCGGTCCCGAGGCCCCGCTAGGGCAGGACCTTGTCGGCCAGCTCGACGCAGCGGTTCGAGTAGCCCCACTCGTTGTCGTACCAGGCGATCGTCTTCGCCATGCGGCCGTCGCCGATCACCATCGTGCCGCCGGCGTCGACGATCGAGGAGTGCGGGTCGCCGACGATGTCACTGGAGACGATCGGGTCCTCGGTGTAGGCGAGGATGCCCTTCATCGGACCCTCCGCCGCGGCCCGCAGGGCGGCATTGATCTGGTCGACGTCGAGCGGGTTGGGAGTGGTGAAGACGAGGTCGACGGCGGAGCCGGTGGGGACCGGGGCCCGCATCGAGAACCCGTTGAGCTTGCCGTTCAGCTCCGGCAGCACCAGGCCGACGGCCTTGGCGGCGCCGGTCGTGGTCGGGATCAGGTTGAGCGCCGCGGCGCGCGAGCGGCGCGGGTCGGAATGCGGCATGTCCTGCAGGCGCTGGTCGGCGGTGTAGGCGTGGATCGTGGTCATCAGCCCCTGCTCGATGCCGAAGGCCTCATGCAGCACCTTGGCCAGCGGCGCCAGGCAGTTGGTCGTGCAGGAGGCGTTGGAGATGATGTCGTGACTCTGCGGGTCGTAGACCTCGTCGAAGTTGACTCCGAGGGCGACAGTCACGTCCGGCTCCTTGGCGGGGGCCGAGATGATCACCTTCTTGGCGCCGGCGGCGAGGTGCTTGGCGGCGTCGTCGCGGGCGGTGAAGAAGCCGGTCGACTCGATCACCACGTCGGCGCCGAGGTCGCCCCAGGGCAGCGCCGCGGGATCGCGCTCGGAGAGCACCTTGAGCGGCTTGCCGTCGATCGTGATCGTCTCACCGCTGAGCGTCACCTCGCCCGGGAAGCGGCCGAGGATCGAGTCGTACTTGAGCAGGTTGGCGAGCGTCGCCGGATCGGTGAGGTCGTTGACGGCGACGAACTCGAGGTCAGCCCCAGCCGCGTGCGCCGCCCGGAAGACGTTGCGCCCGATCCGCCCGAAACCGTTGATGCCGACCTTCACAGCCATTGAGTCAATCCTCCTGAGAGTCGTTTTGAGACGTGTCGATGTTATGGACCGGCGTCTGCCGGCCTAGTCGGACCCGATCGTGATCTCGATCTCATACCCATTCGGGTCCTTGAGGAAGGCCGAGTAAGAGCCGGAGCCGTAGGAGCGCCGCTCGCCGGGGTCGGAGACGCTGACGCCTCCCGCCCTGACACCCGCTTCCCAGGCCGCCTTGACCGCCACGATGCCGAGGCCCGAGAAGCTGATCAGCCCGAAACCGGCTTTCGGCTCGTGATGGGAGGCGATGAAGAAGACCGGCTTGGCGATGCCCCAGCCGATCGTTTCGTCCTCCTCGAAATGACGGCGCCAGCCCAGCGGCGCAAGCAGCGCGTCGTAGAACGACGCGCTCTGCTCGAGGTCGCCGACCTCCAGAAGAACGTGATGCAGCATCGGTTCGGCAGGCTATACGGGCGGGCGGATCAGCCGCCGCGCGGGGTCCAGCGGAAGAAGCGGATCGCGAGCAGCAACCCGGCCACGCCCCAGATCGCCACCACGGCGAGGTTTCCCCAGTCGAGGCCCGCGCCACCGTCGGCCGGCAGGTAGGCGTCGAGGAAGGCCTGGAAGAAATCGCGCACCGGAAAGTGGTTGGCGAAGTTGATCACGCCCTGGGGGAGCTCGTCGTCGGGGATGAAGATGCCGGAGAGGAAGTAGAGCGGCAGCAGCAGGGCGTTGACGATCGGCGCGGCGGCGTCCTGGGAGGGGATCGCCGCGGTCAGCGCGATGCCCAGGCAGCAGAAGGCGGCGGCGCCGACGACGAGCACGAGGAAAATCTCCGGCAGCTGAGCCCAGGGGATCGCCACGCCGTAGAGGAGGCTGCCGAGCACGGCTATCAGCGCCAGCATGATCAGCGCGACGACGATCGAGTTGCCGATCCGACCGGCGATGAAGACCCAGGGCGGCATCGGCGTGCCCCGGCCGCGCTTCAGGCGGCCGTCCTCGCGGGCGATGACGAGCGACATGGCCAGCGACTGCATCGTCGCCGAGATCACCGCGAGGGTGATGATCGCCGGCACGTAGTAGGCGGTGACGTCGATGCCGCCGCGCAGGTCGATCGTCTGCCCGCCGAAGACGGTGGCGAAGATCAGCAGCAGGATGACCGGGAAGCCAACCGTGAAGAAGACCGCCGCCGGGTTGCGCCAGAAGGCCTTCTGGTCATAGCGGAGCTGGTGCAGGACGAGCGCCACGCCGGTCACTCGGTCAGCCCCAGGTAGATGTCCTCGAGGGTCGGGCGTTTGACCTCGAGCTCCTCGAGCTCGAGGTCCTGATCGAGAGCCCGCGCGGTGAGCTGGGCGAGCTCGGCCACCGGCGTGCTCGTCTCCAACGAGACCCGCTCGCCGTTCAGCCGGTAGCTGATCCGCGTCGGCAGGCTCTCGCGATTGCCGAGCTCCTCAGGCGTGCCGGCGGCGACGATCTCCCCGGCGGTGATGATCGCCACCTGGTCGGCGAGCCGCTGCGCCTCGTCCATGTAGTGCGTGGTGAGGAAGACGGTCTTGCCGAGGTCGCGCAGGCCGGCGATCGTCTCCCAGGCCTGGCGGCGGGCAGCGGGGTCGAAGCCGGTGGTCGGCTCGTCGAGGAAGAGCAGCTCGGGGTCGCCGACCAGCGCCATGCCGACGTCGAGGCGGCGCTGCTGGCCGCCCGAGAGCGCCCCGGTGCGCTCGCCGGCCTTGTCCGCCAAGCCGACCAGCTCGACCACCTCGTCCACCGGCCGCGGGGCGCCGTAGTAGCCGGCGTAGAG
>Ga0075325_1000120_pt1 | contig 11034 bp, 7 predicted proteins | sample MayberrySE_Catta_5_FD_120048 | JGI IMG/M metagenome (GOLD analysis project Ga0075325, IMG submission 120048) | Natural and restored wetland microbial communities from the San Francisco Bay, California, USA, that impact long-term carbon... | ecosystem: Environmental > Terrestrial > Soil > Wetlands... | reverse complement strand
TCAGGTAGCGGTAGCGCTCGTTGGTGTCCTCGGGCGTGGCGAAGCCGGCGTACTGGCGCATCGTCCAGAGGCGGTCGCGGTACATGCCGTCGTGAATGCCGCGCGTGAAAGGGGGCTCGCCGGGCTCGCCGAGGCGCTGCTCGAGGCCGGGAGCGACGTCGTCGGCGTCGTAGAGGCGCTCGATCTCGATGCCCGAGTCGGTGAAGACGCGCTCGTCGTCGGGCCCGACAACCGGGGCAATCGTGCGGTGGGTCTCTTCGGTAGCCATGGTGGAAAGGATATGCGGGCGGCTCGCCAGCCGTCCGCGCCTGGCTTGGAATCTCCCACCGATTGCTCAAGATTTTGGGTTGCAATCCGGAGTTCCTTTCTGTAGCTTCGCCCGTACCCGTTCGGCACTCGGAGGCCGAAGGGGGACCGTGGACTCAAGCGCGCATGGCGCCGAGCCATGCAGGGAGGAAGGGAAGATGTCGGAGCTAGCCAGTCGCAAGTCTCCGCAGCTGCTGTCGCCGTTCTGGCCGCTGGATGACCAGCATGGGGTCGGCCATGTGAAGCTCGAGGCGCAGCCGCCGGTCAACCGCGACGCGGTGATGCCGCTGCTGCTCAGCCTCGCCGCGCAGAGCGACGCGATGCGCAGCCTGCAGACCTCCAACGGCGACCCGGTCTCCGAGCGCGGCGCCTCCGCCCTGCGTGGCGAGATGGCCGAAGGGCTGCGCGAGCTGGCCGAGCTGGTCGACGGCGAGAGCGCCGCGCTGATCCGCATGCGCGCCAAGTCCCTGGCCGGCGGCGCCGGCCACAAGGAGACGACGCTGAAGATCGCTGCCAGCAACACCTCGCCGGCGCTCGAGATCGTCTGTGGCCCGCTCTGCACCTGGCGGCCGAAGACGCGCGAGCCGCTGCACTCGTTCATCGCCGCGGCCCGCGACGAGCGCGCCCAGGCGAAGCTCGACAGCCTCGACGAGGCGCTCGAGGAGGCCCTCGACGTGCTGCGCTCAGAACTCGACGCGCCCAGCCTGCGGCTCGACTTCGCCCTGCCGTTCAACGTCACCGACCTGATCGCCTCGGCCGGCGAGGCGGCGGGCCACCCCAAGCACTTCGCCTACTTCCTGCCGGAGGACGAAGGCGTCGACGACCTGCCGCTGCGCGAACAGCGCACCCTCTACCTGCACAACGTCCATCTGGCGCGCTACTCGCTGATCACCGTGCCGCTCGCCGAAGCGTTGCTCAAGGGCCCGCTGCGGGCCGGCGAGGTCGACATCGAGGCCACCCTGATGCCCTGGATCCGCGGCCACGACCACGGCCACAACCTGGTCGTCGAGACGACCGACTACAGCTGGACGGATGATCTCGGGGTCGAGCCCTTCATGATGCTGCAGGAGGCGATCGCCAACGTCTACGGCTTCCTGCTGACGATCGCCGAGCCCTGGCTGGCGATCTCCGGCACGACGCGGCTGCAGATGTGCGCCACCCACATGGCGGAGATGCTGCACTACATGCGGCGCGGCCCGTGGCACCACGGCGACTGCGGCTCCGCCTACCTCGAACTCAGCTTCCTGGTGGAAAACGGCTTCGTCGAAATTGATGGCGAGGGGGTGGTGAGCTGGAGCGAGGAGCAGCTCTGCCGCGGCATGACCGCCCTGGCCAGCGCCCTGACCGAAGCGACGGTCGCCGCGCCGGACAAGCGCAGCTCGGTGGCGCTGATCGAGCGCTACGGCTGGCCGACGGAGACCCCGGCGAAACGCACCTTGACCAAGCTGCGGGGGGAGCTGGCGAGCGTGCCCACCACGCTTGCCTTCTACAGCGCCGGCAGCGCGGCGCCTGACGCAGCACCGGGCGGCGTCACTCCGATCGCCGCTTAGCCGTAGGGAGAAAAAGGGAGAGGGAACGAGCGTCTAGTCGGAAGCGCCGGCTAGGCGCTCGACGCCCGCCTGCTCGATCGTCTTGCGCAGGCCCTCGCGCAGCTCGACGCTGGGCGCCCAGCCGAGCAGATCGCGGGCGCGGCCGATGTCGGGGCGGCGCTGCTGCGGGTCATCGACGGGCAGCGGCTCGAAGATGATCTCCGAACGCGACTCGGTCACCTCGATCACCGTCTTGGCCAGCTCCAGCAGCGTGAACTCGTTGGGGTTGCCGATGTTGACCGGCGAGTGCACATCGGACTCGGCCAGCGCCACGATGCCGCGGATCAGGTCGTCGACGTAACAGAAGCTGCGTGTCTGCTCGCCGTCGCCGAAGACGGTCAGCGGCCGGTCCTCGAGCGCCTGGCGGAAGAAGGTGGGGATCGCACGGCCGTCGTGGGCGCGCATGCGCGGCCCGTAGGTGTTGAAGATGCGCACGATCGACGTGTCGAGGCCCTGCTGGCGGTGGTAGGCCATGGTCAGCGCCTCGGCGTAGCGCTTGGCCTCGTCGTAGACGCCGCGCGGGCCGATCGGGTTGACGTGGCCCCAGTAGTCCTCGGTCTGCGGGTGGACCTGGGGGTCACCGTAGACCTCGCTGGTCGAGGCGAGCAGGAAGCGGGCGCGCTTGAACTTGGCGACGCCGAGCATGTGATGGGTGCCGTGCGAGCCGACCTTGAGCGTGTGCAGGGGCAGCCGCAGGTAGTCGATCGGGCTGGCCGGCGAGGCCAGGTGGTAGACGACGTCGACGTCCTCGGGGATCTCGACGAAGTCGGTGATGTCGACGTTGCGGAACTCGAAGTCGGCGTCGCGGATGTGCTCGATGTTCTGCAGCGAGCCGGTCTCGAGGTTGTCGATGCAGATCACCCGGTGCCCCTGGCCGAGCAGGTGCTCGCAGAGGTGGGACCCGAGGAAGCCGGCGCCGCCGGTGACTACGCAAGTGCTCATCGGCCTGATGCTATCGGCCGCCCACCTGGCCCGCGCCGCCGGCCGTAATTCGTGCAATTTGCGAATTTGCCGGCCGGTCAAGCGTCCAGCAGGGGGGCGAGATCTGGGCCGCGAGCGGATTGGCCTGGCAGTTTGGAACACAGATCTGAACCGGTGCGGGGGGAGCTCAGTGGAGTGAGCGAGGGACAGCAAACGGCGGCGTCAGAGCGGCAGGGCGAGCGGCGTCAGCGACCGAAGGAAGCTGCTCGCAAGCAGGCCGCAGCGGAGATCGTCACCCGCCACGAAGCCGCCCTGAAGCGCACGGCGCGGCGCTACTCGCTGAACGTCGAGGATGCCGAGGACGCCTACCAGCGCGCCCTGGAGATCGTCCTCACCAAAGCGCCGACGACCGACCTGAGCGAGCTGATCCGCTGGACGCAGACGGTGACCAAGCACGAGGCGCTGGCCGTGCGCCAAGGCCGTGAGCGGCTGCTCGACTACCGCTCGCGCGCCGAACAGGAAGCCGGCGCGCCGGACCCGACCGCGCAGATCCCGGTCGCCGCCGATGGCCCCGACGAGCTCGTCCAGCGCCGCGAGGCGATCGGCCGCAGCCGCGAGGCGCTGCAAGCGCTGAAGCCGGCCGAGCTGCGCGCCCTGACCCTGCTGGCCGAGGGCTACTCCTACGCCGAGATCGGCGAGATCGCCGGTTTCAGCGCGACGAAAGTGAACCGCCTGCTGGCGGAGGGCCGCGAGCGCTTTCGCGGCGTGCTCTCCAGCAGCGAGGACGGCAGTCGCTGCCGCGAGCTGCGGCCACTGCTCTCGGCCTTCTGCGACGGCGAGGTGAGCCCGGCTCAGGGAGACCTGGTGCGCGAGCACCTGCTCGCCTGCGGCCGCTGCCGCTCGACCATGCGCGCCTACCGCGCGGCGCCAAAGGTGGCGCTCGGCCTGGCGCCTGCGCTGCCGGCCCCGTCGTGGCTCGAGCGAACGCTCGACTGGGTCGTCAATCTCAGCTCGCGCCTGCCCGGACCCGGTGGCGCCAAGCTGGCCACCGCCTGCGCCGGAGTCGCTGGCGGCGCCTGCCTGGCAACCGGAGTGATCCCGGCGCCGCTGGAGCCAGAGCGCCAACAGGCGCCGGCGATCGTCCGCGGGGTCGAGAGTGTGGAGCCGGGACCGCGCGAGGCGGCGCTCGTGAAGACACCACAGCCGCCAGGCGAGTCGCGGCAGCGTAAGCCTGCGACAGAGCGTCCGCAACCCGACCCCGCAGAACCCACCAGTGAAGCGAGCGGGGGCGGCGCCGTCGAATACGAAGCGCCACCACCAGAACCCGCGGCTCCTCCCCCTACCCCGACACCATCCCCCAGCCCGGTGGAAACCAGTCCATCCAGTGGCTCGGCGGCGGGGGAGTTCGGGCCATGAGACGCTGCGCGGCGGCGCTTGTCTCCCTCCTCGCGGCGCTGGCGCTCGCCCCCGTGGCAAAGGCGGCGCTACAGCCGCTCGAGCTGAGCGTCGAGGGCGGTGAGCAAAGCTGGCATGCCGATCGGCTCTTCACCGTGAACTGGAGCAACCCGCCCGGGGTGGCTGCCGTCCACTATCGCCTGCTCGGCCCCGCCGGCCAGGTCGAGATCGATGAGACGACACTCAACTGGCCGGCGACCAAGATCCAGCAGCTCGCCGTGCCACCGACGCCGGGGATCTACACGGCCGAGATCTGGCTCGAGGACGCCCAGGGCGCGAACAGCGCGCCCGTCTCCACCGAGCTGCGCTTTGACGACCGCGCGCCGGGGCGGGCCGACCCGGCGCCCGTCGGCCACTGGATCGGGCGCACCGCCTTCCCGATCGTGCTGCGCCTCGGGCGCCCCACCGGCAGCGAGCCGCTCGCCGGCATCCGCGGTTACGCGGTCTCGATCGACTCCACACCGGGCGCCGCTCCCTGCGCGGCGCCCAGCCGCTGCAGCGAGGCCGAGACCGACCTGCTCGGCGGTGTCGCCGCGGACAGGCTGAGTGTCGGCGCTCTTCCCGAGGGCATCAGCCACCTCAACGCGGTTGCCGTCTCCGGTTCAGGCGTGCGCTCTGCGATTGCCGGCAGCACACCTCTGCGAGTCGACAAGACCGATCCGCAGACGCAGCTCACCGGCGCTCCGCCGGACTGGTCCAGAGAGCCGCTGACGCTGACCGCGACGGCAACCGATGCGGACGCCGGGATGACCGCGGATGGCGACGGCCCCGCCCCCTACACGGCGATCCGCATCGACGGCGGAGCGCCGGTCCGCGCTGCCGGCCCCACGGTGAGCACCACCTTGATCGCCTCCGGTATTCACAGCGTCGCCCACTACGCCCGCGATGCGGCCGGCAACGTCGCCGACGGCGGTCTCGTCAACGACTGGCTTAACCATGCGCCGGAGGTCACCGAGGTCAAGATCGACCGCGAGCCGCCCAGCCTCACCTTCGCCGGGGCTCAGAACCCCGGCGATCCGGAGCTGATCGAGGCGCATGCCGCCGATCGGCTTTCCGGCCTGGATCGCTCACGTGGCTCGATCGCCGTGCGCCGGGTGGGCTCCGGCGAGCGCTTCCAAGAGCTCCCCACGCAGGTCTCCGGCCAGGGCCTGCGGGCGCGCTGGGACTCGGCCTCCTACCCCTCGGGCGAGTACGAGTTCCGCGCCGTCGCCTACGACGTCGCCGGCAACGCGACCACGACAGCGAGCCGCCGCAACGGCGCGCCGATGCGCTTGCGCAACCCACTCAAGCCGGCAACCAGGCTAATCGCCCAAGTCGGCAAGCCACTCGTCTCCTTCGGACGGGGAACCTCACTCAACGGCCGCCTGCTCGTCGGCCGCCGAGCGCCGCTCGCCGACACGCCGGTGCAGGTGATCGAGCGCTTCGCGCCCGGCAGCGGGCGGGAGCAACGGCTGACCACCGTGCGCAGCGCTGCGGACGGCGCCTTCAGCGCTCGCCTCGGCCCGGGACCTAGCCGGCAGGTGGTCGCAGTGCTGGCCCCGACGAAGACGTTAAGCGGCGCCACCAGCCGCGCGCTCGGCATGGCGGTACGCAGCCGGGTGCGACTGCGTGCCTCCTCACCAATCGCCCGCGTCGGCGGCCGGCCCTTGATCTTCTCCGGCAGGGTCGGCGGCGTGGCGCCCGCCGAGGGCAAGGTGGTCGAGCTGCAGTTTCGCCTGCCGGGCCTCGCCTGGAGCGAGTTCCGCACGGTTCGCAGCGACTCGCGCGGGCGCTTCCGCTACGCGTATCGCTTCGCCGACGACGACAGTCGCGGCGCGCGCTTCCAGTTCAGGGCGTACGCCCCGGCGCAAGCCGGCTGGCCCTTCGAGCCAGCCGGCTCACCGCCGGTGCAGATACGCGGTGTCTAAGGCTGCCTGACCAAGCAGATCAAGGACGCAGGGAGCGCCGCGTGCACCGCACGCAAGCGACCGAGGACGCCGAGATGCGCCGGTCAGGTGGCCTTAGACGGGGAGCAGCTCTACTGCTTTGCGTACGCGATCCTCGAGCTCGGCGCCGTTGCGCTTCAGGGTCGTCTCGACCGTGCGCTGCCGCTTGCGCGCCTCGCGCTCGACCCGGGTGCGGGTCTTGCGCACCTCGGTGGTGGCCTTGCGACGAGCGGTGGCGCCGCGACGCTCGGTGCGCTTCACCTGGCGGCGCAGCTGGGTGCGGTAGGACTTGAGCTGTTTTTCAGCGGCGCTGCGGCCGGTGAAAGGCTCGACCAGATCGGAGACACGCTCGCTGACCGTGAGCACGACGCCGACGGGGAGATCGACGGCGGTCTCGGCGGCGGAGAGCGCCTGGTTCTTGTCAGCAGCACTGGCTTTCGCGCTGGCGCTGGGCGAGGTGCCGTTGCTTTTGCTCGATTTACTCGTTGCCATGAAGATGAATCCCTTCGTATTGCGTTGCCTGCCTGGGGTGGCTCGCGAGTGTAACGAACATACGTTCTTCGCGAACACCTGTTCTTAAACTGGTCGTGGCCAGTGGTTACTGAGCGGCGCGAGCGATCGCCATGCCGCCCGGCCCCGCCGAGGCGGCAACCGGGTAGCGGGCGTCAAGGCCAAGTGGAGCCTGATCCAGGGGTGTCTCGCCGAAGGCCACCTCGCCCCCCGCCTCGCGCACGATCAGCTGCGCGGCAGCGGCATCGACCGAGCGGCAGGGCCGCAGGCTGAGCATCGCGTCGAGGCGGCCGGCAGCGACGTAGGCGGCGGTGATCGCGATCGAGCCGACGACGCGCAGCCGGTAGACCCGGCCGGCGAGCGCCTGCAGGGCGGCGATCGCCCGCTCCGGCTCGGCCGCCTCGAGGCCGACCAGCTCGAGCTTGTCGCCGTCCGGGCCGACCTCGATCGGCTCGCCGTTGAGCATCGCGCCGCCGCCACGCTGGGCGGTGAACTCCTCGCCGGCGCCGAAGTCGTAGACGTAGCCGAACTCGACCGCGGCCATCGCGTCAGCGGTGGCGACGGCAATGCTGAGGCTGTGGGCGGGCAGTGTGCGGCGCGCGTTGAGCGAGCCGTCGATCGGATCGATGACGACCCGCGCCGGCCCACCGGCGCCGAACTCGACCTCGCCGCGCTCCTCGGAGACGGCGACGAAGGAGGCGCCCTGCGCGGCCAGCAGCTCGAGCTCGGCGAAGACGGTGTCCTCGCAACGGCGGTCGATGACCAGGGTGCGATCGCCGCCCTCGCCGACCCCCTCATAGGCGGTGCGCGCCTCGATACCGGCCGCCTCGGCGAAGATCACCTGCTGCGCCGCGACCGCGCGGCGGCAGATTCCCAGCCAGTCTGCGGAGAAAACGTCGATGCAGGCCATCCTATGGAGGCCGCGCACTCGCTAGCGTTGGACCATGCTCGCCCTCGCCGAGACCCAGCAGCGCGCCGTCGAGCACGGCGAGGGACCGCTATTGCTCCGCGGCGCTGCCGGCGCCGGCAAGACGGAGGCCCTGGCTCGCCGCTTCTCCCAGCTCGTCGCCAGCGGCGTGGAACCCGAGCGCATCCTCGTCCTCGCGGCCACCACGCCAACCGCCCGGCGACTCCGGGAGCGGGTCGAAGCACTGCTCGACCGTCCCTATGAGGAGCTCTGGATCGACACCTGGGAGGCAATCTGCGAACGCTTGCTGCGCGAGCACTCGACCGCCGCCGGGCTCGATCCCTTCTTCGCCGTGCTCGGCCGCGCCGAGCGGCTGGCGATCCTGCTCAACCAGGTTGACGACCTGCCGCTGCGCAACCACACGATCCGCGGCAATCCCGCCGGCCTGCTCGCGCGGCTGCTCGCCCAGGTCGACGAGCTGAAGGCCGGCTCCGAGCCGCCCGAGCCGGACCTAGCCGAGTTCTGCGCCGCCCACGACCGCATCCTGGCCGAGTCCGGCAACCTCGACCAGGCCGACGTCTTCCTGCAGCTCAACAAGCTCCTGCACGAGCGTCCCGACGTTTGCACTGAGATAGCCACCCGCTTCGCGTACCTGATGGTCGACGAGCACGAGGACACGACGGCAGCTCAGCGAGCGATCCTTCAACAGCTAAGCACCGAGAATCCGAACCATCTCTACGCCGAAGACGCCCCTTCTGCGGGTGGCGTGGGGGGAGGGGGGTCGAGGACGGCCTCGCCCGCCCGCAGCGCCCCCCTCCCCCCACGACAGGACCCGCAGTCGAGCGTGTTGACCCTCGAAGAGGTGTTCCGCAAGCCGAAGGTGCGCCACTGGAGATGCAGCAACGAGCGCGCCCAGGCCCAGGCCGTCGCCCGCGAGGCCGAGCATCTGCTCGCCGGGGGCGCCCCGCCGGCCTCGATCAGCGTGCTGATCGGCGACCCCGCTGCCCAGGGGGGCGCCATCTCGGCCGCCATGGAGGAGCGCGGCATCCCCTTCCACATGGCGGGGCCGGCGGCCCTGTTCCAGCGTCCCGAGGTGCGCGACGCGATCGCCTGGCTGCGCGTCCTGGCCGACCCCGAAGACTCCCCCGCCGCGGCCCGCGCCCTGACCCGGCCACCGGTCGAGCTGCGCTCCGCCGACCTCGCCCGCCTGACGACGATCGCCCGGCGTCGCAAGCTCGACATGGTCTCCGGCTGCGAGGCGGCGCTGGAAAGCCCGCAGATCCCGCCCGAGGGTCGCGAGCGCATCCAGTCCTTCCTCAAGCTCTACGGCGAAGCCTCGGCAGCGATGGAGGAACGCCGCGCCGATGTCTTCGTGCGGCGGCTGATCGAGCGGGTCGGCCTGCGCCGGCAGCGGCTCTTCGCCGCCGAGCCGGAGGTGGCCGAGCGCCTGCTCGGGCTCTCGCGCCTGGCCGAGCTGGCCGCCACCTGGGCGCGGCGCGAACCGCATGCCTCGACCCGCGACTTCGTGCGCTACCTCAGCGCCGTGGCCGAGACCGGGGTCGAGCCGGCGGGCGGCGAGGAGCCGGCCTCGCCGGGAGCGGTTCAGGGCATGGCGCGGGGAGCCGCCAAGGGCATGGACTTCGACCACGTTTTCGTCGTCGGCGACGGTGGGGACGGCGTCCAGGCCGCTTCCACCCTCGTCCTCTCCCGGATTGGACGCGCCGAGGACGAGGACGCGGCCAGTGATGAGGAGACACACGAGGAGGAGCTCTTCGGCCCGGCCGAGGGCCTGCACGCGATCTACCGCAAGCTGCGTGAGGAGGTGCTCGAGGCCTCCTGGAAAGCGGGACGCGAGCTCTCCGAGCCGCGGCTCGACACGGTGGTCGACGTCAACCGGGCGATCGCCCGCCACCTCGAGCTGCTCAAGCTGGCGGCGCTCGCGCAGCGCCCGGGCGAAGAGGCGACCGCCGAGGCGGTCGAGGCGGTCAACGGCCTGCTACGCCAGATCGCCACTCCCGAGCAGCAGGCCGAGCTCGACGCCTCGCCGCTCGACGCCTACCTGCTCGACTCCGAGCACGAGCGCGACGGCCGCCAGCGGCTGATCGCGGCCCGTCACGAGCCCTCGCTGGAAGCCTTCCTGCCCCGCCGCGGAGATGGAGCGCTGAGCCTCTCGGCCTCCGACCTCGGCCTCTACCTCACCTGCCCGCTCAAGTACAAGTTCGGGCGCGTCTTCGGCATCCCCCAGGAGCCGACGATCAACCAGCGCTTCGGCATCCTCATCCACAACGTCCTGGAGCGCTTTCACAAGGACGCGGATGACGAGCAGGAAGGGCTGGAGCGGCTGATGGACCTCTTCGAGTCCGGCTGGCGGCGCACCGGCTTCGGCAGCAGCGACGACGAGCTGCAGTTCCGCGACCGCGCCCGGCGGGCGATGCGGCTCTACTGGGAGCGCGAGCGCGAGTCCGAAGGCGAGCCGATCTGGCTCGAGAAGAAGTTCGACATCCGCATCGGCCCCTATTACGTGCGCGGCCGAGTCGACCGGGTCGACCGGCTGCCCGACGGCAGCCACGAGCTGATCGACTACAAGACCGGCGAGCGCAAGAGCGAGGCCGACCTGGAGAACGACCTGCAGCTCGCCCTCTACCGGCTCGCCGCGCGCGAGGCCTGGGGGCTGGAGGCGAGCACTGGCAGCTACTACTACGTGCTCGACGCCGACAAGGTCGCCGCGCCGACCAAGCCCGACGACGCCGAGCGGGTCGAGCGCACCGTGCTCGAGGTCGGCGAGGGAATCCTCAGCCAGGACTTCGAGCCGCGGCCGGCGCCGACGACCTGCAGCTGGTGCGACTACCGGCTGATCTGCCCGGCCGCCGAGAGTTAGCTACTGGCCGCCCTGCTGGCGGAGGAACTGCTGAAAGTCTCTGGCGATCGTGTCCGCAGATGGAATGTCCTCGGAGCCGTCCAGCTGGTCTTCCTGCTCAGCCTCGATCTTCTCGACCAGCTCCTCGATCTCGGGGTTGGCGGCGATCGCCCGGTTGATCTGGTCTTCGTAGCTGACCGCTTCCTCTTCCAGATCGGTGGCGTCGACGGCGATCCCGGTGAGGCCCTCCAGCCGGCGCAGCAGGGCGAGGGCGGCCTTGGGGTTGGGGACGGCGGCGATGTAGTGGGGGACGGCGGCCCAGAGCGAGGCCGAGGTCATGCCGACCTGGCGGCAGCTGTCGTGGACGACGCCGACGATGCCGGTCGGCCCCTCGTAGTTGGAGCGCTGCAGGTCGAGCTCCTCGACCAGCTGCTCGTCGGAGGCGAGACCGGTGATCGGCACCGGCAGCGTGTGCGAGACCTCGGCGATCAGGGCGCCGAGGGTGATCACCATCTCGACTCCGAGCGCGTCGGCGGCGGTGGCGATCGTCTCCGAGAAGGTGCG
>Ga0075325_1000119_pt1 | contig 11054 bp, 12 predicted proteins | sample MayberrySE_Catta_5_FD_120048 | JGI IMG/M metagenome (GOLD analysis project Ga0075325, IMG submission 120048) | Natural and restored wetland microbial communities from the San Francisco Bay, California, USA, that impact long-term carbon... | ecosystem: Environmental > Terrestrial > Soil >... | reverse complement strand
TGGCGATCATCGCCAGCGAGAAGATGCACCGCACGAACGTGGCGCTGCTCGGCGCCGCGATCGTCGTCCTCTTCGTCGGCGACTTCTCCCAGGAGCAGGCGATCGAGGCGGTCGACTTCAACACGATCGGCCTCCTGGTCGGGATGATGATCCTCGTCTACCTGACCCAGCAGACCGGGGTCTACGACTACGTCGCGATCCGCGCCGGCCAGCTCTCCGGCGGGCGCTCCTTCGCGCTGACCATGAGCCTCGCCGCGATCACCGCGGTGCTCTCGGCCTTCCTCGACAACCTGACGACGATCCTGCTGGTCGCGCCGATCACCTTCCTGCTCGCCGACGCGCTCGACATCGAGGCGGTGCCGCTCTTGATCATCGAGGTGATGGCCTCGAACATCGGCGGCACCGCGACCCTGATCGGCGACCCGCCGAACATCATCATCGCCGGCGCCACCGGGCTCAGCTTCAACGCCTTCATCGTCAACCTGGCGCCGATCGTGATCGTCACCTTCGCGGTCGTCGTGCCGCTGCTCTACCTGGTCTTCCGCAGGCGGTTGCAGATCGAGGAGGGCAACCGCCGGGCGGTGATGGAGCTGGACGCCCTCGCCTCGATTCGCGACTGGCCGGAGCTGAAGCGCACCGGGCCGGTGCTGGTGGCGACCGTGCTCGCCTTCTTCGCCCACCAGGCCCTGCACGTCGAGCCCGCCACCGTCGCCCTGGCGGGCGCCTCGGTCGGCCTGCTGGTGACCAGGGTCGACCTCGACAAGGCGCTCTCCAGCATCGAGTGGACGACGCTCTTCTTCTTCATCGGCCTCTTCGTCATGGTCGGCGCCCTGGAGGCGACCGGGGCGATCGGCCACGTCGCCGACGCGGTCAAGGACGTCACCGGCGGCGATCGCACGGCCGAGCTGATCGGCATCACCTGGGTCGCCGCGGCGGGCTCCGCCGCGGTCGACAACATCCCCTTCACGACGGCGATGATCCCGGTCGTCAAGGAGTTGCAGATGGACGCCGGGGCGACCGGCGACGACGCCTACTGGTGGGCGCTGGCGCTGGGCGCCTGCTTCGGCGGCAACGCGACGCTGATCGCCGCGGCGGCGAACGTCGCCGCGGCCGGCATGGCCGAACGGGCGGGCACGCCGATCGGCTTCATGGCCTTCCTGCGTGTCGGCCTGCCGGTAACGATTATCTCCATCGGCCTCGCCACCGCCTACATCGCAATCCGCTACATCCTGATCTGAGGAGGAGACACACATGCCCGAATCGATCGTCAACAAGGCACTGCGGGAGATCGAGCCACTCGGCGCCGACGAGCTGATCGGCCCGGCGGCGCGGCGGGTGATCGACGCCGGCCTGCCTGCCCTGCCCGCGGTTGAGCAAGATGGGCGCTTCGCCGGCCTCTTCGGCGAGCGCGAGTTCATGGCCGCCCTCTTCCCCGGCTACGTCGGCGAGCTCGCCTCGGCGGCGATGGTCTCGCGCTCGGTCGACGAGACGATCGAGCGCCGCAGCCAGTGCGCCACCGAGCCGATCCGCCGCTTCCTGACCACCGACCACGTCGTCGTCGAGGACAGCTACTCCGACACCCAGCTTGCCGAGCTCTTCCTCCACCACCGGGTGCTCGTCGTGCCGATCGCGACCGCCGGGCGCGTCCACGCGATCGTCACCCGCCACGACTTCTTCACCGAGCTGGTGGCGCGCTTCGGGGAGATCGCTGAGGACGGGCCGCCCGCGGCGGGGTGAGGGAGATCGGCGTCACCCCGCGGATCTCCCGGGAGCTCTCCGGGAGGGGAGCGGAGCGGTGAAGCACAGGCCGCGCCTCGCCCATAGGATCGGTAACAGGTCAGGCGGGTTCTGGTACGGCTCGGTGGCTCAGGCGGCCTGGGGGAGCACCCCTGCGTTCCCAGGCCGTCGCCTTTGCTCCTGCTCGCGGCTCGAGAGCCAAAGCTGCTTCTCAGGTCCGCTCGGAGGGCAGGGCTTGGCGGCGTCAGCTAGTCAAGCTCTGCCTTCCGCCTCAGCGGTTCTTGTACGTGGACAGCAGCGGAGCCACCGTTGGACACGGCTGGATCGTCATCGCAGATCACCCCCTTGCGCGCTAGTTTACCTGATTACTAAAGAAGATTAAAGCAATCAGGATCACCATTGCTGACTAGGCTGGTTTATCGCTACTTTCCTGTCCAAACGGCAGGGCCATACCGATCTAGAGACCCTGAAGTACCCGGTTGGCCCGGGATGAGAGGAGCAGGCATTGCCAGCAAAGAAAAAGCCCAACGGAAAGCCGAAGAAACAGGGGGAGGCCGAGAAGAAGCCGCTAACCCTCAACCAGAAACTCATCAAGGCGCTGGCGCACCCGCTGCGCGTAGAGGCCCTCGCCCTGATGAACGACCGTGAATGGAGTCCTAACGAACTCTCGGAAGAGCTAAATAAGGGACTCAGTCAGGTCAGCTACCACGTCAAAGTCCTCCGGGACTTCGAGTGCATCGAGTTGACGAAAACGGAGCCGCGTCGCGGTGCCGTCGAGCACTACTACCGTGCCATCAAGCGGGCCTATATCCCCTCGGCGATGGTGAAGCACATTCCGAAGTCGGGACAGCGCGATATCGCCAACGACATCTTGAGGGAGATCGACAAGGACGTAGCCGCCTCGGTCAAGTCGGGGAGGTTCTACGAGCGGGATGACACCCATGCCAGTTGGACCCCGGCCGATCTGGACGGTGAGGGGTGCATCGAAGCCAGCGAACTGGCCGATGAGTTCACGGAACGCTTCCTCGCAATCGACGGCAAATGCTCCAACCGACGCGCCAAAGGCGAAGGCGACGGTTTGCACATAGCGATTAGCGCCGCCCTCATGGTCTTCGGCTCGGAGCGCGGCGAGAAGAAAAAGGCACCTTCGAGGAAACCGCGCAAAAAGAGGAAGGGCAGCTAAGGATTGCTCAGAATCCTCGCTTAAGACGGGTTCTTTAGACATCTAGCATCGTCCCCGCACCGGGGCGTTTTGGCTTCGGGGGGCAGGCGTCAGCACGAAGCTCCCCGCGCGCGGGCGCTCCGGTGCGGATGGATGGACAGGGAGGGCGGTGTTCCGTTTGGCCGCGTCCACCGCCCTCCCGAAAACAGTGCGGCATCCGCTCGCATGGTCGTCAGCGAGCGGACAGTGAGGGCGGCTGCCGTGAAGCCGCTACTGTGTGGCGCGGTGAGCCGGGAAGACTGGTCGGCAATGCTCGTCGCCGACCCCGAAAGGCTCCCTTGGAGTGAGTGAGATCGGCGTCGTCCAGCTGCTCGAATGCGAACCGGAGCTCGGCGATGGTCTCTCCGAGGAGGATCTGGCGATCGCCTCACGGGCGCTGCCGGTCCCGACGGCGGTCTTGAAGAAAGGCAGTTGGAGCCCGCGCTCGGAACCCTCGGAGACGGGCTGCCTCGGTTTTCTCATCGCCGAGGGACTCCTGGTCCGCCGCGTGGAGGTCGCCCAGGGCTCGAGCGTCGAGCTGCTGGGCAGCGGCGACCTCCTCCGCCCCTGGCAGGAAGACGCCTCCTCCTTCTGCGCGGCCTCGTGGGAGGTCTTGGAGAGATCCACTTTGCTTGCGTTGGGGCCGGGCTTCACCCGCGGCCTCAGCCAGTGGCCGACGATTGCCGCGAACCTCGCCATACGGGGACTGGGGCGCTCGCGCGCCTTGGCCGCTGACGCCGCGATCGCCAGCATCGTCGGCATCGAGGAGCGGCTGCTGATCATGCTCTGGCACCTGGCCGAGCGCTGGGGCGAGCCGAGCCCGGCGGGCATCCAGCTCTCGATCCGGATCCCGCACCGCCTGCTCGCCGAGATGGTGGGAGCGAGGCGCCCTTCGGTGACCAGCGCCCTGGCGCAGCTGCAGGAGGCGGGTCGCCTCGCCAGCGACCCGGAGGACGGCGGCTGGATTCTGCTCGGCGACCCGCCCTGCTGAGGGCGCTTCTCAGCGCCCGGTCGCCTTGAAGGCGACCCAGCGCGAGGCGCACATCGGCCCGCGCTTCTCCTTGTCGGTCACGCGCAGCCGGCCGCGGATCCCCCGCTCGGTCAGTCGCCCGCGGAAGTAGACGCTGTCGGTCTTGCCGAACTGCGCGTCGCGAAAGCTGCCGTTGGGCTTCGCCTTGGTCCAGAGAAAGCCGCCCTCTTCCAGCAGGAGCGCGCTCCCATCGCGGCACTTGAGGTCGACTGAGAACAGATGGATCCGGAACGACCGCTCCTTGACGACGACCTTCATCGGGTAGCCCTGCGCCGTCTTTCCCTTGTACATCCGAGCGCTGGCTGAGTCGGTCAGCGCCGCGGCCTCGCTGGCGATCAAGCCAAACGCGATCACGCCACCCACGATGAGTCGGACAAGCATTCTCGCCTCCCTGCAGAGATTGACTAGGTATGGCTGACAACAGGAACCGGATCAGGTTTGCTGCGCGGCGCTGTCAGGAGGCTGACATCGGAGGTTGCCGCGCGCGGCAGCGGGTAACGGGAGATGTCACCTCCATTCCGTGCTGCCAGGAAAGGCAATAACCGTGAACAAGGCACTCGCACTCGCGCTGGTCGCCGCGCTCGGCGTCGGGCTGGCCACCGTCGGCCTTGCGACGGCCGCCAAGCCGACCGTCATTCGCGCCGGCAGCCTCGTCCTCAAGCTGAACGGCGGGGTGGCGCCGCAGCGGCTGCCGAAGAACAAGCTCGCGCCGATCAAGCTGCGGATCTCGGCCAACATCTCGACCACTGACGGCTCCCATCCCCCGGCCGCCAAGGTCGTGATCGCCGACTTCGACAAGCACGGCAAGGTCAACGCCCGGGGTCTGGCAACCTGCCGGGCGGGCCAGCTGCAGGCGCGGGCCACCGGCGCGGCGAAGGCGGTCTGCCGCAAGGCGATCGTCGGCAGTGGCAAGACCACCGTCAGGGTCGCCTTTCCCGAACAGGCGGCGTTCTTCTCGACCGGCCCCCTGGTGCTCTTCAACGGCGGCGTCAAGCGCGGCGTGACGACGATGTACATCCACGCCTACGTCAACGTGCCGGCGCCGACCGCGATCGTCACCCCGGTCAAGATCAAGCAGATCCGCAAGGGCCGCTTCGGCACGCGAGCGATCGCCCGCATTCCGAAGATCGCCGGAGGCTATGGCTCGCTCCTGCGCTTCAACATGGCGATCAAGCGGACCTTCAAGTACCGGGGCAGGGCGCAGAGCTACCTGCTGGCCCGCTGCGCCAACGGGCGCTTCTTCGCCCACGGGGACATCGCCTTCGCCGGCGGCCCCCGCATCGGGGGGACTGTCGTGCGCGCCTGCCGGAGCAGCGGCCGCTGAGCGACGCCATCGTCGGGCTTGTTCCCTGGCGACGGCCGCTTGCAGGTCCTTCCCCCCTCTAGGATCGACCGCGCGATGACTCGCCTCTACGGCCTCCCCGGCTCGCACCCGACGACGGCCGTGCAGGCGATGCTCGAGCGCAAGGGCATCGACTATCGGAGGATCGACCTCGTCCCGTTCCTGGCCCGGGCAATCGTGCGCAGGGGGATGGGCATGCCGCAGAACACCGTGCCTGTGCTGGCGGTCGGCGGGCGCCGCATCCAGGGCTCGCGCGAGATCGCGCGCGAGCTGGACCGGCTGCGCCCCGAGCCGCCGCTCTTCCCCGCCGACCCCGAGCGGCGTCGTGCCGCCGAGGAGGCCGAGCGCTGGGGGGAGGAGGAGCTGCAGCACCCGATCCGGCAGATCTCGCTCTGGGCAATGCGCGCCGACCGCGCCCCCATTCGCAGCTATATGGGGCGCTCGGTCATGGGCGTCCCAGCGGCAGCCGCCGCCCGCCTCGCGCCGCCCTTCATCGCCCGCGGCGTCCGCGTCAACGAGGCGACCGACGAGGCCGTCCGGTCCAGCCTGGCCGCGCTCGACTCGATGCTGGGCCGGGTCGAGGAGTGGATCGCGGCCGGCGTCCTCGACGGCGAAGAGCTGGGCGCCGCCGACTTTCAGATCGGGGCGAGCGTGCGCCTGCTGCTGACCTTCCAGGACCTGCGACCGCTGATCGAGGATCGGCCTGCCTGCCGGCTGGCCCGGCGCGCGGTCCCCGGCTACCGCGGCGACGCGCCCCCGGTCTTCCCGCCCGCCTGGCTGGAGCCGCTGCGCTCGTCCTCGCCCGCCGCCGCCCGGTAGGCCCCGGGTCCCGAGTCGCAATCGCCGAGGGCGGCGAGAACGGTGTCCGGGGTGGGGCGGACCCGGTAGTTGTCGGTCTGGTCGGCGAAGACGACCCGGCCCTCGCTATCGGTCACGACCAGCGTGGGGAGGACGGTGTCGCCCTCGTAGCCGATCATCCCGGCGGGCGTGCCGTTCGAATCGAGGATGCCCAGGCGACGCGCCGCGACGAGCCCCTCGTCGCGCAGGTAGCGGAACCCGACCCCGTGCCGGGAGGCCAGGGAGCGGGTGTGGTCCTCGTCCTGGGGGCTGACGAGGACCACCTGGGCGCCCGTCGCCTCGACCTCCCGCCAGCGGGCGGCGATCTCACTGACCTGCGCCATGCACAGCGGGCACCAGTTGCCGCGATAGAAGAGCAGCACGGCCGGCCGGCCGTGCAGGTCGGCCGAGGTGACCGGCCCGCGGCCGTGCTCGACGAAGGAGAGGTCCGGCGCAAGCGTCGCCCCGACCGCCAGCGCCGCCGAGGGCTCGCGGCCGAACCAGGAGTACCAGCGGGTGTAGGCGAGCCAGCCGCAGGCCTCCGCGGCGCCGAGCCCCCAGGCGGCGGGATGCCGCGCAGCGAACCGAAGCCCCAGGGCGAGGCCCGCGGCGGTCGCGACCTGAAGGCCGACGAGGTTTGGGCCGATCCGCGCCCGGGGGCGAAGGAAGCCGTCGGCGAAGTACGCGCCCGGCAGGGCGTGGACTGCGGCCATCAGGAACCATCCGGCCCGCTCGCCGCGGGGAGCCTTCGCGCCCCGGCGCGCGGCGTCGGCGGCGAGCAGCGGCGGCACGGCGCCGAACGCCGAGACGAAGGCCTGCTTGGCGCTGCGCGGCACGACGACACGGGGCATCGCCGGGCATCCTATGGCCGGGTGATGGCGCCCGCGGCGCCTGGCGGACCCGCCCGGGGGCCGCTCAGAACGACTGGCCGACCTCGATCAGGTGGCCGTCTGGATCGCGCATGTAGCAGCGGTACTCGGTCTTGCGTTTTTCCGGCGGCGCCAGGAACTCGGCGCCGCGGGCGCTCCACTCCTCATAGACGGCCTGGATGTCGGCCACGCGGATGTTGAGGAAGGCGCTGACCCGGTTGGGGTCGGGCGGCGTCTCCAGCGTCACGGTCGGCTTGTCCTCGGTCGGGCCGCCACCGACGTTGATGATGATGAAGCCGTTGGCGAGCGCCACGCACGAGGGCTCGCCGCTGCGGACCGTCTCGCCGCCGAGCACGTCGGCGTAGAAGCGCCGCGAGCGCTCGACATCCTCAGAGACAATGAAGTGGGTGAGAACAATCCCCTCACGGGGTTTGGGGAACTCGGCCATCGAGCAACCTCCTCGGGATTGGACTCGCTGCGCGGGGGCTCCCCGGCCGGCATGTTTCGGTCGCAACCTTACGTTACGTAACTGTCGTCATCGCGGCGGACGGGCCGGGCGCTCAGACCTCGACCACGACCGGCAGGATCATCGGCCGTCGCCGCAGGCGCTTGTAGACGAACTCGGCGAGGTCGTCGTGGAGGATCTTCTCGATCAGCTCGACCGCATGGACGTCGTCGTCGGCGGCGCGGTCGAGCGAGTCCTTGACCGCCTCGCGGGTGCGCAGCGCCGAGCGCTTCGCGCTCCAGATTCGCAGCGAGGCAGAAGGCGGCGATTGATCCGATGCCCCAGGCGCCGGCTCCGCTGTCGCCGAGCTAGCCGGGGCAGCTTTCGGCGGCATACCCTGATGTCGATGCGCCGACGTCAGCTCAGCTTTGGCATCGAGCCGCCGGCCCTCTGGCTCGGGATCGTGGCGACGATCGCCGCAGTCGCTGCCGGCACACTGATCGTCTATCCGCTCAAGTCAGTCGCCCCGGTGGTCTCGCTCGGGGTCGTCTACCTGCCGGCGGTGTTGCTGATCTCGACGGTGTGGGGACTGCGACTCGGGCTGTGCGCTTCGATCGCCAGCGCCGCCGCCTTCAACTTCTTCCAGATCCCGCCCCTGCACCGCTTCACGATCGCCGACGAGGAGAACTGGGTGGCGCTGGCCGCCTTCGCGATCGCGGCGATCGTCAGCAGCACGGTCGCCGGGTTGGCGCGGGCCGGCGCGGTCGAAGCCGAGCGCCGTCGTGAGGAAGCCGACCGCGCCCTCGCCGAGCTGGTGGAGCTGACCCGGGAGCGGGACCGGATGCAGGAGGAGGCGGTGGCAGCCGAGGCCCTGCGCCGCAGCGACGAGCTGAAGACCGCGCTGCTGCGATCGATCTCCCATGACCTGCGAACGCCGCTGACCTCGATCATCGCCGGCGGCTCCGCCCTCGGCTCGGGGACGTTGACCACTGAGGAGCGAGCCGAGCTGAGCGCAGCGATCGTCGGCGAGGGCAACCGTCTCTCTCGCCTGGTCGAGAACCTGCTCGACATGTCGCGGCTCGAGGCGGGCAAGGCCGAGCCGCACCCGGAGCCGGTCGACCTCGCGGAGGTGCTGGACGCAGCGCGGGAAGGGGTCGCCGGATCGGAGTCGATTCGCCTCGCGGTCGACCCCGATCTTCCCCTGGTCGACGCCGACGCCGCCCAGCTGGAGCGCGCCTTCGCGAATCTGCTGGAGAACGCCGTCCGCTACAGCGAGGGTCGCCCGGTCGCGGCCCGGTCGCGGTTGGTCGACGGCAATATCGTCGTCCGCGTGGTCGACCAGGGGCCGGGGATCGCGGCGGGCGAGTGGGAGCGGATCTTCGAGCCTTTCCAGCGTGGCGACTCGGCCAACACGGGGACGGGTCTCGGCCTGGCGATCGCCAAGGGCTTCGTCGAGGCCAACGGCGGCGAGATCGGGGTGGAGTCGCTGCCGGGACAGGGCACCAGCTTCGTCGTCACCCTGCCGCCGCAGGCCGGAGCTTCGGCATGAGCGAGGCGACGCGAATCCTGGTCTGCGACGACGAGCCGCAGATCCTCCGCGCCCTGCGGGTGATCCTCCGCGACGCCGGCTATGAGGCCGTCACCGCCTCCACTGGCGAGGAGGCTCTGGACCGCGCCGCGGTGAAGCCCCCGGCGGCGGCAATCCTCGACCTGATGCTGCCCGACCTCGACGGGGTCGAGGTGACCAAGCGGCTGCGCGAGTGGAGCGAGATGCCGATCATCGTCCTCTCCGCGGTCGGCGAGGAGGAGGCGAAGGTGCGGGCGCTGGCGGCCGGCGCCGACGACTACGTGACCAAGCCGTTCGGGCCGTCGGAGCTGGTGGCGCGGCTGGAGGCGGTGTTGCGGCGCGCCAAGCCTGAAGCTTCGGAGCCGCTGATCACCGCCGACGGCCTCGAGATCGACCTCGTCGCCCGCGCCGTGCGCCGCGACGGCGAGGCGGTCCACCTGACCCCGACCGAGTTCGAGCTGCTGCGGGTCCTGGCGCAGAATCGCGGCCGGCTGATGACGCATCGCTCCCTGCTGGTCGAGGTCTGGGGCGTCGAGTACGAAGACGACGTGCAGGTGCTGCGCGCGCACGTCGCCAACCTGCGCCGCAAGATCGAGCCCGCTGACGGCCCGCGCTACATCCGCACCGACCCCGGCGTCGGCTACCGCTTCGCCGGCTGACCGCCACGAGGAGCGTTTCCCCTGAGGGCGGCAACCAGGTCGGCGGCCACTCGATCCGGCTCCTCGTCGATCTGCCGTTCGTCGAACCGGCGCGCCTCGTAGCCGAGCTGGCGAAGGTCGAGGTCGCGTGCGTGGTCGTCATGAAACGCGACGCTCCCGCGGTGATAGCGGTAGCTGTCGACCTCGACGGCCAGCCGCTCGGCGCGCCAGAAAAAATCGACGGTCCACCTTCCCACCTTCACGTTCACCTCCGGCATCGGCAGTCCGCAGCGGCGGCAGATGCGCAGGAAGTCTCGCTCCAGGTCGCTGCGGGTCCGGTCGGTCTTTACCTCGGGGTCGATGGGGAAGCGGGCGAGCTCCGCCTGCCGCACGGCGCGGCGCCACTGCGCCGGCGGCACGTCCCCCCGCAGGTCCGCAATCGTCCGCGCCGGCGTGGTGACGGGGATGTTGAGGCGGCGAGTCGTGGCCCCCGCGACGAGGGACGAGCAGCGGTGGAGCCGGAGCTTCTCGCGCTTCGCACGCCCGCTGCGGGCGGGGGTGGAGATGTGGATCGGCCCTCGCTGCGGACGCAGAAGGCCCCAGAGCTCCGCCGCGCTGCGGTGGCTCAGCACCGCCCCCTCGCCACAGGCGAAGACCGCCGCCATCCAGAACCCCCGGCGCGAAACCGGGCGGTGGCCGACGGCATAGACGCCGCGATGCAGGCGATGCAGCTGACCGCGCCGAGCCCGCTGCGCGATGCCGTTCCCCGTCATACCCGCCTCCCTGAGCTGCGCATACGTCACGACCCCATGCTGCCGACCCGCCAAGCGCGCCACGGTCGAGTCGAACGGGTCGATTTGTTCACCCATGGGGTTAATAAGTCGACCCGGCTGCGTGTTCGCCCCCCTTTACGAAATCTGTATGCGCGGGCCGGGTTCCTTCATGCGGCCTTGACGGGGTGAGGCGCATGCTCGTCGTGTGGACATCGTCTCAATCGCCCTCGCCCTGATCGCCTTCGCGCTCCTCTACGCGGCGATCGAGGCACTGGACCGGGTGCGATGACCCAGGGCTGGATTCAGATCGTCGCCTTCCTGGTCATCCTCACGGCCCTCGTGCCGCTGCTCGGCGGCTACATCGCCAAGGTGTTCGGAGGCGAGCGGGTCTTCCTCTCCCCGGTCCTCGAGCCAATCGAGCGCTTCACCTACAGGGTGTTGCGTGTGCGGCCCGGCGACGGGCAGGACTGGAAGGCCTACGCCCGCTCGATCGTCTGCTTCAGCCTGCTCTCCTGGCTGGCCCTCTACCTGCTGCTGCGCACCCAGAGCATCCAGCCGTTCAATCCCGAGGGCTTCCACTCCGGTCCCTGGAACCTCAGCTTCAACACCGCCTCC
>Ga0075325_1000118_pt1 | contig 11123 bp, 12 predicted proteins | sample MayberrySE_Catta_5_FD_120048 | JGI IMG/M metagenome (GOLD analysis project Ga0075325, IMG submission 120048) | Natural and restored wetland microbial communities from the San Francisco Bay, California, USA, that impact long-term carbon... | ecosystem: Environmental > Terrestrial > Soil >... | reverse complement strand
TTCGCCCGAAGAAGGAAGCCATGACGGTGACGATCGCCGATATCGAGTTTGATCGCGTCGAGTACGACGCTGAGGCTGACGTGCTCTACCTCCACGTCGGCGACCCTTCGCGCGCCGTCGACTACGACGAGACCCCGGAGGGCCACGCGGTTCGCTTCGACCGCGACGGGGCGCTGGTCGGGCTAACCCTGGTCCGCCCCAAGCGCCTACTGGAACGTGACGGCGAGCTGCGCGTCACCGTGCCGGTGCCGAGCGACGTGCCGGCCGCCGAGTTGACTCCCGCGCTGAGCGCGTAGAGCGCACGCAACCGGATCGCAGTCGCCTCTTCGGCGTGACATTTCTGCTGTGCAGCCGGTCGAGGCGCGAGGCAGTACGTTTCATCGGATGCCATACCGCAGGCTCAGCCCCATCCTCCTCGTTGCCCTTGCCTCCCTCTTCGTCGTCGGCTGCGGCGGCAACTCCGAGGACGAGAGCGCGCCTGAGTCGTTCGAGCCGCAGGCCACTCTGACCGCGATCGGGGGCACGGCTCGCACCGACAAGCCGGAGGTGGTTATGCGGGTCGAGGCGAGGCCCGGGGACGCCAATATCCGCGCGGCGGCCGTGACTCTGCCGGCGGCGTTCATAGTCGACCAGACGGCGCTCGGCAACCTCTGCGGCGAGGGCGAGCTGAAAGCCGACGATTGCGCCGGGCGGAAGCGGATGGGGGTCGCCCGCGTCGTCAGCCCGCTCTACGACGAAGCGCTGACCGGGCCCGTCTACGCGGTCTCGGGCTCCGGTGGGCTGCCCCGCCTCGCCTACGTCCTCGGTGGGCCGGCGGAGATCCTCCTGCGCGGCCGGATCGAGGTCCGGGGGGTGCGGATCGAGGCCGGGGTCGACGACGTCCCCGACGTGCCGATGAAGACCTTCGAGCTCCGGATCGACGGTGGCAAGCCGGGATACCTGATCCTCAGTCGCGACATCTGTCGGACCGAGACGACGGCCGACGCCTCCTTCGCCAGCCAGGACGGCGAGGCCTTCGAGCAGCAAATTCCGCTCGCCGCGGACTGCGGCACCTGACCGCAGCGCGCATAATGCCCCGCATGACGCGGAGGCGCGGGTTGATTATCTCGGGAATCGCGTCGGTGATCATGCTGCTGGCGATGTCCCCCGCCGAGCAGCGGGCACAGGACACGGGCGGGCCCGGAATCCTCCCCTTCGAGCTGACCGGCGGCCAGGACCGGGCCGACGAGATCCTCGCCGAATGGGGCGAGGATGGCCAGGACGCCGCCCGCGAGTCGCTCTGGATCGACTTCGGCTTCATGCTCGCCTATGGCGTCTTCCTCACGCTCGCCCTCGCCGCGACCCGCGACCTGGCGATCGCGCGGGGCTGGGACACGCTCGCGACGATCGGCCGCGCCATCGTCTCGTTCGGCGCCCTGGGCGCCGCCTTCGACGCGATCGAGAACATCTGCCTCCTGCTCACCCTGGACGACGCTGGCGAGGCCTTCCCCCTGCTCGCCACGATCTTCGCCTCCTGCAAGTTCGTCCTGCTCGCGATCGCGATCGCCTACCTGCTCGCGGGCCTGGCGATGCGGCTGCGCGACCGCGGCCTCGATGCGTCTGAGGAGCCCGGCTAGAGAAGCTCGCCGGCGCTGATCCGCTTGGCCATGTCGGCCGATTCGTCGCGGTAGGTGGTGCCGTCCTCGAACTCGATCACGGGGTACTTGCGCTGACCGGAGAGGCGCTCGAGCTCGTCGCGCTTACCGGGTCGCAGCGGCCCCTTGACCACCTCGTACTCGATCCCCTGCTCGTCGAGGGCCTTCTGCACCCGCCAGCAGGGGTGGCGGTCGATCTTGACCCACATCGTCGAGCAGCGGTGAAGCTTGACTGGCATCGCCACCTACCCTAGGCCAATAGTCACCTTCCTGGCAAGGGTAGATTGAGACCGGATGGCCGACGTCCTGCCCGATCTCCTCCGCCCCGGCCTGCGGGTCGTCTTCTGCGGGACCGCCGCCGGCACCGCGTCGGCCCGGGCCAAGGCCTACTACGCCGGCCCCGGGAACCGCTTCTGGAGCGTGCTGTACGAGGTCGGGCTGACGCCTACCCAGCTGACGCCGGCCGAGTTCGAGCGCCTGCCCGAGCACGGGATCGGCCTCACCGACATCTGCAAGGTGCTCCACGGCTCCGACCAAGAGGTCGGCACGGTCGAGTTCGACGTCGCCGGCCTCCAGGGGCGGATCGCCGAGGCGGAACCCGCCAAGCTCGCCTTCAACGGCAAGAACGCCGCCCGCGGCGCCCTCGAACGCGGCGTCGAGTACGGAGCCCAACCAGAGCAGATCGGCGGCGCCTCGGTCTGGGTGCTGCCGTCCACCTCCGGCGCCGCGCGCGGCTTCTGGGACATCGAGCCATGGCGGGAGCTGGCGCTCGCCTGCGAAGCCGGAGCTTGACCCCCCGGCTCGCTGCGCCACGCGGGCGCCGGCAGCGAGTAGGACCGCCGGACAGGTCGGACCCCCCTGCCGGCGCGCTCGAATGCCGGCATGGGTCCGCCTGCCGACGGACCTGCATATCCAGAGATACGCGCCTCCTCTCCCTGTAGTAACCCCAGAAACGTCCGCGAAAGCGAGGCGATTCCGGTGCAACCAAGGAGGCCGCCGAGCAGGCTAACCGATAGCGCGCATTGATGCAAGCGCGGTGAAAATCCGGTGACGAGTCAGCTCAGCGCCGGCTCGCCGGAGCGCAGCGCGGCCAGCACCCGCTCCGCCACAGACTCGCCGGTAAGGCCGACCTCCTCGCGCAGAAGCGCCGGCTTGCCGTGGGTGACGTAGCGGTCGGGCAGGCCGATCCGCATCACCCGCGCCCGCTCCTCGGGGCGGTCGGCAAACGAATCCTCGAGGTGCTCCAGCACGGCCGAGCCGAAGCCGCCGGGCAGGACGTTCTCCTCGATCGTCACGACCAGGTCGTGGCCCAGCGCCAGCCGCTCCAGCAACTCCTCGTCGAGCGGCTTGGCGAAGCGGGCGTCGGCGACGGTCGGCCGCAGGTCGTGGCCGGCGAGGATCTCGGCAGCGCCCAGCGCCACCGAGACGCCGTAGCCGAAGCCCAGCAGCGCCACCCGCTCCCCACTGGCCAGCAGCTCGCCACTGCCGATCGGGATCTCCTCCGGCTCCGCCGGCAGCTCGGCGCCCTCGGCCGCACCGCGCGGGTAGCGCAGCGCCGCCGGGCCGTCGTGGGCGATCGCGGTGTGCAGCATGTGGACCAGCATCGCCTCGTCGCGCGGTGCCATCACGACGACGTTGGGCAGCGGCCGGAAGTAGGAGACGTCGAAGGCGCCGTGGTGGGTCGGCCCGTCGTCGCCGACCAGGCCCGCCCGGTCCATCGCGAAGGTGACGTCGAGCTCCTGCAGGCAGACATCGTGGATGATCTGGTCGTAGGCGCGCTGGAGGAAGGTCGAGTAGATCGCGCAGACCGGCTTCGCCCCCTGCAGGGCCAGCCCGGAGGCGAGCAGGACGGCGTTCTGCTCGGCGATGCCGACGTCGTAGTACTGCTCGGGCCGCTCGTCGGCGAGCTTCTGCAGCCCGGTCCCCCCCGCCATCGCCGCCGTGATCGCGACCACCCGCTCGTCGTTCTCGGCCTCGGCGACGATCGCGTCGGCGAAGACCTGCGTGTACTGGGGCGGCGCCCCGGCGGCCGGCGGCTTCTCCAACCGCTCGGGTGCGATCGAGTCGGGGGAGTCGGACTCCTTCACCGGCACCGGCTTGGCTGTCGGCTCGCCGTTGACGATGCTCTTCGGCTTCGCGGCGTGCCATTTCTCCATCCCCTCCAGGCCGCCCTCCTCGGCCGGCGCGAAGCCCTTGCCCTTGACCGTGTGGATGTGGACGACGACCGGGCGGTCGGCCTCGAAGGCCTCCTTCAGCGCCTCGCGCAGGGCGTGCACGTCGTGGCCGTCGATCACCCCCATATAGGCGAGGTCGAGCTCCTCGAAAAAGAGGCCCGGGGCCCAGTAGGCCTTGATCGCCGACTTGATCTCCGGCCCCAGCCGCTCGATCCGCTTGCCGAGGCCCAGCGGCAACTTGGTCAGCCGGTCCTCGACCCCCTCGCGGGCGTGGTAGAGGCGGGGGTTGAGCCGCACCCGGTTGAAGTAGCGCGAGAGCGCGCCGACGTTGGGTGAGATCGACATCCCGTTGTCGTTGAGGACGATCACGATCGGCGTCTGCAGGCCGCCGGCCGCATGCAGCGCCTCATAGGCGACACCGCCGGTCAGCGCCCCGTCGCCGATCACCGCCGCGACTTTGCCGTCCTCGCCGATCCCCTTGCGCATCGCCTCCTTCAGCCCGACCGCGTAGCCGATCGAGGTCGAGGCGTGGCCGGCGCCCATGATGTCGTGCTCGGACTCGGGGATCGAGCAGAACGGGGCCAGGCCGTCGTACTGGCGGATCGTCGGCAGCGCCTCGCGGCGACCGGTGAGGATCTTGTGCGGGTAGGACTGGTGGCCGACGTCCCAGAGGACCTTGTCGCGGGGCGAGTCGAGCAGGCTGTGCAGGGCGACCGCCAGCTCGCAGGTGCCGAGATTGGCGCCGAAGTGACCGCCGATCTCACCGATCGTGTCGATGATGTAGGTGCGCATCTCCTGCGCCACCTGCTGCAGCTGCTCGTCGTCGAGCTCGTGCAGGTCGGCGGGAGAATCGATCCCCCCGAGTAGTTCTTGTGGCTTCTCGCTCATTCGTTCCTGGTGAAGATGTAGTCGGCGATCCCGCTCAGGTCGCCGGTCTCGCCCTCCGCCTCGGCCAGCGCGGCGGTCGCCTTCGCGTGCGACTCGGCCGCCAGCTCACGGGCGCGCTCGAGGCCGAAGAGGCTGACGTAGGTGAGTTTGCCATGTCGCTCGTCGCTTCCGTGGGGCTTGCCCAGTTGCTCGTCGCTTCCGGTCACGTCGAGGATGTCGTCGACGATCTGGAAGAGGACGCCGAGCTCACCGGCGAACCGGCGATAGGGCATTGTCTCAGGTTCGGGCAGGCCCTCGAGGGTCAGCACGACGCCGACTCCGGCGGCGATCAGGCGGCCCGTCTTCAGCCCGTGCAGGTCGCGCAAGGCCTCGGCCCCGGTCGCCTCGCCGGCGACGTCGGCGTACTGGCCGCCGACCATGCCGTCGACGCCGGTCGCCGCGGTCAGCTCGGCCAGCGCCGCGAGCACGCGGGCGGGGTCGCCGGGCTGCCCGCAGAAGAGCCGGATCGCCTCGGCGAAGAGCCCGTCGCCGGCGAGGATCGCCACGTCCTCGCCGTACTTGACGTGGGAGGTCGGCTGGCCGCGACGCAGGTCGTCGTCGTCCATCGCCGGCAGGTCGTCGTGGATCAGCGAGTAGGTGTGGATCAGCTCGACCGCGGTTGCGGCGGGCAGGTAGCGCTCCGGCTCGACACCGAGGGCGCGGGCGGTGGCGAGGGCAAGGACGGGGCGCACCCGCTTGCCCCCCGCCAGCAACGAGTAGCGCATCGCCTCCCCCAGGCCCGCCGTAGCGGCTGTCGTGGCGAAGCGCAGCTGTTCCAGCTCAGCGTCGACCAGCGCCCGCAGATCCTCGGGGTAACTCACTTCCCGTGCGCCTTTCTCCGCTGAGATACGAATAAAGCGCACCGGAAGGCGGTGCTCACGCCGCGTCCTCAGAGGACTCGCGGATACGGCGGTTCGCCTCCTCGACTGCCTCGGTCGAGAGCTCGGCGGCCTCGCGAGCCAGCTCGGCGGCGCGCTCGTCACTTGCCTCCTCGCCGTCCAGCTCGGCGGCGATCGCCTGCAGGCGGGTGGAGATCTCGCGCAGCCGCGCCGGGTCGCTCACCTCAACCCACCCCCTGGCGCTCGCGGACGACGGCTCCGAGCACACCGTTGACGAAGCCGGGCGCGTCGGCACCGCAGTACTCCTTGGCGATCTCGACCGCCTCGTCGATCGCCACCTCGTGCGGGACGTCATCGCTGTACTCGATCTCGTAGAGGGCGACCCGCATCAGGTTGCGCTCCAGCGGCGCTATCCGCTCCAGCTCCCAGCCGCGGGCGTGGCGGGCGATCTTCTCGTCGAGCTCCTCACGGTGCGCTTCCACCGCCTCGGCGAGTTCGCGCGTGAAGGGGAGCGACTCCCCCAGCAGCTCCGCCAGCGGGCGGCCGGTGACGTCGCGCTGGTAGCAGGCGAAGACGGCGTCGCGGCGCTGGTCGGATCGGCGCATGGCCCTATCTTCGCGCTTATCCGCGGGGGAGGCTGTCGTCGATCGCGGCGAGGAGCTGCTTGGCTGTGAACGGCTTCTGGAGGATCGCCACTCCGTCGTCCCACGGGCCCAGCGGCGAGGTTTCGCCGCCGGCAAAGCCGGACATGCAGATCGTCGGCAGACCGGGATGACGATCTTGTACCCGCCTGGCCAGATCCTGGCCCGACATGCCGGGCATCAGCATGTCCGTCAACAGCAGGTCCACCCCGGCTGCGGCATCGTCGAGGATCGTCACCGCCTCCTCGCCACCGGCCGCCGCGAGAGTCCGGTAGCCGCGTCGGCGCAGCATGTGGCAGATGATCGTCCGCACCGCCTCCTCGTTGTCGACCACCAGCACCGTGCGCCCGTCTCCCCGCGGCGGCGCCGCAGGCCCCGAGTCCGGCTCGGCTCCCTGCGCTTGCGAGGTGGCCGGCAGGTAGACGCTCACCGTGGTACCGCGGTCCGGCTCGCTCTCGATCTCCGCGTAGCCGCCGGCCTGGCCCGCTATCCCGTAGACCGTGGCAAGGCCCAGGCCCGTGCCGTAGCCACGCGGCTTCGTCGTGAAGAACGGATCGAAGGCCTGTGCGGCGACCTCCTCCGACATGCCGATGCCGTCGTCGGCAACGCTCACCACGACGGAGGAGGGCTCAGCCCGGTCGACGGCCGCACCCGGCTGCCGCTCTCCCTCATCTGTCTCGTGCGCCCGGATCGCGACGGTCCCGCCCTGGGGCAGGGCGTCCCTCGCGTTGACGACGAGGTTGACCAGGATCTGCTCGGCCTGCCCGTCGCCGAGCATCACCATCGGCAGCCCTTTCGAAGCGGCAACCGTCAGCTCTACGTGGTCTCCGATCGTGCGTCTCAGCATCTCCTCGGTCTCCTTCACGACCACGGCGAAGTCGACGGGCTTCGGCTCGTTGGAATCCCGGCGGCTGAAGAGGAGCAGCCGCCGGGTCAGGTCGGCGCCGCTGAGCGCGGCCCTCTCGATCTCTCGCAGGCCATCGATGGTCTCCGGGTCCTGGTCTGCCTCCGCCATGTATTCGGCGTAGTTGAGGATCACCGGGAGCAGGTTGTTGAAGTCATGCGCGACCCCGCCGGCCAGCTGGCCGACGGCCTCCAGGCGCCGGGCTCGCTCGAGCTGCGCCTGCGATTCCTTCAGCTCGGTGATGTCCTGGGTGGTCCCGTGGGCGCGGATCGGCCGGCCGTCCGCATCCCCCTCGACATAGCCCCGAGCCTGCATATGCCGTATCTGGCCGCCGGCGCCGACGATCCTGTAGGTGTGATCGAAGGGACCCACCGTCGAGCGGACCCGGGCGACCAGCCGCTGAAAGGCCGGCCGATCCGCGGGGTGCACGTACTCGATCAGCTCGTCCCGGGTGGGTGGCGGGCCATCCGGGTGACGGCCGAAGATCCTCTGCATCTCCGCCGACCACGTCGATTGCCATTCGTCGTCCTGGGTGATCAGCCATTCCCAGCTCCCCACCCGGGCCAGCGCCTGCGTCTGCTGGAGCCGCAGCTCAGAGCGCTCGGTTGCGGAGATGTCCTGTGTGGTGCCATAGGCGCGGGTCGGGTTTCCGTCCGCCCCGGCCACCGTGTGCCCGCGCCCTCTCAGGTAGTGGGTCTCTCCCCGCCCGTCGACGATCCTGTAGCAGTGCTCGAAATCGCCGCATTGCGTGCGCATTCGCTCCAGCAGCCTTGCGACGCCTTGGCGGTCGTCGGGATGCACGGAGGCCAGCAGCTTGTCCATGCTCGGCGGCGACCCGTCCGCATCGCGCTCGTAGATCCGCAGCAGCTCCTTCGACCAGGTCGCGGGGCCGTCGGGCAGGGGCCACTCCCAGCTGCCGACCATGGTCAGGGACTGGGTCTCCTCGAGCCGTCTTTCGGCCTCCTCCAGGCCCCGCTCGAGATCCCGTATCCGCGCAGCCCGATCGTCTCTCGTCAGCTCTTCCATCCCGGACCCGGCATGATTGCGAACTCGGCCATTTATGGCCAGGGGAGAACGAGCTTCAGGCGCGCGAGAGGTACTTGCCGCTACCGGTGTCGACCCGGATCGTCTCGCCCTCTTCGATAAAGAGCGGTACCTGGACAACCACGCCGGACTCCAGCGTCGCCGCCTTGTTGCCGCCGCCGGAGGCGGTGTCGCCCTTGACGCCGGGCTCGGTCTCAGCGACCTTCATCTCGACCGAGGCGGCCACCTGCACGTCGCTGGGCCGTTCGTCGACGAAGAGGATGTCGACCTCGTCGTTGGGCAGGACCCACTGCATCGCCTCACCCACGACCTCGCTCGGAATCTCGATCTGCTCGTAGTCCCGGCTGTCCATGAAGACGGCCGCCTCGCCCGAGTCGTAGAGGTACTGCATCTTGCGCGACTCGGTATGGACGGGCCTGAACTTCTCCCCCGCCCGGAAAGTCTTGTCCTGCACCGAACCGTCAGACAGCTTGCGCAGCTTCGTCCGCACGAAAGCCCCGCCCTTGCCCGGCTTGACGTGCTGGAACTCGACGATCTTGAAGACGAAGCCGTCGATCTCGATGTGGCTGCCGTTCTTGAACTGGTTGGTGGAGATCACGGCGGCGAATCCTAGTGGCCAGGCGCGCGTGCGGCAGTCACTAACCTTGTTCGTGCCTGGGAGATGAAGCGGACGCTGGGGACACTTGCTGCGGTTGTGGTTGCGACGCTTGCCGTCGTGCCGGTTGCGCATGCCGCAGGGGAGGAACAGACCCGGGAGGACTACGCGGCGCAGGTCGAGCCGATCTGCAAGGCGAGCCGGGGCGCCAACGAACGGATCATGGACGGCGTTCGCGAGCGGATCGCCGACGACGAGCTGGTCCTCGCCGGCAAGCAGTTCATCCGCCTCTCGACCTCGGTCGCCGGCCTCGCCGACAAGCTCGAGAAGGTGACTCCCCCCGCCGCCGACACGCGGCGGATCAGCCGCTGGATCCACTTCATCAGGCTGCTGAAGACGCGCACGCGCAACGTCGGCAAGTACTACAAGGAAGGCCTGGAGATCAAAGGGACGCACGAGTCGATCCTGGCCGAACGGAGTGGCGTCTCGGCCAACAACCTGATGGTCGTCTTCCCGATCCGCTACTGCCGCTTCAGCCGCGTCGGCTGACGACGGCGGATCAGCGACGCGGTCGCCTAGCCGATTCCGCTCGAGGCGCCGGTGATCAAGCCGGCGTCGCTTCACTCATAGGTGGGAAAACTAATCCAATCTCAACAGCACGGCCACCCGTGGACTCGACATACTGCGCCTTCGCGATGACCGAGGTCCCCCGACTACTCGATGAGCTGCTCCGTGCCGCGGCGCCCTCCGGGCACGAGGGGCCCGCCGCCTCGGTCTGGCGGCGACACGCCTCCTTCGCCTCACTCTCCTCCGACGGGCTCGGTTCCTCGATCGCCCGGATCGGCGAGGGCGCACCGTTGCTCGCCGTCGTCGGCCACATCGACGAGATCGGCCTCGTCATCACCCACATCGACGAGAAGGGCTTCCTCTGGTTCGCCCCGATCGGCGGCTGGGACCCGCAGATCCTCGTCGGCCAGCGGGTCGAGGTGCGGGGACGGGAGGGTCTCGTGCCGGGGGTCGTCGGCCGCAAGCCGATCCACCTGCTCGATCCCGACCAGCGCAAGAAGGTGGTCGAGCTGAAGGGACTTCACATCGACGTCGGCGCCACAGACCGGGAGGAGGCCGCCGATCTGATCAGGGTCGGCGACCCGGTGACCGTCGCCGCCGAGCCGGCCCGCCTGGCCGGCGACCGCCTCGTCTCACGCGCGATGGACAACCGGCTCGGCGCCTACGTCGCCCTGGAGGCGCTGCGGCGCTGCCACGAGCGCGGCTCGCCGAGCGGTGGCTTCGCGGCGATCGCCGCCGTACAGGAGGAGATCGGCCTCTTCGGGGCGCGGACCTCGGCCTTCGAGGTGCGGCCGGACCTCGCCGTCGCCGTCGACGTCACCCACGCAACCGACGCGCCGGGGGTCGACGAGAAGGAGATCGGCAGTCACCCGCTCGGCTCCGGCCCCGCGATCGGGCGCGGCTCGACCCTCTCGCCGAAGGTCTTCGAGCTGCTGGTCGAGACCGCCGAGGAGGCCGGGATCGAGCACACGATCAGCGCCAGCGGCCGCGGCACCAGCACCGACGCCGACGCGATCCAGATCTCCCGCTCCGGCATCCCCACCGGGCTCGTCTCGATCCCCCTCCGCTACATGCACTCGCCGGTCGAGCTGGTCGACCTCGGCGACCTCGAGGCGACGGTCGAGCTGATCGCCGCCTTTGCCGCACGCCTGGGCGAGGGCATCGACCTCAGCCGCTGAGTAGTCCCGGCGCGGGTCTCAGTTGGGGCTGACCGCGACCTGGTCGCGGCCGCCCGCCTTGGCCAGGTAGAGCGCCGCATCGGCCTCTCCGACCAGCTCGTCGGTGTCGAGCGGGCCGGTCGTCGAGACAGCGACGCCGATGCTGATCGTCACCGACACCGACCGCTTCCCGCGCCAGCCCCCGCGCTGGCGCTTGCTTCCCTTCGATTTCTTCGGCCGGTCCGTCGCGCGCAGCGCGAGCCGATACGCTTCCACATTCTCGCGCAGCGCCTCCAGAAAGGGAACCGCCTCCCCGATGCCCTTTCCCGGAAACACCACCGTGAACTCTTCGCCGCCATAGCGGAACGCCCTGCCGCCGCCTCCGACCCGCGCAATCCGCCCCGCAATCATCCTGAGAACCTGGTCGCCCAGGTCGTGGCCATAGGTATCGTTGAAGTCCTTGAAGTGGTCGACGTCGAGCATGGCAATCGTGTAGGTGCGCGGCAGCGCCATCAGCTGCTCGTTGAGAGCGCGGCGGCTCGGCAGCCCGGTCAGCTCGTCGCGGAACGCCATGCGGAACGTGTCCTGCAGCACACCGATCGTCATCCTCAGCCCGGCTGCGGCAATGAAGACCGAGAAAG
>Ga0075325_1000117_pt1 | contig 11182 bp, 7 predicted proteins | sample MayberrySE_Catta_5_FD_120048 | JGI IMG/M metagenome (GOLD analysis project Ga0075325, IMG submission 120048) | Natural and restored wetland microbial communities from the San Francisco Bay, California, USA, that impact long-term carbon... | ecosystem: Environmental > Terrestrial > Soil > Wetlands... | reverse complement strand
TCTCCGGCTCGGTCTGGGCGACCGGATCGGCGAGCGGCTGCCGTCGGAGGTGATGCTGCCGGCACCGGGACAGGGAGCGCTGGCGGTTACGGCGCGGGCGGACGACCTGCATGCGATCGGTGCGGCTCGGGCCGCGGTGCACCACCCGCCGAGCGCACTCGCGGTCAGCGCTGAGAGAGCGTTTCTTCGGCGGATGGAGGGCGGTTGCCAGGTGCCGGTCGCCGCCCTCGCGGTACTCGCCGACGATACGCTGCGGCTGCACGGCCGGGTCATCGCGCTGGATGGGAGCCGCCTGGCGGAAGGACACGAATCCGCCCGGATCCACGAGGCGTCTGACGCGGAGCGATTGGGGACCGCGCTCGCGGAGCGGCTCATCCGGGAGGGCGCGGCAGAGATCCTCGCCGAGGTGCGGGCGGCCGACGCTCCTTCCGTCACCGAGCCGTGAGCGCCGGCGTGGTGGTTGTCACGGCGGCGGCCGGGTCGTTTCCCGGCCTGGTGGAGGCGCTTCGGTCGCTCTCGACCGAGGTGATCGAAATTCCCCTGCTCACCTTCGCGGCGCCCGCCGACTGGGCCGAGGTGGACCGCGCCATCCGCGAGTTGGGGCGGTACACGGCGGTCGCGTTCACGTCACCCCGCGCCGCGGCCGCATTCGGCGGACGCTGGGAGCGGATCGGCCGCGACTCGCTGCCGCCGGTCTGGGCCGCGGGTCGTCGCACGGCGGCAGCGTTGCGGCCGCTCGCGAGCGCCGTGCGCACGGCACCCGAGGACGAGATCGGGCGGTCGGGCGCCGCCGCGGCCGTGGCGGCGGAGATGTTGCGAGAGGGAATAGCGGGACCGGTGCTCTTCCCCTGCGGCGAGATCCGCCGCGACGAGCTGCCGACTCGGCTCAGGCAGGAGGGAATCGAGGTGGACGAGGTGGTCTGCTACCGGTCCATCGTCGCCGGTGAGGAGGCGGCTCGCGAGGCGGTGCGGCGGGCGGGCATCCTCATCGTCGCGAGTCCCAGCGTGGCCGAGCTCCTCGCGCGAGCCTCGGCGCCCACGCCGCGACCGCCGTTGCTGGCGGTGGGACCGACGACCGCGGCGGCCGCGCGCGCCGCAGGATGGTCGCCCGCCGCGGTGGCCGAGCACCCCGACGTGGATGCGCTGGTGGCCAGGATGCGCTCGCTCCTCGCCGAGCTCTCGACCCGATGAACGATCTCTTCCTGCGCGCCTGCCGGCGCGAGCCGGTGGAGCGCCCGCCGGTGTGGATGATGCGCCAGGCCGGACGTTATCTCCCCGAGTATCGCGCGGTGCGCGCCCGCGCCGACTTCCTGACCATGATCCACACGCCCGAGCTGGCCGCCCGGGTGACGCTGCAGCCGGTGGACATCCTCGGAGTGGATGCGGCCATCATCTTCAGCGACATCCTGGTCGTGCCTGCCGCGATGGGGCTGGAGCTCACGGTGGAAGAAGGCACCGGACCCCGGTTCCACGATCCCATCGGCTCGCCGGGCGATCTGGAGCGCCTGCGTGAGGTGGACGTGGAGCGCGACCTGGGCTACGTGCTCGAGGCGCTGCGTCTCACGCGCGCCGAGCTCCGTGGTCGCGTTCCGCTGATCGGGTTCGCAGGGGCACCGTGGACGCTGATGAGCTACATGGTGGAGGGTGCGGGCACCAGGACCTTCACCCGGGCGAAGCGCTTTCTCGTGGAGCAGCCCAGCGGTGCGCACGCGCTGCTCGGCCGGTTGGCCGCCACCATCAGCCGCTTCCTCGAGGCGCAGGTTGTGGCCGGCGCCCAGGCGGTACAGCTGTTCGACTCCTGGGCGGCCGCCCTCGGACCGCGCGACTTTCGCGAGTTCGCGCTCCCGTACCTGGCGGAGGCGGTGCGAGCGGCCCGGAATGCCGGCGTGCCGGTGATCGCGTTCGCGCCCGGCGCCGGATGGGCGCTGGAGGAGATCGCGGCCGCGACGGGCGCCGACGTGATCGGCGTGGACTGGCAGACCGACGCCGCCGACGCGCGGCGCAGACTCGCGACCACGGGGGTGGCGCTGCAGGGCAACCTGGATCCCGCCTGGCTGTACGCCCCTCCCTCCGAGGTCGAGCGCCGCACCCACGCGATGCTGGAGGCCTTCGGCGGCGTGGGCCATATCGCCAACCTCGGCCACGGCATCCTCCCCGACGTCCCGGTCGAGCACGCAGCGGCCTTCGTGCGCGCGGTGCAGGCGTGGCGGCCCCGGTGAGTGGAGACTTCGATCGCGGCGATGTGGCGAGGCTCGTCGCCGCGCTTCACGACGACGCCACCCGGTTCTTCAGCGAGCTGGAGGGCGGGCGAGCGCTTCGAGAAGATCACTGGGAACGGCCCGGCGGTGGCGGCGGCGTCTCCCGGGTGCTGGCCGACGGCGAAGTGTTCGAGAAGTGCGGCGTCAACCGCTCGGTGGTGGAAGGCGTCATGCCCGCCCAGATGGCGGCGCGCCTGGGCGCACGCGCGTCGGGCGAGGTCGAGCTCGCCTTCTTCGTGGCGGGGCTCAGCATCGTGGCCCATCCGCGGAATCCCAAGGTGCCGACGGTGCATCTCAACGTCCGCTCCTTCGAGATCACCCGCGACGACGGCACGCGAGTCGATGCATGGCTCGGCGGGGGGACCGACCTCACCCCGACCTACCCTCACGCCGAGGACGCGATCCACTTTCATCGCATCTTGAGGGCCATCGCCGACCGGCACCATCCTTCGTTCTATCCCAGGTTCAAGACCTGGTGCGACAATTACTTCGTCAATCTTCACCGGGGCGAGGAGCGCCGCGGCGTGGGTGGCATCTTCTTCGACCACCTGCGCGAAGGCGACAGCGGGCTCGATCGCCGGCAGCTCTTCGCATTCCTGGCGGACGTGGGAGGCGCGTTGCCGGCGGCCTACGGGCCGATCGTCCGGCGGCGGAAGGACGAGGCCTACGGCGAGCGGGAGCGCCGCTTCCAGCTCGCCCGCCGCGGGCGCTACGTGGAGTTCAATCTGGTGCACGATCGCGGCACGCTCTTCGGACTCCAGACCAACGCCCGGATCGAGAGCGTGCTGATGAGCCTCCCGCCGCTGGCCGCTTGGGAGTACGCCCCGGTCTACGAGCCCGGCTCCTTCGAGGCGGAGCTGCTCGCGATGCTGGAGCCGCGGGACTGGGCGAATGCCTCTTCGACGGACTGAGGGCATGCGAGCCGAGCAGGCCTACGTCGAGCTGATGCGGAGGGTTCGCGATGAGGCCACCCTCGCCTCCATCGAGGCGCTGCTGGAATGGGACGAGGAGACGAGCATGCCCGCGGGCGCCGTGGAGGGCCGCAGCGAGCAGCTCGCGCTCCTCGCCGGCCTGCTGCACGAGCGCGGCACCGATCCCCGGCTGGGCGAGCTGCTGGACGAACTGGAGGGCTCGCCGCTCCTGGCGGATGCCGCCTCGCCCGCCGCGGTCAACGTCCGCGAGCTGCGCCGCGACTACGAGCGGTTCGTGCGACTTCCGCGGAAGCTGGTCCAGGACCTCGCCCGCAGCACCGCGGTCGCGCAGCGGGCGTGGTCCACGGCCCGGCAGACCGCGGCATTCGAGCGCTTCCGTCCCCATCTCGAGCGCATCGTGGAGCTCAAGCGGGCGGAGGCGCAATGCGTCGGCTACGCCCGAGAGCCCTACGACGCGCTGATCGAGGACTACGAGCCCGGCATCACCAGCGCGATCGTGGGCCGATTGTTCGACGCGCTGCGGCGCGAGCTGGTGCCGCTGGCGGCGCGGATCGCCGACGCCGGCGGGCGTCCCGAGACCGGGGTACTCCGCCGCGCGGTGCCGCTGCAGGGCCAGCTCGACTTCTGCGAGCGGGTCGCCGCCCGTGTCGGCTTCGATTTCAGCCGCGGGCGTCTGGATCTGGGCGTCCACCCCTGCTGCACCAGCCTCGGCCCAGGCGACTGCCGCATCGGGCTCCGGTTCGATCTCCGCGATTTCGCCGGAGGCGTGCTCACGGTGCTCCACGAGGTGGGCCACGGGCTCTACGAGCAGGGACTCGACCCGGACCACTACGGCACCCCGGCGGGGGAAGCGGCCTCGGTCGGCATGGACGAGGCGCAGGCCCGTCTCTGGGAGAACCGGGTCGGCCGGAGCCGCGGCTTCTGGGAGCACTTTCTGCCGGAGGCCCGGCGGCGCTTTCCCGACGCCCTGGGCGACGTGGGGCTGGACGAGTTTCACGTCGCGGTCAACCGGGTGAGTCCCTCGCTGATCAGGGTTCATGCGGACGAGGTCACCTACAACGTGCATGTCATGATCCGGTTCGAGCTGGAGCGCGCGCTCGTGTCGGGTGACCTCACGGCCGCCGACCTGCCTGGCGCGTGGAGCGAGGCATACCGCCGCTACCTCGGCGTCGCCCCGGCGGACGATGCCGAGGGCTGTCTGCAGGACGGCCACTGGGCGGACGGTCTCATCGGCTACTTCCCGACCTACACGCTGGGTGACGTCTTCGCGGCCCAGCTCTTCACCAGGGCAGGAGAGGAGCTGGGTGACCTGGATGAGGCCTTCGCTCGCGGAGAGTTCGGCGAGCTGATCCGCTGGCTCGGCGCCCACATCTACCGCCAGGGCGGCCGGCATCCGTCGGCGCGGCTGATCGAGGTGGTGACCGGATCGCCGCCGGACCATCGGCCGCTGATCCGGGCCCTCCGGGCGCGCTACGACGCGCTGTATCGGCTGTAGCAGGTGACCGTGGTCGCACTCGTCCGCGAGCCGAGCGCCAGCCTGGCCGACTGCGAGCTCTCCTACGTCGACCGCACTTCCATCGATCTGAGCAAGGCCCGGGCCCAGCACGCGGGCTACTGTGCGGCGCTTCGCGCTGCCGGCGCCGAGGTGCGGGTACTGCCGGCACTGGATCATCTGCCGGACGCCGCGTTCGTGGAGGACACGGCCGTGGTGGTGGACGAGATCGCGGTCCTGGGGGCGCTCGGGGCCGAGTCGCGCGGCCCGGAAGCCGAAGCGATCGCCGGAACGCTTCAGGCCTATCGCACGGTGCGGCGCCTCGACCGAGCCGGAGCGACGCTGGAAGGCGGGGACGTTCTCCGGATCGGGCGCATGGTGTACGTCGGCCGCTCGGGGCGAAGCAACGAGGCCGGTCATGAAGGTCTCCGCCTCTTGCTGGAGCCGCTCGGCTACACGCTACGGGACGTGCCGGTGGAGGGATGCCTTCACCTCAAGACCGGGTGCAGCTCCGCGGGCGACGGCATCGTGGTGCTGAATCCGTCCTGGGTGAGCGCGCGGACGTTCGAGCAGGACGGCCGGACGGTGGTGCCGGTCACCTCCTCCGAGCCATGGGCGGCGAACGTGCTCCGGGTCGGCCGGACGCTCCTGATACCGGCAGGCAATCCGGCCACCGCCCGACGGCTGCTCGCCGTGGGGCTCGACCCCTTGGAGATCGACATCAGTGAATTTCAGAAGGCCGAGGCGGGATTGACCTGCCTCAGCCTGCTGATCCCGCCCCGCGCTCAGTAGGCCAGCGCGCGGTATTGGTCATACGCCGTGCGATCGTCGGAGCGCCCGCGGAAGTAGAACGGAAAGCGCTGATTGACCCGCTCGACCATGAGCCCATAGGACGCACCCGCCTCGACACTGGCCGTGAGCGCCGAGACCGCCGCGGAGCCGGTACGATCGTCCTCGTTGCAGACGATCGGCTTTCCGGGGTAGTCGCCGCGAAGGTTGCGAACCCGCGACCTGATCTCCGAGACGGAGAGCTGGTTGAAGTGAACCAGGATCAGGTTCGACGCGGCGGCAACCCGCGGCGTCGTTCGCGCGGTGCCGCGGGTGCTGGCGGAGACCGGGAGCGACGAGTGTCGCTGCCGGGCCAGGCGGATCAGATCGGCGACGCCGGCGTCGGAGCGCAGCACCGCGTGATTGAACCCCGGGTGACCGTATTCGTTGGCGACCTCGAGGATGATGTTGCGATAGTTTTTCTGCTTCACCCAGTCCACCGCCTTGATGACCCCGGCACGCACGGCCTGCTCGTTGCGGAGGATCTGGTCCTGTCGCTGATAGAAGAGCGAGAGGATGACGACGGCGCCGAGCGCATCCGCCCGCTCGATCAGGCTGGCCACGCGGGCGAGGTAGGCGACGTCGAGCGTGCCGTCCGGCCGGAAGGCGGAGTTGCGGGCGCCGCTGTAGCCGGGGTAGCCCCCCTGGAGCGAGACGGTGAACGCGCGCACTCCATGAGCTACGTACTCGCTCATCCGGCCGACGAATTCCGCGGTGTTGCCCTCGGGGTCGAATTCGGGTCTGCCCTCATCCTCGAACACCGAGTTGACCATGCGAACGTTGAGGAGCATGCCTTCCGGCGGCTGGCCGGGATAGGTCAGTGCGCCGTTCAGACGGAAGCGAGCGCCGTCGATGGTGAGCCGCGTGCGCGCGGTGTACGGGGCCGGCTCACCCGCTGGCACGATCGCATTCTGCTCAGCCGGGCGGGTCGGGTCGGTGCATGCGAGGAGGAGCAGGCTGGCAACGGCGGCCAATGCCGGGCCGCCCTGTTCGCGTCGGGAAATGCACATCGGTGAATTCTCCTGGCGTCGTGCGAATGGGCCGCGGAGTGGCGCGTGGCCGCGCTCAAAAAGTCGGAAGGAGGTGGCGCCCGATGCGGATTGGTTTCCTGCGGGGCGGTACTCCGCGGTGCGGAGGGGAAGGTGCGGGGACGGGAGATCAGGTAGCGGTGTTGGTACTCACCCGCATCCGGGGAGCAGTCTCACGGCAATCCTCCGGGCCGCGGCGGGGGATCGGGGGACGGCACTTGGTCGAGCATGGCGGGGCAGGACCTCAGCGTCCACGTTCGGCGCCACCTAGCCAGACAGGGCGACCGGCAGCATCTTCCTTTCACTCCTCCAACATCCCAGGCCCTATGCCCGAGCTGCTTACCCGGCTTCAGTCCGCCCTGTCCGACAGATACCGGCTGGAGCGTGAGATCGGCGCAGGGGGCATGGCCACTGTCTATGTGGCCCACGACATTCGGCACGACCGGCGGGTGGCGCTGAAGGTTCTGCGGCCGGAGTTGGCGGCGGTGATCGGCGCCGAGCGCTTCCTGGCCGAGATTCGGCTCACCGCCAACCTGCAGCACTCGCACATCCTCCCGCTGTTCGATTCGGGCGCGGCCGACTCCTACCTCTTTTACGTGATGCCGTACGTGCAGGGCGAGACTCTGCGCGACCGGATCACCCGGGAGAAGCAGCTCCCGGTGGCCGACGCGGTCCGGATCGCCACCGAGATCGCCTCCGCCCTCGACTACGCCCATCGCAGCGGCGTGGTCCACCGCGACATCAAGCCGGAGAACATCCTGCTGCACGACGGGCAGGCCCTGGTGGCCGATTTCGGGATCGCGCTGGCCGCGAGCAAGGCGAGCGGCGCCCGGATGACGGAGACGGGGATGTCCCTCGGCACGCCGCATTACATGAGTCCCGAGCAGGCGATGGGGGAGCGGGAGATCACCGCCCGGTCGGACGTGTACGCCCTCGGCGCCGTGCTCTACGAGATGCTGACCGGAGATCCGCCGTTCACCGGCTCCACCGCCCAGGCGGTGGTGGCCCGGGTGGTCACCGAGTCGCCCCGGCCCCTGACCGCGCAGCGCCACACCATCCCGCCCCATGTCGAGGCCGCGGTCCTCACCGCGCTGGAGAAGCTCCCGGCCGATCGATTCGCCTCTGCAGCCCAGTTCGCCGAGGCGCTGGGAAACCGCGGCTATGCCTCGATCGCCGCCACGGCGGTGAGCCCCGCCGCGCCCCGGCCCCGGCCCCGCGGCCGTGACCCCCTCGTCCTGGCGGCGGTTGGTCTGGCCGTGGCCGCTACCGCGGCCGCACTCTGGGGCTGGCTCCGGCCTGGCCCGGAGCCGGTGCTCAACCGCTACAGCCTCTTCCTCCGGCCGAGCGAGGCGCTCCAGCCCAGCGTCAACGGCAGCATCAACGTCGCGATCTCGGGCGACGGGCGCCGGGTGGCCTATGTCGGCCCGGGGGAGGGGGGCGGCCGGATCTGGCTCCGCGAGCATGACAAATTGCGTCCCACGCCGATCGGCGGCACCGAAGGAGGCACGAGCCCGTTCTTCTCTCCCGACGGTCGGTCGTTGGGCTTCATCGTCGGCGGCCGGACGGTACGGGTCATCTCCCTGGGTGGCGGGCCGGCCATCACGCTCAGCGACAGCATCAACTCGTCGGGCGGGGACTGGGGCGCCGACGGGTACGTCTACATCGAGGTGGATTCGGGGATCGCCCGGATTCGCTCCACCGGGGGCTCGTCGGAGCCGGTCTACCGGATGTCGCCCCAGAAGAAGGAGATCGGCACCGAGTTCCCCAACGTACTGCCCGGCGCGGGAGCGCTCGTCTTCCGGCTCCGGCGCGCGGGTCAGCCCCCGGCCGACTTCGAGATCATGGCGATGAAGCTGCCGAGCGGCGAGGCCCGCATGCTGATGCGCGGCCTGTACGCCCGGTTTGCGTCTCCGGGGCAACTCCTTGTGGTCACCGCCGACGGCAAGCTCCTCGCGGTGCCGTTTGACCCGGACAAGCTGGCGTTCACCGGTCCCCCCGTAGCGCTGCTGGAGGGGATGCGGACCGGGGGGTTCGAGGCGAACCTGGCGGCGTCGGGAGAGGGGACCCTGGTCTACGTCTCGGGCGGGTCGGCCGCGCTGGAGCGTGCGTTCTGGGTGGACCGCACCGGCGTCGCCGCGCCGGTGGATTCGGCCTGGGACCCTCAGGGAATCCTGAACTCGGTGGCGATCTCCCCCGATGGGAGAGCGCTCGCGGTCGGTCTCATTCGCGGCGCGGCCGAGGACATCTGGGTCAAGCAGCTTCCTGCCGGCACCTTCTCCCGCGTGACCTTCGGGGACAGCATCCACAACCGGGTGAGCTGGGCGGCCGATGGTCGCTCGGTGCTCTACCTGGCCGGATCGCAGAGCAGCGGGGTCCCGGCCGTTGCCCGGGCCGACGGCACCGGCACGCCCCGGAATCTCTATCCTGGTCCCATGGGCTTCGGTCAGGCGCTCTCGTCGCGCGATGGTCGCTGGCTCCTGCTCCGGCGAGTGGTGAACGAGGAGGGGAATGGAGACATCTACGCTCTGAAGGCGGGCGACTCCACCCTCGTGCCCCTGCTCACCAGTCCGACACGGGAGACGAGCCCCGCGCTCTCGCCCGACGGCAAATGGCTGGCGTACGTCTCCAACGAGTCGGGCAAGTCCGAGGTGTACGTACGGCCGTTTCCGGACGTGGGATCGGCCAAGTGGCAGGTCTCACTCAGCGGAGGGTTCACCCCGGTGTGGGCCCACAACGGCCGGGAGCTGTTCTACCTGGACGGCGCCCGGTCGATGGTCGCGGTGACGATCCAACCCGGGTCGACATTCACGGTGGTCGGCCAGCGGGTGCTTTTCCCCGCGATAGCCTACAGTTTCGCCGGCACCTATCCGACCTACGACGTGACACCGGACGACAAGCGGTTCGTGATGATCCGCAGTGTCGCTCCCTCGGCCGAAACCGAGATGGTGCTGATCCAGCACTGGGCTGAGGACCTGAAGCGGCGGGCACACTAGTCCCGCTCTCCCGATCGCCGCGCCGGCATCCCTCGTCCTAATCGGATTGTTGTGGGGGCTCGCGGGACGCCGCCAGCGACCCGTCTTAGTTGTATGGGATTGGCACTGGCCGGCCCGGTTGGCCGGCCGGTACATCGCAGTTAGGTTATCGTTCGCGCAGTATCTTCGGGGCGGTAGCTCAGCTGGGAGAGCACCTGCTTTGCAAGCAGGGGGTCGCCGGTTCGATCCCGGTCCGCTCCACTTGCTGGAAGTCCTTGCGTGACACAGTTTAGCGAATGTTGGTGGCCTTCGACAAGAGGGCCATTCTTTCGCCTGGGTGTGCCTATCAGTGTGCAGCGTCCCCCTTCGACAGCTGGCTTTGTCCAGATTGCTGAGCCACCATTATGCGCACCTGGGGTGGTGGTAGGGAGCGTCCATCCAAGCGAGTCTAGGTAGTCCAGCCACCTCTCATCGGAAGTAGCGTGGCGATCGGACGCCGCAGCTGCGGGGAACCTCATGAATAGTACGCCACTGAAGCTCGTCGAAATCATTGGACTTCATGGCGATACCGATCTAAGCGTGCCTTTGCGACCAAGGCTCAACATTATCTACGGGCGCAATGGCACGGGAAAAACAACATTCCTGCACGTCCTAGCCAATCTGGTAGAGCGGGACCTTGAACGGTTCTGCCATATCAGGTTCGCGAGGATTCGTGTCCACACAGCTGACGAGAAGGTAGTTGAGCTCGAACAGGTCCTCACACCTGAAGCACCGCCCCTGGTCGCGGTTCGTCTTGGCAGTGAGCCGATAGGTACAGTCGTCCTCGGAAAGGGTACTTCGGACGAAATTCGCAACATGCTGAGGGATACGCTTGGGGGGCGCCCCGTCTACGTGCCAGCGTTTCGCTCAGTACTCGAAGCAATCTCACAGAAGCGTACTCAAGAGAGGTATTACACAGAGGCCCAAAGAGCTGCCGAACTGAAGGCCATTGCGGATAGAGAGGAACGCGAGGACCACGACGAGCGATCACGAGATGAGGTACGCCGACGCCCCATGCGTCCGTACTCTCGTGGCGATCACTCCCAGAGCATTGCGTACAAGACTCTGTTGTGTCGGGACTGGTTTGGGAGTTTCGTGCCGACGGTTCGTTTCCCTTCACTCTATGAGGTCTCTGACGAACTTACCGATGAAGTCGAGGAGGCTCAGCTTCAAGTGAGTTTCCGGGATCGTGCTGCATTTACAGAAGTCTTCTTGGATGTCCTAAGATCTGTTCTTGACAGTGGTGCGCGGCAACCTTCCGCGGGAGTAAATGAACTCCTCAGTAGCATTGCTGGAAATCTTGAGGCGCTCCGGGAAAGCGGTGCGGACGTTCCTGGGGTCTATTCTGAACTGGAGTCACTCGTCAAGAACGTGCGTGAGTATAAGAGTAAGGAAGAAAGCATTGCCGCGAGCATTCTCGGAGTGTACGATCGGGCGCTGCAGGCGCGCGTGGCTATGCAGAGGGAGGCCTTCCGTAAAATCCGGACCTTCGAAGCCTCTGTAAATCGCTTCCTTCGGGGCAAACGGCTAAAGATCGAGTCTCGGGAATCTGTACGGGCGCATCGACGAATGCGTTTTGGGCCATGGATTGTGCTGCGGAATCACAGAGAAACGACACAGGGCGTCCTCTCCT
>Ga0075325_1000116_pt1 | contig 11185 bp, 12 predicted proteins | sample MayberrySE_Catta_5_FD_120048 | JGI IMG/M metagenome (GOLD analysis project Ga0075325, IMG submission 120048) | Natural and restored wetland microbial communities from the San Francisco Bay, California, USA, that impact long-term carbon... | ecosystem: Environmental > Terrestrial > Soil >... | reverse complement strand
GGCCGAACGGGTGATCGCCGAGGGCTCCGCCCGCGAGGGCAAGGTCGCCGCCGACATCGGCCCGGACGATGCCCGGGCCCTGCTCGAGGCCTGGTTGCGCTCGGTCGAGCTCGATCTGCGCGGTCGCGACCTGCTCGCCTACCTGCAGGCCGATGAGTTCTCACACGCCGATCTCTACCGCCGCGCTCGCCGCATCCACGAGCGGCGTCTGCGCGGCTCGGTCTCTGGCGGCGCCACCGCGATCGCCGACGGTGACTTCGGGGGCGCGATCGGCAGTTTTTTCGACGCCCTCCTTCCGGTCGTCCCCTACGTGCCGGCGACCGCCTTCCTCGGGGCTGAGAAGGCGAAGCTCGCGGCGCGACCGGGCGAGCGGCCGCGGGTGGCATTGATCGCCGACGGGATCGGCTCGATGCACGGCGTCACCGCGACGATCGAGAAGATCCGCGAGCTCGGCGTGCCCGGCTTCGAGATCGAGGTGGTCGGCACCGACCCGGGCGTCGACCGGCGCCTGCCGGCGGCGGCCGAGCTGGAGATTCCCTTCTACGCGGGGATGAGCCTTGGTGTCCCCGGCCTGCCTGGCCTGGTCGAGACGCTCGCCGAGGGCCGCTACGACGCGGTTCACGTGACGGCGCCGGGGCCGGCAGGCATCGCCGCCACCCTGCTCAACCGCATCGCCGGCACACCGCTGATCGCCAGCTACCACACCGAGCTGGCAACCTACGCCGGCCTGCGCAGCGAAGATGATGGCCTCGAGGCGTTGGCGCAGGTCGGGCTCGGCGCCTTTTACGGGGCGCCCTCGCTGGTGCTCTCGCCAAGCCCCGCGGCGGACAACTCGTTGTTCGCGCTGGGTGTCGATCCAGCCAAGCTGGGTCGCTGGGAGCGGGGCGTCGACGTGACGCGCTTCGCGCCGGCCAAGGCCGCCCGCGAGGACTACCCCGGCGAGATCAAGCTCCTCTACGCCGGGCGGCTGACGCGTGAGAAGGGGGTCGAGCTGCTCGCCGAGAGCTATCTGCGCGCGCGGCGCGTCGACCCTCGCCTGCACCTCTTGCTCGCCGGTGGCGGGCCGGAGGAGGACGAGCTGCGCGCCCGGCTCGGTGAGCAGGCGACCTTTCTCGGCTGGCTCGAGGGCGAGGATCTGGCTCGCGCCTACGCCAGCGCCGATGTCTTCCTCTTCTGCTCGACCACCGACACCTACGGCCAGGTGGTGCTCGAGGCCGGGGCCAGCGGCCTGCCCGTCGTCGCCGTCGCCGAGGGGGGCCCAGCCTCGCTGGTCGAGAACCGCCACACCGGGATGCTCTGTCGGCCGGACGCCGATCACATCGCCGGCGCCCTCCTGCAGCTTGCCGCTTCACCCCTGCTGCGTCGCCACCTCGGGGCATCGGCGGTCCGCGCCGCCCAGGAGCGCTCCTGGGAGCGGGCGATGGCGCAGCTCGCCGCCGGTTATCGCCGGGCTCTCGGGCTCGCCCGGCCGGCTGCCGGGCAAGCCCACGCCCGCGCCGCCTGAGGCGGCCGGATGGAGGAGCCACCGCAGTACGATCACCTGATCGACGATCCCGCTCTCTACTTCAATCGCGAGCTCTCCTGGCTCGACTTCAACCAGCGGGTGCTCGAGCTTGCCGAGGACCCTGCCGTGCCGCTGCTCGAGCAGATCCGCTTCTGCGCGATCTACGCCTCCAACCTGGACGAGTTCTTCATGGTCCGCGTCGCCGGCCTCTTCGATCAGCTCGATGCCGGCATCGATGCCCACGGGCCCGACGGCCTGGCGCCGGGCGAGCAGATCGACGCGATCCAGGCGCGTGTGCTGGAGCTCGACCGACGCCTGCACGACTGCTTCAACGGCAAGCTGCGTCCCGAGCTCGAGGACCGCGGGATCCGCATCGTCTCGCTCGACTCGGCGACGGCCGCGGAGCGCGAGGAAATCAATGCGCGCTTCCATGAGCAGGTCTTCCCGGCGCTGACGCCGTTGGTCATCGGCCTCGGCCGCCCCTTCCCCTACATCTCCAACCTCTCGCTCAGCCTCGGCGTGCTGCTGCGCGACCCGGAGAGCGGCACCGAGATCATCGCCCGCGTCAAGGTGCCTAAGGAGCTGCTCGGCCGCTTCCTGCCGGTCGGCGAGGGCGGCAGGGCCTTTGTGCCGCTGGAGGAGGCGATCGCCGCCAACCTCGATGTGCTCTTCCCCGGCACCGAGGTGGTCGAGCACGGCTACTTCCGAGTCACCCGCGACGCCGACTTCACCATTTCCGACGAGGCCGATGACCTGGTCCAAGCGGTGCAGGACGAGATCCGCCGCCGCCGCTTCGGTGAGGTCGTGCGCTTGGAGATCGCTGCCGGGATGAACCCGAAGCTGCGCCAGCAGCTGATCGACGCCCTGCGCCTCGAGGACCGCGAGGTCTACGACGTCGACGGCTTGATCGATCTGGCCGACCTGACAGCGCTCGCCGACGTCCCCGGCCACTCCGAGCTGCGCTACCCGTCCTGGACGCCAGTCACCCAGCCGCGCCTGCAGGGCGAGGACGACGAGCCCTGCGACATGTTCGCGGCGATCCGCAACGACGACATCCTCGTCCACCATCCCTACGACTCCTTCGCCACCTCGGTCGAGCGTTTCGTCGAGCAGGCGGTTGCCGACCCCGACGTGCTGGCGATCAAGCAGACCGTCTACCGGACCAGCGACGACTCGCCGCTGGTGCCGTCGCTGATCCGCGCCTCCGAACGCGGCAAGCAGGCAGTCTGCATGGTCGAGCTGAAGGCCCGCTTCGACGAGGAGGCCAACATCCACTGGGCCAAGTCGCTGGAGGAGTCCGGCGTGCACGTCGTCTACGGCATCCCCGGCCTGAAGACGCACGTCAAGGCGATCGTCGTCGCCCGCCGCGAGGGTGACCGGGTGCGCGAGTACGTCCACGTCGGCACCGGCAACTACAACCCGAAGACGGCTCGTCTCTACACCGATATCGGTCTCTTCACCGCCGACGAGGAGATCGGCGCCGACGTCGCCGAGATGTTCAACTTCCTCACCGGCTACGGCCGGCCGGCCGAGTACCGCAAGGTGCTGGTCTCGCCGACGACGATGCGCGACCGCATCATCGGCGAGATCGAGGCCACGGTCGCCGCGCAGCGTGCCGGCGAGCAGGCCTGGATCAAGCTGAAGATGAACTCGCTGGTCGACGCCGGCTGCATCCAGGCGCTCTATGAGGCCTCGCGAGCGGGGGTCGAGGTCGACCTCAACGTGCGCGGCATCTGCTGCCTGCGACCCGGCGTGCCGGGCGTCTCGGAGAACATCCGCGTCGTCTCGATCGTCGGCCGCTTCCTCGAGCACTCGCGCGTCTACGCCTTCCAGCGCGGTGAGGAGACGCGGGTGCTGATGGGCTCCGCCGACCTGATGCCGCGCAACCTCGACAGTCGGGTCGAGCTGGTCGCGCCGGTCGAGGATTCGGTCCTCAAGGGCGAGCTGCTCGACATGCTCGAGCGTTGCTTCGCCGACAACGCCAACGCCTGGGACCTGGACGCGGATGGGGTCTGGACGAGGCTGGCGCCGGCCAACGGCCAGCGGCGCAGCGTGCAGGAGGAGCTGCGCGAGCGCCACGCCGCGCGGGCGGCCGAGCAGTTGGCGGCGACCGCGGGCTGAGTGAGATCCGGTCTGCCCGATCAATAGGATTCGGCGATGGCGCGACTCTCATTCCTGCCCCGTGATCGCGCCTTCTTCGACCTCTTCACCGAGGCCGGTCAGAACACGCTCCACGCCGCGCGCCTGCTCGACGAGATGATGGGCTCTTGGCCCGACGACAGCGGCCTCTCGCGGGAGATCCTCAAGGCCGAGCAGGAGGGCGACCGGATCACCCACGACATCATCCAGCGACTCAACTCGACCTTCGTCACCCCGATCGACCGCGAGGACATATACGGCCTGGCGACGCAGATCGACGACATCGTCGACTACACCGAGGAGGCGGCCGATTTTCTCGGCCTCTACAAGATCGAAGCGCCGATGGCCCAGGCGCAGGCGCTGACCAAGGTCCTGGTTGGCGCCTGTGAGCAGCTCGCCGGGGGACTCGAGCACCTCGGCGGCTTCAAGGACCTGGAGAAGTACTGGATCGAGATCCACCGGCTGGAGAACGAGGGCGACAGGATCTCCCGCGACGCGGTCGCCTCGCTCTTCTCCAACGGCATCGACCCGATGGTCGTGATCCGCTGGAAGGACATGTTCGCCGTGCTCGAGAACGCGATCGACGCGACCGAGACCGCGGCGCAGACGCTCGAGGGCATCGTCATCAAGAACTCGTGACGGCCCCGGGCGTCGCCATCCTGCGTCCTCGGTCGCTCGTCACTACGTGAGCTCCGACCTCGCCATGGTGTTGGTGGTCGTCGCGGCGCTCGCTTTCGCTTTCAGCAACGGCTTTCACGACACCTTCGACGTGATCGCGACCGCGGTCTCGACTCGGGCGGCGGCGCCGCAGGTGGCGATCGCCGCCGTGGCGCTGCTCAACTTCGCCGGGGCCTTCATCTCGGTGGCCGTCGCGGCGACGCTGGCGAGCGACATCGTCGACGCCGCCGAGATCACGCCGACCGTGGTGCTCAGCGGCCTGCTCGGCGCGATCGCCTGGAACCTCGCCACCTGGCGCCTGGGCCTTCCCTCGAGCTCCTCGCATGCCCTGATCGGCGGGTTGCTCGGCGCGACGCTGGCCGCTGCGGGGACCGGCGCGGTGCTCGGCGCGGGAGTTCTCGACCAGGTCCTGATCCCCGCGCTGCTCGCCCCGCTCGCCGCCTTCCTCCTGGCGCTGGCGCTGATCGTCGTCATCTACCGCCTGTTCGGCGCTCGCCGGCCAGGGCCAGTCTCGCGAGCCTTCCGGCGCGGCCAGATCCTCTCCGGCGGGCTGCTGGCGCTGGCCCACGGCGCCAACGATGCGCAGAAGACGATGGGTGTGGTCACCCTGGCGCTGATCGCCGAGGGCAGTCTCGCCGCGGGCGCCGACCCACCGCTCTGGGTGATGCTGGCCGCCGCCACGGCGCTCGCCCTCGGCACCTACAGCGGCGGCTGGCGCGTCCTGCGCGGCGCCGGCTCGCGGATCATCAAGATGGACCCGGCCCAGGGCTTTTCCGCCCAGGGGGCGGGGGGAGCATCGATTCTGGTCGCCACCCTGCTCGGCTACCCGATCTCCTCCACCCACGCGATCAGCGGCGGCGTGATGGGGGCCGGGGCGGCGAAGCGCGTCTCCGCCGTGCGCTGGGGAGTCGCCGGCAACATCGTCACCGCCTGGTTGCTGACGCTGCCGGCCTCGGCGGCGGTCGGCGCGGCTGCCTACGGCGTCGCCAGCCTGCTCGGCGGCGGTGCGTAGAATTTTTCCCGTGCGCACCCTGCGCAACGTCGCGATCGTCGGGCTGCTGGCTCTGGTCGTCGCCTTCGTGCCGTCGGGCGGCAACGTCGCCGAGGCGATCCTCACCGCGATCACGATGGCCTTCCTGGCGGCGATCGCCTGGGCCGTCTTCGTGCTCAGCCGTCAGAACCAGCTCACCCTGGCGACGCTGAGCGACGGCCGGCGGGCGCTCCTGTATGGGGCGCTGGGCATGATCGCGCTGCTGATCGCGGGCGCCGACAAGCTCTTCGCCAGCGGTGGCGGAACGCTGCTCTGGATCGTTCTGCTGGGCGCCTCGATCGCAGCGATCTGGCGGGTCTGGATCGACGCCAACTCCTATCAGTAGGGGGCCAGCCCCCTCTCGGGGAGAGACGTGACTGATTCGCGCGTTTGAGCGCGCCACGCGTGCGCTCGCCCCTGCGACGGTCGCCATGTGCCGTCACCGACCGCCAGCAGCGCAGGCCACAGGGAGGAGGGGACCGCCTCGGTCGAGCTGATCGCGGTGGTCCCGTTCCTGCTGCTGGCGGTCCTGGTGGCGGCACAGATCGGCCTCGCCGGCCAGGCGCTGTGGTCGGCCGGCGTGGCGGCCCGGGCGGGGGCGCGGGCGGCGCTGGTTGGCGGCGACGCGGCGGCAGCGGCTCGCCACAGCCTGCCGCCCTCGATGCGCTCCGGAGCCCGGGTGAGCGCGGCGGGGGCGGTTGCCGTGCGGGTGTCGATCCCACGCCTCCTGCCAGCGCTGCCGGCGCTGACCGTGGAGGCTGAGAGTGGGTTGGGCGATGAGTAGGGCCGACGGGCAGGCGACCGTCGAAGCGGTTGCCGCTGCCCTGCTGTTGCTGGTCGCGGGCGCCGTTTGCCTGCAACTGCTCGTCGCCGGCTACGCCCTGACCGTGGCCGACGGAGCGGCCGAGGCGGGCGCCTTGGCGCTCGCCGCGGGCCGGCCGGCGAAGGCGGCGGCCAGGGCGGCGCTGCCGGGCTGGGCGGAGGAGCGGGTCGAGACGACCGTGCGCGGGGGAGAGGTGAGGGTGCGGTTGCGGCCGCCCTCGCCGCTCCCCGTCCTCGCCGAGCAGTTTGCTCTCACCAGCGTCGCCTTCGCCAGGCCGGCATCGCGATGAACGGGCGCGTGATCCTCGTCTCCGCCGTCGGCGAGGCAAGCGGCTCGCGGGCGATCGCGGCGGCGCTCGCCTGCGCCGGATCCGACCTCGATCGTCCCGGCCTGCTGATCGACGTCGGCGGCCGCCCGCCACGGCCGACGCTGATCGCTTCCACGGGCGCGCGGGCGCGCGAGGAGCGTCTCGCCACCCACCTCCAGGGCCGGCGCGTCGCCTCGCGCGGGCAGACCTGTCACCTCGCGGTTCCCGCAGGCGAGGAGGCCTTCGAGGGCGCTCGGAGGGCGTTGCCGTTGGCGCGCGACACGGTCACTGTCATCCACCTGCCGCCAGCCGGCCTCCAGGCCGCGATGGTCGCGAAAGGGATTGAGCCCTATGCCGTGGTCTTGCGCGCCGACCTCGACGCGGACCGCGCCCTCACCGCCCTCGCTGTCCGCGACCTCGTCGAGCGCGGCCTGCGCGTCAAGATCCTCCAGCGTCCACTCGCCTGGGTCCCCGCACGCCGCGCCCTGTTTGGCGCCCTGCCGCCGACAGCCCCCGGTGGCTTGCCAAAGAGCTTGCTCGATTCCCTTTTGGAAAGCCAAATTTCACTGGAGCACGCGTGCTACATTGAATCCGATGACCAGGAAACTGACACAGAGGGAGCTCCGCAACAACAGCGGCGAGGTGATGAGGGCGCTCGACGCCGGCGAGGACTTCATTGTCACCCGCAACGGCAGGCCGGTCGGTGAGCTGCGTCCGTACAGGCCTCGGCAGTTCGTTCCGCGAGAGGTCCTCATCGACGCGCTCAAGGACGCGCCGAGTATCGATTACGAGGAACTCCGCGCCGACATCGACCGCTACGTCGATCAGGACCCTACGCCTCGCTACTGGGTTGACTGAAGATCGAGGTCTGATCGACACGTCGGTTGCCGTCGATCTGACCACGATCGAGCCCGACAAGCTTCCGGTTCTGATTGCCGTTTCGGCGTTGACCCTGGCGGAGCTCGTCGTCGGGCCGGCGAGCGCTGGTGATGAGCTGAAGCGGGCACGGAGACAGCAGCGCCTCCAATACATCGAGGCAAACGTCGAACCGTTGCCGTTCGAGTTTCGCTGCTATCGAGCCTATGGGCCTGTGTATTCGGCAGTTCTGCGCGCCGGTCGCAAAGCGCGTGGCACCCGAGCAGTTGACTTGATGATCGCTGCAACGGCCCTCGCCCACGGTCTACCCCTCTACACCCGCAACGCCAAGGACCTGCGCGGACTCGAGGACTTGATAGAGATCGTTCCATGCTGACCGTTGCAGTCACCGGTCCCACCGGGGAGATCGGCCGGGCCTTCATCTCGGCGCTCGAGCGGACGCCTGAGGTGGAGCGGGTGATCGGCATGGCGCGCCGGCCCTTCGATCTCGCCGGCCACGGCTGGGAGAAGACCGAGTACCGGCGCGGCGACGTGCTCGACCGCGAGGCGGTCGATGGTCTGGTCGAGGGCGCTGACGTCGTCGTCCACCTCGCCTTCGCGATCGTCGCCGGCGACCGCGCCAGCCGCGAGGTCAACCTGACCGGCTCGCGCAACGTCTTCGAGGCCACCGCTGCGGCCGGCGCCAAGCGTCTGGTCTACACGTCGTCGGTCGCCGCCTACGGGTTCCGTCGGGGCATGCCCGACCTGCTCGACGAGGACGAGCCCGTGCAGGGCACGTCACGACATCCCTACTCCGCCCACAAGGCCGCGGTCGAGGCCGAGCTGGGCGAGGCCCTGGAGGATTCCCGCACCGAGGCCTACGTCTTTCGCCCCTGCATCGTCGCCGGGCCGGAAGCGACGCTGCTGCTCGACCTGATCCCACTGTTGGCGCTGGGCCAGCGCATCCCCAGCCCGCTGCGCTGGGCGCTGGGCAAGGTGCCGGAGCTGCGGCCGGTGCTGCCCGATCCCGGCGTGCCCTTCCAGCTCGTGCACCACGACGACGTCGCCTCGGCGCTCGCCGCCGCGGTGCTCGGCCACGGCGAGCCCGGTGTCTACAACCTGGCCGGGCCGGGGGAGCTGACGATCACCGACCTCGCCCATGCCCTGGGCTGGCACGCCGTTCCCGCGCCGCATCTGGCGGTCAGCGCGACGGCCGAGGCGGTCTCGTTGATGCCCTTCCTGCCCGACGAGGCGGCCTGGATCGAGGCCGTCCGCCGGCCGGTGCTGATGGACACCTCGCGCGCGCGACGCAAGCTGCACTGGATGCCCCACCACGACGCTCGCACGACGCTGCAGCAGACGATCGCCGCCGTCCGCTCGCGCTGAGTCACGCTTTCGCGCGCTTCTGCGCGCCACGCGCGCGTCGCCACCCGGCAGGGTTGCGGCATGAAGAGGAGGAACGAGACTGGGCAGGCGCTGCCGCTCGCGCTGGGCGGCGCCTTTGCCCTGCTCGCCGCGGCGCTGGCGCTGGTTGCGATCGCCGGCGCGGTGACCGGGAAAGGGAGGGTCCAGCGGGCGGCGGACCTGGCGGCGATCTCCGCCGCCCGCTCGATGCGCGACGACCTGCCGCGCCTGCTCTCGCCGGCGACCCGGCCCGACGGCTCGCCCGATCCGCGCCACCTTGAGAAGGCCGCCTACCTGGGCCGTGCGCAGGCAGCGGCGTTCGCGGCTGGGAGGGCAAACGGCGTCGCGACCGAGCGCTTGCGCGTTGGCTTTCCCGACCGTGATTCGTTCGCTCCGCTGCGCGCCAAGGTCACCGTGGTCGCCGAGCTCGAGCTTGGCAAGAGCCGCGCTCGGGTCGCGGCGTCAGCGGTCGCCGAAGCCGGCGCCCCGGCGAGTGGTGGCAGCGGGCCGACGACGATCGCGAGCGGCGGCGGCTACAGCGGCCGGCTGGCCCACCGGCAGGGCGAGGGAATGCGCCTCGACGTGGCCGCCGCCTTCGATCGCATGGCCGCCGCGGCGGCGGCGGCGGGCATCCCCCTGATCGTCGTCTCCGGCTTCCGCTCCGACGCCGAGCAGGCGGCGCTCTTCGCCGCCCACCCCGATCCGCGCTGGGTCGCCCCTCCCGGTCAGTCGCTGCACCGCTGCGCCACCGAGCTCGACCTCGGCCCCGACGCCGCCTACGGCTGGCTGGCCGCCAACGCGGGCAGTTTCGGCTTCGTCCAGCGCTACTCGTGGGAGGCCTGGCACTACGGATTCGACGCCGGCCCGCCGCCTTGCTCGGCCGCCGGCAACTCGGTCGGCGCAGGCGGGGGAGACGGCGTGGTTGCCGGCGGCGGCCTGCCCTCCTTCGTCCCAGCGCGCTACCGGGCGCCGCTCTTGCGCTCCGCGGCCCACTGGAACGTCTCCGCCGCCCTGCTCGCCGCCCAGCTGATGGCCGAGTCCAACTTCAACCCCTACGCCGGCTCGCCAGCCGGGGCGCAGGGGATAGCTCAGTTCATACCGAGCACCGCCGTCGCCTACGGCCTGGCCAATCCCTTCGATCCGGTGGAAGCGATCGACGCCCAGGCCCACCTGATGTCCGACCTGCTGCGCCAGTTCGGCGACCCCTCACTTGCCCTCGCCGCCTACAACGCCGGCCCCGCCCCGGTGCAAGCCTGCAGCTGCATCCCCGCCTACCCTGAGACCCAGGCCTACGTGAGCCGCATCCTCGGTCTGCTGGGCGGGGCCGTGGGCCTCACGGTTCCGAGCTTCGAAGTGAGGCTGGTGGCCTAATGCACGTCCTTACACCCTCAGGTGTATCATTGCCCCCGATGTCGCGAACGAACATCGAGATCGACGACGTGCTGATTAACCGCGCGATCCGCCTCTACCGCCTGCGCAGCAAGCGCGAGGCCGTGGATCTGGCCCTGCGCCGGCTCGTCGGCGAGCCGATGAGCCGCGAGGAGGCCTTGGCCACCGAGGGCAGCGGCTGGGGCGGCGATCTCAGCGAGATTCGTTCGCGAGAAGAGATTCCCGAGCCGTGATCCTGGTCGACAGCTCCGCCTGGATCGAGTTTCTGCGCGCCACCGGCAGCCGCACCCATCTGCGTTTGCGCTCCGCCCTGCAGGAGGGCGTCGAGCTCGCCAGCACCGATGTGATCCTCATGGAGATCCTTGCCGGCGCCCGCGACGACAAGGACCGCGACCGGCTGCGTCGCCTGATCTTCGGCCTGAGCTTTCTCGCGGTCGAGGGCCCAGCCGACTACGAGAGCGCAGCGGAGCTCTACCGCCTCTGCCGCCGCGGAGGAGAGACGCCGCGCAAGCTCAGCGACTGTCTGATTGTCGCGGTCGCGATCCGCAACGACGCCGAGCTGCTTTGCGAGGACGCCGATTTCCTCGCCATCGCGCGTCACGCGCCGCTGCGCCTCGCAGCTGCGGACTAGACTTCGGCGCCGATGGCAAGCGTTGAGGTAAAGGGCGTCGAGGGGATGCAGGCACTGCTGGGCCAGGAGATCGGCCCGAGCGAGTGGCGCACCATCACCCAGCAGGACATCGACACCTTCGCCGAGCTCTCCGGCGACGACCAATGGATCCACGTCGACGTCGACCGCGCCAAGGCGGAGAGCCCCTTCGGCACGACGATCGCCCACGGCAACCTCACCCTCTCCCTGGTCGACGGCTTCCGCAAGGAGCTGATCACCGCCACCGGCTTCGCCCTTGGGGTGAACTACGGCTGGAACAAGACCCGCTTCCCGGCCCCGGTCCCGGTGGACGCCCGCGTGCGTGGGCGCGCCGAGGTCGTCTCGATCGAGGAGAAGGGCGGCGGCTGGTGGGAGGTCATCACCCGCTTCACCCTCGAGGTCGAGGG